>Ga0308167_1004197_pt1 | contig 10640 bp, 9 predicted proteins | sample PhyCR1_2_FD_202138 | JGI IMG/M metagenome (GOLD analysis project Ga0308167, IMG submission 202138) | Phyllosphere microbial communities from UC Gill Tract Community Farm, Albany, California, United States - DLSLRC.R1 | ecosystem: Host-associated > Plants > Phyllosphere > Unclassified | place... | reverse complement strand
GCAACCACAAGCCCATCACCAGCGGGTTGATCACTGGGTGATTGAGTACCAGCGACAGACTGCACAACAGCCAGATCGCCGTCACCGCGATATTGATTGGCATGAAACGACGCACGCGGAACGGGTGCAGGAACTTCATCCGTGTCACCGTCAGCAATGCCAGACCGATCACGGTGAGGAAGGTGATCCACGGCCCCGGGCCAATGATGTACAGGCACAGCGCAACCACGTTCCAGGCCGCCGGGAAGCCGACAAAGTAGTTGTCCTTGCTCTTCATGTTGACGTTGCAGAAGCAGAACAGCGACGACACCAGAATCACCGACACCGTCAGCAGCAAGGTGTAGTCGGGCAGGGGAATGTAGCGGTAGATAAACAGTGCCGGGATGAAAACATACGTCAGGTAATCGATAACCAGATCAAGGATCGAACCGTCGAAACTCGGCAGCACCGATTGCACGTTGACCTTGCGCGCCAGTGCGCCGTCGAGGCCGTCGACGATCAGCGCCACGCCCAGCCACATCAGGCAATGGATCGGCTGGTTTTCCAGCAGGGCGAGGGTCGCCAGAAAGGCTGTGACCACGCCGGTCGCGGTAAAACCATGGGCGCCCCATGCTTTAAGCCTGGCGATGTGTACGGTGGATATCACGGGGGCGTTCTCCAGAAAGTGAAGCAAGCCGGGTATCGCCCATCGTCAGAAAGGGCGCCGGCAAACCGGGTCGGGTTGCAGCTATCGACCGGTTTGGCCGGGATAAGGTTCACCACCCTTGAATCTTAGCTGGCTCGCGGAAAATTTCTCGCGCGGCGATTTATCGATTATCGGGCGTCAGCCCAACGGTGCTGGCGCTATGGCCGCGCCGGTCTATTGTTGCCTGACGCAATCGGGCCGGGGCCTTGAGGATGACGTCATGAACACCAGCGATTTGCTCGAACAACTGCTGCGAGGCCAGGCCTCGGCGGGACAACAACGTGGGGCTTCAGCCGGCGACGGCCTGGGCGGATTGCTTGGCGGCCTATTGGGCGGCGGCAGTCAGACCGGAGCGGGCAGCGTGGCTGCTGCGGGTGGCCTCGGCGGCCTGGGTGGTTTGCTCGGCGGCTTGCTCGGCGGTGGCGGGTTGGGAAGCGCTCTTGGTGGCGGTAGCCGAAGTCGTTCCGGCGGCACCAATTACGCCGCACTCGCTTCGCTGGGGATGATGGCCTACCAGGCGTATCAAGCCTGGCAACGCAGCCAGGCCAGCAAGGCACCGCAGGACTTGCCACAAACCGCCGACCTGCTCGCCGGCCCGCAAATCGAAACCCACAGCCACGCAGTACTGCGCGCCTTGATCGCCGCGGCCAAGGCTGACGGGCGCATCGATGAAGCGGAAAAACACCTGATCAGCAGCGAAATCGGCAAACACACCGCCGACCCGCAGTTGCAGCAATGGCTCGACGCCGAAGTCGCCAAGCCGCTGGATCCCAGCGAAGTGGCGCAATCGGCTAATGGTGATCCGGCCGTAGCCGCCGAAATGTACCTGGCCAGCGTCATGCTGGTGGACGACCAACAGGACGCCGAACGCAGTTATCTCGATGAGCTGGCCGCGGCCTTACAGATTGATCCGGATCTGCAGGTCCATCTGGAACAGCAGGCCAAAGGGCAAGCCTGACCCGCTGTAAAAATCCCGGACATCAACAGCCCCGGCCATTCCATCCGTCCGGGGCTTTTTTATGTCGATTGAATTTTTCCGCCGCCGTGTCGCTCTTCTGCATAACAGAACCCGTCTGCCATCGGTGTGCTCATGAACAGGAACCTCGACGATTACAACCGCATGCGTGATTTTTCCGCGACGTCGGAGCCGGCCGCAGTCAAGCGCTCGGGCCGCAAGTCGGCCAAGGATCATGCCTTGCAGTTCTGCATCCAGAAGCACGACGCTTCGCACCTGCATTACGACTTTCGCCTCGAGCTCGACGGCGCCCTAAAGAGCTGGGCGGTGCCGAAGGGGCCGTCGCTGGACCCGTCGGTCAAGCGTCTGGCGATTCATGTCGAGGATCATCCGCTCGATTACGCGACGTTCGAAGGCAGCATTCCCGAGGGGCATTACGGCGCCGGTGATGTGATCGTCTGGGACCGCGGCGTGTGGATTCCGCTGGAGGATCCGCACAAGGCCTACGCCAAGGGCCGGCTCAAGTTCGAGCTGCAAGGCGAGAAGCTCGGCGGCGTGTGGAATCTGGTGCGCACGCACATGCCGGGCAAGAAGGAGCAATGGTTCCTGATCAAGCATCAGGACAACGCCGCGCGACCGCAGGATGATTTCGACGTGCTGGTCGCCGAGCCCGACAGCGTGCTCAGCGAGCGCACGATTGTCGGCAAATCGGCGACTGCTGCCGATAAGGCCAAACCCGTGAAGAAAGCCCCGGCCAAGCCGCGCAAGCAGGCGTCCGGGCAGCTTACCGGCGCACGCAAGGCCAAGTTGCCGGCGCTGATCAAGCCGGAACTGGCGACGCTGGTCGACAGCGCGCCTGAAGGGCAGTGGAGCTACGAGATCAAATTCGACGGCTACCGGATCATGGCGCGGATCGATCACGATGAGGTGCAACTGTTCACCCGCAATGGCCATGACTGGACGCACAAACTGCCGCAGCAGGCCAAGGCACTGGCGGCGCTGGGGCTGGAATCGGCCTGGCTGGACGGCGAAATGGTCGTGGCCAACGAGCAGGGCGTTCCGGACTTTCAGGCGCTGCAGAATGCCTTCGATGCCGGGCGCAGCGGCAACATCGTCTATTACCTGTTCGACGTGCCGTATCTCAATGGCGTCGACCTGCGCGACGTACCGGTCGAAGAACGCCGTGCCGCGCTGAGCACCATCCTAGGCGCGCAGAAAGAATCGTCAACGCTGCGCTTCTCCGAAGCTTTCGAGGAAACCCCGGACGCGCTGCTCAACAGCGCCTGTCAGATGCAGATGGAAGGCCTGATCGGCAAGCGTCTCGGCTCGCCTTACGTGTCGAGGCGCAGCGGCGACTGGATCAAGCTCAAGTGCAAGCATCGCCAGGAATTCGTCATTGTCGGCTACACCGATCCGAAGGGGGCGCGCAGTGCCTTCGGCGCGTTGCTGCTGGGCCTGCACGACCGTGACAGCGGCGAGTTGCGCTATGCCGGCAAGGTCGGCACCGGGTTCAACGAAACCACATTGAAAAGCATCCTCGCCCAACTCAAACCGTTGCAAACCAAAAGCGCGGCGGTGGTCAATCCGCCCAGCGGTTTCGAGGCCAAGGGCGTGCATTGGCTCAAACCAAAATTGTTGGCGGAGGTGGCATTCGCCGAAATGACCAAGGACGGTTCGGTGCGCCACGCCGTCTTCCATGGTTTGCGCGATGACAAACCTGCCAAGGACATTACTGAGGAGCGAGCGAAGCCTGTGAAAGCTGCCAAGTCCGAAAAGACCGAAAAAACCGAAAAGACCAAAGCCGCCGACAAGCAGCCGGCAAAGAAAACCGCCGCCAGCAAAAAAGCCGAAACCGCACCATCGCAATCAGGACTGGCCGGCGGCAAGGTACGCATCACCCACCCCGATCGGGTGATCGACGCCGTCAGCGGCACGACCAAAATGCAACTGGCGCAGTATTACGCCAGCGTCGCCGAATACATCCTGCCGCAACTCAAGGATCGCCCCGTGGCACTGGTGCGTGCGCCGGACGGCATCGCTGGCGAATTGTTCTTTCAGAAGAACGCCGACCGCCTGGCCATTCCCGGCATCACCGCACTGGACAAGGACGTTACCGGCCAGCCGGTAATGATGATCAACAATCCCGAAGCGCTGGTGGGCGCGGTGCAGATGAGCACGGTGGAGCTGCACACCTGGAATGCCACGAAAGTGGATCTGGACAAGCCCGATCGCTTCGTCCTCGACCTCGACCCGGACCCGGCGCTGCCATGGAAAAGCATGGTGGAAGCCACCGCACTGACCCTCACCGTGCTCGATGAGTTGGGCCTCAAAGCCTTCCTGAAAACCAGCGGCGGCAAAGGCATTCACCTGGTGGTGCCATTGACCCGCAAGCACGGCTGGGACGAAGTGAAGGACTTTAGTCACGCGATCGTCAGCCACATGGCCAAATTGCTGCCGGATCGTATTTCCGCAGTGTCCGGGCCGAAAAACCGTGTCGGGCGGATTTTCATCGATTACCTGCGCAACGGCCTCGGCGCCACCACGATTTGTGCCTACGCCGCACGGGCAAGGGAAGGCATGCCGGTGTCCGTGCCGCTGTACCGAGAGGAAGTCGCTGAAATCAAGGGCGGTAATCACTGGAACATCTACAACGTTCACGAGCGTCTGACCGAGGTCGGCGATGAACCTTGGGCGGACATGAAGAAAACCCGTCAGACCATCACCGCCGAGATGCGCAAACGCGTCGGCATGAAAAAGTGATCAGGTGTCGCGCAGCAAGTCGTGGGCGTTGAGCAGTTCGAAGGCGATTTGCGGGTGGTTTTCCAGGCCCTTGCGAATCGCCGCCGGGATCGCCGCCCGGGTCTTGCGACACAGGCCCGGTAATTCGCCGATCTGAATGGCAATGCCGCGCATGGTGCGTACTTCGTTGAAACCAGGCGCAACGTCGACGCGGATGCCGAGTTGCTCGTACATGCGCTGTTGCAGGCGTTTGAGGTCGTCGAGATCTTTGAGTTGTTCCAGGCGCGCGAGGAGGATTTTTTCCTCGGTGCGAGTCAGGCGCAGGATGCGCAGATCCGCGCCGGGCGATTCCAGCAACGGATCGCGCCCGCAGATGCAGGCGCCGGGTGGGCAGGGGGAACGCAAGGGTACGGTCGTCGTCATGGCCTCCATCATAGAGGCCGTCCGACGGTTTTGCCTATGCGCACTCAGCGGCCATCCATCGGCCGCTGCGTCCCTGGTGACTACTGATGTACGCCTTCGTATTGCACCAGGATGGCGTTGGCCAGGTCTTCATCGCTGGCGTTCAAACCAGGGTTGGCCTGACGCACCTGTTGCAGTACCGACTCAAGATAAACCCCACGAATGGCCCCCCCGCTGGCGACAAACGCAGACACGTCGTCACGGGCCGGAATCACCATTTTGTCGTCCTTGAAGGTCGAGTACAGCGACGCGGAAACACCTGCCGATGTGGCGACGTCACCCGCATCGACGCGGGCCAGTGCCGAACCGACCGGCAGGCAAAGCATAAGAGAAGAAATCAGGACTAACTTGCGCATGACGTGTTCCTCCACAAGCGCTAAGCAAAAAGGGAAGGGACTACATTAGCTCAGAGGTGCGCCGTGCACCGGAGTTCCGTAAGCGTCGAAAACGCAGCGGCGAGGAACCGGGCAAAACCGGGAAAGGTCTACCGCTTGCCCGTATTGTTGAGAATCGACCCCATGCTCGTCAGCGTCAGCGACAATGTAGCCCGCCCGGCAGACACGCGAATCGAAGCGCTATTGCTCGGCGGATTCGTCTTCCTGACCTTTGCGCTCGGCATCTCCCCACGCAGCCGTGTCGACTGGCTATTGGAAAATGTCCTGGCGCTGGCGCTGGTATTGACCTTGCTATTGACGCATCGGCGTTTTCGCCTGTCGACACTGTCGCTGGGGATGATCTTCGCCTTCCTGTGCATCCATGAAGTCGGCGCGCATTACACCTATTCCCGCGTGCCCTACGATCAATGGAGCACGCTGTTGACCGGCGTCAGCGTCAACAAAGTCCTGGGCCTGGAGCGCAATCACTATGATCGGTTGGTGCACCTGAGCTATGGATTGCTGCTGGTCTGGCCGATGCGCGAAGTGCTGCTGCGCCTGACACCGTTGCGCGGCGCATGGCTGGCGCTGTTGACCTTGAATGTGGTGCTGGCGACGTCGGCGTTGTACGAATTGATCGAGTGGGTGGGCGGCGCTTATCTGGGCGATGACACCGGCCAGGCTTTCGTCGGTGCGCAGAATGATCCGTGGGATTCGCAGAAGGACATGGCCCTGGCGCTGCTGGGCGCCGGGCTGTCCTTGCTGGTGTTGACGCGCTGGCGTCGCACGCCGCGCTGAGGGATCAGATCACCCCGCAGGCCATGCGATCACCGCCACCGCCCAGTGGCTTGGGCATGTCGGAATGGTTATCGCCGCCGGCGTGAATCATCAGGGCGTGGCCCTTGATCTCTGACAGCTTCTTCAGACGCGGCGCCAGCACCGGATAATTGGCGACACCGTCGGCCGTCACGTACACCGCCGGCAGATCCCCCAAGTGCCCATCGGCGTACGGGCCAAGGTGCTTGCCGGTTTTCGCCGGATCGAAGTGTCCGCCAGCGGCCAGCGCCGCGCCTTTGACACCATCCTTCATGCCCGCTTCGCAACTGCCGTTTTCATGAACATGGAAACCATGAATGCCGGCCGGCAACGATTTCAAGTCCGGGGTGAACAGCAGACCGTACGGCGTCTCGCTGACAGTGATCGAGCCGATCGCCTGCGGCGCACCGTCGGCGCTGACCAGATTGATCGCGACTTTCTCCGTTGCCGCCTGTGCGGTGCCGATTGCCAGGGTGCCGAGCAGACCAAACCACAGTGCGCGTTTCATAAGCGTTTCCTTCAGCTGCATGAATGTTCGAGACGCCGGATTGATAGCCTGCCGCGATTAACCGGCGATGAAGGCGTTATCCAGCGGTGCTGCAAGGTGTGACTGGCCCCTCGATGCAAAAGTTTTGCCGGATTCAAGTCGCCGCTGACATCAGCCGATACGCTCTGTGTCGGCAGTTCCCTGTACATAGGCTTAACTGAAATCCGACAAGCGCAATCCAGCGTGCCCACGGGAGATTTCACGGTGTCGATCAAACTGCGTTTGGTGTTGCTGATTGCGACCAGCCTGCTGACGGCGCTGATCGTGAGTCTGGTCAGTTACCTCGGCAATCTGCGGATGGCCACGGCGGTCGGCGATAACACGGTGAGCATGAGCGCGCTGCGCAATCACATGGAAGCCGACATGATGCACGACGCCCTGCGCGCCGATGTCTATTCGGCGATGCTGGTCGGCCTGGGCAAAAGCACCGGAAGTGCGGCTGAGGTGCGCGATTCGCTCACTGAGCACGCCGGGCATTTTCGTGAAGTGCTGGGTGACAACCTGAAGCTGCCGATCAACCCGCAGTTGCGCACGGCGCTGGAGCAGATCAAGCCGAGCCTCGATACCTACATCAAATCCGCCGAGCAGATCGTCGGCGTGGCACTGGAAAATCCGGATGCCGCGCAACAGCAGCTGGGCACGTTCAACAGCGCCTTTACTCAGCTCGAAGAGCAAATGGCGGCGCTCAGCGAGTTGATCGAAACCAACACCCGGCAAACCAGCGAAGGCACCGAAGCGGCCATTCGCAATGCCAATCTCGCCCTCGGCGTCGTGCTGATCGCCAGTCTGCTGTTGCTGCTGGTCCAGGGCCGCTGGGTGATGCGCAGCATCCTCGGGCCGCTGAAGTCTGCCAGCCGCATCGCCGAGAGCATTGCCCATGGCAATCTCAGCGAGCCGATTGTCGAGCCCGGCGGCAAGGACGAAGCCAGCGTCTTGATCCGCACATTGGCGACCATGCAGCGCGACCTGCGCAACATGATCGACGTGGTTCGACGCAACGCCCACGGTGTCAGCGGCATGAGCGAGCAGCTCAGCCACGGCTGCCATCAGGTCGCCGACAGCAGCCAGCAGCAAAGCGTCGCGGCGGGGACCATGGCGGCCGCCGCCAGCCAAATGACTGCCAGCATCGAAGAAATCACCCGCCACGCTGAACGTGCCCTGAGCATGGCCAATCAGGCCGAAAACCTGGCCAAGGAGGGGGGCGGGGTGATCCACCAGGTGGTCAGCGATATGGACGACATCGCCCGTTCGGCGCAGCAGTCAGCGCAGGTGATCCGCACGCTGGACCAGGAATCCGAGGCGATCTTTAACATCATTCAGGTGATCAAGAGCATCGCCGACCAGACCAACCTGCTGGCTCTCAACGCGGCGATCGAGGCGGCGCGGGCGGGTGAGCAGGGCCGTGGCTTTGCCGTGGTCGCCGATGAAGTGCGCAGTCTGGCCGCACGCACCAGCGCCTCGACCCAGGAAATCGCCGCCATGGTCGCGCGCATCCAGAACAGCACGCGCGAGGCGGTCAGCAGCATGGAGGCGGGCGTGGCGCAGGTCGACAAGGGCATGGCAGTGACGGCGGAAGTCGAGCGGGCGATTCGCGAGATACTCGACGCCACGCTGAACACCACGCAACTGGTCAACGACATCACCCGCACGATTGGCGAACAGAGTATGGCCAGCAACGAAATCGCCCATCAGGTGGAAATGATTGCGGGGATGAGCGAGGGCAATAGCCGGGTGATCGGGCAGACGGCGACGACTACCGATGAATTATCGAATCTGGCGGGACAGTTGGCGCAGTCGGTGGATCGGTTTCGGTTGTAGCGGTAAGGTCAGTGGATTTGTGCAGGCCGGGCTGTCGTATTCGCGAGCAAGCTCGCTCCCACATTGGCATGCATTCTCCTGTGGGAGCGAGCTTGCTCGCGAAGAGGCCAGCCCAGTCAACATCCATTCAGGCCAGATAAATCTCAATCAGAACCTGAACGCCTGTCGCCCGACCAACAACCATTTCCCACCCTGTTTCTGCCAGATCTGAAAATTCTCGATCTCGGTCGGAATCACCTCGGTCCCCTTCAATGCCTGCGCAGAGAAGTGGTGGCGCACCAATGCGGTATCGCCGGACATCGTGATGGTCTGCTTCTGCATCTCCAAAGTCTTGAATGCGCTGCGGCCGGTTTCGATATCGGCGATGAACTCCTGCTTGTCCTGGATCTTGCCGCTGGAGTGGCCGTAGGTCAGGTTCGGCGCGGTTAGAGCGTTCAGTTCGGCGATGTCTTTGTGCAGCATCGCTTGGGTCAGGTGATCAACCGCTTGGGCCACTTCTTTTTCCGCTGGGGCAGGGGCGGCGATGGCGCAGGCACTGAAGGCGCAAAACAGGCCGATGAGAAGGCGGGACTTGGTCATGTTGTTTCCTTGTTGTTATTGAGATCGTGATGACTGGCGTGTAGTTCGTCAGTCATCGTACAACTTAGCAGGTTATTTTCTGCATGAACAACGCGCGTTTGGCACTGATTTATCAAGTTGCGATGCGCATCGCGCAAAAAACTTTGCAGACCAATGCCTGATCGCAGTCATGTTTGCTCGGCGATGGCCGATAAGTCCCTGAGCGGAAAAAGACTTTCAAGTCGGGAACAGACGCCCGAGTTCGCCCTGACGTGATATTCTCCGCGCCAATTTGCTTTGACCTAATTCGGTTGGCCGGCCTTTCGGGCGGGCCGACGGGATCCCTGTCGCTCAAGCAGCTGAAGCCAATAATGATAAGAAGTCAGTTCAGAAGGGACATTAACTGAGGTCGATGCCACATGTCGGCCTTGTGTGCCCACCCGTCAATATTGAAGTGTGCCGATTGCGCGACGCCAGCCTGAGCGTCAGCAAAGCGCAACGCAGACTGATAACAACGACGGGCGGAAGGCGTTTTATCATAGGTGCAACAGATGTTTAAGAAAGTGAACACAGCCTTGCTCGGTCTGGCTTTGGCGATGGGGATGTCGTCTGCCAATGCTGCCGAAGCCAAGAAAGTTGACGTCCTGCTGATCGGCGGCGGCATCATGAGCACTACCCTGGGTGTGTGGATCAATGAGCTGGAACCGAGCTGGTCGATGGAAATGGTCGAGCGCCTCGATGGCGTCGCCCTGGAAAGCTCCAACGGCTGGAACAACGCCGGTACCGGTCACTCCGCCCTCGCCGAGCTGAACTACACCCCGGAAGACGACAAAGGCAACGTGACGATCCCGAAAGCGGTCGAGATCAACGAAGCGTTCCAGGTCTCCCGTCAGTTCTGGGCCTGGCAGGTTCAGCAAGGCGTGCTGAAGAATCCTCGCTCGTTCATCAACACCACTCCGCACATGAGCTTCGTGTGGGGCGATGACAACATCAAGTTCCTGAAAAAGCGCTACGAAGCGTTGCAGGCGAGCCCGTTGTTCGCCGGCATGCAGTACTCCGAAGATCCGGCAGTGATCAAGAAGTGGGTACCGCTGATGATGGAAGGGCGCGACCCGAACCAGAAAATCGCGGCCACCTGGAGCCCGCTGGGTACGGACATGAACTTCGGCGAAATCACCCGCCAGTTCGCCGCTCACCTGCAGACCAAGCCTAACTTCGATCTGAAATTGTCGAGCGAAGTCGAAGACATCACCAAGAACGCCGATGGCACTTGGCGTGTCAGCTACAAAAACCTCAAAGACGGTACCAAGACCGAAACCGACGCCAAGTTCGTGTTCATCGGCGCTGGCGGCGGTGCCCTGCACCTGCTGCAGAAGTCGGGCATTCCTGAAGCCAAGGAATACGCAGGCAGCACCTGGCCAAGGCCTACGGTAAAGCTTCGGTTGGCGCGCCACCGATGTCCGTTCCGCACCTGGACACCCGTGTTCTGGATGGCAAGCGCGTCATTCTGTTTGGCCCGTTCGCGACCTTCAGCACCAAGTTCCTCAAGGAAGGTTCGTACTTCGACCTGCTGACCAGCACCACCACCCACAACATCTGGCCAATGACCAAGGTCGGCATCAAGGAATACCCGCTGGTCGAGTACCTTGCCGGTCAGTTGATGCTGTCGGATGAAGACCGTCTGAA
>Ga0308167_1004196_pt1 | contig 10649 bp, 10 predicted proteins | sample PhyCR1_2_FD_202138 | JGI IMG/M metagenome (GOLD analysis project Ga0308167, IMG submission 202138) | Phyllosphere microbial communities from UC Gill Tract Community Farm, Albany, California, United States - DLSLRC.R1 | ecosystem: Host-associated > Plants > Phyllosphere > Unclassified | place... | reverse complement strand
CACTACATGAATGGGGGCAAGAAAATCAATCAGCGTCTTAATATCGTTTTCAGAACACTTGAGGCAGCCCTCTTGCAGGTCAATGGGCGGAGTCATATTCAGTACGTAAATCTCACTGTTCTGGACCTGTGCGTTGTCACCTTAAAAAGTGCATACACCAAAGCAGTAGCGCACGCTTGCGGCAAGGTACTGGAAGGACTGGTTTCATTTCTCAGAGAAAAAGAATTCCTAATCATGCAGTCACTGCTCTGGAAGAGCCCACTCAGAGCGCAGGAAGCAAGCAACAGGCTCACTAATACTGCACAAGAGGCCCGTGAGGCAAAGTTACCTGACGAAGAGTCGTTGAATGCTATCGCTGAAATCTTCGCACTTCCAGACGATCAGCTTTCAGAAATGGACTTGTTCATAAGCTCCGTCTTTGCATTGCTCATGTGCGCACCTTCCAGAGTAACCGAAATCCTGACGCTCCCTGCGGATTGTGAAATCCGTGAGGCGGACAGGGAAGGAAAGCTGAGGTACGGGCTGAGCTTCTATTCCGTGAAGGGGTTTGGTGGAAATGTGAAATGGATACCTGAAGTCATGGTCCCGGTTGCTGAGATAGCTATCAGGAGGCTGAGGACTCTTTCAGAAAACGCCCGCATATATGCCAGAGAGATTGAGATTTCCGGTAAGGGCCGTAAGCTTTACCCAGATTTCCCCTGGTACGATAAAGAAAAGAACATTCGATACAGCAACGCACTATGTCTTCTGTTCCGGTATCAGCTCAGTGCAAGCTTAACAACGCAAAGAAGTCTTTTCAGACCAACTGCCACTCTGGTTAGCGCCAATCTGGGAAGCACTGAGTATCGCCGGGCACACTCCATGTCTACGATTTTTGACAGGCATGGCTACAGGGGGGCAAAGGGAAACAATCTTTCCCTCAGAAGTCACCAGGCAAGACACTTACTCAATACGATTGCACAACGTGGTGGCCTTGGAGATTTTGAATTAGCCAAGTGGTCAGGACGAGTGAGGGAAACACAAAACAGAACCTATAACCACGTCAGCCAGGAAGAGAAGGTTCAGGAATCAGTTAAGCATGGTGTGCAGAATATTGGCATTAAACCAGAGAACACCACCCCAAGAGCTATAGCAAACCCTTCATGGCGTATTGATGTCAAAGATACAGGCCACGCAGCCATTCACGTGACAGAGTTCGGCTACTGCACTCATGACTACGTAATCTCTCCGTGTACGAAGTTCAGGGACTGTATCAATTGCAGCAATCATCTGTGCGTGAAAGGGGACAAAGCCTCGCTAGGCAGGCTGGAAGCTACTGCGGCCTACACAGAGCAGCTTATTGAAAAGGCAAAGGTTGACATGGAAGACGAGGAGTACGGGGCTGACAAATGGGCGGCCTATCACGAAAAAACGCAAGCTAGACTTCTGGATTTGATAGCGCTACTCAAAAGCAAAAATCTTGAGGATGGGGCGTTGGTAAGACTGGAGGGTGATGATTTTACACATATGAAAAATCTCATTTGCGTGAGCAGAAATGAACTGATTGGAAATGAAAGGATAAATCATAATTAAAAGGAGAGTCATATGGCTAAACATCTAGATAATAAAGATATCAGCATAATTAAAAACACAATAGCAGGTTGGGACAGTGAGAAGACAGGTAAACTTTCATGGGAATATCTTTGTGACAGACTTGAACCTCTGATTGGTAAGCGACCGACCCGTCAGTCCCTGGGGCTTCACAAAGATATTGTGATAGCTTTCAACATTAAGAAGAAAAATATTAAGTCTGGAAACGATGAAGAAAAACGGCCAGCTAATTTAAAAATCGCCTCACAGCGCATAAGTAATCTCGAACTCAAAAATAAAACACTGGCAGAAGAGCTCAGGCGTCTGGAAGAGAGGTTTGTTGTATGGCAGTTCAATGCTACAAATCACGGAATCAGTTTTGAACAACTTAATAATGGGTTGCCCAGGATAGACAGGGAAACGAATGCTGATTAAATATTTAGTTGCGCAGATATTGCGCAATTTAAATTATATGCTATCTTGTCTATACAACCAAGGAGTGGTTGATCAATTTTGCAAGGACGCAATCTATGAAAAATACAGACGCTCTTTCAAGGGAAGAAAAGTTACTTTTGCTTTTGCAAATGTTCATTGAGGGATTAAAAAAATCAGGTTTTGCTCAAGACAAGATAATTAGATATATCTGGCTATTCTGTGTCGGTTACTACATTAAGTACTACCTTCCACAATCTAAAACAGATTTCGCTGATCGTTTTACGATCATATCTATGCTATCAAGCGCTCTAAAATCGAGTTCTCCAAGAATCATTCAGCACCTTGGCTATGAACATGAGATCACGTTTTTCTTTCGCTTTTTGATTCATTATGCCATTGATAATGAAGAAGAGGCGGAAAATATCTATCGTGAGGAAAGGGTAAAGTATGAGAAGTGTCATTTAATGAACAATTTTTTTAAAATAAAGTAAAAGAAAGATTGTACCCCTCCAGTATATGAAGGGGTGTAATAGAAGAGTATTGAACGAGTAGCTTATTATCCTAAAATTCCAGAGTGTAAATCCATAAGTTAGATATACCAACACTTGTTCCTTTAGAATAACTTTCAGTGAATGGATAAATAATGCTCACGTTCAATTCTGAATATGTATTAAGATACGCTAAACCCATGCCAATTGTTTGAGCTTTGGTTGATAGCGGGCAAAAATAAATATGGCCATATTTTTCTATACAATCATTTAAGCTAATATAGTTTTCAATATCACGAGCCGTTTCAAAAGGATCAGCAGCTGGTGAGAAAATGGGCTTTGCAAAAATATTCTCAGTTGATGAATCTGCTGAGGAAATTGCTTTTATTATATTTTCTTGAAACATATCAGCTCGAAGTGATGGGAATCCAATTAAATGTATAATGTCTGTGTTTTCATTATATTGAGCAATTTTCGATATAAGTTTAGTATCATACCCGGCAGCTATGATTAAAAGCGCACGATCATTGTCTATTTTTTTCGTACCGTCAAATCCTATTATCGTTCTTGTTTCATGTATTGCACCATTAGAAAAGGTAGTGTTTTCTTTGTTAATATAACGATCTGGTTCGCTATAAATTATATCAACATGCTTAAAAGATTTTTTTTGTAATAAGAGCATGATGAATAATAATTGCGGACGCATAAAACCAGTCGAGTCAATGCAAATTCGCTTATCAACATAATCATAAAGCTTTATTTCATTAATGATTGATGCTAATTGCTGAGCTTCGTTACCTTCAACAGCAGTAATCTTTGTTGCATTGGTTGGGAGTTCATCTTCATCGAATTTATATTCAGGATATATTAGCCAGTATTTGTTAATTGCATCGGCTTTGTTAAAAACAGCAGATACACGGTCACTAAGATTATAGGCAGAAATAAATAAGTCCCAAGTTGGCCAGTCCCCATTTAAATCAGTTTTATTTCTATAGTACAACGAATAATCCATCATAAATCAAATCCTAATTGTTGTTCGCCAATTGAGTTATCGTTATCAACTTCAAAAGGAGCATTTCTCGAATTTTCAAAATGAAGCCTTAGTAACTTATAGTCTTCGTTTTTTTGTGGGGAAAAGATGATAGTTGCTGCATTATCATTTAGTTTTAAAGCGCCTCTTCTGGAAGTAGCCAGGCCCCAACGAGGACAAAGTAATCCATTGATAAAATAACTATTTAGTAGTCGTTGTGAGTTTTTATCTATTCGGGGATCGCCACCGATAAGGACTCGAGTTTTTTCAGCCCAGTCAAGAATGTCTTTGCATTCATTTGTTAGTTTATTTTTATCGACTACAAATGAGGATGAAGAACATTCAACTGGTTTATCGGAATACATATCGATACGAAGAAGTTCACATAACCGATCAAGAAATATTGCTACACTATCTCCTAAAACCCCTTCGGAAATGCAATCTTCATAAAACCAATCGGAGGATTCTTTCAACGACATTTTCTGCGACTTTATAGAAACTTTGTGTCCGTTGATGAATGGAGTAAAACCATTGAAAATCTCCATTTTATATATATTTCTTAATATGGTTAATATATGCCTCGGGAAGCCCAAGGTTATTTTTAATAAATTGTCAAAGCCTGTGTATTGATCAAAGTTATTTTGGTAAGATGCTCGTAAAGCTATTGCTGTATAATTATTTTGATAGTATCTTAACTTTGTACTAATTTCGTTCCCATCAGATTTGTTTAAATATAAATATATTTTTTCTTTTATCTCAAATGAAATATCAAGAAGATGTTGTGGGGATGCATTTTTTAATTTTGACCATTTCTGACTAAAAACATGTATTGCCGATTGCTCGATTCTTAAATCTACATGACATTTTAAATTCTGAGCTATTCTTTGTGACACGTCATGATCTAGTTTTTTATTTAGCTTGGAAATAAATTTATTCATTATTATGGTATTCCCCATGCTGTCAACATTGGGGGTCTGAAGAATTAAATTAACATTTGCTACCTCAAAGAAATTATCAATTATATTTTTCTTTTCTTTATAACTTAATTTTTTAATGTGTTCCGAATTTATAGTATTCTTGTTAATATTTGATTTCACTAACCTATTGAAAACTAAATTAGTCGCGAATTCATTGTAATTTTTTGATGTTATGAATACCTCATCTAATCTTAATATTTCAAATTCGTGACCTTCACGATTAACCTCACCTGAACCAAAAATTTTCCAACTTTTAATGCCATGGCTACGTGCACCAATTCGGAACGTAACAGGTTTAGATTTCTCTCTTACAAGTGTATTCAAATACATTTGCTGTGATTCACTAATGTTTTCAATTTCATCAATTAGATATAAGAATGTAGTTCCATTAAAATACTTGCTATTAATCGACAGTAATTTTGGAATGCCAAAAATTAACTTTCCGCGGTTTACTCTTACTTTAAAATTAGGGTTTTCCCCTAATAACTCCTTAATGAATGAGTTGTTGACTTCATTGTCTAATTCATTGGAAAAGGAGGAAATAATTTTCATTAAATCTATAATATTGCATATATCTGCTGAGAATAGGTCTTCAGAAAATAGTTTAATTGTTTCTTCACAAAATCTTTTTTCATTTTCTTGAGAGTCAAATACCGAAGTGCCTTCTTTAGTCAGATCTAATAGCGATTGTATAACTAAACCTGCGCACCATAGTTCCATAGAATATTCAAATAATGATTGTTTTAGTTCAATATTATATGGTAATTGATCAAACTTGGAACCATTTAGAGAGCTTGCTTGAAAATAGACGCCAAAATAACCATCTTTTTTTATAGAGTAGAGAGGGTTTTTTTTGTTTCTTATCGATTGAGATTTATATGAAAAATAACGCATTAAATGCGTTTTCCCTGTTCCTTTCCCACCAATTATATATTGTGTTATATTATTATTTGGTTCTAGATACTCTATGAATTTTTTTTCTTCAAGATCGACCCATTGATCATTGATCTGACTATCATCAAGATCATTAGCTTTAATTGTCGTAAAGGGGTTTTGGATGATGTTATTCATACTTGAACCTTTTTTAATAAACTTTAGAGTAACGTTTTAAAATGGGTGCCCAAGATTTCTCGTGCCAAAAAATTGGCAATGTGTTATCAGGAATGTTATGCGAGAAACCTATAAGCAATTGACCATCATTAAATCCTAAAGGGTAATAACCATTAAAAAATTGAAGGCCATATCTTAAACAAAACTCATGAGTAAATTGCTTGGAAATACCTTTTTTTTCTACGCCTTCATAATAACGAGAATTATCAGAAAAGCATTTATATGATTCATCTAATTCGAAAATACAGTCTACATGTTTAAACGCTGTTCTGCTTTTTATATTTCTGAGTCCATGAGAAGTGGATATTATAGAGAAGTATGATACCTCAATGGTAGGATCAATGTTATGAATTTCTTTTAACAAGTCCTCGGAATAAGATATTGCTTGCGAACCGCTGCCACATATATCGTCTAAAAAAATATACCGCTTAATATTTGGATCTTTTAAAGAAATCTCCCTATCTAGTAAACTACCAGATACTCTTTTTTTTATGTTAAGTATGTCATGAGTATTAATGAAAAGGTTTTTAGTGAGCTCATTTTCTTGCCTAAAAAAATATAGTAAATGAGTACCACTTTCAGAAGGATTCCCGAGACCTAAAAACCTTGTTTCTTTTAACGCTTTATCATATTTCTCTTCAATTAATGCGAAATTTTTGGTGTCCCCATTTTCTTTTCTTATTTGCTGCATTAGGGGGTTTTTTATTTTATCTCTATAGATAGATTTTAATAATTCTCGTATTTCTTTATTACCGAAATACATGAAATTACTTAACAAATATAACGCATGAGTTTGCTCGCAATGTGTTATATCAGTGTTAGTTTCAAAATTACTAAGCCATTTAGTTATTTCTGGGCTTTTGACTTTGTTTTCCCAAATGGCTTCAGAGAGTTTTAAAATCTTTAATTCAAGTTGTTCTTTAAGATTTAATTCATTCATTTTTTAAATACCATAATGGATTCAGTATTTATAACATTTGCTGTTTTGTTTCTTTTGGTCATTAATCCACGCGAGTGAATTTTATCACGCAAAATGAAAATTGTTTCAAAACCAGCATCTTCAGCAATGATTTTAAGATATTTTTTGGTGTCAAATACTTTCCCGCACACCATATTGTTACCTATCACTATGATACAGTGGGAACCGTTCTTAAGTACTCGATACATTTCCTTAACTGATGATCTCAACTCTACAAGATAATTAATATTAATATGTGCTCGTAACGGATTTATTTCCCATATCCATTCTAATTCGTTGTCAATTTCTTTAAGGCCTGTATTGTTTTTAAGTTGATATTCATTTTTATAATAATGTTCTCGTCCAATATTCTGTTTTTCATAATCTCTTAATGATTTGTTTTCACAATAGTTTAACCATCCAAGACTTAATGATGATGCCCTTATGTATTTTTGTGCTCCAGCATAGGGAGGCGATGTAATAATAAGATCTATACTGTCAGACAACCACTGTGAATTTTCATTATCAAGACATTTAGTTATTGACCGGGCATCTCTTCCCACTATTTGGGCGTTGCCTGATGTCTTTAAATTGTTGAGCTTTTCAATACGTTTAATATTTTCAAGTGATTGTTTTTTGAATTTATCAAAAACACTGATATTTTTTTTACTCTCCAATTCTGTAAATGCTTTTTTATATAACAAAGGATCGGAGTATTTTAAAGGGTTTATTTTTACAGGAACACTCAAATTTGGATCAGCAAAACTTACTTTTTTTACGATGTTTGAGAAGCATATTTCGTAAAAATTCCTTACTTCAATATTCTCAATTTTCTGAATTGCTGTGTGAATTTTAGATAAGTCATTTTTGACCTGTTCTGAAAACCAATGGTCTATATTAGTTACATTTCTAGTTCTATATTTTTTGATGCGCTTTGCTTGAGTCAATATTTCAATTAGCGTTTCTTTTAAAATATTAGCATCTAATGGTGTTGTTTTTACATGTGCTATCAAGCGTGCCAATGGATTCGCATCACATCCTATGCTTTTATAACCTGCAATTACGCTTTCGAGCAAAACTGTTCCTGAACCACAAAAAGGATCTAAAACTATTCCTTCAGGATTTGGCATTATTTTTTTCGAATTAAGAAAAAATATAGGAATATGTTTTAGCAGTTTTGCTGGATAGCTATGAATGAAATGTGTATATGAGTCTCCATAAGGAACCCAAGATACTAGCTTTCTGAAATCGACCTCTATTGACTGCTGATGATTTTTGTATTCACTCATAAAATTAGTGATAACATTGTCTATATTATTTTTTAACTCAATAAAATCAGTCGCTTGCACATGGTCCTGAGTTTTAATTATAGTTGTTTCAAACATTTCAGATCTCATGGTAGTTAAGAATAAACAAAATATTTCGATATTATAATTTTTTTTTGACTAAATCAAGCATCTAACATTAATCCAATCTACATAAAAGGTTTTTCCTATTTTTTAAAAAATTGATCAGATTCATTATTAAATAGCATTTTTTTATTCTTATACTAACCAAAGTGAGTTTTTTTAGTGATTTTTTACTATTAACGCACTAAGTCAACTTAGTTAAAAACTATGATTCTTTATTCGATTTAATGTCCCAACCAGACTGCGTTTCTGCACCTTTGCCGCCGCTTGCTGACTGTTCCCAATACTGTGTTTTAACTTTTGATGCCTGGAATTGATAAGAGACCCCTATCAGGTCACGGCTTGTAGTGCCATTGAAAATTACACTGGTGATAAGAACGTCTTCAAGCGTAATGCGGCAATACTCGATTTGACTCCCTCCGGCCTTACATACCGAAAGCTCTACCTTACCAATATGCTTGCCGTTAGAGACATAGCGCATGATTGCTGGAGTAGCTTTGTCTATGAGCGTCTGAACCGAGAGATCACGATACTGAACCTTTCCTGCACCACCTCCGCCTCCAAATGTCATGTTCCCTGGCTGATTCGCGCCCCATGTGAAAGATTCAATAGCAATCCAGCCTTTATGATTACTGTCCTGTGATTCACCAGTGATACCGTCGATTCTTAAGAAGAGATCTGTACTCATTGCTGGTCCTTTTTCTTTCCCTGAGAAGGGTAATCTGATTAAATAAACTTAATGATACGTATAATGACATAAAGGTACAGTCATGGACTACTGGAAACCAGACCGATTCAAGGATTACTTTCTTACTATGGCTCATGCTGAGGCAAATCAGCTTCTTAGCAATGCTAATCACCTATCTCACCTCTACCTCAAAGACGGATTCAATAGGTTACAGTTCCAGGATGACGTTAAAGCTTTCGTTAACGCTCAGCTTAACGTCATCCGTTCAAACTCCACTGATAATGAATGCCAGGAGTGCATCCAAAATCTCAAAAAGGAAAATGAATACCTTACGATTCAGGACAGAATGCTCAGAGCTGGAACAGCTGCGGTTCATGCTTCGGTACAATTAGTCAGGAATGGAGATTTTTGGGGCTATGTGATCAATGGTGTTGGGGTAGTGCTAAGCGGCATGCAGGTAATAGCCGGTGTATCAGTGATAGGTGCTTCCCTTGCGTCAGGGACAATCATAGGTTCTGCCTTTGGGGGAATGTTGGTTCTGCATGGACTCAACGGGTTTCAGGAGTCTGTTGAGAACCTGGTGTATGGCAAAACTGATAGTGTGGGATTACTCAAACAGGGTTATGTAGCAACAGCTGAGTTTTTAGGGTTCGATCAGAGGGTTGGGCAGTTAGCATACAGTTCAATGGACCTGGCACTGTCTCTCTATGGCATCGTGCGTCTGGTACAAAAACCTGAGGCCTGGCGGCTCTACTATTTTCTTAATACCGACTACGTTCGCGGTATTAAGGAAATGAGCAGAAAAGAGCTATTCATTGAAGTCTATAATGACGCTTCAGCCATTAAATCAATATCTGATACTTACAAAGAGTGACCATGCTTTTTCATGAATCTGTAAGCTTTAAATGCAGGTTTTAAAGGTACGAATATATATAAAATAACGAAACCTGCTACAAGCGTGATTGAATATGAAACAAGGTTTTCTTGTGTACCACTGCGAACGGTATAGATGAGTCCTGCGAGAAGGATTGCTATTAATATCATTGCAACTATGAATCTTTTCTTTAACTGTGAAAGGAGCCAGGGATAAGGATAACCATCTTTCTCAGCATGCTGACGTATTACAGAGACTTCTTTTGGAGTAAATCCTTCTTTTACAAGCATTTCTTCGATTTGCATTTTGTTCATAATGATCATCATTCATTTGTCTTACGATAGTTCGATTGTAACTCATTACTTGAGCCTCATACAAACCTGACAGGCCTTTGAAAGGCCCCTGGTTTTTTAGAAATGGTTCCCTGGCGCTAACATTTGCACATAAAATATGTGTTTTGAAATTCCGGTAGAAAATGAGCTTGTTAATTATTGAATTCAGTTAAGGTGATACTTTCCAGTTCCCACCATTTTTCGTGAATTTGAATTCAGCTACGGTTTGCTTCTCGCCCATCATTGGCAGAGTAATGTCTGTATCAACTTTGCATAGGTATGTACCTTTTGCCTCTGAAGCCTTGCAGGAAACCTTTTCAGCTTTGTTCAGAGTTGTGAGCATGTCTTTGCTGTTCTCACCGAACCGTTGTCTGGCTTGCTGGTTTGTGTGGTCAATGTTTTCCTGCATAGCCTTTTGGATCTCTGAAGACGAGGGTTCGCTATCACAGCCTGTAAGTAGAGCCGCTAAAGACAGGATTGCAACTGTTAAAATTTTATTCATTTCTTAATCCCTTATTTGATTTTGATAATTATTGTGTTGTTGTGGTTTTGTTGAGTGTCTGATCAAAAATTTCACACCACCGTTTTAACTGCATTTCCGTATCGCGGATCCCGCGTTCATGGTGGAACCGGCCTTTACGGGGGTGAAATTTGATCTGCCATTCCGGGCATTCAATGTCTCTGACCTGAATAAAGAATCCAGAGTTCTCAAAGTTCTTTAAGCGGGTAGTGTTGTTATGGCCCTTTGCGCCCAGCATACCGGGAATATCAAAAGCTAC
>Ga0308167_1004195_pt1 | contig 10652 bp, 9 predicted proteins | sample PhyCR1_2_FD_202138 | JGI IMG/M metagenome (GOLD analysis project Ga0308167, IMG submission 202138) | Phyllosphere microbial communities from UC Gill Tract Community Farm, Albany, California, United States - DLSLRC.R1 | ecosystem: Host-associated > Plants > Phyllosphere > Unclassified | place... | reverse complement strand
ATAAGCAGCAACTGGAGGCCCAGCGTGGCTTCGTCGCGGCCAACCAGGATTACTACCGCCTGGCCGAGCGTCGCTACCGCATCGGCGTCGACAGCAACCTGACGTTCCTCGATGCCCAGCGCCAGCTGTTCAGTGCCCAGCAATCGCTGATCACCGACCGCCTGGCGCAGCTGACCAGCGAGGTCAACCTGTACAAGGCCCTCGGCGGTGGCTGGAACGAGCAGACCGCGAAGAACGAGCCGGTGAAAGAAGAAGCGCCGGCCCTGAAGTTGTTCTGATAGTGGAACAGTAAACAAAAACCGCCCCCTGACAGGGGGCGGTTTTTTTATGCGCAGCCCAAAAAATGCCGGAAGGTATCTGCATCATCATCCAGGCCAAGTGGTGCATGAAACGCAGAATCTGAGCGCTCCAAGATTACGTTCGATCATCGCCCACAACCCGCCCTCCCCCACTTTCATCGCCCCCTTACCGCCCCGCAACATGGCCGCCACCTGCATAAACCCAATAACAACAGGTCTAACACCATGAGCATTTTTCACCCGCGCCGGCTGCTGCTGGCAACCGCTGTCGCCAGTCTTGCCTTGCCCGCCGTCGCCGAAGAACACGGCTTTCTGGAAGACGCCAGCGCCAACCTCAACCTGCGCAATTTCTTCTTCAACCGCAATTACACCAACCCTACCAAGACCCAGGGTGGTGCGCAGGAGTGGACGCAGAGTTTCATCCTCGATGCCAAGTCCGGCTTCACCCAGGGAACCGTGGGGTTCGGCATGGATGTGCTGGGGATGTACGCGTTGAAGCTGGATGGCGGGCGCGGCACCGGCGGCACCCAACTGTTGCCGTTGGACCGTGATGGCCGCCCTGCGGATGAGTTCGGACGTTTGGGAGTGGCGTTCAAGGCGCGCATGTCCAAGACCGAAGTGAAGGTCGGCGAATGGATGCCCGTGCTGCCGATCCTGCGCTCGGACGATGGCCGCTCCCTGCCACAAACCCTGCGCGGCGGGCAGGTCACCTCGAAGGAAATCGACGGGCTGACCCTCTATGCCGGACAATTTCGCGCCAACAGCCCGCGTGACGACAGCAGCATGACTGACATGTCGATGTTCGGTAAAACCGCGTTCACCTCCGACCGCTTTAACTTTCAGGGCGGCGAGTACGCGTTCAACGACAAACGCACCCAGATCGGCCTGTGGAACGCCCAGCTCAAGGACATCTACAGCCAGCAGTTCGTCAACCTGATCCACAGCCAGCCCATCGGCGATTGGACCCTGGGCGCCAACCTCGGCTTCTTCTACGGCAAGGACGACGGCAGCGCCCGCGCCGGTGACCTGGACAACAAGACCTGGTCCGGCCTGTTCTCCGCCCGCTATGGCGGCAACACTTTCTACGTGGGGCTGCAAAAGCTCACCGGCAACAGCGCCTGGATGCGCGTCAACGGTACCAGCGGCGGCACCCTGGCCAACGACAGCTACAACAGCAGCTACGACAACGCCGAGGAAAAGTCCTGGCAAGTGCGCCACGACTATAACTTCGCCGCCCTCGGCGTGCCCGGCCTGACCCTGATGAACCGCTATATCAGCGGCAGCAACGTGCATACCGGCACCATTACCGACGGCAAGGAATGGGGCCGCGAAAGCGAACTGGGCTATACCGTGCAGAGCGGCAGCCTGAAAAACCTCACGGTAAGGCTGCGTAATTCCAGCATGCGCCGCGACTACAGCAACAACGAGTTCGACGAGAACCGGTTGATCGTCAGTTACCCGATAAGCCTGCTGTAAACCAACGGCAGACTTGCTGTATGGTGCGCGCCTGCCGCTGCTGATCCACCCAGCAGCGGCCTCCTATTCGAGCTCGCGCACACCATGAAATCCTTCGCCATCGCATCCGCCGTGCTTGCCCTGGCCTTGAGCCTCGGCGGCTGCATCGGTGCCCCCATCGCCCTGACCCCGCAGACCGAACAACGCCTGCAAACCCAGGCACCCATTCGCTTCCTGCTGACCTTCGACGATGGCCCCAGTGCGTCGGGCTACAACAACCCAAGCCGTTCAGTGATGGCTGACCTGGCGAGCAACCCCGTGCTGCCGGGGATCAAGGCGGTGTTCTTCCTGCAAACCGAAGCCGCGCGTTCCGGCGGCAGTTCACGGGGTCGCAAGACCATGCAGCGCGAGTACGCGGCCGGTCATATCCTGGCCTTCCACACCGCCACCGGCTTTCATACCAACCACCGCTGGCTCAATGACGCCGAACTGGAACGTACCCTCACCTTGGGCGCCGCCGACCTGGCCGCGATCACCGGTAGCCCGCCCGTGCTGGTTCGCCCGCCGTTCTGGAACTACGATCGCCGTACCTTCGCCGCCTACCAGCGCCACGGCATGCACGTGTTGCTGACGGATCTGAGTGCCAATGACGGCAAGATCTGGGGCTTCAACGGCAGCCCACGCCGGCGCGCCAATCTGTATCGACAGCTGTCGGTGGTGCGCGAGCACATCGCTTTGGGGGAGTTGCCGACGGTGGACGGAGTCATACCCGTGGTGGTGACTTTCCACGACATCAACCGCTACACCGCACGGCATATGCAAGAGTATTTGCAGATCCTGTTGGACAGCGCCCGGATCAACGGCGTGAAGACTGCCGCCGAACCGTTCTACACCGACACGGCCCAGCTTCAGCGCGCGGCGCTGGCACGTACGGTCAAGGATGTGAGTGAGCCGGTGCACCTGCCGGGCGTGTGGAACTGGGTGTGGGACGCCGATTCCCACTGACACCTGTGCATCTGTGAAGATCTATTGTGGGAGCGGGCTTGCCCGCCCCACATTTTTAGCTGCACTTCAATTCAGTCGTGCTGGCGCGACTCGACGCCCAGTTCATCCCATACCGATTCGGCCAGGTGAAACGTCGCATTCGCGGCTGGAATCCCACAGTAAATCGCGCTCTGCATCAGCACCTCCTTGATCTCCGCGCGGGTCACGCCATTGCTGGCAGCAGCGCGCAGATGCAGCTTGAGTTCTTCGCTGCGGTTCATGCCGATCAACATGGCGATGGTGATCAGGCTGCGCGTGTGCCGAGGCAGGCCTGGGCGGGTCCAGATGTCACCCCAGGCGTGGCGGGTGATCATCTCCTGGAACTCGCTGTTGAACTCGGTCAGGGCATTGAGGCTGCGGTCGACATGGGCGTCGCCCAGCACTTCGCGACGCACTTGCAGGCCTTCGGCGTAACGTTGTTTCTCATCCACAAAAAACTCCTTGATTTACCTGGCCAGCAAAAATGCCAGTACACGCTCACTGAACGCCGCGCCAGCCTGCACATTGGACAGGTGGGCCGCATAGAACTCGGCGTATTCGGCGCCCTGCACGTGGTTCTGGATAAAGTGGCTGCCGGCGGGCGGGGTGACCGCATCTTCGGTGCCGGCAATCACCAGGGTCGGTACTTTGATCGAGGCCAACTGGTCCCGGAAATCCGCGTCACGCACCGCCGCGCAGTTGGCGGCGTAGCCCTCGGGCGAAGTCGCCGCGAGCATGTCGGTAATCTGCTTGGCCTGGTGCGGGTTGGCAGCGGCGAAATCGGCGGTGAACCAGCGCGCAATCGATGCATCGCGCAGGGCCACCATCGCATCGGCCCCGTCGCGCAGCACCATCTCGATGCGCGGGTTCCACACCTCGGGCGTGCCGATTTTGGCGGCGGTGTTGCACACCACCAGGCGCTGCAGACGCTCGCCGGCGTTGATGCCCAGCCATTGGCCGATCAGGCCGCCCATGGACAAGCCGCAAAAATGCGCGCGTTGAATATCCAGCGCATCCAGCAACGCGATCACATCGCGACCCAGTTGCTCAATGCTGTAGGGCCCTGCGGTAACCAGGGACTTGCCATGGCCACGGGTGTCAAAGCGCAGCACGCGAAAATGCTCGGTGAAGGCCGGGATCTGGATGTCCCACATATGCAGGTCGGTGCCCAGGGAATTGGACAGCACCAGCACTGGCGCATCCACAGGTCCGTCCAATTGGTAATGCAGTTCGCCCTCGGCGAGTTGTACAAATGCCACGGTGGTCTCCTCAAGCAAAGTGTTCGGCGACAGCGCGGGTCACCCAGGTGTGCGCCTGGCCCAGGTAATGGGCCGGGTCGAGCAGGCGGTCCAATTCGGCCGCTGACAGCTCAGCGGTGATGTGCGGTTCATCTGCCAGTACCGCACGTAAATGCCTCCCCTCGGCGACAGCGCGTTTGCAGCATTGCTCCAGCAGGTGGTGCGCAGTTTCGCGCCCCAGCCGTTGGGCAAGCACAATGCTCACGGCTTCGGCCAGCACCAGGCCTTGGGTCAGGTCGAGGTTTTGCGTCATCCGCAGCGGGTCGACTTCCAGGCCTTCACTCACCAGCAAGGCCTGCTGCAACGCGCCGGACACCAAGCGGCAAATCTCAGGCAGGGTTTCCCATTCGGCATGCCACAGGCCCAGGCTGCGCTCGTGCTCCTGGGGCATGGCGCTGAACATTGTCGCCACCAGGCCCGGCACACGGGTGGCCGTGCTGATCAGCACCGCCGCGCCCACCGGGTTGCGTTTGTGCGGCATGGTGGAAGAACCGCCCTTGCCGGGTGCCGAAGGCTCGAAGACTTCCGCCGCTTCGGTCTGCATCAACAGGCTGATATCGCGACCCAGCTTGCCCAGGCTGCCGGCGATCAATCCGAGCACGCTGGCAAACTCCACCAAACGATCACGTTGGGTGTGCCAGGGTTGCTCGGGCAGGTTCAGTTGCAACTGCGCTGCCAACGCCTCGGCCACGGGCATGGCCTGCTCGCCAAGCGCTGCCAGGGTGCCGGATGCACCGCCAAATTGCAGCACCAGCAGGCGCGGTTTCAGTTCGACCAGACGCTGGCGACTGCGGGTTACCGCCCCCAGCCAACCGGCAATTTTCATCCCCAGGGTGACTGGCGTTGCGTGCTGCAACCAGGTCCGCCCGGCCAAGGGCACACCGGCGTAGCGTTGGGCCTGGGCGGCCAGAATGTCGCCCAGGCGTGCCAGGTCCGCTTCGATCAACCCTACTGCGCGCCGCACTTGCAGCACCAGGCCGGTGTCCATTACATCCTGGCTGGTCGCCCCCAGGTGTACATAGCGTTCGGCCCCGGCGTCCTCACTGGCAATCAACTTGCCCAGCGCTTTCACCAACGGAATCGCCGAATTCCCCGCCGTGGCGATCGCCACGCCCAGGGCATCCACGTCATACAGCGACGCCAGGCACGCCTGGGCGATCGGTGCGACCGCCGCCTGGGGAATCAGCCCCACTTGAGCCTGGGCCCGGGCCAAGCCCGCTTCAAAATCCAGCATGCCCTGCAAGCGCCCCTTGTCGCAGAACACTTCGGCCATGCTGTCCGCCGTGAAGTAAGCGTCGAACAATTGATTGCTCGTGCGCAGTGTCATAACGCGTCCCTTACAAATCGTGGTGCAAGTACGCCGCCTGTTTCGGCAGGCGCAAGCTGAACAGGAAGGCCACCGCCATCATGGCGGTGACATACCAATAGAAGGTGTTTTCCATGCCCATGGACTTCAGGCCCAGGGCCACGTATTCCGCCGAACCACCGAAGATCGCGTTGGCCACCGCATAGGCCAGGCCCACGCCCAGGGCGCGCACTTGTGGCGGGAACATTTCGGCCTTCACCAGGCCGCTGATCGAGGTGTAGAAACTGACGATGGCCAGCGCCAGGGTGATCAACACGAAGGCCACGAACGGGCTGCTGACGGTTTTCAGGCTCAGCAGGATCGGCACCGTGCACAGAGTGCCCAATGCGCCGAACCACAGCATCGAGTTACGGCGGCCGATCTTGTCGGCCAGCATGCCGAACAGCGGCTGCATGCACATGTAGAGGAACAGCGCGCCGGTCATGATGTAGCTGGCGGTCTTGGCGTGCATACCGGCAGTGTTCACCAGGTACTTCTGCATGTAGGTGGTAAAGGTGTAGAAGATCAACGAGCCGCCGGCGGTGTAGCCGAGCACGGTGATAAACGCGGCCTTGTGGTCACGGAACAGCGCGGCGATGCTGCCGGCGTCCTTGTCCTGGCGGGTTTCCTTGCTGGTGGTTTCTTTCAGGGTGCGACGCAGCAGCAGGGAGATCACCGCCGCGACGGCGCCGATCACGAACGGAATCCGCCAGCCCCAGGCACGCAGTTCCTCTTCGGTGAGCAGCTGTTGCAGGATCACCACCACCAGTACCGCCAGCAGTTGCCCGCCGATCAGGGTCACGTACTGGAACGACGCGAAGAAGCCGCGCTGCCCCTTGAGTGCGACTTCACTCATGTAGGTCGCGGTGGTGCCGTATTCGCCACCCACCGACAAGCCCTGGAACAACCGCGCGACCAGCAGCAACGCCGGGGCCCAGGCGCCGATGTCCTTGTAGGTCGGAAGGAAGGCAATGACCAGGGAGCCGGCGCACATCATCAGCACCGAGATCATCATCGAATTCTTGCGCCCGTGCTTATCGGCCACCCGGCCAAACAGCCAGCCGCCGATGGGACGCATCAGGAAACCGGCAGCGAACACGCCGGCGGTGTTGAGCAGTTGGACCGTGGGGTCATCCGACGGAAAAAACGCGGGTGCAAAGTAGATGGCGCAGAAGGCATAGACATAGAAGTCAAACCATTCGACCAGGTTGCCGGAGGATGCCCCGACGATCGCAAAAATCCGTTTGCTGCGTTCTTCTCCGGTGTAGTGACTTGTCGTAGTTGTTGTCATGTTTTTTGCACTCAGTGGGAACGGTTATAGCCTAGACATACTTTGCAACAACCATGTTCCGCAAGCAGACTTTTGGATGTGTGTTGCTTTAGAGGGCCCTATCGCAGGCCAGCCAGCGCCCACATTTTGCGGGTACACACCTTCAAATGTGAGCACCGGCAGGCCTGCGATGGGCCCTGCAGCCATCTCAGTAGTCGAAGAACACCGTCTCCTCATCCGTGCCCTGCAAAATCACGTTCCACTGATACACCCCCGCCGCATCCTGCTTCGCAATCAGGGTGCGGCGACGCTCCGCGGGCACACATGCCAGCAACGGGTCATCCCCATTCAGTGCCTCGCCGTCGAAATAAATCCGCGTCAGCAAGTGCTTCACCAATCCACGGGCAAAGACCAGCACCACCAGGTGCGGCGCCTGGGTCGTGCCCTTCAGGCCCGGAACGGCGCCCGGCTTGATGGTGGTAAAGCGAAAACGCCCTTCGGCATCCACCGGCACCCGGCCGAAACCTTCGAAGTTCGGGTCTAGCGCTTTGTCCTGCTCATCTTCCGGATGGTCGTACTTGCCGGCCGCGTTGGCTTGCCAGACTTCAAGCATGGCGTCGTTGACGACATCGCCGTTGCCATCCACCACTTGCCCACTGATCGCCACGCGCTCGCCAAGGGTGGCGGCCACGGTCAGGTCTTCGCGGTTCAGCCAGGTCAGGCCGATGTCCCAGCGGTAGCCGAGGGCATAGAAAGGAATGGTCTTTTCCAGGTCGAAGCTGGCGATCAAGCGTTCCTTGGCGCGGGTATCCGGTACGCAGTTGTAGATCGGGTCGTATTCCAGCAGCGGGTCGCCAGGGAAATACATTTGTGTGACCAGGCGCGTCAGCACGCTCGGGCCGAACAGCGAAAAATGGATATGCGCCGGGCGCCACGCGTTGTGGTGGTTGCCCCACGGGTAGGCACCGGGCTTGATGGTCTGGAATTGGTACCAGCCATCGGCGTCGGTGACGGTGCGCCCGGTGCCGGTGAAGTTCGGGTCCAGTGGTGCGTCGTGCAGGTCGCGCTTGTGGTTGTAGCGGCCAGCGGCGTTGGCCTGCCAGATTTCCACAAGAATGCCCGGCACCGGCAAGCCGTTTTCGTCCAGCACACGCCCATGAATAATGATGCGCTCGCCCTGAGGCTCGCCTTCATGCTGGGCGGTGAGGTCGTTGTCCTTCTCATTGACCCGCTCGGCGCCGATGGTCGGGCCGGTGATTTCCGACAAGGAATGGGGCAGGAACACCAAGGGCTGCGACGGCGAACGCAGGTTCGTCGACTGGTAGGCCGGGTGCAGGTAATCAGGTTGAGTGCCCGCTTGCGGGCGCCGGTATCCGGGCTTGTCACTCATGGAGCAATCCTCTCTTATTAGACACGTTCAATCGCCAGGGCCAAGCCTTGGCCGACGCCCACGCACATGGTCGCCAGGCCTTTGCTGCCACCGGTTTTCTCTAACTGGTGCAGGGCCGTCAATACCAGCCGCGCACCGCTCATCCCCAGTGGATGGCCAAGGGCGATGGCGCCTCCGTTCGGGTTGACCTGGGGCGCGTCGTCGGCGATGCCGAGTTCACGCAGTACGGCCAGGCCTTGGCTGGCGAAGGCTTCGTTAAGCTCGATGACGTCAAAGTCAGTGACCGCCAAGCCAAGACGTTCCACCAGTTTGCGCACTGCCGGCACCGGGCCGATGCCCATCACACGCGGTGCGACACCGGCGCTGGCCATACCCAATACGCGGGCGCGGGCGGTGAGGCCGTGTTTCTTGACGGCATCGGCGCAAGCCAGGATCAGCGCCGCCGCACCGTCATTCACACCCGAAGCGTTGCCGGCGGTGACGGTCTTGTCGGCACCGTTGACTGGCTTGAGCTTGGCCAGGGCTTCCAGGGTGGTGTCGGCCCGTGGGTGTTCATCGTGTTCGACGACGGTCTCGCCTTTTTTATGCGCGACCCGTACCGGCACGATTTCTTCCGCGAAAAAACCGGCGGCCTGGGCAGCGGCGGCGCGTTGCTGGCTGCGCAGGGCAAAGGCGTCCTGATCGGCGCGGGACACCTTGTAGTCGTCGGCGACGTTGTCAGCGGTCTGCGGCATGGCATCCACGCCGTACTGCGCCTGCATCAACGGGTTGATAAAACGCCAGCCGATGGTGGTGTCTTCCAGCTTCAGGTTGCGTGAGAAGGCCGCATCGGCCTTGCCCATCACGAACGGCGCACGGGACATTGACTCGACACCACCGGCAATCGCCAGCTCCATTTCGCCGCTGGCAATGGCGCGAAAAGCGGTGCCGACCGCGTCCATGCCCGAGGCGCACAAGCGGTTGAGGGTCACCCCCGGAATGCTGTCCGGCAGGCCCGCCAGCAACAACGCCATGCGCGCGACGTTGCGATTGTCTTCGCCGGCCTGGTTGGCGCAGCCGAGGAACACTTCATCGATTGCACTCCAGTCCACCGACGGGTTGCGTTCGATCAGCGCCTTGATCGGCAGCGCTGCCAGATCATCGGCGCGCACGGTAGACAGGCCACCACCGAAACGGCCGATGGGGGTACGAATGGCATCGCAGATAAATACTTCGCGCATCAGGCTTCTCCCGGCGCTTGGCCATGGGCGGCCGCGGTGCGCGCTTCAAGGTCGCGCAGGGCGGTCAGCTCGAGCTCAGTCGGCTCGGCGGTGGTGTCGACCTGGTCGGCAAAACGAATCGCCCAACCGGTGGCCGCCACCACTTGCTCACGAGTGACGCCAGGGTGCAGCGCGGTGACCACGAACTCATGGGTGCCCTCTTCCGGCCGACCGAGGTGATGAAGTCCAGTTTGTCGACAAACGAACGCGCCGATTGCTTGAGGATGATCAGCACGCTCTTGGCTGAACCGGCGATCTCCGGCGCGCCGCCGGCACCCGGCAGGCGCACTTTGGGCTGGTGATAGTCACCCACTACCGTGGTGTTGATGTTGCCGAATCGGTCGACCTGGGCGGCGCCGAGAAAGCCGACGTCAATGCGTCCGCCCTGCAGCCAATAGCGAAAGATCTCACCGGTTGGCACCACGGTGTCAGCGGTTTCCGCCAGCTCACCGTCACCGATGGACAACGGCAATACGGAAGGCTTGGCGCCAATCGGGCCAGACTCGTAGATCAACACCACGTCCGGCGAAGAGGTCAGGCGCGCCAGGTTGGCCGCCTTGGACGGCAGGCCGATGCCGACGAAGCAGACGGAGCCGTTCTTGAGGCGGCGCGCAGCGGCGACGGTCATCATTTCATTGGTCGAGTAAGCCATTACTTGGCCTCCTGCGCGGTGGCCAGCTTGGCCTGGAATTCAGTGAAATCGGCAGTGCCGTGGATGTATTCGTTGATCCAGGCGGTAAAGGTCGCACGGTCACGGGCGATCGGGTCCCACGCCTGGTAGAAGCGGTTGTCGCGTTCGTTATAGCCGTGGGCGTAGGACGGGTGCGCACCACCGGGCACATGGCACACCGCAGTCAGCGCCCAGGTCGGCAGCACGCAGCTGTTCATGGGCGCATTGAGGTCGTCGACGATCTCTTCGACCGTGACGATGCAGCGCTTGGCCGCCAAGGCCGCTTCCTTCTGCACGCCGAGGATGCCCCAGAGCAACACGTTGCCTTTGCGGTCAGCCTTTTGCGCATGGATCACGGTGACATCCGGTCGCACCGACGGCACCGCCGCCAGTACCTCACCAGTGAACGGGCAAGTCACGGTCTTGATCAGCGGGTTGACCTTGGGCAAGTCGGAACCGGCGTAGGCACGCAGCACCGCGAACGGCAATCCGGATGCACCGGCAACGTAGGCATTGGCCAGGTCAGCGTGGCTGTGCTCTTCAATGTCGAGCGGTTGCGGCCATTGCTTCTCGACCGCGTCGCGCAGGCGATGCAGGGAGCCCACACCCGGGTTGCCGCCCCAGGAGAAAATCAGCTTGCGGG
>Ga0308167_1004189_pt1 | contig 10673 bp, 8 predicted proteins | sample PhyCR1_2_FD_202138 | JGI IMG/M metagenome (GOLD analysis project Ga0308167, IMG submission 202138) | Phyllosphere microbial communities from UC Gill Tract Community Farm, Albany, California, United States - DLSLRC.R1 | ecosystem: Host-associated > Plants > Phyllosphere > Unclassified | place... | reverse complement strand
CGGTGGTTGTGCGGTAAGGGTCAGTCGATGCCAGGCCTGTCCTTCACTGAGGTCGCCGGGCTTGAGGCTGACTGACCCCGGCGTGCTCGAACCTTTGTAACCGCGCCATGGCTTGTCCCACGCGCCTTGGCCAATAACCTGCGCCGGTACGGCCACCAGTTGCGCGCCTTGGTCATCGAGTGTGCGGTAGTTGGAGGGATACCAGCTGTCACTGCCGATCAGGATGCCGAGGCGTCCGGCCGGGGTGTCGACGACCTGAATGGCGTGCTTGTTTTCGGCCTCAATCACACCCTGCTGATCAAAGATCGGGTGCATCTGGCGTTGCGGCTGCCCCAGCGGCAAACCGTCGCGGCCGAATACCACGCTGCTGTTGAACAGCGCGCCGCTGCCAAGCTTGAGCTGGCCATCACGGATACTCGGCTCTGGCAGCACAATGGAGCCGGCGACCAGGGTGACCTGAAACTCCTTGGCCAGACCGCCGAACAGCGCCTGATAATCCTTGGCCATGGCTTTCGATTTCATCCGCAGATAAGCATCGTCCAGGCGTTGCTCGCCCTTGGCCCGCAGCCACGCGCGGGCGAACAGCAGCGGATTGCTCGCCGCCAGCCAGTTCATCGCCTCAGCCAGCGTCGGTGCCTGATAGAGCTCGTCTTTCTCGCCGCTGATCATCAGCCACGTACCGACGTGCTCGGGCAAAACAACCACGGTTTTTTCGTTGAGCAAACCTTGATCGCGGGCCTGCTGCAGGTACGCCGCGAGTTTGCGGTGCAGGCGTGCGGAGCTTTGGTAATCGGTGGGGAACAGTTCGGGCTGAATGCCGAGCAGGTTGCCACGGTCGCCGGGCGTGCCGTGATCGACGGCGAGCTTGATGCGCAGGTCCGACAGGTAATGCCCCGCCGGTCGGTCTGCCGCCCACATGGCGTAGGTGGTCAGGGCGGCAACGAGGGCCATGGAGAAAAACAGATACAGAAGTTTGCGCATGAAAACCAACAACAGCCGGGTACAGAGTGTGGCGCCTAGGGTAGGGCCCATGGCCCGGATTGCCAAGGGGCGCTGCGCATTTGGATCAATAACTTGTCAGTTACGGTCATTGAGTGACAGCGGTACGACTCTTAGTCTGTCGAACATGACTGACGGGGGACGCAGAGCTCCCGCAATTTTCCGTGATCGCTCGTTGTGGAGTTACCGATGACCGCCGCTCATTACCCGCATTTGCTGGCCCCGCTGGACCTGGGATTCACCACGCTGCGCAACCGCACGCTGATGGGCTCGATGCACACGGGCCTGGAAGAAAAGCCGGGTGGCTTCGAACGCATGGCGGCGTACTTCGCCGAACGTGCCCGTGGCGGTGTCGGCCTGATGGTGACCGGCGGTATTGGCCCGAACGACGAGGGCGGCGTGTATTCCGGTGCGGCCAAGCTCACCACTGAAGAAGAGGCGCTCAAGCACCGCATCGTCACCCGCGCGGTGCATGAGGCGGGCGGCAAGATCTGCATGCAGATTCTCCACGCCGGCCGTTATGCCTACAGCCCGAAACAGGTAGCGCCGAGCGCGATTCAGGCGCCGATCAACCCGTTCAAGCCCAAAGAGCTGGATGAAGAGGGCATTGAAAAGCAGATCAGTGATTTCGTCACCTGCTCGGTGCTGGCGCAGTCCGCCGAATACGACGGCGTCGAGATCATGGGTTCGGAAGGTTATTTCATTAACCAGTTCCTCGCCGCCCACACCAACCACCGCACCGACCGCTGGGGCGGCAGTTACGAAAACCGCATGCGCCTGCCGGTGGAAATCGTTCGCCGCGTCCGCGAAGCGGTCGGGCCGAATTTCATCATCATCTTCCGCCTGTCGATGCTCGACCTGGTCGAAGGTGGCAGCACCTGGGACGAAATCGACACGCTGGCCAAGGCCATCGAACAGGCTGGCGCGACCATCATCAACACCGGTATCGGCTGGCACGAAGCGCGGATCCCGACCATCGCCACCAAGGTTCCGCGTGCAGCGTTCAGTAAGGTCACGGCCAAGTTGCGTGGTTCGGTAAGTATTCCGCTGATCACCACCAACCGCATCAATACCCCGGAAATTGCCGAGCAGATTCTTGCCGAAGGCGATGCCGACATGGTCTCCATGGCCCGACCATTCCTCGCCGATCCGGACTTCGTCAACAAGGCCGCCGCAGGCCGTGCCGACGAAATCAACACCTGCATCGGCTGCAACCAGGCGTGCCTCGACCACACCTTTGGCGGCAAGCTGACCAGTTGCCTGGTCAACCCGCGTGCCTGCCACGAAACCGAACTCAATTACCTGCCGGTGCAGCAGATCAAGAAAATCGCCGTGGTCGGTGCCGGCCCTGCCGGGTTGTCCGCCGCCACCGTGGCCGCCGAGCGCGGTCATCAGGTGACGCTGTTCGATTCGGCCAGCGAGATCGGCGGCCAGTTCAACATTGCCAAGCGCGTGCCGGGCAAGGAAGAGTTTTTCGAAACCCTGCGCTACTTCAACCGCAAGCTGCAAACGACGAATGTCGAGGTATGCCTGAACACCCGCGTCGATGTGGCGAAACTGGTCGAGGGCGGCTACGACGAAATCATCCTCGCCACTGGTATCGCCCCGCGCGTGCCGGCGATTCCCGGCGTCGAGAATGCCAAGGTGCTGAGTTATCTGGACGTGATTCTCGAGCGCAAACCGGTCGGCAAGCGCGTCGCGGTGATCGGTGCAGGCGGGATCGGTTTCGATGTCTCGGAATTCCTCGTTCATCAAGGTGTAGCCACCAGTCTGGATCGCGCAGCGTTCTGGAAAGAGTGGGGCATCGACACGCAGCTGGAAGCGCGGGGTGGTGTGGCCGGTATCCAGGCGGCACCGCATGCACCGGCCCGTGAGGTGTTTCTGCTGCAGCGCAAGAAAACCAAGGTCGGCGACGGTCTGGGCAAAACCACCGGCTGGATTCACCGCACCGGTCTGAAGAACAAGCAGGTGCAGATGCTGAATAGCGTCGAATACCTGAGCATCGATGACCAGGGCTTGCATATCCGCATCGGCGAAACTGGCGAGCCGCAGCTGCTGGCGGTGGACAACATCGTGATTTGCGTCGGGCAGGATCCGCTGCGTGAGTTGCACGATGGCTTGGTCGAAGCCGGGCAGAACGTGCACTTGATCGGCGGCGCGGATGTTGCGGCGGAGCTCGATGCCAAGCGCGCGATCAACCAGGGGTCGCGCCTGGCGGCTGAGTTGTAAGCACATTCTGCAGGAGCTGCCGCAGGCTGCGATCTGTTGATCCTGATTTCAACAGCAAGATCAAAAGATCGCAGCCTGCGGCAGCTCCTACTAGTATGTGGTCTTTTCCAGATTGCACAGTGCCCATGCTTTTGCCTCCCGCCAACTGGCTACCCCAGGCCCCCCTCCAACCGCTCCGTCTTGATTGGCTGGAAAGTGCCGGCGTCGAAGTCGCGATCCTGCGCCTGGACCAGATCGACCCGCTGATCAGCGGCAACAAGTGGTTCAAACTCGTCGAACATCTCAAAACCGCCGAGCGCGCCGGCGCCGAAGGTATCATCAGTCTCGGCGGTGCACATTCCAATCACCTGCACGCGCTGGCGGCGGCAGGCAAGCGGCTGGGGTTCAAAACCGTGGGGCTGCTGCGCGGGCATCCGCAGGACACGTCGACGGTGGAGGATCTGCACGCGTTCGGCATGCAGTTGCACTGGCTGGGTTATGCCGGCTATCGCGCGCGGCACGAGGCCGGATTCTGGACGCCGTGGCAGGAGCGATATCCGACGTTGCATGCGGTGCCAGAGGGTGGCGGTGGATTGGCCGGCGCGCTGGGTTGCGCTGCGATCATGCAGCAGGTCGACGAACAATTGGCCAAGCTGGGCTGGGATGATTTTGACGCCTGGTGGCTGGCCTGTGGCACCGGCACGACACTGGCCGGGCTGGCGCTGGCTGACAGTGGCAAGCGCTCACTGTATGGCGCACTGGCGGTGCCGGATGATCACGGCGTGGGGCCGAACATCGAGTCGATCCTTGGACATGCCACCGCGCCCGTGGCGAGCTATCGACTGATCGACGCCAGCCGGGGTGGCTTCGCCAAGGTTGACCAGGCGTTGCTGACGTTCATCGAACAGACCGAGCAGGTCAGTGGCGTCCCTTTGGAACCGTTGTACACCGGCAAGGCCTTGCTGGCGCTCAAGCAGCTTGTCGAGTCAGGCGGATTCGCTGCTGGCACTCGAGTGGTTTTCGTTCACACGGGGGGCCTGCAAGGGCGGCGCGGGTTTGCCGCAACGCCCTGACGCTCATCCGCGCTTGGGCATCATCCGCAGCAGGGTGTTATCGCGCACGACGTAATGGTGATAAATACCCGCCAGCGCATGCAAGCCGATCAGCCAATAGCCGATCGTGGCGATCAGCACATGCCAGCCTTCGACTTGTTTGGCGAAGGCCTTGTCTTCACCCACCAACAGCGGCAAATCGAAGCCATAGAACATGACCTGATGGCCCTCGGCGCTGGTGATCAGCCAGCCCAATATCGGCATGCACAGCATGAACAGGTACAACGCCCAATGCATCAGCCGCGCCGCCAAGGTCTGCCAGGCGGGGGATGCGGGGAAGATTTTCGGCGCAGGGCCGAGGCTGCGCGCGAGCAAGCGAAACCACACCAGTACGAACACAGTAAGGCCGAGCAGATAGTGCATTTCGCGGATCAACGCGCGGCCGCCGCTGCCTTTGGGGAAGAAACCGCGCAATTCCATGCTGGCGTAAACCAGCACCAACAGCACCAGCATCAGCCAGTGCAGCAGAACCGAAACAGTGCTGTAACGCGATTCTGAGCTTGTCCACGGCATGAGATTTTTCCTCTGGATCGGAATGCAATGGCCGTCATCGCGGCACTGCTTTCACTGTAAACCTGTCGAGATGTTTTTGCCCACAGCGCTCGCTGTTTTTTTTGCAATGAACACAGTGCAAAGAGTGCGGAGTGAATTGACTGATTACTTTAAAGTCATTCTTCTGTTTATTTTGCTGTAGCGTAACTTCATGTTGTTTATATCTTGTGCTTTATTTTGGTTTGAGTGTGTTGTTGTTCGCGATTACTGTTGGTTCGGGTCTTTAGCTTGTTATTAAAGATGAATGCTAATTTGTTAATCAGAGTATCAATATGAAAAGTCCGATCCCCAAACCTCGTCCGTCTATCACCCAGCCAAAGCCGGTAGTTCCTGCCAAACCGGTTGCGCCAACAAAGCCGGTTGCACCGACCAAGCCAGTTGTGCCGACCAGGCCAGTGGCACCGACCAAGCCGGTTGTCCCGACCAGGCCAGTGGCACCGACCAAGCCAGTTGTGCCGACCAGGCCAGTGGCACCGACCAAACCAGTTGTCCCGACCAGGCCAGTGGCACCGACCACACCGGTTGTGCCGCCGAGGCCAGAGGCACCGACCAAGCCGGTTGTGCCGCCCAAACCAGTAGCACCGACCGCGCCAACCGAATCGAAGCGACCGCCTGTGCCATGGCCGACGATCAACATCAATATCGACCCGGTGGCGTTGATCGCATTGATCCAGGCCGCCAGAGCAACCGCCGATACTGACGGTTCGACTTCGCTACCCGAAGGAATCATCCAGCATGAAGATGGCCGGGTTGAACACCCAAGCGGGCTGATTATTTGGGCGGACAATACAATCGAATATCCGGATGGGCGTATTGTCTGGGAAGACGGTACCGAACGGTTGCCTGATGGCCGCGTTAAAACCCCAGAGGGTCTTGTTTATGATGCGGAAGGTAACCTTGTTACGGAGTAAGTTTCAAAACCTTAGTTTGTATTTGTAATATGTAAAACAAAAAAACACCGCTGGCAACTTCGAGCAGCGGTGTTTTCTTTTAGACAGGCTCAGGCGTTCTGCGGCATCTGCCCGTTGGCCAGACGCTTGTTGATGTCGGCGATCACTTGCGGCAAATCGCTGATAGTGTCGATCATGTAATGCGGGCGCGAACTTTCAAACAGCGCGTGGATGCGCTGGCGTTCGCTGGCCAGTTCGTCGCTGCCCAACGCGCGGAAACCTTCATAGTCCAGACCCAACGCGTTGCCCGAGCAAATCAGCGCAACCGTCCACATGCCGGCCCGGCGACCTTCGAGAATGCCCGGCACGGTGTCGTCGATCTTCACGCACGCTGCGACATCGTCGATACCCAGAGCGATCACGTTGGCCAACGCTTGCGCCGGCCATGGACGACCGTTTGGCACTTCGTCGGTGGCGACCACGTGGTCGGCGACGTAGCCGTTGCTGGCGGCGAGTTCGACGACTTTGTCCATCACCGCTTTAGGGTAGCCGGAGCAGGAACCGATCTTGATCCCTTGCTCGCGCAGTTGGGCGATGGCGTCCAGCGCGCCGGGAATCAGTGCCGAGTGCTCGGCGATTTTCTCGATCTGCAACGGCATGAAACGGTTGTAAATCGCGGTGACGTCGTCATCGGTCGGCGTGCGACCGAACACCTGGCGATAACGCTCGGCCACCTGCGGCTGATCACAGAGGGTGCGGATGTGGTCCCACTTGCCCATGCCCATCGGCCCCCGGGCTTCTTCGATCGATACCCGTACGTCGAATTCGGCGAAGGCTTCGACAAAAATCTGTGTCGGCGCAAACGAGCCGAAATCGACCACGGTACCGGCCCAGTCGAGGATCGCGGCTTGCAGCTTGTTTGGGTTGGTGTAGTTCATGGCAATCAATTCCTGTGAAAAAGAACTATTCGAATTTGGCGATCCTGTGGGAGCGGGCTTGCCCGCGATGAGGCCCTTTCAGTCGACATCCATGCTGAATGTCAGACCGCTATCGCGGGCAAGCCCGCTCCCACAGGAACCGTGGGGCGCTCAGATGTCTAGCACTTCCATCTCGCGCAGCACTTCACCCACCGCTGCCACGGCCTGGCGCATTTGGTCCGGGGTGACGTGGCCAATGCAGCCGACGCGGAAGGTTTCGACCTGGGTCAGTTTGCCGGGGTAGAGGATGTAACCCTTGGCTTTGACCCGCTCGTAGAAGTCCTTGAACTGGTAACGCGGATCCTGCGGCGCATGGAAAGTGGCGATGATCGGCGCCTGGATCGCCGCTGGCAGAAAGCTGCGCAAACCGATTTTGTTCATCTCTTCCATCAGCGCCTGACAGTTCGCCGCATACCGCGCATGCCGCGCCGGCAGACCGCCTTCTTCGCTGTATTGCAGTAATGCTTCGTGCAGTGCCGCGACCACATGGGTGGGCGGGGTGAAGCGCCATTGCCCGGTCTTCTGCATGTAGGCGTGCTGGTCATACAGGTCCATCGCCAGCGAGTGCGAATTGCCGGCAGCGGCGGCCAGGGATTCCTTGTGGGCGAAGACGAACCCCATCCCCGGTACGCCTTCCAGGCATTTACCGGAGGCGGCGATCAGCGCCTCGAACGGTACTTTTTGCGCGTCTACGGGCAATGCGCCGAAAGAGCTCATAGCATCAATGATCAGGCGTTTGCCGTGTTGCGCCACGACCTCGGCGATTTGTGCCAGCGGATTGAGGATGCCGGTACTGGTTTCGCAGTGAATCAGCGCCACGTGGGTGAGGGCAGCATCGGCGCGCAGCAAGCGCTCGACGTCGGCGGCGCTGGTCGGTTCGTCTTCGGCGGTTTCGAACGTGCTGAACGAGCGCCCGAGGACTTCGCAGATCTTCGCCAGCCGCTTGCCGTAAGCGCCGTTGATCAGCACAAGAATTTTGCCATCTCGCGGCACCAGCGTGCCGATCGCCGCCTCGACGGCAAAAGTGCCGCTGCCTTGTAACGGTACGCAGTGGTGGCTGGCGGCGCCGTTGAGGATGGCCAGCAATTGCTCGCAAACGCTGGCGGTCAACTGGTTGAAGCGGTCATCCCACGAGCCCCAATCGAGCATCATTGCCTGACGGGTGCGGGCCGAGGTGGTCAACGGGCCGGGAGTGAGCAGAATCGGTGCGGCGGTACTCATTCGTGTGTCCTTGCGAAAACGCTGGGGGATGAAGCTACGGGCCCTACGTTGCAATTCGCCGTTGCATCAATCAAATTGTTTGTTGTTATCCCAGCCATCAGTGAGGGTTATCCATGAACCTGTTTCAGCTGCGCGCCTTCGATGCCGTGGCCCGCGAAGGCAGCTTCACCCGCGCGGCTGCGCGGTTGTTCATCAGCCAGCCGGCAGTCACCGGACACATCAAGGCGCTGGAGGAGCACTACCAGATCACCTTGTTGCGGCGCACCGCGCGACGGGTGGAACTGACCGAGGAGGGCACCAAACTGGCGGCGATCACCCGCGCCATGTTCGGCCTGGCCGAAGAAGCGCAGACCTTGCTCGAAGCAAATCGGCAGTTATTGACCGGGCGTCTGGAGGTGGCGGCGGATGGGCCGCATATGGTCATGCCGATGCTGGCAAGCCTGCGTGCGCGCTATCCGGGCATCACCGTAAACCTGCGTCTGGGCAATGCCCAGGAAACCTTGGCGGCGCTGTTGTCGGAACACGCGGATGTGGCGGTGCTGACCGAGGTCGAGCCGCGCAAAGGCCTGCATCTGCAAGCACTGAGCGAGTCGCGGATCTGCGCGTTGGTGCCAGTGGGGCATCGCTGGGCGAATCGCTCCGGTGAAGTGAAACTCAAGGAGCTGGACCAAGTGATCATGGTTCTGCGCGAGCCGAGTTCGATTACCCGGCGCACTTTTGATCAAGCGTGCGCGCAGGCTTCGATTCAGCCACGGGTGTTGCTGGAGCTGGACAGTCGCGAGGCCGTGACCGAAGCGGTTGCGGCCGAGTTGGGGGTGGGTGTGGTGTCATCGGTGGAGGTCAGTCATGACCCGCGCGTGGTGGCGATCCCGATTGCCGGGCAAGGGCTGGTGAACCGGCACATGATCGGCTGCATGGAGCGCCGACGCGAGTTGCGCTTGATTCAGGCGTTTTTTGATCTGGCGCCAGCCTGAATACCGAGGCGCCCTCTTCGCGAGCGGGCTCGCTCCCACATGGATTCTGCGCCTGGTGCGATGAATGCAGGAGCTGCCGAAGGCTGCGATCTTTTGTCTGTGCTCTAGTGTTCGGCGCGGTTGATCAGCCAGTCGAGCAGCAGGCCGTCGCGAGCGGGCTCTGCCTCGCGGGCCGGTGGCTGGCGTGGGTGGCCGAGGCACAAGATCGGTCGGTCCGGATCGCTGTCGAGAAAGCTGACCCACACTTCGCTGCCGGCACTGGGTAAATCGTCGACGGCGACGGGGCCGTTCAACCGGCTCAGGGCGATTGGCAGCCAGAGGGCGTCACTGTCGTTGCCGTACTGATTGTCAGCGGGCCACAGGATCACGGCGAGGCAGCCGTTTTCGTCTACTTGCGCTGGCTGCCCCGGCGCACCCGCTACCCGCGCCAGGTGGTAACCGGCCACATTCGGACGCGGCTGTTTGAGTGCTGGGCGAAAGTCACTCGACCAGGGCTGTGCAGTGAAATCGTTGTGATAGCGATGAACCGTTGCGCCCGGGTCAAGAATCGAAGGGTGCTGTCCGTGGTGGCGTACGGCGCTGATCAGCCATTGTTCGTTGAAGTGATGAATTGGGTGCTCGGTCACCAACAGCAATCGGCCACTGAGCAAGTCGCTGCAATCGCTGCGCCCGTGAATCGAGCGCAGCTGGCAGCGTTGGCGTTGCAAATGGCGCCGGCTGCGTTGTTCGGCATACAGGCGTTCAATTGATCGCGCCGGCGTTTGCAACCCTGCCGAGGCTTCGTTGGCGGCTTCATCAATGCAGGCAGGCTGGCCGCGATTGCGTACCGCATGGAGCATCGGCACCGGCGCTGCGCGGTGCTGTTGATAGAGCGCGCTGACGCAGGGCGTGGGCGGGTGCTCATCCGCGTTGAAAGGGATTTCGACCGGTTCCTGTGGCAGGCTCAGGCTGTCGTCGGCGAACACCACAACATGGCCGTCTGGCCCATGTTCGAAGTGATAGTGGATGCCTTCTTCTTCACAGAGCCGCTGCAGCAGCGCCAGATCGCTTTCGTCGTATTGAATGCAAAACGCCCGCGGCGGGTAATGGCCGACGCTCATGTCAATGCGGTAGCTGTGCGCCGGCAAGGCATGCTCTTCAAGCAATTGCTGAATGATTTGCGGCGCATTGAGGCGAGTAAACACACGTCGTTCAGGCGCTTGCGCCAGTTGTTGCAGATGCGGCACCAGAATCAGCCGATAGCCCACCCGATGCGTGCCGCGATGTTCGCAACTGGCGCTGGCAATGACGCCGTGGAAACCGTGCTGTTCACTCAGCCGCAGGAAGGCCGGCCTGTGCAAAAAGGAGCCAGGGGCGATGGCGGGGGCGAGGCCGAGCAGTTCGATGTCGAAACGGTAGGGCTGATTCAACGCCTCCTCGCCGCGAAAACGCACGACCGGCAGGCGCAATTCGCTGTCGGTCAGCGTAAGGGTGAACGGACTTTCCTTGTCATTGAGCATTCGAGCAGGCCCTGTCAGGCGATACGGGGTTTCAAGGGTACGAAACCGTCAGGCTGAATGGTCATGTCAAAGGCGCTTTTCAGAATCCCCCTACATGCTTTGGTGAAGATGTCGATTCCGCTGGCTGTTTTTTTGGGTGATTGCCGACTTTAGGCCGTATAAACTTGCCGCCACGCGTCGGCCAATAGATGTCTCGGCGCCACAGATCAAGAGAGTGAGTAATGGGCGCACAGTGGAAGGT
>Ga0308167_1004180_pt1 | contig 10716 bp, 8 predicted proteins | sample PhyCR1_2_FD_202138 | JGI IMG/M metagenome (GOLD analysis project Ga0308167, IMG submission 202138) | Phyllosphere microbial communities from UC Gill Tract Community Farm, Albany, California, United States - DLSLRC.R1 | ecosystem: Host-associated > Plants > Phyllosphere > Unclassified | place... | reverse complement strand
CACCGCAGTGCTGGAAATCGACGCACAGGGCAAGAAGTCGATCGTTGCTGGTCTTGAAGACCTCACGGTCCTGAAGTCCACGGGCAGCGAATTCCACGGCTTCCCACGGGACAAGTACACCACCTTGAAGGAAACCACGGATCGCATCCTTGCCACCGACGTGACCGCACGCTGGCGCTACACCGAGGAGGCTGTCACCGAAGGCATCGACTTCGACGGAGTATATGCCTCGGTGCGCAACCTGCTGCTGACCCACTTCGCGCAGACTCACTCCTACGCACTGCAGCAGACCATGTTCCAGATGGGCCAGGCAGTGCTTGAAGCCCATCCGGAAATCGCCGAAATCAAGATGTCCCTGCCGAACAAGCACCATTTCCTCGTGGATTTGGAAGCCTTCGGCCAGGACAACCCCAACGAGGTCTTCTTCGCTGCCGATCGCCCCTACGGCTTGATCGAAGCGACCATCACCCGTGAAGGCACCGAGGCGAATCACCCAATCTGGGCCAATATCCCGGCATTTATCTAACCTGACAGCGTTGAGGGTGTGCCGGTGCGGACACACCGGCACACCCTTGGCAGCGACTGACGTAGGAGGTCAGCCTTGAGCGCTACACCTGATGAATCTACCAAAGCCATCCGGCCTGAGGACGCAAAACTATCCGTCGGGAAGAGTTTTGCCTATGGCTTGCAGCATGTTTTGACCATGTACGGCGGCATCATCGCCCCACCACTGATCATTGGCAACGCAGCTGGCGTCTCACCGGCAGAGATCGGTCTCTTGGTAGCGTGCTGCCTCTTCGTTGGCGGACTGGCCACTATTCTGCAAACCGTCGGCATCCCGTTCTTCGGAGCGCAACTGCCACTGGTTCAGGGCACGTCCTTCGCGTCCGTGGCCACGATGGTGGCCATCGTCAATGGTGGCGGGGGTATCCAGGCGGTCTTCGGCGCCGTGCTGGTCGCAGCGCTCATCGGCTTCCTCATTGCCCCGTTCTTCGCACGAATTATCCGTTTCTTCCCGCCGGTAGTCACCGGCGTGGTCATCACGATGATCGGCATCTCGCTGACCCCGGTGGCCGCCAACTGGGCCATGGGCGGGGACGCCAAGGCCGATGACTACGGTTCGTTGTCAAACATCGGGCTGGCCGCTGGAACGCTCCTGGTAGTCCTGCTGCTGTCCAAGGTCGGCAATGCCGCGATCTCCCGGATGTCGATCTTGCTGGCCATCGTGCTGGGCACGGTAGCTGCAGCGTTGCTGGGCATGGCGGATTTCTCCCAGGTCGGGAACGGCGCGATTTTCGCCTTCCCGCAGCCGCTGGCCTTCGGCATGCCGGTGTTTGAAATCGGCGGCATCATTTCCATGACCATCGTGGTGCTGGTGATTTTGACGGAAACGACCGCGGATATCCTCGCGGTGGGCGAGATTGCCGGGTCAAAGATTGATTCCAAGCGCATCGCCAACGGCCTTCGCGCCGACATGGCTTCCTCCGCTGTGGCACCGATCTTCAATACCTTCACCCAGTCGGCCTTCGCCCAGAATGTCGGACTGGTGGCCATCACCGGCATCACCAGTCGTTTCGTGGTGGCAGCCGGTGGCGGCATCCTGGTGGTGCTCGGACTGTTGCCGGTCCTCGGACGCGTGGTCGCGGCCATCCCGACTCCGGTGCTTGGCGGCGCAGGCATCGTGCTCTTCGGCACGGTAGCGGCCTCGGGAATCCGAACTTTGTCCAAGGTGAAGTACGACGGCATGAACCTGGTGATTGTCGCGGCCTCGATTGCCTTCGGCTGCATTCCAATCGTGAAAACTGACTTCTACGCAGGATTCCCGACTTGGTTTGAGACCATCTTCCATTCCGGAATTTCTTCAGCAGCAATTATGGCGGTTCTTCTGAATCTGCTGTTCAACGAGTTCAAGTTCGGCAACACGAAGAATGCGTCAGTCTTTTCGGCGGCGCCTCCGCGCATGGTCAAGACCGAGGAAATCTGCGGATTGCTCGATGGCGACCACTACGAGGGCGGCAAGCTCATCGACAAGGACGGATATGAAATCCCGGTGGTTACGCCCGATGAATTCGAGCAGATCCAGACCGGAGCTATCCAGATGCCTGTACCCAGGCTTGCCAAGTCATCTGAGCACTGAACCGACGGCAGCGCCCGAAGCTGACGACGTCGAAGAACTCGAGGACGAGAAGGAATAACAACTAGGAAGTGCCCGCAAACATTAGTTTGCGGGCACTTCCTTTGTGTTACAGCCATATGCCGGCGGCTCTTGACGATGCTTTCGTGCATTGCAGAAGGCTGGCATCGGTTCAATTTGCTAGCGTGGCTCGATTGACATAGATCCGGAGATGCGTGAGGTGCACTCTCTGGTACTGGTTGGCGCGAGGGCGACCCAATTGGCCGTTGGTTGGTCCAGCCAGCAGGGAGGGCTCGCCTGCCAGGGCGTTGGTTTCGTGCCCCGGATATATTTCATCGAGGAAATGTGATCTAGATCTATTCAACAGGTGTGGCTTTTGCTAATCTCATACCAACGTCAACAGAAAATATATGACTGTCAAATATTGATTGACGCATTTTGAGAACTGGAGCGTACTGTGGCAAGAAAACAACTTATTTCCTTCGATGATCCCTTCCTGCTGATGGATCCTCGGAGCTTGGGCGCAATGCAGCCTAGTAGGCTTTCTGCGTCACGGAGCTTTATGGCCAAGATGATCCGGGAGCAGTGGAAAATCGAACGCGAAGTATTCGACGTTGACAACCGTGGCAACGGGCATGCACGGTATTCGGTCTCGACACCGAACGGATCCCTGACATTCCTGGCCTTCATGCAAGAGCCTTCGGGGGAGAATCGGACCGGGCGCATTATCGGAACGAGCTGGGACATGGTTGGCGCGCTGCTCGATGGAGTGGCAACCGCTGATGAAGTTCAACGGACGAGCGAAGAACTGCCACGCCTATACGAAGGCCGGGCAACCAGCAATACTCTGGTTTGGTTCCGTTCCAACCAGAGCCTGAGAATTTTCCGCGATGTCCGTTCAGCCCTGGCGCAGGGGCGGCAGCCGGACACAGATGCACTGCGCAAGGTGGGGTATCTTATGCGGAACACCGGTCTCGACGGCAATGGAACCTTCGGGACTGTCCCGTTTGCGGCGATCCAGGAAAACCATCCGTTGAAGACTTCCTACCATGCCCAGATGCTCTCGGCGTACCTGATGAGAGAACTCTCGATTGACTTGGTGGAAGAACTGGCCAGACTCGATGCGCCGGGCGCTGCGGTCAAACTGGCTCCCGGCGTCAAGCGCCAGATCGGCGTGGGCAATGGTTCGGCCTTAGGGCTGGCCATGCTCTTCTATAATCGTCCGGTCATGGTCAACGCCTACATTTCAGCCTACGTGAAGGTCATCAACCATGTGCTCGAAGACGAGACCCTGGACATCAGCACAAGTTATCAGCAACTTGAGCAGCACCTGAACCGGACCATCACTTACCGGTCCTTCCTGAAAACCTCATACCGCTTCTTCACGTCCAATATGGAAATCGTCGGTGACTTGCGAAGGATCCGCGCGAAGGTCCGTGCCGCGGGGAGAGGCGAATTCAAAGGGCTTGAAGGGGAAACCGGTCTTGGACGCATTTATCGGGAAGCGCTCACCCAAGCGAGCAAAGAAGCGTTGCATAGCTTTGGAACGCTTCTCCTTGAGCTCGTTCCGGACTACTGCGATGCAGTGGCCAAGGAGCATTTGGCATTCGATGAACAACTATCGATGGATCCAGCGTCGCCGGTGGCGGTCCTTCGCGAACTAATTGAATCAAGGTACAGATGGGCGCTGGATTTCCCACTGAACGACAAAGAGCATGCCGACCGGGTCTGGTACCAGTCGCGCGCGGCAGAAGAGCCACGCTCTGGGCCGCGTGAAGAAGTCCCGAAGGCCCATGAACTTGTGCAGAACTACCCGATCCAGATTCGGGCGCTGTGGGAAGCAATCAAGAAGTCGACGGCTATCGACACGGTAGGCCGGCTTGTCGCCGAGAAACCGGAGCTTGAATACGTCGCACGGCTAGTCATGACGTTGCAGGATAAACCGTACGCGATGGCCTATGTCGATCCGCATGACGCGGACTTCGTGCCAGTTTGGGTGATCAGGTTCGTGAATTCATTTATACATGGTCTGGATCGCACAGAAGACCACATGGGACGAGATGTCAGAGGATTGATATTCGAATCTGCTCCATACCGGGAGGAATTAGCTGAAGCCGATGCCGCGACGTGGTGGTGGAAATACGAAAAGCCGGCAACGGTGGCAGCTCCTGTACGACCGGCTGTCCATGCTCCTGAATCTCCTCGAACCACGCCGGTCCAGGCTGTACTGACTCCCATCCAAACACCTTTGGACCCGCCAGCTTCCCATGCAACGACGTTCATTGACATGAAATTCAGGGAACTGCGGCTGATGGCCGGACGCGCCTACCAGGCGTTGAATCTGCCAGAGGGCTCCTGGCACGGTGCGCGGGAATTCGTTGCGGTGGCCATTGCCGCGGATCCCGATTGCGCGGACGCCTATGGGGACATGCTGATTCGGAATATCGACGGGCAGAGCGGCACGGCGCAGCCTTGGCTCAACCCCATCATGAAATCGTCTGGACGAGACCTTTTCATTGACAACCGAGGACAGAGCTTGCTGCTTACTGGCCACGTTCTAGTGAACTTCCTTGGCGGAAGCGCGCACCCGACGCCGGTTCGCGTTCGAATCGAGAATGTGACCTCGGACCATGCCGTGACAGGGATCCAACTCGAACTCGAGCGCTACGGCATCGAATTCGAAGTGGTCGAAAACAGCAACGCCATCGTCGGGAGACTTGTCGCTTCAAATCAACCAGGATTTCTCCAGGACGAGTACGCAGAGGCCAAGGCAAAGTTCCTCAAGCACGGCCAGCGCGTATCATCACGAACATTCTGGAACATCTATTACCGCGCCAGCGCGGGACTCGATGTGGACACTCCTATTTCACGGCAACATACCGGTGGAACGGTCCTGGAAGTCATCCGCCCGGGTGAGCGGATCACCAAGCAGTTCAGCCTGGAAGAACTGCAGCTTCTGAGCGATCCGGATGACATGGACAACCAGAACCTTGCCGAAATCCTCGCCAACCGCTGATCAGGCAACACCAATCAAAGGAAACAAATAATGCTGTATGTCGATAGCTTGCTGTGCACGCCTCTGGAAAAGGAACGGGTTGATCATCGCCCAGCGTTAGAGCAGATCCAGGCGGGCAAGGTTGGCTGTGCCACGGTGACCGTAGGTTTCTGGGAAGACGCGACCGAGTCCATGGACCAAATTGTTAAATGGCGCAACATGGCCGAAGACAACAACGACCTAGTCGAAATCGCCTATACGGCGCAGGACATCACCCGAATCTCGGGCTCGGGAAGGTGCGCGATCCTGCTCGGTTTTCAGAACGTCGCTTTCTTACAGGGCCGTTTGGGATATGTCGAGCTTTTCGCCCGAATGGGCACCCGGGTTGGACAACTGACGTACAATATCCAATCAGATATTGGAGGGTCCTGCTATGACGAACAGGATTCCGGCCTGACGCGCTACGGAAAATACGTGATTCGCGAAATGAATCGCTGCGGAATGGTCATTGATCTATCCCATGTCGGCAATCAGACCACGCTCGATGCGATACGCCATTCGGTCGAACCGGTCGCGATCACGCATTCCAATCCATCCGCCTTGGCACCGCATCCACGCAATAAGCCCAACTCGGTGCTTGATGCCCTGAAGGACAACGACGGGGTCATTGGCCTCTCCGTATACCGAAATATCGCCGGCGAATACACGACGGCTGAAAAGTGGTCCGATCTCGTGGCGTGGACTGTTGATCGAATTGGCATAGAGCACGTAGGCATTGGGACGGATTTCGACCAGACCGGCGGCATGGAATACCTGGAGTGGATGCGCCAGGGGCGGTGGGCCCGGGAAATTCAGTATGGTGCCGGATCGAAAACCAACTCCGGACCACAGCCTCGGCTGGGTTGGTTCGACGATCCATCACAGTTTCCCAATGCGGAGTCCTGCCTTCGTGCCCGGGGATTCAATGAAGCCGAAGTTACCAAGATCATGGGAGAGAACTGGCTTAACTTCTACCGCAGAACATTCAAGGAAGTATAGGAGAAAGTCTGATCATGTCGAATTCCCAGTTATCCCTCCAAGACATTGCTCGCAAGGAAGAGGATTCTTCAATGGACACTTCATTTGTCTCAATATCAGGGCTGTCAAAAAGCTTTGGTGAACACAAGGCAGTGAATGACGTCAGCATGTCAGTAGCGAAGGGCGAAGTCGTTTCGATCATCGGACCCTCGGGCGCCGGAAAGTCCAGTTTCATCCGTTGCCTGAACCTTCTGGAAGTTCCGGAGCAAGGAACGCTGCGCATAGGCACCGAGAAAATCCGGTTCGATGAGGGAGTGCCCGGCAGGGTGGCTGTGCGCAGCCTGCGTCAAAAGACTGGCATGGTCTTCCAATCATTTAATCTCTTCCCGCATTTCACGGCGTTGAAAAATGTTGCTCTTCCGCAGATGCGAGTCCATAAGAGGTCCAAGCAGGAGGCCGAGAGCAGGGCGATGGAGGAACTTCGCCGGGTAGGGCTGGAAAGCAAAGCCAACGCCTATCCTAGCCAGTGCTCGGGAGGGCAACAGCAACGCATAGCCATCGCCCGCGCTCTGGCGATGGATCCCCAGCTGATGCTTTTTGACGAGCCGACCTCCGGTCTCGACCCCGAAATTGGAGCGGAGATCCTGCAGGTTATGAGGCAACTGGCCGACGATGATATGACAATGCTCGTGGTGACGCATGAGATGGAATTTGCCCGGCATGTTTCAAATCAAGTGGTGGTCATGGTGGACGGGTCAATCATCGAGAAGGGGTCACCCGAGCACATCATGACCGCGCCCAGCCACGAGCGGACACAGAAGTTCCTCTCGGCAGTCTTAGGGCGCTGACATGCTGGAAATACTCTCCTACATAGCAATGGGTGCCAGCTGGACGGTGGCCATCACGCTCGGATCGGCGGCTGTAGGCATGGCGTTGGGAGCTCCCCTGCTCGTACTCTCGACAAGCAAGTTCGCTGCCGTCCGCGGAATCTACAGTGCCATCGTGCACGTAGTCCGAGGAGTGCCAACCTTGGTGTGGCTCTTTATAGCGTACTTTGGCGTTGGACAGCTGGGGCTGACGCTGTCGCCTGTCATGGCGTCGATGCTGGCTCTGTCGATTATCGCCACCGCATATATGGCCGAAATCTATCGTGGGGGATTGCAGGCGATTCCCAGTGGGCAGTGGGAAGCCGCGGGAGCCTTGAACCTGGATCGGTTTTCCACTTTGAGATTTGTGATTTCGCCACAGGTTTTCCGAGCCGCAAGCCCCTCAGTTGCAACTCAGATCATCGGCTTGCTCAAAGATTCGGCATTGGTTTCCACCGTGGGGGTGGCCGATCTGGTATTCAGGGCCGGCGTCATGACCCAGTACCACGCCGACGGGCTGTACATGTTCGGATTCGCCGGGCTGATCTATTTGTTGCTGAGTCTTCCTATCGCCATATTCTCGCGGAAGATCCATACGCGGATTAAGCGAAAGTATGTGATCGCATGACTGACATGACCTGGTTGTATGACTGGCCCCAGTACATTCCCGATCTGCTTCCTGGCCTGTGGAAAGCGATGACCCTGACGGCGATTTCGTGCTTCTTCGGGTATCTGATTGGCATGGTCCTTGCCTTGCTGGTTGAAACGCCTCGCGCATGGGTGCGGTACGTGGCCCTGTCGATTGTCGAAATTGGACGAGGCGTACCGATCTTGGTGCTGCTGTTCGTTTTCTATCAGGGGCTGCCGCAGGCGGGGGTGCTACTTGATCCATACCCGGCGGCGGTACTGGCGTTGATTCTTTCGGCTGCCGGATATTCATCGGAAATGATCAGGGCGGGCTTGAACTCGGTGCCGAGGGGGCAGAGCGAAGCTGCCAACTCGCTGTCGCTGTCCGTGATGGACAACTACCGGTTCGTCCTGATTCCACAAGCGGCGCGGATCTCCATCCCGCCATTGGTCAACTTGACGATCATCATGTTCCAAGCCACCTCGTTGGCGACAGTGATCACCGTCCCCGAGATCATGCAATTCGCAGGCATCATGGGGTCGGCCACCTTTGAATACATGTCGATCTACATTGCCGCCGCCGTGATCTATCTATGCATCACCATTCCCGGAGGGGTGCTCAGCAGCTATTTGGAACAACGGATGGGCGCTCCCAAAAAGCGCTCCACCCGCCAAGTGCTCTTGGCGCAATTTCGAAAACCTCTCGGGGCCACCAATAACAAATCACATTCTGCGTCCGGGCGGATGTAGTAAAACCACTTTAGACAAAGGAGTCATCATGAAGTCGTATTTCAAGCCTGCTGCGTTGGGGGCCATCGCGCTGCTGGCGCTCAGCAGCTGCAGCTCCACGCCGCCAGGTGCTGCCGATGCAGTTTCGCAGGACTGCCAGCCACTGCATGAGGATCTAAAAACATTGGAAGACGGTGTGCTGACCGTCGCCCAGTATGAGTATGTACCGTTTTCAATGTCTGAAGGCCCAGGAACCCTCACTGGCCTTGAAGGCGACGTGCTGACAAGATTTGCCGAGCTTGAATGCCTGACGCTGAAAATCAACAAGGGCGACTCTGCTGCAATGATCACCTCGGTGGCCACCGGCCGCGCCGATACGACCCTGGGTTCCTGGTACCGCACCGAGCAAAGAGCGCAGAAAGTGCGGCTTTCGGCACCTGTTGTCACCTCGCCGCTGTCGTCCATCACCAAGGAAGGCGCCGGTTCCCTTGAAGATATGAATGGCATGAGCATCGGGGTTGGGCAAGGACTGATTGGCGTAGACGAACTGAAGGAAATTTTTGGTGGTAGTTTGAAGATCTACCAGAATGACGATGCGGTGTACGAGGATATTAAGGCGGGTAGGGTCGATGGTTCCGTGCAGGGATACATTGCCGGGAACGAGTATTTGAAGAAGCACGAGATCGATGGCTACCAAGTTGTCCCTCTAGAACCTGACTCGCGGTTGACTAGTACCAAAGCTGCCGGGCAGACGAACTTCCCGGTCAACAAAGATAATCCTGAACTTGGCGACGCAATCGACGAGGCCATCGCGCAGATGCGCGAGTCCGGAGAACTGGATGAGATAGCAGAAAAGTACGGGCTCGACACCCAGATCATGCATCCGGGCGAACCCAACCTGCTGTAATCGTACTGAGGCCTTGCCCAGTAGTCCTTCGCTACTGGGCAAGTCGTTCTTGAGGAGAGAAGACCACCATGAGCCTGCAATCCGTGAGCAAGACGATCCGCGTACTGGAAACTTTTCTGAGGTTTCCGGACGGGCGCAGCAGCGTATCCGAGCTGTCCAAGGTCTTGGGTTGGTCTCGTGCAGCGACGCATCAGTATGTTTCCACCTTGGCGGAGTCTGGTTGGCTGATGCAGAACGTGAAGAGGGAATACCAGCTATCCCCGAGAGCGGCCGTATTCGGGCGCTTTGCCATCGAATATTCGGGCGTTCCAGTGGAAATCAGCAACGCCATGAAATCCCTGGTGGAGGAGCTCAACGAGCCGATTTCCTACGCCGTGCTGAACGGCAACGAAGCCATTATCATCGAGAGGCATGAGCCGACCCGCCCGTTCTCGATTTCCCGCGCCGCCGAGCCGCACCTGGATCTCAAGACTTCTGCGTCGGGCATGGTTCTCTTGGCCTACGACGCCCATGTCGAGCAATCACGCCGCGAGGGCATAGAAGATTATTTGCAGGAAGTCAGGCAACAAGGGTACGCCCATACCCATTCGGAATGGTTGGGGGATGTCGTTGACGTGGTAGCTGTGCCCATCATTTCGGCGGGGGAATGCTTGGGCGCGCTCAGCGTTATCGCCCCTTCGGGGCGAATTGATATCCCCACCGCGTGTGCGGCTTTGCTCGGTGCCAGAAGTGCGGTGGAGGGCGTTTGGTCGGGAGAGCAGAACCAGGCCCTGACATCGATTGAACAATAGGCATCGATGTGCCATCGACAGGGGAGCGCAGTGATTCGTGCTGGACCGTAGCCTCTGCAATTTTGAGGTGGCCACCCCGCTGAGGGCCTTTCTGCGCTGGTTAGCAGGCGACCGCAAAACCTCGCGAATTGGATCGGACTGTGAACCCGTGCCCCGCAGCGGGGAGTCGCCGTAAAATGCGAAGCGAGGTGCCTGCCTTACGCGCGTTGAACGGGGCCTTGGCTGCAAGATGCCGCTGATGACGTTTTTCAAGGGTCTAAGCTAGGTGATTGTGAATCCAGCTAATCTTTCCATCGGCGTTGACATCGGTGGCACCAAAATCCTTGCAGCTCTCGTGGATGAAGAGGGAAATGTCTACGGGCAGATCCACCGCGAGACACCCAACCACGATGTGGCCGGGACAGAACGGGCCCTGGCGGAGATGATCCGCGAGCTCTCCGAGGACAACGACAAGATGCCGGTGGGCATCGGCGCCGCAGGCTGGATGGACCGCAAGGGAAAGAATGTCCTGTTCAGCCCGCACCTTTCCTGGCGCAATGAGCCGGTGCGTGATCGCCTGATGCAACTGGTGGGGCACGAAGTCACGCTCGTCAATGATGCTGACGCCGCCGGCTGGGCCGAACACCGTTTTGGCGCCGGGCGCGGCGAAA
>Ga0308167_1004173_pt1 | contig 10728 bp, 9 predicted proteins | sample PhyCR1_2_FD_202138 | JGI IMG/M metagenome (GOLD analysis project Ga0308167, IMG submission 202138) | Phyllosphere microbial communities from UC Gill Tract Community Farm, Albany, California, United States - DLSLRC.R1 | ecosystem: Host-associated > Plants > Phyllosphere > Unclassified | place... | reverse complement strand
CCTGCCCGGCGGCGTCCTCATGCTCGCCGTCATCGTCGTGCCGCTCCTGGTGGGCGTGTACATCGCGATGCTCGACCTCGACCAGTACACGCTGCGCCAGTGGTTCAGCGCCCCGTTCGTCGGGTTCCAGAACTTCGCCGAGGCCTTCACCGACTCGCCGCTGCTCCACTCGATCTGGATCTCGGTGTCGCTGTCGGTGCTCGTCACCGCGGTCACCGTGCCGATCGGCGTCGCCGCGGCGATCTCCACCCAGAACCGGTTCCCCGGCCGCGGACTCGTCCGGTCGATCTACCTCATCCCGTACGTGCTCCCGGCGTTCGTCGTCGGCACGTTCTTCCGGACCATGCTCCAGCCGCAGGGCGTCGTGAACTCGATCCTGCACACCGACGTGCTCTGGCTGAACGGCTCGGCCTCGTACTGGGCGCTCGCCGGCGTGATGATCTGGACGAGCTGGCCGTTCGTCTACCTGCTCTCCCTCGCCGGACTGCAGGCCGTCGACAACGAGGTGCACGAGGCCGCCGCGCTCGACGGGGTGACCTGGTGGGCGAAGCTGCGCTACATCATCTTCCCGTACCTGCGCGGACCGCTGTCGCTCGCGATCATCATCTCGATCCTGCACAACATCAACAACTTCACCCTGCCGTTCGTGCTGTTCGGTATCCCGCTGCCGTCGAGCGTCGAGGTGATGCCCGTCCTGACGTACATCGCGAGCTTCCAGTCGTTCCGCTTCGGTCTGTCCGCGGCGATGGCGATCTGCTCCCTCGTGATCGTCGCCATCCCGCTGTTCGTCTACCTCCGGGCCGTGAAGCTCGACACCGGTGACGACGCCGGACCCAACCGGAAGCAGCGCCGTGCCGACCGGCGCACCCTTGCCGCAGCGACCCCGGCCGCTGCCGCCGACATCGACGGAGCCCGAGCATGAGCGCCTTCACCACCCCGACGCGCACCCGCCCCACGGCGACGCTGACCGAGAGCATCACCGCCGGGGACCGCGGCCGTCGGCACAAGCGTCCCTACGACACGGACGTCACACGGCTGCTGCCGCGCTGGCTGCTCGTGACCGTGATCGCCGTCATCATCGCGTTCATCGCGGTGCCGGTGCTCTACATCCTGTTCGGCTCGGTGAACTCCGACGTCGCGGTGGCCCGCGGCGAGTACTTCCCGTCGGAGTTCACGCTGTCGAACTACGTGGACATCTGGTCGACGGTCGCGCTCGGCCAAGGACTCGTGAACTCGATCCTCACCGCCGGTGCCGTCGCGATCGCCAGTGCCGCGCTCGCCGTGTCCACCGCCTACGTGCTCGTGCGCTTCCGGTTCCTCGGTCGCCTGACGTTCCTCCGCGGACTCCTCGCGCTGCAGTCCATCCCCGGCACCCTCCTGCTCCTGCCCGTGTTCGTGGTGTTCTCGAACATCGCCAGCGCGACCGGCGTGCAGATCATCGGGACCCGTTGGGGCCTGTTCGTCACGTACCTGACGTTCGCCCTGCCGTTCTCGACCTGGGTCATGGTCACGTACCTCCGCGGTCTGCCGAAGGAACTGGAGGAAGCGGCCCGCATCGACGGTGCGTCCTCGACGAAGATCCTCACGAAGATCGTCCTGCCGCTGTCGTGGCCGGGCATCGTCGTGTCGGCGATCTTCGCGTTCCTGCTCGGCTGGAACGACGTCCTGTTCTCCACGATCATGACGACCCCGAACACCCGCACGGTGGCGGTCGTCCTGCAGGTCCTCGGCACCACCCAGGAGGGCGGAGCAGTCCCGATCTACGGCCAGATGATGGCCGCCTCCATCGTGTGCGCGGTCCCCGTCGTCGCCCTCTACCTGATCTTCCAGCGCTACCTGGTCGGCGGTCTCACCGCCGGTTCCGTCAAGTAGCGCTGTGGAGTCTGCCGAATTCTCCACAGACTGCCTGGAGGCGCGGTGCCAGCCCGCCCCGCGCCTCCAGGCTGGTCTTCCGGTCACCACGAAGGGAATGCAATGACCCAGCTCAGTTGGGAGCTCTCCGGCTTCGGCGACGAGATCGACGCCGACCCCGCGATCCAGGTCGCGGTCCTCCAGGCGCTGGGAGCCAGCGCCATCGAGGTCCGCAGCGCCTGGGGCGTGAACGTCGTCGACCTCGACGAGGACCAGCGCGCCGGCCTCCACCGCCTGTTCGAGGAACGCGGGCAGACCGTCTCCGCCATCGCCTCACCGATCGGCAAGGTCGCCGTCGACGAGCCCGTCGAGCACGAGGTCGAGCGACTCGGTCGGGCGATCGCCGCCGCGCACGCGCTCGGCACCACGAACATCCGGATCTTCTCGTTCTACTTCGAGGGCCGTGCGCCCGAGGCCGTCCGCGACGACGTGCTCGTCCGGATGCGCGCCCTCGCCGACCTCGCCGAGCGCGAGGGCGTGACGCTGCTGCACGAGAACGAGAAGGACATCTACGGCGACGTCCCCTCGCGCGTGCTCGACATCGTCGAGAGCGTCGGGTCCTCGGCGCTCCGCCTGGCATGGGACAACGCGAACTACGTGCAGTGCGGCATCAAGCCGTTCACCGACGGCTGGGCCCAGCTCGCCCCGTACGTCGACTACCTGCAGGTCAAGGACGCCCTCGCCGCCGACTCGTCCGTGGTGCCCGCGGGCGAGGGCGACGGCGAGCTCCTCGAGACGCTCACCGCGCTCCGCGACGCCGGGTACTCCGGCTACGCCTCCCTCGAGCCGCACCTCAGCGACTTCACCCGCCTCGGCGGGTTCTCCGGTCCCGCGGCCTTCGGTCGCGCCGGCCGCGCCTTCCGCACGCTCACCGACCAGATCGGAGTCACCCTGCGATGACCACCCCACTGAAGTTGGCAGTCGTCGGCGCCGGCGTCATCGGACGCCACCACGCCAAGGTCGCCGTCCACCACCCGGACCTGCAGGTCGTCGCCCTCGTCGACGCCGTCCCCGCCGCGGCCACCAGCGCCGCCGACGAGATCGAGGCGATGGGCGTGGCGCGTCCGATCACCACCGAGACCATCGAGGAAGCCATCGCGCAGACCGACATCGACGTCGTCGCGATCTGCTCGCCGTCCGGCATGCACGTGCAGCTCGCCGAGGCCGCCCTGGCCGCCGGCAAGCACGTCGTCATCGAGAAGCCGCTCGACACCACGATGCCGCGAGCCCGGCAGATCGCCGCGCTCGCCGCGGCGGCTCGCGACCGTGGACTCGTCACGAGCGTCATCAGCCAGCACCGCTTCGACCCGGCCTCAGCAGCCGTCGCCGCAGCCGCCCACGACGGCGGGTTCGGCACGGTGACATCGGGCCTGGCGAGCGTCGCCTGGTACCGGTCGCAGGGCTACTACGACTCCGGCGACTGGCGCGGCACCTGGGCGCTCGACGGTGGCGGTGCGGTGATGAACCAGGGCGTGCACACCGTCGACCTGCTCGTCTGGGCACTCGGCCGACCGGTCGAGATCTCGGCGCAGACCGGGCTGCTCGCACACGACCGCATCGAGGTCGAGGACACCGCCGTCGCCACCGTCCGGTTCGCCGGCGGGGCGCTCGGGGTCATCCACTGCACGACCGCGGCGTACCCGGGGCTCTCGGCGCGCTACGCGGTGTACGGCACGCACGGGTCCGCGATCGTCGACGACGACCGGCTCGCGTACTTCCACATCGCCCCCGACAGCGCGACGCTCGAGTCCGCCTCGACGACCTCGAACGCCTCCGCGGTCGAAGGCGCGGTCGACCAGAAGGACCAGGTCGTCCCGCCGGAGCACGTCGTCGGCGGCCCGGCCGAACCCGACCACTTCGCCGCCGGACACGGGCGGCAGTACACCGACATCGTCGCCGCGATCCGCGAGGGCCGCGACCCCGGTGTGACCGTCGACGCAGCCCTCGTGTCCCTCGCCACCGTCCGCGGCCTCTACGTCAGCGCGACGCTCGGCAAGCCCGTCCGGATCGACGACGTGATCGACGGCGTATACGACGACGTCGTCCCCGTCGTCGGCGCACACGCAGCAGAAGGAGCCATCCGATGAAGTTCTCCGTGTTCACCGCGTCCACCCCCGACTGGACCCCGTCGCAGGCCGCCTCGACGCTGGCCGAGCAGGGCTGGGACGGCATCGAGTGGCGCATCGTCGACGATCGCCCCGCCGACGGTGCCGAGGTGCCCAGCGGCCGGTCGTTCTGGGCCGGCAACAAGTCGACGTGGCAGTTCACCGGCATCGAGGACCAGATCGGCGAGATCGCCCGCATCACCGACGCGGCCGGGCTGGAGTACTCCGGCATCGGCGGGTACCAGCAGGCGTCGAACCGCGACGGCGTCGACACGATGCTGCGCGTGACGAGCGAGCTCGGTGCCCGCCAGGTCCGGGTGTCGATGCCGATGTACCGGCAGGAGAAGGAGCGCACGGGGGAGACCTACGCGCAGATCTTCGACCGCACCCGCGCCGACCTCGAGTGGGCGGTGTCCCGTGCGACGGAACTCGGGGTGAAGGCGCTCGTCGAACTGCACCACATGACGATCACGCCCTCGGCGTCGGCGGCGCTCCGGCTCGTCGACGGCCTCGACCCGGAGCACGTCGGGGTCATCCACGACCTCGGCAACCTCGTCATCGAGGGGCAGGAGGACCACCTCGCCGCGTTCGAGCTCCTCGGCCCGTACCTCGCGCACGCCCACGTGAAGAACGCCCGCTGGGTCGACACCGGCGACACCCGCGCGGACGGCAGCACGATCTGGCAGAACGAGTGGGCTCCGCTGCGCACCGGCCAGGCCTCGGTGTCCGAGTACCTCGACGCCCTGCGCCAGGTCGGCTACGACGGCTGGGTCACCATCGAGGACTTCTCCACCGACCTCCCGCTCGAGGCCCGCACCGCCGACAACCTCGCCTACCTGCAGTCCCTGGTCCCGGTGTCGGCATGACCGACCGCCGTCCCGGCATCGTCCACCTCGGGGTGGGTGCGTTCGCGCGCGCCCACCTCGCCTGGTACACGCAGCACGCGGGGGAGTGGGGCATCACCGCCTTCACGGGTCGTTCTCCGGCCGTCGCCGACGCGCTCGCCGCCCAGGGCTGCCGGTACACGCTCGTCACGCGTGCCGCGTCGGGTGACGACGCCGCCGTGATCGACGCGATCGTGGCGGCGCACCCCGGCAGCGACGACACGGCGTGGAGGCACGTGGTCGCCTCCCCGGAGACGACCATCGTCACGTTGACGGTCACCGAGCAGGGGTACCGGTCCGGTTCCGACGTCCCGGCCCGCCTGGTCGCGGGGCTCGACGCACGGCGTGCCGCCGGCTCCGGCCGGATCGCGCTGGTCAGCCTCGACAACCTGACCCACAACGGCGAGGTCCTGCGCGAGGCCGTGCTGGGTGCGACCGCCGATCCCGAACTGCGCTCGTGGATCGAGTCGAACGTGTCGTTCCCGTCGTCGATGGTGGACCGGATCACCCCCGCCACCACCGAGGCCGACCTCGCGGACCTCGCCGCGCTGCCGGGCGCGCTCGACGACGACCATGTGCCGGTGGTCACCGAACCCTTCTCGGAGTGGGTGCTCGAGGACGCCTTCGACGGCATCGACCGACCCGCGTGGGAGACCGCCGGGGTCCGGATCGTCGACGACGTCACCCCGTACGAACAGCGGAAGCTCTGGCTCCTGAACGGCTCGCACTCCCTGCTCGCCTACCTCGGCCTGCAACTCGGCCACGAGACCGTCGCGTCCGCCATGGACGACCCCGTCTGCCGCGCGGCCGTCGAACAGCTCTGGGACGAAGCTGCCCTCGAGCTCCCGTTGCCCGCGGCCGAGATCACCGCGGCCCGCGACGCCCTGGTCGACCGGTTCGCGAACCCCCGCATCCGGCACACCCTGCGGCAGATCGCGGCCGGCGGGTCGCAGAAGCTCCCCGTGCGGGTCGTCGACGTCGTGCGACGCAGGCTCGAGCGCGACCCGTCCGCCGGCATCGGGCCCGGCGCCGCGACCGCCATCGCCGCGTGGTGGCTGCACGTCACCGACCAACCCGACTTCGTGGACGACGCCGGAGCACCCGGGGCAGACTCGGACGTGCACGACGTGCTGCGCGTCATCGCCCCCGACCTCGACACCGAAGCGACCGTGACGGCGGTCACGGCCGCCGCCGACCGCATCCGTGCCAGCACCACCACCCGCACCGACGAAGGAGTCCCCGCATGACCGACACGACCACGAACCCCGCGGCCCCGGTGCCGGGTACGGCGGACACGGGTGCCGCGAGCGACCCGACCGCCGGGCGTCCGGACACGTGGGCGTCCACCGACCGCGGTCAGCTCATCGAGCGCGCCGAGGTCATCGTGACCAGCCCGAACCGGAACTTCGTCACGCTGAAGATCACGACCGTCGACGGTGTCACCGGCCTCGGCGACGCGACGCTCAACGGGCGCGAGCTCGCCGCCGCCGCGTACCTGTCCGAGCACGTCGTCCCGCTCCTGATCGGTCGGGACGCCAGCCGCATCGAGGACGCCTGGCAGTTCCTCTACCGGTCGTCGTACTGGCGCCGCGGTCCGGTCACGATGGCAGCGATCGCCGCCGTCGACATGGCGCTCTGGGACATCAAGGGCAAGGTCGCCGGGATGCCCGTGTACCAGCTGCTCGGCGGGGCATCCCGTACCGGGCTGATGGCGTACGGGCACGCGTCGGGCAAGGAACTGCCGGAGCTGTTCGACTCCATCCGCGAGCACCAGGCCGAGGGCTACCGCTCGATCCGCGTGCAGACGGGCGTGCCCGGGCTCGAGTCCATCTACGGCATCGCGTCGAACAAGACCACGGCCGGCAACGACGGCGTCCGGTACGACTTCGAGCCGGCACAGCGCGGAGCCTTCCCGGCGATGGAGGACTGGGACACCCGGGCGTACCTGCGGCACGTGCCGACCGTGTTCGAGGCCGTCCGCAACGAGTTCGGCCCCGAACTGCCGCTGCTGCACGACGGCCACCACCGGATGACCCCACTGCAGGCCGCGAAGCTCGGCAAGTCCCTCGAGCCGTACGACTTGTTCTGGCTCGAGGACTGCACCCCCGCCGAGAACCAGGAAGCCCTCAGGCTCGTCCGGCAGCACACCACCACGCCGCTCGCGATCGGTGAGGTCTTCAACACGATCTGGGACTTCAAGGACATCATCCGCGACCAGCTCATCGACTACGTCCGCGGTGCCGTCACGCACATGGGCGGCATCAGCCCGCTGAAGAAGACGATGGACTACGCGGCGATGTACCAGATCAAGTCCGGGTTCCACGGGCCCACCGACATCTCCCCGGTGGGCCTCGCGGCGCAGATGCACCTCGGGCTCGCGATCCACAACTTCGGCATCCAGGAGTACATGCAGCACGGGCCGAAGACGAACCAGGTGTTCCGGCAGACGTTCACGTTCACCGACGGCTACCTGCACCCCGGCGACGAGCCGGGCCTCGGGGTCTCGCTCGACGTCGACGAGGCGGGCAAGTACCCGTACGAACAGGCCTACCTGCCGTTCAACCGGCTCGCCGACGGAACCGTCCACGACTGGTAGCGGGCAAGCTGGGCCGCATGGGGTTCGCGGACGTGGCGAGGGAACTGCTCCTCGTCGCGCCCGCGGACTTCGTGGCCGAGCGGACGGCACGGCAGCGGGCAGCCCGGAAGGACGACCGCGAGCTCGCGACGGCGATCGGTGCGCTCCGGAAGCCGGCCCCGGCCGCGTGGGTGATCGACCTGCTGGCGAGCGAAGGTGCGCTCGACGACGCCGTCGACCTCGGACCCGCGCTGCGGAAGGCCCAGTCGGACGCCGATCCGGCGGAGATCGCGACACTCCGTCGGCAGCGGTCCGCTGTCGTCGGAGCACTCGCCCAGGCCGGCGCCGACCTCGCCGAGCAAGCCGGACACCCGGTGACGACGGCGGTGCTCGACCAGGTGCGCGCGACGATCGAGGCTGCGATGGCTGATCCTCACGCCGGTGCCGCCGTCCGGTCGGGGCTGCTCGTCCGGCCGCTCGAGAGCGTGGGGTTCGACGACGTGGACCTCGACGGAGCACTCGCGGATCCCGACGCGGTGCCGGACGCCTGGGCCGGCAGCGACGCGCCACCGATCCCCATCGAGGACGCGCGTCGATCCCGGAAGGCGAGTCGCGCCTCCAGGCCCGCACGCGCACCCGAACCGAAGCCGGCGCCGCAACGCGAGCCGAAGACCGATCCGGCGGCGGAGCGCCGCGCTGCCCGCGCGGCCGAAGCCGAGGCCCGCACGGCCTCCCGCAAGGCCGATGCCGCGCTCGACCATGCGGAGAGCGAACTCGAAGCCGCCGAGGACCACCGCGCCGAGCTCGAACGCGCCCTCGCGGACGCGACCGCCGAGGTCGAACGACTCGAGCGCGCCCGCGACGAGGCCGAAGCCGCGAGCGACCGCGCACGCGACGCGTTCACCGCAGCACGGAAGGGTCGCCGGACCTAGAGCGAGATCTGCTCCGTCGTCGTCCCGACCGCCGGTGCCTCCGCGGCCCGCGCGACGTCCGCCAGGCTGATCACGCCGAGCAGCGTCTCGCCGTCGACGACGGGGAGCCGCCGGACCTGCTTCGCGCCCATCAGCTCCTGGACCTCCTCGAGCGAGGCGGTCGGCGCGACGGTGAACACCTCGTGCCGGACCCCGTACTTCTCGATCGGTTCGTCCGGCTGTGCGCCGGCGGCGATGGCGAAGACCACGAGGTCCCGGTCCGTCACTGTCCCGATCAGCCGCTGGTGGTCGTCGACGACGGGCAGGGCCCCGACGCGGTGTTCGCGGAGGAGCTGTGCGACCTCGACGATGGTCGAGGTGGGGAGCACCGTGAACAGGTCCTCCGACATGATGTCCCGAGCGGTTGTCATGCGTCCCGTGTACTCCCTGTTCGGAATCCGCGTCATCCGCAGCCTGGTACCCCTCACGCGCGGAACGGCCCCCGCCGACCAGATCGTTACGCAACAGTTGTCGTTCTTGACGATCGTCGTTGGAGCGGTCTAATGTCGGGCACCATGCTTCGGGCCGGCGATGGTCCGCCGGGGACGAGCACGTGCCGCCCCGGGTTCAGGACCCACATCATCGCCGACGACCGCATGCCCGCAGCCACTGCGCGGGTGGCGTCACCGGTGCGCGGCGCACCCCGGAGAATGCCGCGATGCGGGTCGAGCACTCCGGGGGCCCACCAGGAGAGACGACCGCATGTCGGAACCCCGCACCAACCGAACCAGCACCCTGACCCCGCCGAACGGCGTCACCGCACCGACGGCAGCACCAGCGGCAGCACCCGCCGCGCCCCCGCAGCGCACCCCGTTCCTCGCCCGCCTCGGCATCCCGCACCCGCTGCGCTGGGGGTTCCTCGGCGTGCTCGTCTTCATGACGGGCGACGGCATCGAGTCGAACTTCATCTCGCCGCACATCGCCGGGGTCCTCGGGAGCGGTGGGGCCGACAGTGCCGCCATGGTCATCGGCATCTACGGCGTCGCGGTCCTCGTCGCGTCGTACTTCGCCGGGGTCCTGTCGGAGCTCTGGGGCCCACGCCGCGTCATGACCATCGGCGCGGTGCTCTGGGTCGTGTTCCAGGTCGCGTTCCTCGCGGCGCTGCCCACGGCGTCCGTCGGACTCATCGCGCTGACGTACTTCCTCCGCGGCCTCGGCTTCCCGCTGTTCGCCTTCTCGTTCCTCTGCTGGATCAACCACACGGTCGCCCGGGAGCGGAACGCCACCGCAGTCGGCTGGTTCTACGTGGTGTTCACCGGTGGCCTGCCGACGCTCGGCTCGCTCATCGCCATCGGCACGATCCCCGCGTTCGGCGGTGGCTCGCTCGGTGAGACCTGGTCGATGGCGGCGTCGCTCGTGTTCGTCGTCGCCGGCTGGTTGATCGTCCGCTTCGGCGTGCACGAGTCCACCGGCCTCGGTCGGATCGCCCCGCGTGAGCACTCCGCGGCCCGGGTCATCGCGTCCGGCATCGAGGTCTGCATCCGTCGCCCCAAGGTGCTGCTCGCCGTCGTGATCCGGCTGGTCAACACGGCACCGGAGTTCGGCATGTTCGTGATCATGCCGGCGATCATCGGCACCGAGCTCGGGTGGGGACAGTCGAAGTGGCTGACGATGACCGTGATCGTCTACGCCGGCAACATCCTCTTCAACGCGTTCTTCGGCGCACTCGGCGACCGCATCGGCTGGATCCGCACCGTGAAGTGGTTCGGCATCGCGGCCTCCGCGGTCGGCCTGCTCGCCTGGTGGTACGTGCCGCACCTCGTGCCCGCGGGCTCCGAGTGGGGCTTCTGGCTGGCGACGGCGGCCGGCACGGTGTTCGGGATCATGCTCGCCGGGTTCACCCCGATGGGTGCGGTCGTCCCGGCCTTCGCCGGCGAGGAACGCCGTGGCGCGGCGATGGCGATGTACGCCACCGCGGCGGGCGGCGCGACCTTCCTCGGCAACGCCGTCGTCAGTGCCGTCCTGCCGTGGGGTGGGCCCGGTGGCGTGGTCTGGACCTTCGTCGCCCTCTACGCCCTCGCCTTCGTCGTCCTGTCCTTCCTGAAGCTGCCCAAGGACGCGGAGACTGCCGGTCACTAGGTGACGAAGAGTCGGCCTGGAGGCACGTGGCGGGCCCGCCACGCGCCTCCAGGCCGACCTGTGTCCACGTCCAGGACGTGGGCCGACACGCCCGGACCGGTGCTGCTAGACTCGGTGACTGACTTCGGCGAGGGCCGCGCATGCGCGGCCGTGATCGACGCGGTGGGAGAGCCGGCCCAGTCCTGGGAGCGTTCCTCACGCGT
>Ga0308167_1004170_pt1 | contig 10731 bp, 14 predicted proteins | sample PhyCR1_2_FD_202138 | JGI IMG/M metagenome (GOLD analysis project Ga0308167, IMG submission 202138) | Phyllosphere microbial communities from UC Gill Tract Community Farm, Albany, California, United States - DLSLRC.R1 | ecosystem: Host-associated > Plants > Phyllosphere > Unclassified | place... | reverse complement strand
CACGATAGAACGTTTCAAAAATCCTGTATCAACTGGCGCTTTACTTTGCGCATTTCTCGTCAAATCAGTACCGTTCGCTTTTACAACTCTTTTTACATCGTCTAAGGTTGCATTCTTTTTGAGCTTATGAACCAAATCATCTACACCGCTGATTGATATTTTTCTACTCACTAGCATTCACTTCTTCCAAAACAAACGTAGTCTTATTTCTAAGTATGCGTTTCATGGCTACTTTATATTTCACGTTTCCTTGCGTCATGTGGCTTGGATCAAATTGTAAATGACCTAATAATCGGACCACTTTAGAGCCCTGTTTCACCTCGCCGAAAGCAACTTGCATCACTTGCTGCGAAGCATCCGTCATATTGACCATACCTTCTATTTTTTCTGAAATATCAGTGACCGATTCACCAATAGATGGATTATATTCATTTTTTTCAATTGTAAATCTCACCCGTTGATCATACCTCATAAGAATCTTGCAACTCCTTTACGAGGTGACATATTACTATCAGCTTCTTGCTTACTTTTCCAAGAATCAATATCATCTTGAAATTCGTCTAGGAAGTTACCATAGTTTATCGTTTCCCCTTCTTGGCCGTATGAGTTCATTCCTTCGTTGCCTTTTCTATTAAACCGTTTGATTGTGCACTCAACAACGATGTATTCTAACGCTTTAGGCACATCATCTAAAAAGCCTAGACGAACATTCAACTGTTGAGATACTCGGTTAATGAAATCATTTAATTGCTGGTCAAGAAGATTATCAGTAATTTCGATTGTTCGTTTGACTTCTTCTAAGGTTTTAACTTTGTCCATGATTGCCTCCTCACAAAAATAAAAAGGCTAGTCAATGACTAACCTTTCTTTGATGTTTTTACTACTGCTGTTGGTAATACTGTTGCTTGGAACACATTATCTGCTTCGGGGAAACTCGGTAACGCCGTTCCGGCTGCTTTGGTCCATGTTCCTACTGGATCAAGGCTAGATTCATAAACAGTTGCAAACACATTACCCACTGAATAATTATTGGATCCAGTAGATAATAAGCGCGATTCTTCCGGCGTAACACCAAAGATTGATTCTCCTGGATTCTCCGTTCCAAACATTACCAACTTATCCTCTGGGAAATACCGTTCTTTAACTAAGATACCTGCTGCATTTTCCTTATTATATTTCGCATCATAAGTTGCAATCGTTGGCAACCCAAATTGCTGCAACACTTGATTTAGTGTTCCAGCTGTTGGCAATAATCCTGCATCTTTAAAGTACGCTTTAATTCCAGCGTTTTGTAAAATAGTATTACGCACCTTCGTAGACGTCAAAATACGTGTAGGCATAATATCTAAACTTGCTGCCCATTCTGTCAGTAAACCAATGACATCTGTATCAGCTTTTGTGAAATCAGCTTCAGCTTTGTGTTCCACTGGTACGCCATAGTCTACAACAGCATTTAATCCGTTTTCGTCCAAAGTAACTGTACCACTTGCTAAAACTTCCATACGCATTTTTTCAACTCGAGCGTTAACAGAAGAAACCATTGAGTACACATCATCATATACTTCCTGTTCCAAATACCGTTGTTCTTCTGCTGTACGTGGGTTACGTAAAGCGATCAAATCTTTTTCCTTAAGTTGAATTTTACGTTTAATAAACGCTAATTCTTGCGCACTTTTGGATGCGATACGAGAACCAATCTCCGCTTCAGTATCAAATGCATGAACACTAGCAATCGTAGGGATTCTTGATCCTGCTTTCAACACATCAAATTCTAATCCTTGAACTTTTCTAGACGGGAAAAGAGATTCCCCTAAAAGAACCGGCGATTGACGGTTACTTACATAATCCAATACATTTTTTTGTGAAAACAATTCTGCAATATTTGCCATTTAAAACTTCCTCCTATTTTCTTTATTGTCCGCCTGTATTTTTTACAGGTAATGGAATCATTGTTCCAGATGCATCATAAAACTTCACTTCTCGTAAAGCTGTTTGTGCTTCGTTTGTAGGTTTAACCGGCAATCGTTCAATTAGAATGTGGCCTTCTACAATAACGCCTACTGGTTGAGCACCGTTTGTTACATCCACATCATTAATCGTGATACCCTCTGCAGTGGCGTCGTTCTTTGGATAGATTGATCCAGCTGGTAATACACCATCTACAACTCCTTCTGTATTACTGTCCACTTGTTTTGTAAATGTGACAAATTTTTCACTCTTAAAAAAGTTAACATCTTTAACTGTTTGTGTTTTCTTTACATAAACCATTTAAGTTCCTCCTAATTAGTTGCCCAAGGGTTATTCTCAGGCTGTTTTGTTTGGCTATTCGCTTGCTTAGCCATCTGAGCACCACGCGAAAGAGTAGCGGCAGATGTTCCTTCAGTAGGTAATTTAGCACCAATTCTTTTCTCAAATTCCGCTTTAATTGTTTCCCTTTCAGACTCTATCAAAGAGATAAACGAATTTACGTTTTCTGATGTATCGTCTGCTGTCTCTTTAACAACAAAGGATAAAATACCTTCACTAGCTTGTATTCCTTTATCAGCTAGCATTGATGCGGCAGTTTTTGACATTTGAGCCAGGTTCTTTTCTTGTTCCAATAAATTAATCTTATCTAACAATTTTTGTTTCTCGTGATCGCTTTTTTGTTTTTCATCCATTTGGGCTAACTTTTCTGCTTCTGCTTGTTTTTCTTGTTGTTCTTTTTCCCAAGCTTGCTTAGCCTTATTGGTTTCAGCAGCAATCATTTTAGCAACATCATCACGAGTAAATGTTTTACCGTCCGCACCTTTTCCTTCTTCGCCTTCTGGTTTAGTAGAATCAATTGGTTGCAAACCTTCTTGGCTAGTCGACGTTCCATCTTGTTCGCCACCGTTATCTCCCTCTTCGGCAAAAAATTGTAAATGCATTGGCATTAATAAACGTTTCTTCATGATTCTTCCTCCACGGTTACGCCGTTACCCGATAAATTTGATAAGTTACGCCTATCAATCGCAACAGCTCAATTTATAACGCCCCGAGCAGTAGAGGGCATAATAAAAAGCCTATAATCCAGTTATAAGCCTCTTTCTTTCAATTCATTTTTTAACTCTTCACGGTCAACATAAGGAGTGGTGCTACATCTGCAGTTGGGATGCATAGCTGGTGCATTACTCCCTGGTTCCATGTCCTTAACTTTAAAAAGCTTTCCATCCAGCGGCTTACAAATTCTGCATGCTGTCGGTTCTGCTATATATTCATACTCTTCGATTTCATACTCTTTATAAGAATGTTTCTGTATTTCAGTTTGAATCCTAGCCGATTCCGTCCGCATTAGGCGTTCTGCTTGTCCTCTGGTCACATCAAACTTATCCATCAAATTACGTGCCATCACACGAGGATTACGACCTTGTGCGAATTGTCTAACAAGCATTTTATCTAGCTCCGCTTTAAGCTCAGCTTGGTATCGCCAAATATTTTCGCTAAACGTAGCAGAATTAAAAGAGCCTTTGACGATTCCATCAGCAGCACCTTTATAATTATTTGATATAGATTCCCCGAGTATTCCTGCTTGTCTCTCAAATTCAGCTAATGCTTCATCAGATAGGATGCTACTTAAATATTTATCTAGTCCATCCGTCATAGAAACAAGTTCTAATCCGATTTGAGCTTTCAATAATTCTAAACGAGACACTCTCATAGTAAGGTTGTATATTTTAAGTTGATAATTGGCTTCTGAGGAAAAATTTTTCGTCTTAACATATTCCTTCGCTTTTCTTGCAAAGGCTTTTACATCCATCTTATCGGCTCTTTTATGAGTTTCTGACAACGATACACCTTCGTTTGCTGAGTAATTAGAGAAATTCGCATCTATTTCTTTTTTTATATCGTCTAAGGCGAGCTGCAAACGATGTTCAATTTCCTTGGATATTTCTTTATCCGACATTATTTGTTTCTTTATATGAGCTTCTTCTCTTTTACGCCAATAGCTTGAGGTCATCTAATCACCTCTCAATTAGCTCCGCTAGTTAGTACTCTGATAGAAAACTCTAATGCTTGATTTTCGTCGAATCCTTGTTTGATGCATTCGTTGTATAAGAACCTTCCTTGTTTTGCAATAATAGATAATCCTTTTTGCATTTCAAAAAAAGTTTCTTCTAAAGTTTGATTATTTTCATGCATTTTAATTAATTCACTCATTTGCTTGTCGCTCGTTTTCATTTTCTGTTTCCTCCTCATCAATTTCAATCTCTACGTTACCTTCTACCCTATCCTCGTCATGCACATTTAACGGTTCTTTCTCAGCAGCAATCCGCTTAAGCTCTTCCTCAGCTGGTACCCCAGTTAATTTAGCAGCCATCTCGCACAACGTTTCGTCCGAAACAATACCCACCATACCAGCAATCACTTCCATTATTTCTTTATCTGATTGAGGAACATTGGGTGTAAATAGAATTTCGATAGCATTAACTTTATCGTATAACTCTTCTTGCTTTTTATTTTCAGACGTAAAAATAGACTTCACTTTTTCAGCGAAGCCTTTTGGTTTATTAATAGTTTCTTTTAACGACCATGAATAAGTAAGAATTCTCAATCGTCGCATGATTGCTTTTTTTACCATACGTTCTTTATTTTTCCTGTCATTATCACTTCCCCAGCCTTTAAATCGAAATCCGATTCCTGATTGATTGCTACCAATGTTTTCATCAGTGAAATCAATAAGCGAAGTAAAACGTAACATATCAGAAACCAATCGATCATTATAGGCTTCTGTTCCCTGAGTATCGTACTCTTTTTTTAAGTAGCGTGCATCTGGATCACTACCTGTTTGACCATCACCATAATACTTCTTATCACCTAATATTAATAACCTTGCCTGCAACATTTCTTTTAGTAACTGCGTTTTAGAATTCTCACCGTCATCGTCAGCTCCTGTCTCTGGATTCCCTTTAATAAGCAAATATGCTTCTGACGAATCCTGTTGGAAGTTTGCCATAGAAGATTGTGATAAATCATAGGCATCAATATTATCTAAGACATTTTCGAAGTCGCCTAGCCGTTCCTCGTTATTAATCCATTCATTTACTTGAATAGAATCAAAATAGGTTTGATGTTTATCAACTAATTTAGATCCTTCATACTCTCTATTTTTAGATTCATGTTGATAAAAGTATCCATCATTTGCGTAGATATCAATATAGCTTGTTGTATCATCGTTGAACTCCACATCATAGCAACGTACAGCGCAAACAGAATTTTTATTTGTCGTTGTATCATAAATGATAAATGTTTCTTCAGCACTAAACTTAGCAAGCATTTCCTTCCCGTCTTCATCGCGCCCAATATATTCATAGGCTCTACCTAATACCAGCAGATCGTCCATCATTAATTGATTATGATAATCTTCGTTAGACTGACTAGAAAACTCATTGATTTTGTCAGCTATCGATTCATCCCCACTATATTTTAATGGGTTGCCTAAGATTACTCCTTTTTTAAAATTGACAATGAAACGACCCCAATCATTCGCTATCTTGTTATCTGCCCTATCGCTGCTTTTATCTTCGGTAAATTTAATATTATTTTGGGCTAATGAATAGCGTTTCAATTCTTGTAATCTCGGAACTTGTTTTTCTTGATGATGCTTAATGAACTTAACAATCATTTTAAATACATCTTCATTTTCAAAGTCGATAACTTCTTCTTGCGACCCATCCGCATAGGTCATTAACCTTTTCGGTAATTTACTTACAGGAACTTTGTATACCTTGTTTGCTTCTGAATCAAACCTAGAACCATTTAATAATTTAGTTTGCATTTAATCACCTACCTAATCCTAATTTTTTGAATGTATCAATTGTTTTCTTGACGTTAACTTGCTCTGGTTTCTTCAGCATATCATCGCTAAGTGCATACCTTGTTGCATCAATAGTATGATTATCTTTATCTTCTAACCTTGGCTTAGGATTACCATCTTTATCTGTTTGATAATCGATATTTTCGAATTCTCTCGCTATATTTGGTGTTCGTTCAGGGTCTATACAGATGAAATCTAAATCATCAAGCCATTGCTCTCCGTACTCAACAGAATCCGGACCTTTCTTTACTCCTGTAATTCGTTTAATATCATGTTCATTTCTTAACTCAGCGATACTTTTAGGCTCAGCAGAATCAGCATAGATCACATCTGATTGATATCCTCTATCTTTAAGACAATTAGCCAACTGCCTATTGCTTATTTTCTGTCCATAGTATTCATCAATAGCATAAATACCATTTTTCTTTTTATCATAATGCCATCGTACGAATGCTAATGGATCCGTTGCGTACCCAAAATCAACAGCATTTCTTATATTGTCGAAATTTGCGACCATATCATTCGTGATTATACCTTGTTTAATTTTGAGGTTATCAAAAGGCACTACGCCCGACCCAATAGCTTTACCATCGTACTCCCATTCTGCACGTCTTAGATTTCTCTCTCTTGTTGCTTCTACTTCGCTTAAAAACTCTTTAGAGATAAACGGATTATCTCTATACGTAGAATGATGAACGAATGTATTTCTTGGTTGAAAGCTCGTTTCATATTTTTTGTTAACCCACGATTGTTTCCTTTTTGGTGGATTGTAACTGTAGAAAAATTTATAAAAAAGACCATCATCTAATTCTCCACGTAATAGAGAGTTAGTGATAGTCGTTACTTTATCTTCCGTTTTAAACTCAGCTAATTCTTCTATCCATCCAATAGCAAATGGAAACTTAGCATCCTTTAACGATTTAATTCGTTCTGGGTTTTGCGCCCCTCTGAAAATCATATAGTTCCCACGAGGTATATAGGTTATTCTTAATGGTGACTTGTTAAATTTAAACAGATATGTCACACCTTGTTGCTCAATAGCCCACTTCATTTGCTCATAGAGCGATTGTTCAAGAGTATTGTCAACGTAACGAATACCTACAGCATTTACTGCATACCTCATAAGTAATTGTGTAATAATATGTGCAATATCAGATGATTTACCTGATCCACGGCCACCTTTACAAACAATATTTAAGATTTCAGAGTTTAGTGCTGCTCGCCAAACAGAATGAAATTTTGCAGGTAGCAATTCAGATAACTTTCTACCCATCAACATCACCTATATCATCAATAAAGGTTGGTACTTCCGTTACCTCTACTTGTTGTTTTTCGGTCCATAAAGCATATTTTTTCCCTAGTAACTCCAACGCTTTATTTTTATCACTCGTTTTTGGAGGTATAGGTATCAACTCTACGCTTTCGTTGTATACCAATTGTTTTTTACCTTCTTCACTATTTGGGTTAGTGACAAATTCACCTTTTTTGGTTATAACTTCTTTAAATTCAGGTATTTCACCTCGTGCTATCTCTGATAACATGATTAGTATCTCAGTTTGAGTTAATATTTTTTCATTTTGAATTTCATCAACCCGTACCCTTATATAATTCTTAACCTTAACATTCCTTAACAATCTGCTTGCTTGTTGCTCAGCCGTCTTTTCGCTATATCCTGCTTTAATAGCAGATTGTGTAGCATTCCCAGTGATGATGTACTCATCAGCAAATGCTTGTTGTCTTATGTTTAAACTCATTTTCCACCATCACACCCTTTCCACGCAAAAACAACCGCCATGAATGACGGTTAGATTTTAATTTGTTTGACGATACATAGTAGTTTTTAGCTGCCCATATCTCACCACCTCGCAATCTAATTATTTAGATTTTATTTTACTTTAGAAAACAAAACATTTTTTTCTAAATAATTAGTGCTCAAACCAAGTTCTGATGACAATTCCTCATACGTCGGCATTCTACCTATCGAATTTGAAAGATCAAGAATTGCCTCTGAAATTTGATTCATTACTATAGAACCAACATCGCGATTAATAGTGTAAACCCCATAAGGAGCCTTTTTAATATGTCCTTTTTTATTGTTAAAGAATAATTTACTATTAAGTTCTTTCTGTTCAAATATATTTAATATATCTAATTGTCGCGTAAGTGATGAAAGTTGATCTTGAATCTCAAATAGAACTCTTTGAGAAACTTCACTTTTATCAATATTACCAGTAACATCACTTGTTACCACTGTTCTTTCGATAACCCTATAAATAGGGTTATCAAAATTACCATCTTCAGTCAAATGACTAATTTTCTTTCTCAACTGATTCATCAAATCGCCACAGCCTTCAATTGTATCGTCATAAAATATTGTCCTTTCAGAAATTAAATCAAATGGTAACGTAGTATCATTTTCGCTAATCATTACAGTTGGAATTCCAAAAGAATGGGCCACTGCAACTTCATACATTACATTTGCATTAAGTCCAGTCATATTCGCGATAATTAAATCTGCTGACAAGATATTTTTAAAAACTTGATCGCCTATTGAACCTGGATCATTAATTTTATGAGCAATCACAAGTTCATAGCTAAACTCTTCAAGTATAATTTCATAAACATTTTTTTCTAAAGCTTCTAATTTTTTAAATTCTACTGAGTTTTTTCCTCCAATTGGGGTGATTAAAAAACATTTTTTCTTAACATCATCATTCTTCTTTCCATTTGCCATCATTCATCCTCCTATTGATCATTCAATGTTAGGATACTAATTTATAAACTATTTGTCTATGTTTTTCAACATCAAATCTGCTTCAATAAGTACTTTCAAATCAGTAACAGAGTTTAATTTAATCGCCTCACTTTGCAAATTCTTCCATTAAGGTTTTTAGGTTCTCGTATTCGTCCATCCCTGGTTCAAGATGAACTCTTGGATTATAGTCCGCTGGTTTTAAATCAGCTAGTTTCATTTTCTCTATTTGCATAATTTCCTCCAAAATAAAAACCGCCACGAATGACGGTTAGTTTGTTTATAATTCTTTTCTCAACTTTATAAGTTCAATAATATCTAATCGTGCTTTTTCAATTCTTTGATATTTTGATTGCTTATCACTTGAATCCAATGTTTCATATTCATCAATTATCTTTTTATCAGAATCTAGTCTAGCTAATGCGTCTTTGTTCAAATCTCCTTCATATGGACTTCGGCTCTGTTTTTCAATAGGAAGAGAATTATCTGAATATGAAATCCTATTTACTATTCCTTTATCTATCAACTCATTCATTTGGTTTTTTGCATCGCTATATCCAGAGAAATTCTTTTTATATACAACCAAAAAATTTTTTACATCTTCAATTTCAAAACCAGTAATCATGATTTGCTTTATATTATTAATGAATAAGGGCAACGTAACATCAGCTATTTGCTGTACTATTTCTTTCTTCATTTTTTCTAACTTTTTCTCATTAATAACATACTGAACTCCTAATACTAATCCAGCTAGCACAAACATTGCACTAGCCAAAAAATAAGCAAAATTAATTTGCCTATCCATTTGATCCAGAATTTGTTTTGATATTTCGATTTTTTCCATAATGAACACTCCAAGTTTTACTACATATTATCGTATATAATCTAAAATGTATATATCTGGCATTATTTTATTTCTGTAAAACCACCCACAGGCAAGGAATAAACAAGCTTGAGGAGATGTTCACTTCCTTGTCTTTTATTTTTGTGTTTCACCTGTGAGTGTCTGCAAACCAACATACTAACTGTTTTTTCATAAGGAGTGTGTAATTGTGTTGCTGGTTTGCTTTTTCCTGATACTACCATTTTATAGCTTTTTTACCCTTCAAAACGGTACACTTTTTAGCCCAAAACGGCGCTTTTTTACATACCCATTTTTTCAGCTATCTTATCAATAACTTTTCGCTCTATTTTTCTACAAGCATCTTCCGAATACCCCTCAACAGTCGATGCAATTTTTACCCACGATACCGGTTCTTTACCGAAATATTTTAATTCTATAATTTGTTGGGCATCATCTGTACATTTTGAAAGAACAGAATCTACTACTGAAATAAATTTGCTTCTGAAAGCTATCTGTTCACTAGATAAAATCTTTATCACTTTATCTTCAACATCAAAACTGGTGAACGAGGATCTACCTCCACCGATATTTTCATCTGATTCTTTCCAAGGATTCATGATACTTGTTCTAATTTCGCTTATTTCTCTTTCATAGTCTTTATACTTCAATAGTCTTGACCGAATATATTGACGAGTTTTCCCGTCTATCTTAATTTGTGTCAATTATTCCCCTCCTTCTCCTTACCTGTCACAACCGCTTGGCTATGTCCGCAATAACCGGCACTGTTACCGAATTACCGGCTTGCTTGTATAGCTGACTATCACTGTTCACTTCTGCTGCTTTATCAAACGCCCAATCAGGGAAGCCTTGTAGTCTCCAACACTCGCGAGGTGTTAGCTTACGGATTCGAAAACCTTCAGTTACGACAGCTTGTTCTTCCCCTGTTAATAATGTATTAGCTATTCCTTTGCCGACTCTTCCTCTTCGTGTTTCAGAATTAGGATGCGAGATATTCACACTATCTCCTGGCATTGCTTCTGCGTAACCTTTTGATGTTGCTTCTTTGATTAATATGCCAGCATCTGATTTATTTGATTTCAAAGTCCTACTTAAATTAGGTAGCACACCTCCGTGAAATCGTTCTGAATCATTTGTGTATAATCCGCCAACAACCACTCCATGCCTGTCTTGAGCAGTCAGGGTAAACATTTCATCGCCATCTTCTTTAAAACGTCTGCCGTTTTGCCGTTTCTCCAATCGATCAGGAGTTAAGACAGGCACTGCTATTTGTTTTGGTTG
>Ga0308167_1004169_pt1 | contig 10731 bp, 9 predicted proteins | sample PhyCR1_2_FD_202138 | JGI IMG/M metagenome (GOLD analysis project Ga0308167, IMG submission 202138) | Phyllosphere microbial communities from UC Gill Tract Community Farm, Albany, California, United States - DLSLRC.R1 | ecosystem: Host-associated > Plants > Phyllosphere > Unclassified | place... | reverse complement strand
AACAAGCCTGCCCATGAACATCGATCTCTATGGCTTCGGCCCTGCGCTTGCCGCAGGCGCGCTGATGACCGTCAAACTGGCCCTCAGCGCCCTGTGCCTGGGTCTGCTGCTGGGCCTCGCCGGGGCTCTGGCGAAAACCTCCCGCAACCGCCCCCTGCAGTGGCTCGGTGGTTTCTACTCGACACTGGTACGCGGCATTCCCGAACTGCTGTGGGTGCTGCTGATCTACTTCGGCACCGTCAACGGCCTGCGCAGCTTCGGCCTGGCGCTGGGCGTCGGCAGCCTGGAGCTCAGCCCCTTCGCCGCTGGCGTGATTGCGCTGGGCCTGTGCTTCGGCGCCTACGCCACCGAAGTGTTCCGCGGCGCCATCCTGGCCATTCCCAAAGGCCATCGCGAAGCCGGCCTGGCCCTGGGCCTGAGCACGTCGCGCATCTTCGTCCGCCTGGTGCTGCCGCAGATGTGGCGCATCGCCCTGCCCGGGCTGGGTAATCTGTTTCTGATTCTGATGAAGGACACCGCGCTGGTGTCCGTCATCAGCCTGGAAGAAATCATGCGCAACGCGCAGAACGCCGTCACCGTCAGCAAACAGCCGTTCACCTTCTATATGGTCGCCGCCCTGATGTACCTGAGCCTCACCGTGGTCGCCATGGTTGCCCTGCACTTCATGGAGAAACGCGCCGCGCGCGGCTTCGCGAGGGCTTCGCAATGAACTGGGAAGTGATCATCAAGTGGCTGCCGCGCCTCATGCAAGGCGCCACCCTGACCCTGGAACTGGTCGCCATCGCGGTGCTGGCCGGGCTCATCCTGGCCATCCCGCTGGGCATCGCCCGCACCTCGAAGAAGTGGTACATCAGCGGCCTGCCCTACGCCTACATCTTCTTCTTTCGCGGCACCCCGCTGCTGGTGCAGCTGTTCCTGGTGTACTACGGGCTGGCGCAGTTCGACGCCGTGCGCGAGAGCAGCCTGTGGCCCTACCTGCGCAGCCCGTTCTGGTGCGCCGCCGGGACCATGACCCTGCACACCGCCGCCTACATCGCAGAAATCCTGCGCGGCGCCCTGCAAGCCATTCCCAAGGGCGAGATCGAAGCCGCCCGCGCCCTCGGCATGTCTCGCAGCAAGGCGCTGGTGCACATCATGCTGCCACGTGCCGCCCGCATCGGCCTGCCGGCCTACAGCAACGAAGTGATCCTGATGCTCAAGGCCAGCTCGCTGGCGAGCACCGTCACCCTGCTGGAACTCACTGGCATGGCCCGCACGATCATCGCCCGCACCTACCTGCCGGTGGAAATCTTCTTCGCCGCCGGCATGTTCTACCTGGCGATGTCATTCGTGCTGGTGCAGGCCTTCAAGCTGCTCGAACGTTGGCTGCGCGTGGACGCGTGTCAGGGCCGCTGACGCTGCAAGGCAACCAGCTGCGTGAGCGCTTTCACGCACTGGACGCCTTTATGGCCGCGCACGTCGACCTCTGGCGGCCCAAGCCCTTCACTCAACTGACCTTGCTTTGGGAAGCGCAATATTCCGAGCTCGCCACCTGGCTGCGCGCCCGCACCCTGGCCGACGCCGAGGCTGTGCATAACTCGCTGCTCGACCTGGACGCACCTGCACCTTTTCCTGCGTTGGCCCAGCAAGCACATGCGCTAAGCGCAGTAGGCCCGCTGCCGACCACTGACATGCCCGCCGCCCGCCACCGACTCAACGTCGACGTACCCGGCCGCAAATGGCAGCAGATCGAAGCCTTCGCCGCTGCCCTGCCCTTCGCCGACTCCACCAGCCACTGGCTGGACTGGTGCGCCGGCAAAGGCCACCTCGGCCGCCGCCTGCTGCGCGATGGCCAGTACCTCACCTGCCTGGAATACGACCCCGAACTGGTCGCCAGCGGCGCCCAACTCAGCACCCACCACGCCTTGCCCGCCCACCACCGGCTGCAAGACGTCATGGCCGACGACCTGCGCCTGCAAGCCTCCATCACCCCCGTCGCCCTTCACGCCTGCGGCGACCTGCACGTCCAGCTCATGCACCGCGCCACCCAGGCGGGCTGTCAGCATCTGGCCTTCGCACCCTGCTGCTACAACCGCACCCACGGCGCCTACCGCCAACTGTGCAGCGAACCCTCCGCCCTTTCCCTCACCCTCGAAGACCTCGGCCTGCCCCTGGAAGCCACCGTCACCGCCGGCGCCCGCGTGCGCCGCCAGCGCGACCAGTCCATGGCCCGCCGCCTCGCCTTCGACTTGCTGCAGCGCGAACAACGCGGCACCGACCACTACCTGCCCTGCCCCTCCCTGCCCGCCGCCTGGCTGGACAAACCCTTCGCCGAATACTGCCGCGACCTGGCCGCACTGCAGAGCGTACCCATAGGGTATGGTGTGGACTTCTACAACCTCGAAGCGCGCGGCTGGCAACGACTGGCCCACGTCCGCAACCTCGAACTGCTCCGCGGCCTGTTCCGCAAGCCGCTGGAGCTGTGGCTGGTGCTCGACCGCGCCCTGTACCTGCAAGAGCGCCAGTACACCCCACAGGTCGGCACCTTCTGCCCGGAAACCCTGACGCCCCGCAATCTGATGATCATCGCCGAACGCACCTGAAGCCTGCGCAACCTGTGGATAACTCTGTGGGTAGAAGTGTGACGCGACGCATCGGTGCTGCGCCAGAACGCCAGAATACAGATTGGTCATTTTTCGGTCATGTCCGATTCGCCAGCGAAAACAGTAGCTTGCGAACGATGTCATCAAAACGACCTAATCGGCGAACGGTCGACCAGGTTGGCACGCCGAATGTGCATAAGCACTGACGGGTTAAGAGCTAAAGACGAAGAAATTATGCCGCAGGGGGGTTTACTCGGGCGATCGAATGGCTATAATCAGCGCCCTCACTTGCCGGTATAGCTCAGATGGTAGAGCAACTGACTTGTAATCAGTAGGTCCCGGGTTCGATTCCTGGTGCCGGCACCATACAAAACAAGGGCTTGCAGCGATGCAGGCCCTTTGTTTTTGTCCCGCACGTAACAACGCACGTAACAAGCACGCGACCGAGCATGGGCAGACGCCCGCGCATCACCGTCCCACGGCCAACCGTGCAGCCATCAACAAGCCCCCTCCCAGCGTGGCTAATCCTGTTTTCATGGTGACCCATGGGAAACAGGTAACCGAGGTAATTTTTCGTTCTACTCCTCGGAAAGCCTTGCCACTCAGGCGTTCTAGCCCAGTTATGAAAGTAATTTTCAAGTAATTTGCAGTAATGGTCTTACCTTTCATCAAGGTGAGTGCACGTATATTAAAAATCCTTATAAAACAGATAGTTAATAGAAAATTACCTGCACTGTTACCCGAGATTACCCCACTGGGTAAGCGCTACAACCCGCATCGCCGTTGGCCTTCAGCCCGATTCCGGCTTCCAGCTTCCTCGATTACCTCTTCCCCACGGGTCTCCCGTGAATGCGACTCCGGAGCGCTTCTGCGAGCGCGCTAAAAATCGAGGGTTCGGTGCAGGATTCTGCAGGTATCAGTCTGCTTGAGAATGGCAGACACACCCCGGACAGCCCCGTACGGATACCAGCTGCAGGTGTGCAGAAAACGCGGCCTCTTTAGCCCGCAGGCGGGGAGGGGGACGACGGCGCGCGCTGGGTGAAGTCTGTCCTGCCCAGCCAAGGAACGCAGTAAGATGGAGCAGAAAAGGGAGCGGACCGTGTGGTTGCGTCGGCCAGTGCAAATTAGGTAGGGGCTGCTTTAAGCGGTGAGCAAACACGCCCAGGGCTATCGGGCTTGCCGTGCCTTGTATACGTGAATAGTGCTTGTAACGTATCACCCTCAAGTAGGAGGTGTGATGACGTGTAGTGGAGGTATTGGACCACTGGGAAGGCGGCTCGCCCGGGTGCAATCAGCATTTCCCGGCAGATAAGCATGTCGAGACACCGCCTCGTCCTAGCGAAAGAGCTAATTCGGACGCGCAACCGCGCAGTGCACGAGCTCTTAGGGCAAGAAATCGTAAAGCTATCGAACGTCATGGGCTTGCCCGCGCTAGAGCTGGATGTTATTGGCATAGCGGAGCCGACGAAACCAAGCATCTTGGCCGACTTCTGGGCAGCCGTACTGCACCTAAACGACAAGGGCAACCCATACGACCACTCTCGAAGCCACGATCTGATTGCACTCAACCTACCGCATCTCGTAGAACTGTTCGTTACCAACGGTCTGCAGCCTGTAATCGAGCCAGTGCTGAGCGCTGCGCTAAAGACCTGGCAGGCAGCCGGAGTTCATTGAACTGAAAACGGAAAATAGTGCTATCTGAATGGGAGCTACAAAACGCTGGTTTTTAGGGCATATCCTAGGTTGATGAGCGGGCAGTCAGCGGCGTCTGTCGATGTTGATAGACAAGACAGTTGGCTACCTACTAGCGCACTTTCCATACGGTACAGGCCGAATGGCCTATCCAAGGGTGGGCCGATCATAAAGCTCCTCTATCGGTTTGGCGAGAAGCGACTCGGGATGTGTGCGACCCGGTATCACGGTTAGGCCTAGGAAGCCAATGCACGCAAGGATGACTGCAAGGAAAATCGTGTCTATACGTGTTGTGAAAATACAGCATATGATGAAAAATAAGCCTGAGAACGATGGAGAGACACGGCAGCTAAGGAAAGTGGTCAGCCCTAAGCCGCCACGTTGAGCCTCGCATGCGTGAATTCAACGATTATTATGGTGGGGTACTCGAGTGCTTAGTAAGGAAGAAAAAAAGCTATCGCTGGTGATATTTAAGCTTCTAAAGGAAACGGCTAGTCAGCTGGTCGTAAAAAATTTCTTAGAAAGCAAGCGCGTTCCCAAATCCGCAGCAAACTGGGATGAGCTCTATGAAAAGCGCATTCTTCCGGCACTGAACCAGAAAAAATTCACTGTAAATGAATTCAGGCAGCTTCTTCAGCAAGTCGAAGAGTTTGGACGACAGCACACCTTCTTATTCCAATGCGATCCCGCCAGGGCTATAGCAATAATTTCACCTACTCGAATTAAAAAATTGCGCAACAAGAGGGGCTAGATAGTCTTTTGACAACGCCTCTGGATCTAGAGCTTCCGGAAGCAGCAACCATTGTAGATATACGAATCCTGCATCCTGACCATAACAAAACCCCGGTCAGCCTCACAATAAAAATTGTTGAGACCAGAATCACTAAGACTTTCGACTCTGAGCTTATCGACCACGCCAAAGGCGTGATAACAAAAAAATGGAAGTTTGCAAAAAAACGCGCTGTTAATATAGCAACACTGGATCATACAGGCTTACTAGAATTAAGGATTGCTTCTCAAGACAACCAAACCAAATACACTAATCTTGTAAAAGAATTACTAATTAAAATTAGAAAGTTTATTCCTCACGACGGATTTAACATGATCTCGCTGAATTATGCGAAATCAAGAATACTAACCGATCGCATCCTTTTGGCTGACGAGATTCGTTATAGCAATTCGACAGCGCGCAATGATTTGGGTGCCGTCATGCAGATCTCCTCTTCGTCACAAGAGGACAACCTTTCGTCTGATGACGGCTCAATGGCAGCACTGGATAGCTTTTTAGCCAGCGATGGGCATGTGACTGGCACCAATGTTTACGTTAAAATACCTGATACGAAACCACAGCGAGAGCTTCATCTGCTGATTTCAGGAGAGGTCAACGAGTTCGCAGTGCCAGTCGCATGCTCCGCAGGAGAATATTCATATGTTCGCGGAAAAGTTATTGCCCTTAATAAGTAGTTTTCCGCAGGATGCGGAAGCGCTACGTAGAATGGCCGAGTATCTGGGCGATTTCGAATCCCGGCGCGGACCCGCTGTATTCAAAATTAGGCTAAATCCAAACCGGCTGTTTGATATCATGCAAGCCGGCAGCACCTCAAGACTGGCAAGGCTCGTCAGCATCCTTGTTGAAGGAGAGATAATCAGGCGGGAGGTGGTTGTTCGCTTTCCGTCCGGGAGTGGCATAACGTTTGAGTCGTACTCCGACCTTCCATTTTTAATCCGAGACCCTGACAGGGATATTGATGTAAGGGTAACGGAAGAAAATATAGAAGCCTCTTACATTCTGGTGACTAATGAAGTCAGTTGACGTATTCAGAATCTTCAACAGCACATGGGACAACAGCTATCCTGACAAAAGGTTAAGCCAGTTACAATCACTACGGCAAACACTAGATTCCGAACATCACGAATTTTTTGATGGCATGCTAGATGCCAAGCTAGCTGGCATACAAGATCTCGCAACAGCTACAGTAGTGATACTTATCCACGGCATCCAAACTGATGGAGCATGGCAAAAAATCGTTGAAAAAGAAATAGGGTCGCTTCCTCATACTAATGTTATCGGATTAGGCTATGAGTGTGTTTCGCCATTGCAGCTAGCCTCCCCTATCAGAAGAGCTCCTATTGAAAAGATAAAACAGGACATTCGTGATGCAAGAGCGCGTGAGCCGGCGGCCAGATTCATGGTAATTGCTCATAGCTTCGGTAGTTATATTCTTAGCCGCATACTTCCGAGCGCGACTGATATTAGCTTCGAACGCATCATTCTTTGCGGCTGTATAATCCCTACAAATTATCCTTGGGGGCATTACACAAGACAGATGGCCCCAAAATCCATACTAAATGATGTAGGAACAAGAGACTTTTATCCCGTTATGGCAACGTTCACCTCTTTCGGCTACGGAAGCTCAGGACGTAAGGGTTTTCAAAACCCTCATATCAAAGACAGATATTTTGACTATGGTCACAGTGACTTTTTCGTGCCAGAAAAAAAACACGTCGAGACTTATTGGAAACCTTTTATCAAGCAGGGCGAAATCATCGAATCAAAGTGGGACCAGGAGAAACCAAAGACAGGTATCACTTTGCTCATGCTCTGCCACCCATACATTGGCCGTACTCTATTCTACGCAATAATAATATCACTTGCGATCGTACTAACCTTATACTTCTTATAATTCATAAAGCTCCATCTTGAAACCGCACAAACTCCTCCCCCACCCAATCATTCACCTGCCTTAATAGCGCCTGAATCGGCTTCAGCTCATTCATCGCCCAGATCTCCGCTGCTTCCTTGATCGAGCCAGACCCACCCGCATTTTGCGGGACGATGCCCATCAACTGCGGGGGGATCCGTAGGGCTGCGAGCATGTGGTCGCGGCTGATGTTTTGATTGAGCTGAATTCGTCCTTTGCGGCCACCTCGGATACGGGGATCAGCTGTATGCCGTCCTTCTTTCCGCGTAGCGTACATGAACAGGTTGCGGAAGTTGCCGGGGCCTTTGGCGGACTTCAGGGCGGCGCGCAGCGCGGCTACGTCGGTTTCGTTCTGGGCGGTGTCGGTCATGTACATGATGAACCCGGCGTGGCTGCCGTTGTTGCAGTACTTGCGGCGGAACAGTGTGGCGGACTCGTTGAGCAAGGCGCTCTGCAGCGCGGCGAGCCATTCGGGGAGGCCGTAGATTTCCTGGTTAATGTCGGCCTCGCGCAGGCGGCAGATGGAGCCGGGAAGAAACGCGTGTTCATCCTTCCAGTTGCGCACCTGGTAGTAGCTGCCGAGTTCGGTACCGCGGCGGATGTACTTGGCCAGGACCGGCTGCAGGCCCAGCGATTGGCCGAGCATGTTGCGCTGCTTTTCCAGGTAGGCGTTGCCCAGCCAGAGCCAGTCCAGGGCGAATTGTTCGAAGGTCTGGCGCGACAGCAGGCGGTAGGGGATGAAGGTGCGGGCGAGCATGTTGCGTTTGAAGTTGAGGCCCGACTGCAGGAATACGCTGGCCCGGGAGGATTTAGCCAGGCCGGCGGCCCTTGGGCCAGCACTCTAGGTAGTCGAGGAAGCCGCGGTCATCGAGCACCGGTGTGGGTTCGCCGAAGGTGAACGCCTCCATGTGGGCGGCGGGTACTGGCAGGTGGGCTGAGCTGTCGCTCATTAATAGATCTCCATGAGCCCGGTATTGGTGGCGGTCTGCCCCTCTAGCGGTTCGTTCTGCAGTGCGTGGAAGAGCGCCCAGGCCAGGTCGGCGTGGCCGGTCTCATCGGTGCGGCCGGCGGTGTATGTGAACTGGCGGCCGCTGGCGGTGACGGTCTTGCGGATGGCCATGAGCGACTGGGCCATGTCGATCCAGCCGGCCACGGAATGGACTGAAGCTGACTGCAGCCAGGCATGCCCCCGCTTATCGTATCGCGGCCTTCGCCAGCCCACCGGTATTGGTGCCCAGAAGGTCAGATCAGAAGATGTCTATGCTTGCTGTCGTAGAGAGCCGGCAGTCCCGCATGAGTGAGCGCCCTTCACAGGTTGTAGGAACCTAGATCCCTGATAAGACTTAGCATTATTTCTTAGAAAGTGAGCAGGCATTTCTGGGAATCAGGTCTGAGAGCCTTGGATAGGAGAGAGGATGGCCTAACGCTTGAGCTTAGAAAGAACTGATCAGCTAAGCCTTTTTAAAAAAGTCAGTTTGATCTAATATGGGAAAATCTCGAAATTTCTCTTTGGAGGCGTATTTTGCTACTAACCGACGCTGATATAAAAACAGCAATAGTTTCCGGACAAATAAATTTTGGTAACTCTTTCGACTTTCAGAGGATCCAATCATCCTCTGTCGATCTGACTGCAGGAAAAATATATGTGCCAGAAAACACAAAAAATATCAATAAAGTTCAGAACTTCTCTGATCTAGCAATACATCAATGTAATATAGGGTCTGGAGAAACGATCATCATTGAGTTAACTGAAGATATTCGATTAAGTAACGATATAGGCTGTATACTTTTACCCCCAAATTCACTGACAAAAAACGGCATAATTATGACCAATCCAGGTCATATCGACCCGGGCTATTTTGGAAAGCTCACTGTCTGCTTAATAAACATGGGCAAAGACACTGTGACGATGGAGCCAAGCTCTGTAGTGGCAACACTACTGCTATTCAGACTATCTTCCCCTTCAGCTGGCTACCAAAAAGGGCCCGGTACGGGAGCAAGCCTGACACAATTATCTAAGCTTTCAAAAGATTTCGCCAACATCTCTGAAAGATCTTATAGCTACATAAAAAAAGCTATCTGGGAACACTTATTCGCCGCCCTCACGATACTTTCCTTGGCATTGGGACTTTTGACTATTGTGGTTCCTAGTCTGCTTCCGATTGCGGCAGATCTATTAGAAACAAGATTCAGCGAAACAAAAAATAGCGAGTCTATAAAAGAACTAAAAGAACAAGTAAGGGCTCTCCAGACCCAGTTAGAAAAAAAACCAGTTAGAATGGATGAACCTGCACCTTCACCTGCACCTGCACCTGCACCTGCACCTGCACCTGCACCTGCACCTGCACCTGCACCTGCACCTGCACCTGACCATAAGGGGACAAAATGAAAGTCTCAAGCCCTATCGTGAGATGCATCGCAAAGAGCTCGGTTGATTATGACTCTATTAAAGAATTTTTAGACTCTGAAAACGTTTTATGGCAAAGAACTACTAACTCCAATGATAGCGATGAGTTAGTTGAATTCTCAGGGCGAATTTGCTACATGTCTTTTGGTCAACGTCAATCGCCTAAAAGTAATCCAGAGTATATACTCAATCTCATTGATAGTGGTCATGGCAGTGTGCTTGAACACGCAAATTGGACTTTCATCGCATCAGGTGTATCAAGAGGTTTTACCCACCAGCTTGTACGACATCGCGCTGGATTTTCGTATAGCCAACTGTCGCAGCAGTATTACGATGAGTCGGACGCAGATTTCGTTGCACCTCCGTCTCTAAAAAAGGATTCTGCATTATACAGGAAATGGCTTGAAGCAATGCATTCTTCAGTAGAGTTATATAGAGAGTTGGTAGGGAGCGCAAAAAAATTAGCTATATGCAACAGTTTCTCCAACAAAGAAAAGCTACGAGAGCTCAGGACAACTGCGCGCTCAATCCTTCCAAATGCTATTGAAACAAAAATAGTTTTCACGGCAAATGCCAGAGCACTGAGACACTTTTTAATTACGAGAGGCGCCATCGAGGGCGACTGGGAAATGAGAGATGTATCAAATCAAATCCTAAAGATTGTACAGCAAGATGCACCCTCGTTATTTCAAGACTTCGAAACAACAACATTAAGCGATGGCAGCAGCTCAGTTGTAAGAAAAGCTACATGAAATCTTATGGCGACTTATTACAATCAAAGTCGCCAACCACTTCTAAAAACTACAAGGCTTATCGCATTCAAGACAATCCGAAAATTACACCAACAACGTTGCCTATATTAACTCCTAGATCCGACTTTTTAACATGGAAGACTGTCTGGAAAGCATGCTTGATTACCCTTGATGACTGCGAAAAACCGGCTATCACAATCAACCTCTGCAAACGTAGAATTATCCAGGAATTAACTAAGCTATTTTTTCCTCACCCTTTTGCCAAGCACTATATTTTTCCTAGATGACTCAAAAGCCAATAACGCCTGACAACATAAATAGTCCATTTACCAAAGCAGCAGCCGCAAAAACGCCGCGCCTCCAGAAATTTAAGAAGCAAGCTTCGCCCATCACGAACACCACGCAGCCCTTTATCTCAGGTGAGATTTATTTTAAGCAGCACATCTCACCCCATCCCCAACCTCCCCAACCACTCCTCATACCGCCCCGGCCATTCCCTGGTCGGCGCATCCCCCCTCCCCAACCCAAACCCATGTCCCCCTGTCGCATACCGATGCATCTCCACAGCCACCCCACGCTGCTCACACGCCGCAGCC
>Ga0308167_1004157_pt1 | contig 10756 bp, 8 predicted proteins | sample PhyCR1_2_FD_202138 | JGI IMG/M metagenome (GOLD analysis project Ga0308167, IMG submission 202138) | Phyllosphere microbial communities from UC Gill Tract Community Farm, Albany, California, United States - DLSLRC.R1 | ecosystem: Host-associated > Plants > Phyllosphere > Unclassified | place... | reverse complement strand
TGGCGACCATTGAGTTCCTGAAACAGTGGGTTCCGGCGAATACCTCACCTATCTGTGGCAACAGCATCGGACAGGATCGCCGCTTCCTGTTTAAGTACATGCCTGAGCTGGAAGCCTATTTCCACTATCGCTATCTGGATGTCAGTACGCTGAAAGAGCTGGCGCGTCGCTGGAAACCGGATATCCTGCCTGGCTTCAAAAAAGGCGGCACGCACCAGGCGCTGGATGATATCCGCGAGTCTGTAGCGGAGCTGGCATACTACCGCGAGCACTTTTTGCAGCTTTAACCGCCAGCGGGTGCGCATGAAATCACCAGTTTGCTGTTTTAATCAGCAAACGCGCAGAAAGCGAAAATTTTTGCTTTCAGACGCTTGCAGCAGCAACGATTTCTCGTATAATGCGCACCCCGTACCGGTGAAGAATTTATTAACGGTACAAGGCGCGGGAATAGCTCAGTTGGTAGAGCACGACCTTGCCAAGGTCGGGGTCGCGAGTTCGAGTCTCGTTTCCCGCTCCAGATTTAATTAGCAGTACCCTCTTTGCGGGAATAGCTCAGTTGGTAGAGCACGACCTTGCCAAGGTCGGGGTCGCGAGTTCGAGTCTCGTTTCCCGCTCCAGATTTTTTAGCAGTGCCCTTCTATGCGGGAATAGCTCAGTTGGTAGAGCACGACCTTGCCAAGGTCGGGGTCGCGAGTTCGAGTCTCGTTTCCCGCTCCAGTTTTACGTCAGACCCTATTAAGTAATTATCAGGTTATTAATTGTTGCGGGCCCGGATAGTTTCCAGAAGGTTATCCACAGCGCTGCATGCCCTCATTTACGCCTTATTCCCCGATCTGTAAAATGCTTTTGAACAGAGTTATCCACAGCTTTATCTGTTAACCGAAGCGATAGACTCATTATTAAATAAACACAACTTTTCGGTAAATAGTTGATAATTAACAATATGAAAATATTTCAGATTGTTATTTACCTGCGTTATCAGCCTTATGGCAGTTGAATGACAACGGCTTTTTATTTTTATTCACAGCATGTGGAAAACGCGATTCTGCCGGCTGGCTGTACACTCATGCATCACGCGGTAATCCCTTCTCGACTGCACGAACCAGGCGCTTTTGCTGTGCGGGCTGCACGTCGATAACCACCTGCTGACGCTTATCCTGCTGCCGGGCGATGGCCCACCGGATATGTTCATCCAGCAAATCACTCTCACCCAGCCGCTGCTCCAGCACCGGAATAATCTCCGGTGACCAGGGCGCATTACCCAGCGCTACGGCGATATTGCGCAGCCAGCGTAAATGACCGATGCGGCGAATCGCCGATCCCTCCGTAATACGCAGAAACTTTGCTTCATCCCATTGAAACAGATCGATCAGTTCGGGCGCATGCAGGGCGGCGCGCGGCGAAAAGTCACTTTCATCGCTGAGCTGCCCGTAACGATTCCACGGACAGATCAGCTGACAATCGTCACAGCCATAAATCCGGTTGCCCATCAGCGGACGAAATTCTTCCGGAATGGCCCCTTCGAGTTCGATAGTGAGGTAGGAGATGCAGCGCCGCGCATCGACCACATAGGGTTCAACGATGGCGTTGGTCGGGCAGATAGTCAGGCAGGCGACGCAGCGTCCACACTGCTCCGGCTGAGGCGTATCCACCGGCAGCGGCAGATCGATCAGCAGCTCGCCGAGGAAAAACCATGAACCCGCCTCGCGATTAAGAATCAAAGAGTGTTTACCGGTCCAGCCCAGTCCGGCTTTGGCCGCCAGCGGGCGCTCAAGCAGCGGGGCGGAGTCAACAAACGGCCGGAAATTAAGCTCACCGCAATGCTGCTGGATCATTTCTCCGAGCTTTTTCAGTCGATTGCGCAATACTTTGTGGTAATCACGACCAAGTGCATAACGGCTGACATAGCCCAGCCGGGGATTTTTCAGCGTACTGGCAAAAGCCGCTTTGGCCGGCAGGTAGTTCATGCGAACGCTGATGACGCGCAGCGTACCGGGTAGCAGTTCATGCGGACGCGCCCGCATCATACCGTGGCGCGCCATCCACTCCATCTCGCCATGATATTGCTTGTCCAGCCACGCCTGAAGACGCGGCTCTTCCGCACTCAGATCGGTATCGGTGATGCCGACCTGCTGAAAGCCGAGATCCAATCCCCACTGTTTAATCTGTTGTGCGAGTTGATGAAGATCGAGAGGGTATGACATGAGTGACCAGGGTTCGAAGAAAAACAGCCGCAGTTTACCATATTCTGTCTGGCCTGCGCAGGCTGTGGCGCAGCTGGAGCGTGAAGGCGCTGATGCGCTCGGCATCACCTTATATGAACTGATGCTGCGCGCCGGACAGGCAGCCTATGAACATCTTAACGCCTGCTGGCCTGACGCCCGACACTGGCTAATCCTGTGTGGTCATGGCAATAACGGCGGCGATGGCTACGTGGTGGCCCGTCTGGGGCAGGCGGCGGGCCGGCAGGTCACGCTGCTGGCCTGTGACGGTGAGAAACCGCTGCCCGAGGAGACGCAACGTGCCCGCGACGCCTGGCTGGATGCGGGCGGCGAAATCCATGCCGCCGATGCCACCTGGCCAGAGCAGGTCGGGGTCATCGTCGACGCGCTGCTGGGAACCGGCATTAATCGCCCGCCGGGCGAACCTTACCGCACCCTGATTCAGCAGGCGAATGCCCATGCTGCGCCGATCCTTGCTATCGACATGCCTTCCGGCTTAGTCGCCAGCACCGGCAGTGCGCCCGGCGAGGTGATACAGGCCACGCACACCCTGAGCGTGGTGGCGCTCAAACCGGGCCAGATTACCGGCAAAGCGCGGGACTTTATCGGCGAGCTGTTCTATGCCGATCTCGGCCTGCAGGCTTTTCTGGCGGCGGAAACCGCTCCGATGGCGCGCTATGATGCCAGCGCGCTTGCACAGTGGCTCAGACCGCGTAAGCCGACCTCGCATAAAGGCGATCACGGTCGCCTGCTGGTGGTGGGCGGTGATGCCGGTACCGCCGGCGCGGTTCGGATGACGGCAGAAGCAGCGCTACGCAGCGGCAGCGGGTTAGTGCGAGTACTTACTCACAAGGATAATATTATCCCGATCCTGACGGCGCGGCCGGAAATCATGGTTGATGAGCTGACCGATGAACAGCTCAGCGCGGCCCTGGAATGGGCGGATGTGATTGCGATTGGACCGGGCCTTGGGCAGCGGGATTGGGGCAAGCGGGCGCTGGAACGGGTCGCGGAATGCGAAAAGCCGATGCTTTGGGATGCGGATGCACTTAACCTGCTGGCAATCAGTGCAGAGAAACGTCAGAATCGCATCATTACGCCGCATCCTGGCGAAGCGGCGCGCTTGCTCAACATCAAGACCAGTGAAGTTGAGAGTGACCGCTTACATGCAGCGCAGAGCTTAGCCCAGCGCTACGGTGGCGTGGTGGTACTGAAAGGTGCCGGAACCCTGATCGCCAGCGAGCAGGGTGAAATGGCGTTTGCCGATGTAGGCAATGCCGGTATGGCCTCCGGCGGCATGGGCGATCTCCTGAGTGGGATTATCGCTTCGCTGGTGGGCCAGAAACTGGCGCTGTTTGATGCTGCCTGTGCCGGCTGCGTCGCGCACGGCGCCGCAGCCGATGCGGTGGCGGCACAACGTGGCACGCGCGGTATGCTGGCAACTGATTTACTTGAGCTGCTGTGGCAATTTGTTAATCCTGAGATGAATCAAGAAGCATGAAGACCTGTGTTATTTCTTTGCCCGATGAGGCGGCTACGCTCGGTTTGGGCGCTCAACTGGCGCGTGCCTGTGGCAACGCGGCGGTCATTTATCTCTATGGCGATCTGGGGGCGGGTAAAACCACCTTCAGCCGCGGCTTTCTGCAGGCGCTGGGACATCAGGGCAACGTAAAAAGCCCAACCTACACGCTGGTCGAGCCTTACACCCTGGGTGAGCGCTCACTTTATCATTTTGATCTCTATCGGCTGGCCGACCCGGAAGAGCTGGAATTTATGGGCATCCGCGACTATTTCAGCGGTGACGCCATCTGTCTGGTTGAATGGCCACAGCAGGGCGAAGGGTTTCTGCCGCCGCCCGATCTCTCCTTAACGCTGCGCTACGTCGATGATGCGCGTGAAGCGGAGCTGGCGGCCCATACGCCGCTGGCAGAGCAGTGGATTGCGTCACTCGCACAACACAGGGACCCGGCATGAAGTCACGGATGAAATTAGCCTTAGTGACCCTGCTGTTGCTGGTCTGCGCGCCGCTGTTTGCGGCCACCCTGTCTGATATCAAAGTCGCCAACGGCGATAGCCAGGCCACGGTGACCCTGAGCTTTGCCGGGCAGCCAGTGTATGGTTTCTTCCCGCTACGCAACCCGGACCGGGTGGTGCTGGACGTGCGCCAGAGCGGAGTGGTGCAGGGACTGCCGCTGAACTTCAGCGGAGAAAACATTGTAAAGCGCATCCGGACCAGCACGCCGAAAGACAAACAGAGCGTACGGCTGGTGTTTGAGCTGACGCAGCCGGGCAAAACCCGGGCGGTGACGCAGCGTAACGGCAGCAGCTACAGCGTGGTGTTTACCATTACCGGCTCACGGCCGGCCGTAACCCGCCCGACGCCGACGCCCGATCCTGCGCCGGTCCGCGCCCCGGTTCAGAGCGCAGCCGCCGCGAACCCGTTTAACGCCAATCCAGTCACCGCCGTCACCAGCACAGCCAGCACGGTACGTCCGGGCAGCGCGGTCAGCCGCAACGACACGGTGATCGTGGCGATTGATGCCGGACACGGCGGTCAGGACCCCGGCGCTATCGGACAGCGCGGGCTGAAAGAGAAGAATGTCACCATCGCTATCGCCCGTAAGCTGCGGGTGTTACTGAATAACGATCCGATGTTCAAAGGCGTACTGACCCGTGATGGCGACTATTTTATTTCGGTGATGGGCCGTTCTGACGTGGCGCGTAAAGCGAATGCCAACGTGCTGGTCTCAATTCACGCCGATGCCGCGCCAAGCCATGCGGCGACCGGTGCGTCGGTCTGGGTGCTGTCGAACCGTCGCGCCAACAGTGAAATGGCTAACTGGCTGGAGCAGAAAGAGAAACAGTCTGAACTGCTGGGCGGCGCAGGCGATCTGCTGGCGAACAGTCAGGCGGACCCTTATCTCAGCCAGGCGGTGCTCGACCTGCAGTTTGGTCATTCACAGCGTGTCGGTTATGACATTGCCCAGCGCGTGTTGCAGCAATTACGCGGCGTCACTTCGCTGCATAAACGCTTACCAGAGCATGCCAGCCTTGGCGTGCTGCGTTCGCCGGATATTCCTTCGCTGTTAGTGGAAACCGGTTTTATCAGTAATTCCTCGGAGGAGCGACTGCTTGGCAGTAGCGCACACCAGGATAAGATTGCGCAGTCGATCTATAAAGGTCTGCGCACTTATTTCCTGGCGCACCCGCTGCAATCCATCCCAAAGGAGGAAAACCGGCCGCTGGGCTCGTCGCCAGCGGTTAGCGTCGCCAGCAACCCGGCGACCGGCGTGACGCAATATACCGGTGCCACTCAGCGCCACACGGTGACGCGCGGCGAGACGCTGTCTGGCATCGCCGCGAAGTATGGCGTCAGCATGGCCACCCTGCGTGAGATGAATACGCTGAAGCGCGATGTGGTATGGGTTGGGCAACGCCTTAAAGTCCCGGCCAGCGCTGCCGTCAGCCGGACCACGCGAGCCACCACGCGCGGTGTGGTCCGTCATAAAGTGGTACGTGGCGACTCGCTGACCGGCATTGCCGCCCACTACGGCGTCAGCCCGAAGGCGATAATGCAGACCAATAATCTGAAGTCGACCAACGTAATGTTGGGGCAGAACCTGAAAATTCCTGCATCCTGAATGTTTGCCCGGCCACTGCGCCGGGCTATCAGCTAAAAGGATATCCACCATGCCGATACAAATTTTACCGCCGCAACTGGCGAACCAGATCGCGGCGGGTGAAGTGGTCGAGCGTCCTGCATCGGTTGTGAAAGAGCTGGTGGAAAACAGCCTTGATGCTGGCGCAACGCGCATTGATGTTGAGATTGAAAAGGGCGGCGCGAAGCTGATACGCATCCGTGACAACGGATGCGGCATCGTAAAAAGCGAACTGGCGATGGCACTGGCCCGCCATGCCACCAGCAAGATTGCCTCACTGGATGACCTGGAGGCGATCATGAGCCTCGGTTTCCGGGGCGAAGCGCTGGCCAGTATCAGCTCGGTCTCTCGCCTGACTCTGACCTCACGTACCGCCGATCAAACTGAAGCCTGGCAGGCCTATGCCGAAGGGCGAGATATGGCCGTGACGGTCAAGCCTGCTGCGCATCCGTGCGGCACCACGCTGGAAGTGCTGGATCTGTTTTACAACACCCCGGCACGCCGCAAATTCATGCGCACTGAAAAAACCGAGTTTGGTCACATCGACGAAGTGATTCGCCGCATCGCGCTGGCCCGCTTTGACGTGGCGATTTCACTCAGTCACAACGGCAAAATGATGCGTCAGTATCGGGCGGTAAGTGAAGAGAGCCAGCGCGAACGACGGCTGGCGGCCATCTGTGGCGTGACCTTTATGCAGCATGCGTTACGCATCGACTGGCAGCACGACGATCTGTCACTGCGCGGCTGGGTAGCCGATCCGACCGGTTCGCGTCAGGTCAGCGACCTGCAGTATTGCTACGTAAACGGCCGCATGATGCGCGACAAACTGATCAATCACGCGATCCGCCAGGCTTTCCAGACCCAGCTGCAGGAGGACCAGCAGCCCGCCTATGTGCTCTATCTGGAAATCGATCCGCACCAGGTGGATGTCAACGTTCATCCGGCAAAACATGAGGTGCGGTTTCATCAGTCGCGGCTGGTGCATGATTTTATCTATCAGGGTGTGATGAGCGTGTTACAGGCGAGCGCGGCCCCGGTATTGCCGACGCTGCAGGCGGAAGAGCCCGCGCCGCGCTGGCAACCCGAGAATCGTCAGGCGGCCGGGGGGAACCATTTTTCACAGCCCGCCGCGCGTCGCAGCGAGTCAGCGCCGGCAGCACCGACGCCGGGACCAGCGCCAGCCTGGCAGAACAAAGAGAGCGGTTATCGTCAGCGGGAAGGCGCGGTGTATCAGCAGTTGCTAAAAACGCCTGCCACGGGCGCGCCACCAGCGAAGCCGGCTGAACCGGCACCGCGAGCCGTCGTCCAGGCGTCACCGCTGGCGGCGCATGCCCAGAGTTTTGGCCGGGTACTGACGGTGCTGCATCACCACTATGCGTTGCTGGAGCAGGACCAGAGACTGCTGCTGCTGTCTCTGCCGGTGGCGGCGCGCTGGTTAAAACAGGCGCAGCTTCAGCCCGGCGAAACCGGCTTAAAACCGCAGCCGTTATTGATCCCGGTGCGGCTTAAAATTGCCCAGACCGAGCGGCAGGCTGCACAGAAAAACAGCAGTCTGCTCAATCAGATGGGAATAGAACTGCAGCTGGAGGGCGACCACGTGACTCTGCGCGCGGTTCCTTTACCGTTACGAACACAAAATTTACAAATCTTGATTCCTGAACTGTTAGGCTATCTCGCCCGGCAGCAAGATAACTCTGCGACGCAACTGGCCCAGTGGCTAGCGCGGCGTCAGGATGCAGAGTCATCTGACTGGAATCACTCACAGGCGATTAACCTGCTGGCTGAGCTGGAACGGCTCTGTCCACAGTTATTAAAATCGCCGCCTTCAGGTCTGATACAGGCCATAGAGATTGAGAGCGCGATTGACGCGTTGAAGCATGAGTGAACTAAACCAGGCTGGCCGGCCAAAGGCTATATTTTTGATGGGACCCACGGCGTCTGGCAAGACGGCGTTAGCGATTGAGCTGCGTAAGCATTTGCCAGTGGAACTAATCAGCGTAGATTCTGCCTTAATCTATCGTCAGATGGATATTGGCACGGCGAAACCGTCGGCTGAGGAGTTAGCAGTGGCGCCCCATCGGTTGCTGGACATACGCGATCCCGCGGAAGCCTATTCGGCGGCCGAGTTTCGACGCGATGCGTTAGCAGAAATGGCGGATATCGTTCAGGCCGGACGAATTCCGTTGCTTGTTGGTGGAACCATGCTCTACTTCAAGGCGTTACTTGAAGGATTGTCGCCGTTGCCCTCGGCCGATCCCGAGGTTCGTCAGCGGATAGAGCAAACGGCGCGTGAAAAAGGCTGGGAAGCTTTACACCGCCAGCTGTGTGAAATCGACCCGGTTGCCGGCAGTCGTATTCATCCGAATGATCCGCAGAGACTTTCGCGAGCACTGGAAGTTTTTTTCATTTCGGGTAAAACTTTAACGGAACTGACAAAAACGTCCGGTGAAGCGTTACCCTACGATGTGTACCAGTTTGCCATCGCCCCTGCGAGCCGCGAGCTGTTACACCAGCGCATCGCGTTGCGTTTTGAGCAGATGTTGGCGTCAGGATTTGAAGCGGAGTCTCGGGCCCTGTTTGCACGAGGTGATTTGCATACGGACATGCCTTCCATTCGTTGTGTTGGTTATCGCCAGATGTGGTCTTATTTATCGGGCGAAATCGATTATGACGAGATGGTTTATCGGGGAATTTGCGCAACCCGGCAACTTGCTAAGCGTCAGATTACCTGGTTACGCGGCTGGGAAAACGTTCACTGGTTAGACAGTGACGAGCCCCAACTGGCACGTGACAGGGTGCTACAGGTTCTTAGTGCGAAGCATGGGTGATTGTGTACAATTGACGGGTTATCGTGCGCAAATTTTTACGCAGTTTTTTCAGAACCATAGGTTCTACAAGCAACAAACAACAAGCATATAAGGAAAAGATAGAATGGCTAAGGGGCAATCATTACAAGACCCGTTTTTGAACGCACTGCGTCGTGAACGTGTTCCGGTTTCGATTTATTTGGTTAACGGTATCAAGCTGCAGGGTCAGATTGAGTCATTTGATCAGTTTGTAATTTTGCTGAAAAATACGGTAAGTCAGATGGTTTATAAACACGCCATTTCTACCGTTGTTCCTTCGCGCCCGGTTTCTCACCATAGCAATAATACCGGTGGCGGCAGCAACAATTACCATCATGGCGGCAGCAACACATCTGCGCAGCCACAGCCACAACAAGACGGTGATAACGCAGAATAACGCGTCGCCGTACAGCCAGGACCGGAGAGCATGAATGGTTTTCCGTCCTGGTCTTTTATTTTAGCGAGGTTATAGCTTGTTTGACCGTTATGATGCCGGTGAGCAGGCCGTACTGGTACACATCTGGTTCTCCCAAGACAAAGAAGTAGAAGATCTTCAGGAATTTGAAACCCTGGTTTCTTCTGCTGGCGTTGACGCGCTGCAAGTGATCACTGGCAGTCGCAAAGCGCCACATCCCAAGTATTTTGTCGGTGAAGGAAAGGCCGTTGAAATTGCCGATGCGGTAAAAACAACAGGAGCATCGGTCGTCTTATTCGATCATGCCCTTACGCCCGCTCAGGAAAGAAATCTCGAGCGCCTGTGCGAATGCCGGGTGATTGATCGTACCGGCTTAATTCTCGATATCTTCGCGCAACGCGCACGCACCCACGAAGGTAAATTGCAGGTTGAGCTGGCACAGCTACGCCATCTTGCCACGCGTCTGGTACGCGGCTGGACGCACCTTGAACGCCAGAAAGGCGGGATCGGCTTACGCGGTCCGGGTGAAACGCAGTTAGAAACTGACCGTCGCTTATTACGCGGCCGTATCAGCCAGATTTTATCCCGTCTGGAACGGGTAGAGAAACAGCGTGAGCAGGGACGTCAGGCACGCGCCAAGGCCGATGTGCCAACCGTGTCGCTGGTGGGCTATACCAACGCCGGTAAATCGACGCTGTTTAACGCCGTGACCTCAGCCAACGTCTTTGCTGCCGATCAGCTGTTTGCGACCCTTGATCCGACGCTGCGCCGCCTGAATGTCGCCGATGTCGGTGAAGTGGTGCTGGCGGATACGGTCGGCTTTATCCGCCATCTTCCTCACGATTTGGTTGCTGCCTTTAAAGCGACCCTGCAGGAGACGCGTCAGGCGACGTTGCTGCTGCATGTGATTGACGGTGCTGACGTTCGCGTCACAGAAAATATTGAAGCCGTTGATACCGTACTGGAAGAGATCGACGCTGACGAAATTCCCACCTTACTGGTCATGAATAAGATCGATATGCTCGATGGCTTTGAACCACGCATCGATCGTAACGAAGAAAACCTGCCGATTCGCGTCTGGCTGTCTGCCCAGACCGGTGCCGGTATTCCGTTATTATGGCAGGCGCTGTCTGAGCGGCTGTCGGGTGAAATTGCCCAATACGAATTACGTCTGCCACCCGAAGCGGGGCGCTTGCGCAGCCGTTTCTACCAGTTGCAGGCGATTGAGAAAGAGTGGAATCAGGAAGACGGCAGTGTAGGATTGCAGATTCGTATGCCAATCATTGAATGGTTGCGCTTATGCAAACAGGAACCGTCGCTGACCAGTTATATTGTTTGATATTGCCCAAACGCATTTACCTTAAAAATTGAAGATTGTCGCACTTTCGTTGCAGACCCGAATACGCAGGCGTTACCCGAGTATTTCGGATTTCAGCAAGGCGGCAACTGAGTGAATCCCCGGGAGCTTACGCAGGTAAGTGACCGGAGTGAGCGAAGGCAGCCAACACCGCTGCAATCCGAAAGATGAAGGGTAAAAACCGCAAATACAATAAATGGAGTAGAGACATGGCGTGGAATCAGCCCGGAAATAACGGACAGGACCGCGACCCGTGG
>Ga0308167_1004153_pt1 | contig 10772 bp, 10 predicted proteins | sample PhyCR1_2_FD_202138 | JGI IMG/M metagenome (GOLD analysis project Ga0308167, IMG submission 202138) | Phyllosphere microbial communities from UC Gill Tract Community Farm, Albany, California, United States - DLSLRC.R1 | ecosystem: Host-associated > Plants > Phyllosphere > Unclassified | place... | reverse complement strand
GGAATCCCTTTCGGTTTCATGGGCGTTGACCGCCAGAAATTCACCGCATTAAAGATGAGCTAAAACCTTATGCAAGAGCCAACCGAAAAGGACTTTCCTTCCCATACGCCGATGATGCAGCAGTACATGTCTTTACCTCAAAATACTGAATTTACAGTATTAATAAACTCACTTTCTGTTTGATATACAACTGGCACACTTTTCAAGCAGCTCAGCCTCAACATTAATGGTGATTAATCAAAGAGCATCCCAATCTCTCATGCACATATTTAGTGCAACATAAACATCTTTTCTTTCCTTGCCTTGATAATAGGAATTTCTTGTTAAAAATTCATGAATGATTTACTCCAGCTAGTTTAATACACTTATCATAACGCCCCTTACTTCAAAATAACTTTTAAATATTCACCCTTCTAAAATCATATCAATACAGATTAGTTTTCAGATTCTCTTTATAATATATTTATCTTCTCCAGTAGTAATGAGTGGGCTAATTTTACTCTTTTCCTCTTCAGCAATCTTTGTATCAATAATTTCTTTCACTAAATCCACATCTGCACCGAATACCAAACCAGATAAGAACCACCAGTTTAAACTTTGGTATTCAGCAATATCGGTCAATTCAAAAATTTGAACAATAGTTAACAGCTTCAAACATTCTTTAGAATTAAAAAAACCTCTAAACATTATATAGACAACATCTTTAGATGGATACATTTCATAATCTTCAAATATGTTTCTATCCTCCAGAAAAGCTTGTAAATTACTATGAACCTCAGCTAAGAATTCTTTAGCATCGTTTAAAGTTAGAGCTTCCTCACCTAATATACTTTCACCTTTCATTTGATTCTCCTTTTTAATTGTTATCTTCTTTTAACACAAATCATAAGTGTGTCAACATCATAATTGCGATGTAAAGATAAGAATCGACTAATTTAGTTAAGCGTTTTTTTTTAATTATTAATCAATGAGGGTTAAATCTATCTAAAAACTAAATTTTTAGAGGGGGCATTTAATCAATGTAACTGCCACCGCTTATCAGGGAACATTTCCTTTCGAATTCTGATATGAAGCATGGTGAAATTGAGGAAAAAAAACTGATACTTTCTCCATATAACTGGAACAGTCTTTTGAATAATATCTAACCGTAATTAGCTTTAATCAGGGTGAGGATAAGCTTTGAGATCCTCATCACATTAACAACAGATTTAGCTGTAAAGTCCATATCTTAAGAGAGAGGCGCTCTAATCCTGGCTGCATTCGCTGCTTAAGCTGAAGCACTATTACATGCTGTATGAGCGGAGCTTAATGATGTCTCATGTAAACCAGACCGTCACGTATGATATTGACCATAAGTCAAAAGTCAGAAGAATGAACCTCTTTGTATCCATATCCGCTGCACTAGCCGGGCTACTGTTCGGATTGGATATCGGGGTTATCTCAGGTGCCCTGCCTTTCATAACAAAACACTTTCAGTTAACCAGTCATGAACAGGAATGGGTTGTCAGCAGCATGATGCTGGGAGCCGCGATTGGAGCAATCTGTAACGGCTGGGTTTCACATCGACTGGGAAGAAAGTACAGCCTTATGGCGGGAGCCATACTCTTCATAATGGGTTCCCTTGGATCAGCCTTCGCCACAAGTGTTGAAGTTCTGCTTACATTCAGGGTTTTACTCGGGCTGGCCGTTGGAATCGCCTCCTATACCGCCCCACTCTACCTGTCAGAGATGGCAACAGAGAATGTTCGTGGAAAAATGATTAGTCTTTACCAGCTCATGATCACCTTTGGTATTGTCTTAGCTTTCCTGTCGGATACAGTGTTCAGTTACAGTGGCAATTGGCGGGCAATGCTGGGTGTTCTCGCTATACCAGCAGTTGTTCTTTTCGTCATGGTTATTTTCCTGCCTAACAGTCCCCGCTGGCTGGCTTCCAAGGGCCTGCACGTTGAGGCGGAAGAAGTTCTGCGAATGCTTCGTGATACCTCAGAGAAAGCCCGTCAGGAACTGAACGAGATAAGGGAAAGCCTTCGTATGAAGCAAGGGGGGTTTTCTCTTTTCAGGCAAAACGGGAATGTGAGACGCGCCGTATACCTTGGTATGTTGCTGCAGGGCATGCAGCAGTTCACAGGCATGAATATCATCATGTATTACGCTCCTCAGATTTTCAAAATGGCTGGCTTCCAGAGCACTCAGGAGCAGATGGTTGCAACCATAGTAGTTGGCCTGACCTTCATGTTTGCTACCTTCATTGCGGTCTTCACCGTTGATAAAACGGGAAGGAAGCCAATCCTTAAAATTGGATTCAGTGTTATGGCATTCGCCACTATGGTTCTGGGCTACTGCCTCATGAAAGCGGGTCAGGGAGATATCAGTTCCGGCCTGTCATGGGTGTCAGTGGGTATGACCATGTTGTGTATCGGAGGCTATGCAATGAGTGCCGCCCCGGTGGTCTGGATACTGTGTTCTGAGATTCAGCCTCTGAAATGCCGGGACTTCGGGATTACCTGCTCAACGACGACTAACTGGGTTGCCAACATGATTATCGGAGCAACCTTTCTATCACTTCTGGGAAGTATCGGGCCTGCAGGAACGTTCTGGCTGTATACCGGCTTCAACCTGGTCTTTATCGTGATAACTTTTATCCTGATCCCTGAAACCAAAGGGGTCACTCTTGAGCATATTGAAAAGAATCTGATGTCTGGCAAGAAGCTACGTGAATTAGGCCAGTAAATTTTATTTTGCAATAGAAGCCAGTCACTTAGACTGGCTTTTTTCGCATTGCACTATGGCTTGCAGGGCATTGATGGAATCCGGGCTTTGGTCAAGAGACGCCATAGAGAGACAAATGAGCCATCAAGAGCGTAATAGCGTTAGGGCAGCATACATCCATAGAGCCGAGCATTTAGAAGAACGGAAACTTATGCTGCAGTGATGGGCTGATTATCTGGAAGCTTGTAAGATTGGAACGCTGACACCTTACAATTTCACCAAAAAGCAATGAATTTAATTTCCAAAACCAATTGAGAGATAATTAAACCCATATTAGGTTTAGTCATAAACCCTAGGACGATGTATGCACTGTAAAATATTTATTATGTTTTTCATGATTTACTTATGATATGCACATTAATTAAAACGAAAGGAGGGCTGAGATAATACCTCAATAAACAATTTTAATATAAATAGTGGTGAGAGCTTAGAAACTGGCAAGGTGAGTGATACCTTGCCAATTTTAAATTTATAACTTGTTAATCCAGGTGTAAATTAAGACCTATTATTTATGCTTGAAGTTCTGATTGTTCCCTTATGCCATAAACCGCCCCCAAATGTTTTAGCACTACAGAAGAAGCTTATACATACCAAGATTGTAATACCGATTAGCAACATATAATACCAATTAATTTGACTGTATAGACTAAAAGTAGGTAGTGAGTATATTAAGAGCCCACACCATACAAAAAAAATATATAGACTAATAATTTGATTTATCTTTGAAACGGAGAATGCTGATGGTCCAGTAAATACGTGCTGTAATTTTTCTTTAAGACCCACTGCGTCAGCTCTAGTTAAGACCACTTTATAAAGCGGTCCATTAATTTTATCTTCCAGCATATCTACATGATTTTCCCAATTTTCCTGCCAATATTTACTACCTCTATTTACGCATAGCCAGCCACAAGAAAATACAATTCCTAGTGAACATAACAGTACCGATAAGTCAGTTTTATTAATTGATGATGAGGATTGTATGGCTACAAATCCTGCCAGAGTTGCTGCGATAAAAGTCCAAAAGTAGGTTGCCCTTTTCCAATACAATTCTATCTCATACTTTCTAATATCTAATGCGTTTTTTAAAGCGTTTGCATGAACTTCCTCGTCAAAGAAGACTTTTTTATATTCATCATCAGAAAAAGGGGTAACTGGCACAATTCACCTCCATGAAATTTTAAGTAACTAATTAATATAACGAAGCTAAAAATCTAACAAGGTTTTATATTTTTCATGGTACAATATTGCTCACTATATAAATATACCATTTTATTGTTCAACGCACTTTTTGAGAAATCTCCCCACTTCAGCCATCGGCAGGTATTCTTCATACGTCAGGTTATTAATGGATTCATGAGGCTGTTCACTGTTATATTCAGCCAGCCAGCATTTTGTGACTACCCTCGCTTCATCTAGAGTTCTGAGTAGACAAAATTTATGATTCCAGTCCGGTACATCCGGTTGGATCGTTCGATAAACATATTGCGAAGTGGCTTACAAGTTTAAATTAATCTCAGCATCACACCATTCCCTTCACCCCATTGAGCATGTGTTAGAGACAAAATTTCTAGATCATTATCCATTGATATTTTCAGAGAATACCAACGATTCGCCACTATCGACAGACCAGTTCTAGTTCCGAGATCCCGGTCTGGGAAGCTGAACCGGATTCCGCACCTACAGAGTGCACTTTACTGCTAAGCGTTACTGTCCTGCAACCTTAGCGATTGATCATAGCAAGTTGTGCCATCAAAGAGTTGACGATTTATCACTTCATAACGAGTTTATGGTTTTTTTCAATTACGTCTTTCAGCGCCAGACATTCTGGCCTTACTTCGGCAAACAACTATTTGCGATGATATTTTGCGTCCTGAAAGTATTAAATACTTTTGATATCAAAGGATTCTATAAAGCCATAATTTTCTTTCTAGTAGTATGAGATCTCATACATATCTGCTTTGCGGTAGACATCTTTGGCGGTCCGGCCTGTTTCGACAGACTTTAGTTGGGTGATGATTTGGTGAGTTGCTCAGTAAATCCGGCTTAGCGTATGGAGATTTCCTCAATGAATATCTTCAGTTTTTTGCAAGATTCATTAAAAGTGTACTGTTCGATTTAGCGGGATACTTACGTGAAGATTACTTACTACAAACTTCAAAAACCAATTAAAACATGAACATCGAGTGGATAAATTGCATTTTAACAATCCAAAATTAAGCATTTATGAACTAAATCTCGAAAAAATAATTTATCCACATTATGATACTTCCTCTATCCCTTTGATATAAGTCAATTTATTTGATTATAACCAGTTTATCAATTGATCATAAATGCTTAAGACCAATAAAGTAATGAGAAATGGCTGTGTCTAAGTTCCACTTTTGGGAACATTTTGTTGACACATGAAAACACCGCACTTATTATAGTTCCCATATGGAGAACATCTATGCGACTTATAGGTAAGCATCGGCTGCAAACGCTTCGTGGAACTAACCCAGAAACTGATGTCTGGCTATCCGCTTGGGTGGCAGAATTAACCAACGCTTATTGGAAAGATGCTAAAGGGGTTCTAGATGCTTTTCCCAGAGCTCTGCAAATTGATAATTTTTGCTATGTGTTCTTCATTCGAGGCATTAAATCACAAGGCATTAAAGTAACCTTTGAATTTCAAAGGAGTATTGCAGTGATCAACCAGGTGGTTTTTAATGAGTAAATTAACTGAAGTTCGGGTAATCCGAACCGAAGAACAATATCATTCGGCCCTTTCAGAAGTCGAGAGATTATTAAGATTGGAACTGCCTGCTGGCTCTGAAGATTCAGAAAGGCTTGAACTACTGACGCTAGTTATTGAAAATTATGAAAATGCTAACTATCCAGTAACTCCAGTTAATCCAATTGAAGCTATTAAATTTCGAATGGAAGAGCTTGGCCTACGTCAAGCAGATCTGACCCCTTATTTTGGAACAAAAAGCCGGGTATCTGAAGTGTTGTCAGGAAAACGTCCTTTAACCGTTGCTATGATTAAAGCGTTATCGATTGGTTTAGGTATGTCTCCTCAAACCTTATTAGGATTAGAAACAGAAACTGGATATGCAGATCGGTCGCCAGTTGAAGAGGTTAATTGGTCAAAATTCCCAATTAAAGAAATGCTTTCTAAAGGCTGGATTCAAGAGGCCGCCTCACAGACAAAGGCTACTACAGAAGAAAAAGTTAAAAACTTTATTGAACGCCTTGGGACTAATTTCTCTACAGCAGCATTCAAGCGTACACTCAATGGCGAGGCTTACTCACCAACAACTGTTTATAAATTACATGCATGGATTGCAAGAGTGGTCCAGAAGGCTAGAGAAAAAAACCTTAAAGCAAATTTTCAAAAAGATTGCTTTACCAAAGATTTTTTGAAAGAAATTGCCCATTTAAGTTGGTCTGAGTATGGTCCTTTATTAGCTGTTGAATTCTTAGAAAAAAATGGTATTTGTGTAGTAATTGAACCCTGTTTAGCTGGTACTTCTGTAGATGGGGCTGCACTAAAGGATAATGACGGAAGACCGATCATTGCTCTTACCCTTAGACAGGACCGTTTAGATAACTTCTGGTTTACACTCATGCACGAAATAGTTCATATATGGAAGCATGCAGACTCAAATAATACGTTTGTAGATGATCTTGAAACTCTTAAAAATAGTACAGATAAAATGGAAGCTGAAGCTAATCGAATAGCACGAGATACACTTATTCCTCGTGTTATCTGGAAGCGAAGTGCAGCCTACTTAACGCCCAGCATTCCAACAATAGAAGAACTTTCGAGAGAACTAAGGATTCACCCCGCTATAATTGCAGGGAGAATAAGGAGAGAAACCGGAAAATATAACCAATTTTCTGAGTTGGTAGGTCATGGTGAAGTAAGAAAGCATTTCCCTAATCATATATGGTAAACGAGGCTCATATGAATCCCAAATATATGCCGATTTTAAAGGCTAAAAAAGGCGAGTTAGACGCCATAGAAGCTTTGCGATCTTCTGTTAATATAATGAAGGAGATGCTTCCTGTCTTTGAGATTCCATTTCTAACTAAAAAGCAAAGATTAACAAAAAAATACTCCACCATATCTAATCCTGTTGAATTTTTCCTTGATAACAACATCAGTAATTTATCGGGTAAAATGCAAAACTTTCAAATGGGTATTGATATAAGTAGGTGGCCTCCGAATTCTGCACTTGAGTCGGGCGAACATATTCTAAGCCATATAATCACTACCTTAAATAACAAAGGTTGCAATGCTATTCCTGTTATTGGCTACGACCGTTGGGAAGATGATGAGTATGCGACTACATTGCAGCAATTGGGAGTAAGTCAAACTAAATTTATAATTAGACTCAACTCCTTTGCTTTCGAAGATTTGATTGAAGAAGATCCGTTTTTTGAAACCATTGATGATATTCTTGCTTCTCTTTCAATCTTGCCTGAGAATTGCTCAGTTATAATTGACTTCGAGGATGTAACAAAAACATCAATTATTGAACTTAATGAAAAAGTGCAAAAAGTCCTAGTTGCATTACATAATTATAAGTTTAAATTCATATCAATTGCTGGGAGCTCGATAACAAGTGATATTAATGGAATGGTCCCCACTCATAATTCAGAGGGCGTAGTAATTCGTAAAGAAATTAAAGTATGGAAAGCATTTAAAAAATTCCAACCTGATTTAAATTTAGTTTTTGGTGACTATGGCATTGTTAACCCCTCAATAGGTGATGATATTATAGCGCCTGATGCTAACGGGAAAATAAGATATACTATTGACGATAGTCTTTTTGTTGTCCGAGGATACTCTAGAGCTACTGGAAAAAAAGGAGCTCAAATGCAAGATCTAAGTAAAAGATTAGTTTTATCCCCCCACTTTAAAGGAATTCAATTTAGCTGGGGTGATAAAAAAATTTCAGAATGTGCTTTGGAAGAGTATATTGGCAATACGACAAATTGGATTTCAATTGACACAACTCATCATGTTACTCATGCTGTGGCAGAAATAAAAGAATTCGAATTAACTTTACAACATCAAAGAGATTATCAGAATTAAGATTTATTCTACTATATAGCTCGTTTTTTTCAGATGAAATTTCTTTTGCATAATGAAATGCGGGAGTGAAAATTTAAACATTAAGAAAGCAAAGACATTAGATTATTTCCTATGCTGGAATTAAATCATTACTTAATAATAAGCCACTTCGTAAGCTGAGAGGATTTCCTACATCATTTGCTCCGGGAAAAGGCTTATGTACCGGACTAAATGCAATAATTACCAATTTAGTTTGTGCACTATCATACCATTTATAATGAACCACTGCTGCAGAGGTTTGGCCACTGAGATTAGTCATTCTGACATTTTTTGAGGTAAAACTTCCCAAGCCAGTGAAAGGGCCTGCATGATAATGCCACAATTTACATAATTTATAACTTGTAAGTTTAAGTGATTTCATTTCAGCATCATTAGTATCAGTCCAAGAGCTTTTATTACGTCCCTCAAGATCCATGCCCAATTTAACTTTAATAATGAAATCACTTAAAAGATTATCTTCAGAAGGTAGCAAAGCAAGATAATCACTAAAAAATGTAGTTCTTGCGGTGCTACCTTTAAATTTATTGTGAAAAAAGACTTCAGCTGGCATAGATACCTTAGTTATGGTGATGGAGCTTAGCTTCAATAATAGCCTTAGCCTTATGTTCAGCTATAGCTTGTGCTCTAAACTCGCGTAAAGCAGCTCGAATTTCTTCGTAAGTCTGTCCATCGGGAGTAGCAACTAGGTCAGATTCGCTTAAATCTCTACTTCTTGAAAAAAGAAATTTCTCATCATCTTTATTTTGTTTGCTTGTCATAAATGCTCCTCATGATTGTTGTTAAGCCATAGTTATTGTACATTATTCACCCACATTTGTCAATTATGCAGACACTTCCGCTAATAACATAAATTATTAAAAGAATTAAGAGGTGTTTAATTAATCTTATTTATCTATTAAAGCAAGAGCTAACTCAGCGAAGCTGAGTAGCCTTGCTTTTTCTGCTCTTCGGTTGTAAAAGGTAGATCAACATCTAAACCGTTGACATAATTCAGCTATCGGATATAAATGAATTAGGCATAAGGATTATGCTTATATTTAGAAAAGGAGTTCCTATGAATAAAATATATCACCCTCCCCTCGCAGAGAATCTACGTATTCATTGCGTCAGCGTCAGACTCAATAACTCAGAGCTAAATATTTTGGATCAAGAGCGTAAGCATCACGCTAAGGGCGAGTGGCTTCGCATGTGCCTTTTGAAGACCCAACCTTCTGTCGTTCCTGAGATCAACAGAGCTGCATGGAAAATGTTTGGCGAGATAAATCACAGACTCAATGAGATTGTTAATCACCTGAACGCAAAGCAGTCGTGCAACCCTCTTACCAAGACAGAACTGTTCGCCGTAAAGCGGCAAATTAGTGAGCTTCGCTCTCGCCTCCTTACCGCTGATCTATGGAGTACCCCCTCTAATGAAGGGTATGCAGAAGATCAAACGAGGTAAGAGCTTCGCAGGTGTTGTCCTATACGCATTGAAACCCGGAACACATCATAAAACTGATCCCGTAGTCATCGGCGGGAACATGCTGGGCGCTTCAGCTGCTGAGTTGATCCCTGAGTTCTGCGCTTCTGCTTCACTTCGTACAGACATACTGAAACCTGTATGGCATAACTCACTTCGTCTACCCCACGGTGAATCACTTGCTACTAAACAATGGGTTTCATTTGCTGACGACTACATGAGGCGTATGGGATTCAATGATACGCACTTACGCTGCTATGTCATGCATGACGACGAGGCCGGCCAGCACATTCATATCATTGCCAGCAGAGTTGACCTCATTGGAGGAAAGCTTTATCTGGGAAGGAATGAAAACTTGATCAGTACACGTCTAATCCATGAACTTGAAAAAGATTATTGCCTGACAAGAACTAAAGGCTCCTCTCCTTTTCATAGCCCTTCCCCTGTCAGAATGCGCAAGAAGCTGTCTCGCAACGAGCAACAGAAAGAAAAGCGCGAAGATCAGCCTACGCCCAAGACGTTCCTGCAGAACACTATCGATGAGCTTCTTATAACTGCCAATAATATTCCTCGCTTCATTGAAGCACTTCGCGAGCACGACATAACGCCCTTACCAAACATTTCCTCCACGGGCCGTATGAATGGTTTCTCCTTCGAATACTCAGGTATAGCTTTCAAAGCTTCGCAACTCGGTAAAGGGTATTCGTGGGCAACACTGCAAGAGAAGCTTAGCTACGTACCCGAACGTGACAATCCTCTGCTCTTTGCTTTGAAAGCTTCGTCCATAGGAGATAATGAGACGAGTGCTTCAGAGTTAAAAGCTACTAAGGTAGCTATTACACCGTCATTACCATCTGCTTTAGAATCCGAACTTACGTCTCCTCCTATGTATGAACATGGAGTTGTAGCGTCAGAGACAACCGAAGCGCAGACACTTCTCGACATGACGCGTATGCCAAGCGAGCAAACCAGAAGCACTGACTTCTTCATGACAAGGGTAATGAGATGGCTGCTGAGCATTCCTTACCTGGCCGCTTTCACAGACATGCTGAAGAAGACAGGCAAAACACTTCTCCACAGAAAATTCTCATTTTCGACAATTCATGCAGTCCTCTCAGCTGAACCTGCGTTATCGGAACTACCAGGTAACAGCGAAATACTGGCTGAGCGCATAACAATGCCCTTTCGTTAACCTCCTGCCTCAACGCAATTTTCCAGCCTAAGTTCTTATTTACACAAATAATTGATCGTTTTTACAGATCGATAAACTATATATGATAGTCAATGCCTATCAAAATAGGATCATCGATCGGTACAAGTGATTTGCTTAAGTTTTGAACTCGTTCAAAAATGCGTCGTAAAAGCAGTTACCAATCAGCTAGTTATGAGCGACTTTAAATTAAAGGTGCATAAAATGGACACAGC
>Ga0308167_1004144_pt1 | contig 10801 bp, 8 predicted proteins | sample PhyCR1_2_FD_202138 | JGI IMG/M metagenome (GOLD analysis project Ga0308167, IMG submission 202138) | Phyllosphere microbial communities from UC Gill Tract Community Farm, Albany, California, United States - DLSLRC.R1 | ecosystem: Host-associated > Plants > Phyllosphere > Unclassified | place... | reverse complement strand
GACGCTGGGCTTCGTGCACATCGACAGCGCGGAAATGAAGATCTCCAGCGGCAAACAGCACATGTTTGTTGCCATAGACCGCGTCACAAAATTCACGCATGTCGCGTTCTTTAACAGAGCCACGAAAGCCAATGCAGCACAGTCCTTCGGCAGGTGCTTGTGGCCTTCCCGTACCGCATACATACCGTTCTGATGGACAACGGCATGGCCTTTACGGGACAAGAACGCTTCAGAGGCGGCGTCACCGACACATGCATCGGTCACATCTTCGAGCGCATCTGCAAGTTCAATGGCGTCGAGAAAAGGCATACCAAGCCGCAACACCTCTGGACGAACGCCATAGCCGAGCGCATGAACCGGGCCATCAAGGAGTCCCTGATCAAGACGTACGAGTACGAGGGGCTGGAGCAGCTACGGGAGCACGTCCAAGCCTTCGTTTAAAACTACAATTTCGGCAAGCACTTGAAGGCGCCCAGGTGGAAGACACCATTCCAGGTGATTTGCGAGCATGGAAAAAGATCCAAGCCGCTTTAGCCTTCATCCGCATGATCTCACTGTGGGACTGAACATCAAAGTCACTGTAGCTTGCGTGGCCCGAACGACCGCACTGGAGTATCCTGAGAAAACCCCAGTCTTCGTCGCTCGGCCGCGTAAAAAGCATGTGGTTCAACGATCGCTTCGGACAGTGGTGAAGTGGCGCTGGTCGCCATAAGTAGTCCAGCGCCGTACAGGCTTAGAGGCAAACCAAGGACTGAGCGCCTCAATACAGTGGATAGCTCAAAAAAGACTGGGACGGGTGCTAGCGCATGTCAGTGGCACTCCCTGAAGCCGCACGAACCATCAACGCTGCCTGAAGCTGCAGCGTACTTTGCGATTAATCGCCTGATCACGAGAGGATGATCGGCATGCCACTTCCCGCTGCTCTTCAACGAATTTAATGCATCGAACAGATCGTGGTGCAAAGCACTGATTTGTGCTCTCGGCTGGTCTGCCCATTTAATGGAGATGGATGCCAACATCATAAGTGCACACATCAGCACCTCGCTTCGGTCTGCTTCCGGGAACTGTTCGATACAGTCAGCGATTGGGGTAAGGCATGACGTCAGAAGTCGAGGCCGATTTGAATACGGTATCTGGTCGCAAATGATTCGTTCAACAAGTTCCACAACCTTCAGATCGCGCAGCCAGTCTTTGAACATGTCCTGATATTCTCGGGGATAAAGCAGGGACGCCGCGAGAAGATTGATCGCTAAATTGGCACTTGTGGGCGTACCGCGCGAGCCCAGTTGATCGAGCGCGGATTGAGCCTCGTACATCCATGCCTTCGCGGCTGCGATTGTCAATGGCGTTCTGGAGCTGTACGAATGAGCAGAAACCCGAAGAACGTAGGCGGAGAAGGCGGACGGTGGCGTGTCATCCAATGTCAGTAGCAAACGGGAGAGTGGTTGCAAGCAGGAGATGCAAAGCTTGATCAGGTCAACTTCGCGAAGGTGAACCTCTTCTGCGCAGATGCGCTGAAGTTTTCGAGTCACTGATGACCAAGTGGCATCAATACTAAGGTCGCTGATGGGAGGCCGGGCGCCATCCTCACGGATGTGCCCGCTCTCCAGCATCACAGCTGTGTGTCCCTTCCAAGTCCAATCCTGAACGACTGCACCCATGCCGCGCTGAATTAATTCCATGTTGATGCTCATCACTAGCTCATAGCGATCTGCCAAGCTGCCCCTCCAAGTCAGCGCGCGGGGGACACACAGGGCAAGACACGCGAGTTGGAAGTTGCCGAGGGTGGAAAGTTCACACCCATCAAAGGCGTGGACTATTGCGTTCGCCACTAGCGCGGGGTGGTCGCGCGATGGCCCATAGTCCGGCCACGTAAGCAACACCTGCGCCAATGGACCTTGCAGAATGATCTGAGCGGATTGGTTTAAGAACTGCCCGCTTGCCGCGAGAGCGATCAGTTCGTTGACAACGAGTAAAAAGAAATCATTAACCCTATCGTGCTCGGCTTCGGCACGTTGCGCCAACAAGCAGATTCGCAACGTACGTGTCAGGCTGTCGCTATGGGTCAGGCGGCTGATCTCGGACTCAAGCGCATGGGTGACGGGGGGCATTGCTTCGGGCGGCTGTTGATTGAGTGTCTCCCTCCAGCCGTCTCTAACTCGAAACTGATTGATCGTCGACCAAGCCATGGCGACACCTGCAACCGCGCTCAAACTTGCCGCTTCTACAAGGTCCCAGCTCGGTTCCGCGAGCAAAGCATCCACCGCGCCCGACAGATTCTCGATGGCAGCGTCCCTGAGTTCAAGGGACGTCATCGTGCTCTTGCGAGCCAAGAATCCGATACTTGATACGTGTCGCATCAACCATTTAGCCTGCCAGCGAGCGGGTAACTGAGCCCGGAAGGCTATCGTCTCGGGGGCATCGGTGCCACTATCTAATGAAGCCTGATCCTCCAGTTCGCGAGGCACGGGCATGTCGGTGATTTGTAGCATCGTGACGATGCTGGTCGCGATCTTCTTGCACAGGCTTCGATCGGTCGGGTTGTCGGCCGGCTCGTGATGAACTGCCCAGGTAGCAGCCTTCAGAAAGACTGGGAGCTCCGTCCAACCGAGTGTCTCGAACTTCGCTTTACCCATCCAACTCGCAACAACTACACGGGCCTGCCAACGAACTTTCGCGACATCTTCTGAACTGGGAAGGACGCGCTCGGCTGCGGCTTCGGCCATGGCATCGTCGGCAAAGCCGAGGACGTTGGGCGTGGTACGCACCAGCAGGAAGTGCATGGTCATCGCACGTCGTAGCAGTTGTTGTGCACTGTGGCCACCGATGTCAGGCCAACCAGAGGCCGCCAGAGAGCCGATCACTTCCAACCCCAAGTCTTCAGGCAGATCCGGCCCTACCAGCGACCACAAACCAATGAACTCTCGAACCTCGGGCGGCAGTTGCTCGAATCGATCCCTGACGATTTCACCCCGACCGCGCTTCAATTTGCTCAGCCACCCTACGCCCGCGCTGCTCAGTTCCTTACGAACATCGCGGTCGACAAAACGCCGATCGTTCTCCGACAGACTCCGCAACAATTCACGTAACCGATAAAGGTCGACTCCCACCTTGTCGGCGATCGTTCGGCGTTGATCCACGTGCAGGCCGGGGTAGACGTCGCGGATGATCTGATCGACGCAATCGCAGGGTTCTAGCGCACGCTGATCTGCACGCTTCGCATCGCGCAGTGTCGACAGCGCCGCGCGCAATTCTCCCCACTCTGGCGTGGCGGGACCCTCGAGCGCCGCGTGCCAGGGCTCTGGCCATGCCGTGAAGATGAGCAGCAAGGGCCAGTTGGCTTGTCGGGCTGCCTCAAGCAACTTCACCAAGAATCGCACGGAAATTGGGTCAAGCCAATGGGCATCGTCGATGCAGATCACAACTGGCACCCCCTGCGAGGCGGAGGGCGAGGTGCCTCCTGGCGTTAGCAGAGCCTTCAAACCTTCTAGCAGTTGTTCATCCAATCGCGATGCACGCAGTTCCGAAGCAACTCGAATGTTAGAGCGTGCTGCCTGAAGTTGAGAAAGCTCTTTGGCCTGCTTCCAGCGCCTCCAGCGGTTAAGGGCCAGCGACTTGAGCAATCCGACCCCGGGGATGGGGTCAGCGAAGAGGCCGACGGCTTCTAGAGCCCCATCCACTGAGAGATCTCCAAGGTCCCATTTCACGCCATTGGCGATACGGATGTGCTCAAGGAAATACAGGTGCGGCAACAGCGCGATCGCAGCATTGTTGATGGCTCCGCCGTTGCTCCAAGCACTGTTTCGACGCTGTGGATCGATGCAGCGTAGGCCCCACCAGATGAAGGGGGCCGCTGAAATACGGTCCTCTGGCCAATTGAATTGCACAGGTTCTGGATTTAGCGGCAGCGATACATCATTGGCAGGAAGTTGTGCAGGCCAGTAGTCGTCGCCCTTGTGACGGATAATCAAACGGCCATACAACTCCACCAGCAGCCGGGTCTTGCCGACACCGGACTCAGCTGTCAGAACGGCAACGCGTGGACCTTGGCTTTTTGCAATGAGCTCATATGCATCTTCGAGCTCTCTCAACTCGGCCGATCGCCCAAAAAACCTCAACGGTACTATACGCTCAGGTGTCACGTCTTAAATCTCCCAAGTACGTTATTGGTGTGTCTCCGCTGTGACGTGGAGCCACGCGATGGCCAGATGGTCTTCGCCCTTGAAGCTAGAACGCGTTGGGGCCGCATGCCGAACTTTAACCGTCCCATGCACCGTTGCGATTCTGATCGGTAGGCGCGTGAAGTTCAATTTCCCCAGAGTGCCCGACTTGAGATAGCCCCCTGATTCCCAGGCCCCGTCCTATCGCTTATCTTTGACGATCGGAACAGGACTGTGCATATGACTAGGCATACGGAGTCAGTAGAGATAGTCGTGAGGGACCAGCGCCGCAGGCTCTGGTCCTTAGCAGAGAAGGCGGTGCTGGTGCGCCGAACCTACGAACCAGGCATGAGCGTATCGCTCGTCGCTCGCCAGGAAGGGGGCTCGGCTGGACTGCTGCTTCACTGGCCAATCGAGCCTGTCGAGTCGAAGCAGGCTCTCGGCCAGCCCTGTGGCCTGAGCCCCAAGCCGGACATGCACTTGAGCGTGAGTCATTACTGGGTCGCGGCGTCACTGAAGACGGCTGGCTGTCCGTTCCTGCCGGTGGACGATGCTCACCAATGCAGGTCCGCATCGAGCCAGGCCATCAATGATCCTCGGCGTTTGAGGGCAAAGTTGTACTCGCTCCAGTTAATCGTGCGGTACTTTGGCCGCGCAGGTTTGCTCATGACTTGAGCCTACCAAGGACTGGCGGCAGCACGGCCTCGGCCGACTTATTCAACAACGCCGACTACGCGTGAAAATCTAATTGCAAGCAGATGCCCGGTAACACAGATGGAGCATCCGATGCACCGGCATCGCTTCTTTCAGTGAAGAGCTACGGCAGTAAACCATTCAAGAACTGCGACGGCCCTTCTCGCCATTTCCTGCCGAACCGGTCCTGCCTGAAACCGCTGTACATCAGGTGAACCTGGTCGCGCGCTCTCGTGAGGCCGACGTAGAACAAGCGACGCGCTTCCTCCATCCTCTCGGGAGTGTTGTCAGCCCAATTCGGCGAGGGGAACTCGCCTTGGTCCAGGCCCAGGATAATGACGACGTCGTACTCCGTGCCCTTCGCGGAGTGGAGCGTGAGCAGATTGAGCTGCCTGGGCGCTCCATCACGGCGACCGAGTTGCGCCTTTGTAGTGCCGACAAGAACTCCGTCTTCATCGAGGGCCTTATGCATGCCTTCCACGTGCGCAGCCTGGTCAGCAAGCTCTGGCCTAGCGGCCATCAACACGTTGAGCAGTTCGGAGCGTAGGACTGCGACAAAGCCGAGCGCCGCACCATCGCCGCGATGGTCCCACAGAAAACGCGTGAGCCGCGCGGCCCCGTCCCGCGCCTGCTTGGCCGACAAGCCACCATGGAAGGAAATCCATCTGCCTTGCAAATCGTATAGCGGTGGCGATGAACCCTTCCAGCCTTCTGCACACCAGATGGCGCAATCCTCCACCCAGCTCGTGAGAGGCACTTTGCGGTAAGGGGCGGCGTTGTCGATGCGCACGAACGGGTAATTGGCCTTCGCGGCTTCACTTGCCGCCTCGTCGCCCACGTTCCGGTTTCGGTACAGTACGGCGATGTCACCGAGCTGCCGCCCCTTTTTGGCAGCCAGTGCTGCGGGGACCAGCGTCTGCAAGGCGTACTCAGCCTGGTGCCGCAGGCCCTTGTCGCACTTGTGCGACTGGACGGGGGCTTGCCTCTCCGGTTCTGAGGACTCGTAACCCCTGTCTTTTCCCAAGGCCCGCTGCGCGACGTTGATGATGCCGGTGCCGCTTCTGTAATTGATTCTTAGCCGGATGGTCTCGACATCGTTCGACTTGGACAACTCCTCCAGCAACTCGCTGTTTGCTCCCGTGAAGCCATAGACGGATTGGTCCACATCGCCTACCGCAACGAGACGCACGCCTCCTTCGAAGGTAAGCCGGCGCACGATGCTGTCCAGCGCAACGCCCAGGTCTTGATACTCGTCCACGGCCAGCACTGGAAACTTCGCTCGAATGACTTTCAAGACCCAGTCATGCTCATTCACGAGCCGCTGGCCATAGTGCACGATGTCTTCGAAGTCGATGAGCCCGCGCTTGCGCAACTCCTGCTCATACGCCTGGGCCAGGCCAGTCATCTCCTTGTTCTGCGTCCATGCCTTGCTGTCGCGGTCCAGGTTCACACGGCGATGGCGGTCCACCTCCAGTTTGCTAACCGGTTGACCGATGCCCCGGAGTTTTTCTGCCATAGCCCGGTAGATGCTCCCAGCCTCGGATTCCGTGGCGACCTTCAGTGGATACGGTAGCTCCAGGCCGGCCAGCTGCGCAAAGGGCAGCAGCAGATGCAGCAGGCAGAATGAGTGAACGGTACCGACGAACAGCCGCGGCGACTGTTCTAGACCAAGTTGCCGAAGGCGGCGAATGAGCTCACGCGCAGCCTCATTGTTAAAGGTGATGCAAGCTACCCCTTGAGGCGACCGCACGTCTTCGGCCATGACACGCGCTAGCTTCGTGACGAGCGTCTTAGTCTTCCCGCTGCCAGGACCGGCCAGCACACAGCAATTCCCGGTGGACTCGTAAGCTGCCCACTGGCCGGGATTGTCCCGCAGCTGCTGCGCAGCTTGCAGGTACTTAGAGCTCGTCTGGGGAGAAGCCATTTTTCACGTAGGCCAGCGCCTTCTTGATGTACACGGGGCAAACAGCCGCAGTGGCGGAGCCGGCCAGTGCCTGCGCGAAACGGCCTTTGCCGACCTCGCCTACCCAGCCTAGGAGCTTGCCCTCATCCAAGGTGGCCGGCTCGCCTATCCATCCCGTCATCATGGCTGTTCGCTGGGGTCCCCAAGAATTCGCGTGCTTCTTCAGGATGGGCTCCATTGCAGGCCCCATTCCAGCCTGGAATAGCTCGACTTCCAGCGTCTTGTCGTTGACAAAAATACCATTCAACTCACCGTCTTCCCAGATGTGGTCGAACTCCTTGTACTGGTTGATATCCTCCTGCTCCATCCATAGAGCCAAGATATCTCGAACTCTGGCAAAGGCAAGCGGCGCGCCCCCCTCGTCCGGCGGGTCAAGATCCGTCAAGATGACAAAGGGGATGTTCAAAGCGTCACGTCCCACCAGCTTCACATAAGGCAGAAAGTTGGCGCTGGCCACGGAGCATACCGTCACCCCAAGTGCGTCTAGGTCGATGTCGAGCGCAGCGGCAAACTCAGGGATTAGGAACCGCTCGGCGTCGCCTTCGACGAAGATGATGCCGCGCGCGAAGAAAAGCTCGCCCCTGGTGACGTCGATGTACCGCTGCAGGTCGTCTTCTTCGTCGGGCAGCAGTTCCACTTCCGCAGCGGATGTAATCAACGTCGACCCACCTTTAGCGTCCTCACGCAGCAGGATGATGGAGCGCAGGGGCGCGACGCTCGCGATGTGCGGCGAATGAGTCGTCAGTATGGTGGTGACGTTCTCCGGCGCATCGTCCTCCTCACCAAGGTAGTGCCTGTACACCAACCGCTGAACATGTGGATGCAGATGCGCCTCGGGCTCCTCGATAGCAAGAAACGTGTGACTGCGTTCCCCTGCCTCGACTGCTCGCTCGAGCTCCAGCCCCTTCAGGGTCAAGAAGAGCAAGTTCGCCGTTCCCAAACTTGCGTCGCCAATGCCGCGGGCGCCCCCGTCGATTAGAAGCCGCAAGCCCCGCAGCAGTACATCCACATTGGTCGGCGTCGCGCCCAGCGTCAAAGACACGGCGTGTTCGTCGCCGACCATCTCCACAAGTCGGGCGTATATCTTGCCTGCGGCAGCAGAGACCTCAGGACGCTGCGCGAGTGTGCTCTGAGCATTGCTGACAAGCTGCTGGAGTTCCTCGCGGGTCTTCTCATCCAGACTTGCAGTCAACGCCTCGATGATGGGACGAAGCGGCGAGCGCCTCCAGTTCAACAGGTCGCTTTCAGCATCACGCAATGCAAACAGGTAATCCATCGGCAGCTCGCGCCTGCGGGCAGCCGTAAAAGCGTTGTCCTCGTTGGTGCCGCCGAACACCAAAAACTCGTAATCCGCCAAGGTTTGCGGCGCCGCGCCCTCAAGCGCGGCTTTGGGGCGATACAGGTAGGTCAGTCGAGCGACCACTGGGGTATCGGTGCCAACCAGGCTGCCGCCTAGGACTGTGAGCAGGTTGTCGTTGTCTTCAAAGTCGGTGAACTCCACGACCACTTTGACAGTAGCACCGAGCTTCGCGTCGCCTAAGCCGTCCCAAAAGTGTTCGAGGCCCAGCTGCCGGTCACGGTCAGAGAGCATAGGGTCGAGCACTAGGCGCAAAGCCCTGAGCAGGTTACTCTTGCCTGCCTTGTTCTCTCCGACAATCACTAGGCTATCGTCCGTGGCGAAGTCGATGTTCTGGTAGTTGGCGTAGTTCTTGATCGCGATTCGACTAATTCGCATTTTCCCCGCTCCTGCCTAGCTTGTATCGACTAAAAGTGCCTCCGGCGGCGGCTGACCTCAACCGCGAAGCGTCCGTTTCCAGGGGCGCTGAGGCTCAGAGTACATGCTGACATGTTTCATTAGTGTGTTATGTCGGCCGGTTGAATCCGACCTGCACAGTAGGCGCTGGCGTAAGTGCGGCCACCGACTGACTGCGATGAGGTCGATCTCTACACCTGCAAACTCTTCAACCGGCCTTCAAAGCATCACCGAAGAGAAGTGCGCTTCCTCTGATGTCTGCGCCTCGAGAGTTCAGGCAGCAGCGGGGCGCAGAGGGGCTCACCAAGCACGTTTGTCGGGACCGAGGTGTATTAGCAACGCTACGCCATACTGCCGCCTATGCAGCAGCTGACTATTTTTTTTCGTAGTCCTTACGAAGAGTTCCAACTTCTTTGTCACTACGAGCGTTCCGGCCATCGGGGTTCCTGATGTGCACAGAACCCTCAGGAAGCCCATAGTCTTTCTCGATACGCTTCTCAATCGATCCAACGCGTGCATCGCTGCGGGCATCACGAAAACGGCGTGCATCTTCACTACGGGTGGCCATCTGTCTCTCCTAGGTTTGAACCCATTACGGTAACAAAACGAATCGGTCATCTTACCATCAAGGTGCTTGCGAGATGCAGCATCTGTCCTCCTTGCACACGTTCAGAATTCAGCTGGGGGTGTACCACCCCATAGAATTGCAAAGAATTCGATAGCGGCTTTCATCAAAGACGCCACACTGCGTAGCTGCTACCACTCGCACATCTTCATTACATTAGAAATGGCCAAAGAATTAAAGAATCCTATAGCTCTAGAGAAAATTAATCCCACTCAACCTGAAAGAAAAAGAAAACCAGCACAACTTCGAGCATGGGAAAAAGACTATCCTGATTACAAGCTCTGGGACAGTCAGCGTTGGGCATGGGAATTTCTTAGAAGAAATACTGAATTCATCACTGACTGCGATTCAATCAAAAGCAGAAATTTGGCTAAGCAGAATGCAATTGCAGAAAAATATGGATTAAGCTTCTTTAAGCATTATTCTGAAAAAAAAATGAACCACACCCTCAATTTATCAACAAAAATTCGATCGTGTAGCCAGATGACTTAACAACCCTCACATGATTGCGAACGCCACAAACTCAACGAGTGATGCCTAACTGAGAGGCAGCCTCTCACCCATTTGATGCCAGTAAGAGCTTTGAACCTGGCGCCGACGTCTTAAAGGACCACAGCAGGCCAGTCCACAGGGCAAATTCACAGACTAGATTGCGAACGCTGAACGGTCCTGACCTTGAATCCAGTTGGGCGGCTTTCCACGGCCTGTCCACGTGGCACCAGTCGCGGGGTTACGGAACTTAGGCTCTCCAACCGAACGATCACCAGCCTTGCGCTTTGAAGTGGAAAAAACGTCGTCTTGTGTCAAGCCAAACTGCTCAACAAGTGCTCGCACCTGAGCGATGGCGCCGGTCTGTTCGGCCTTAAGCGCAGTCGCGATTTGAGCTTCAAGTTGAGCCTTCTGTTGCAGCAGGGATTTGTAGTCAGCTGTCATTGCTTTGATCCTTGTGGTGTGTTATTTCTCGCATCATAGCGCCACCATAGTTAGCACACATTCAGTTGTAAAAAACTATCGATGTATGACTTAGTGGCTGAGCGTGACGCTATGAAGGGCTTGACGAGCTTAGTCGCACACAATTCATAAAGTTGCGCTTCTACAACAGCCGCTTAAGCTCTTGTTGATGTCAACAAGCAACACAAAATTTGTTGGTACTTTTGTTGGCACTTTCTCCGTCGAAAACTCATAAAGCTATATTTCAAGCCATTTTTTAGACAATCTTCGATTCCTGTCGGACCATTGAATTGCTTCTGTATCAATGGCTTGCGAATTGCACTTGGCCCCCGGGGACATGCCGGAGACACAGGTGGCGTAGAAACAAGAAAAGCCCCTCGGCATCAGAAAGGTGCCGAGGGGCTTTTTGCGTTCGGTCCAGGGTCAGTGCGAGCCGGCCAGCAAGCATGCATGCTGGCTCTGTCCAGAGGCGCGAACTGGGTAGCCGGGTTTCGATGAAAAGATATCGATTACTTCACATTTGATATCCGCTTGCGCTCATACAGCAAGCACTAGGATCGGATTTACCCAGGGAATCAGGTAGCGACAGCCCAGTTGTCCAACTGCAGGCCGGGCACCTTGGCGAATTCGCGGGTGTTGTTGGTGACCAGCAGGGC
>Ga0308167_1004138_pt1 | contig 10812 bp, 7 predicted proteins | sample PhyCR1_2_FD_202138 | JGI IMG/M metagenome (GOLD analysis project Ga0308167, IMG submission 202138) | Phyllosphere microbial communities from UC Gill Tract Community Farm, Albany, California, United States - DLSLRC.R1 | ecosystem: Host-associated > Plants > Phyllosphere > Unclassified | place... | reverse complement strand
GCGTCGCCGAGCCCCGATTCTGCACCTCAAGGTCAGCCGGTGCGCCGTTCACATAAACAATAGGTTCATCATGAACAAGCGGAGCACCGTCGGCCATTGCCTCATCAATCGACATGACCGGTTTCAACACTTCAAAGCTGACGTCTATTAACGCTAATGCCGCCAGCGCAATCTCTTCGCTTTCAGCCACGACCGCAGCCACACGATCGCCCACATGGCGCATCTTCTTACCAAACATACGGCGATCGAGCGGAGAAGGTTCAGGCGCACTTTGTCCACCCGGCGTGTAATAAATATCAGGGCAGTTCAAATGCGTAATCACATGTACTACGCCCGGCAGTGCTTCCGCCTTACTCACATCTAAATGCGTAATCAGCGCGTGCGGATGCGGGCTACGCAGCATCTTGATAATACAAGCATTGGCAGGTACGCGATCTTCAACATAGCAAGGTTTAGCCTGCACCATTTTGGCAGAATCGACCTTTGGGCAGAGCTTGCCCACCACCTGCAAATCATCGCGAAACTCCGGCGCGATCTCCTGCTGGCAGAAAGGATCGGCCATACGAGCTTGGGCTAATTCAACCACCTGATAAAACTGCTGATAGCCCGCATCGCGGCTAAATAATCCCGATAATGCATCATCGATCTGAGTACGGGTTGGCGACGGAATGCGCTCAAGCAGCTCGGTAAGGATTAACGCTGCGGCAGGATCGTTATAGCCTGATTGCACAATTCCCACATCAACCATCGCCTGTTGTACCGGGCTAAGTTGATTCCACGTACCCAGTGATTCTGCGGTGCGTACCACAGATCCCTCAAGTTGGGCTGCGATCAACAGTGAAGCATTAACCACCACACCGTCGAAAATAATGGCATCTGAACCCGCAAATCCAAACCCATCGTCACTGTTACGTACAGAATGCAGGCCTAGATTAAACAAGACTTTCTGCACGTTATCCCCCGCCTCACATGACAACGTGCAAGGGGTACCATTTAGCGTAAAGCGAATATTCATATCACTTTTCCTCACTCATCTGCTGACAGTCAGCCAACAGTTCTGCAACGACAACACCCGCGATATAGCGTTTGTATGCTTCGCTGCCTCCGATATCAGCACGTGGGGAAATGGCATCGCTCACGGCCTTCTCTAATTTGTCATCACTCAGGCCGCGAGACTCTACGTCACGCAGTCGTATTGCTCGTTCAGACACGCCATCAAGGGCAATTTTCATTTCACCATTGGAGCCAGTCGCTACCGCCGCGGTTATCACGGCTAAGCCAGCGGCAGAACGTGCGATCTTACGCGTTGAACAGTTTTGATAAGGATCGGGAAGGATCACCTCAAGCAGAAGATCGTCACGATCGTTATCCAGATATTCTTCTAGGCTGATTGTTTCACCTTTTGCCGTCACCACCAGCGCATCAAGCACTAGCAACACGGGAAGTAGAACGCGCTCTTTTTGCTTGGCAACAATTTCGCCTGCTAAGGTGGCCTGATTACGGAGATGACGGGAGTAGATAAATCCCAGAGCATTACGCAGCGCATCGGGGATCAGCGGGGTATCAATCAGCCGCTGTAGCGTTGCCTGAGAACCAATGTGTAATTTTCCCTGCTGCAAACTCACCTTATCAAGCCCGAGTTTTGATAAAGCGATACCAAACTTCTTTGTCGTTTTGGTCGGCGTCGCGTTTAACTTGCTACCTCCGCCAAAATAGACTGCCTCATCCTGAAACTGGCGCTTGAGTTCAAGCGCCTGCTTAACGGATTCTGGCCAGAAAAATTGCTCAATCATTTTTCATCCTCTTGTTATTTGCCCCTAGAAGGACAAACCGCCCCTAATCAGGGGCGGTATAACAGTTATGCTAAGTCATCCATCCGCTTCCATAACCGTGCCGCCACCTTGCTGGCTTCGGCATAAATTGGCGTTACATCAAATGGGAATTGACCGTTTTCATAAACGAAGCGCCCTTCAACCATCACACTACGGACGCTGCCTGAGCCCATACCAAATGCGAGATGTCCGCCGATATTTTGGGCCGCTAGCGGCGTTGGCTCTGGATAATCACACACGGTAAGATCGGCTTTATAACCTGCGGCTAAGCAACCGAATTGAGCGCCGAAGTTACGTTCCAGTAAGCGATTACCATTCCATAAGAAACGCGTGAAACTGTCTGGCCACATTGGACCTCCGGCATCACGGTGTTTAAAGAAGGCGAATTTCAGCTCTTCAAACATATCTGAGCCTATGCCGTCCGTTCCCAAGGCCACATTCTGGTATTCGCCAATGCGATGGTTATAGCCAACGTGGTTGTTCATATTGGAGCGGGCGTTATGCACCAAAAATGCATCCTGCTGGTTGATGATCTGAATATCGGCCTCAGAGAGATACAGGCCATGCGCCACCAGCGTTTTAGCGTCGATCAGATCGTGCTCGGCCAAGCGTACAATCAGATCTTTGCCATACTTATCATGGCTGTGGGATACGTCATAACTGTCTTCCGCCGCGTGAATATGCAGGCCTCGCCCCGTGGCCTTAATGGCTTCACGCAGCATATCTAGCCCCGCATCCGACACGGTGAAAGGCGCATGAGCACCAATATGCGCTTCTACGAGATAGGGCTCACTCCCCTGCTTCTTCGCGTTATCAATCAACTGGGCAAAGGCAATATTCTCTTCCACACCGGCCTGAAGCTCTTTATTGCCACCGTTACGATCGGTGGTTTCAAAGCAGGTCATGCCGCGCAGCCCTGCTTTAATAAACCCTTTACGCAGCGTATTTAACGATCCTGCGATGTAGTTGGGTGAAGCATGGTGATCGATAACGGCAGTACAGCCGCTTTTAATGGCTTCCAGCGAGCAAATTAGCCCACTGTAATACAGTGATTCCTCATCTAAGGCGCGGTCCAAGCGCCACCACAGGTTTTTCAACGTGGAGATGAAATCAGGGCTGGGGGCAATATTGGCCATAATTCCGCGCGATAATCCGGAGTAAAAATGGTTATGCGCGCACACAATGCCTGGCATAACCCATTTACCCTGCATATCTTTCACGTCCGCCTGCGGATATTTGGCAACCAGCTGGCTGCCCACCTCTTTGATAAGCGAACCTTCAATCGCAATATCAATACCGTGTTGTACCGACGCAGGTTCGAACTGAACCGCCGTAACATTTTTTAGGATCAGCATAATCAAACCTCCACTCGGCCAAGTAGGTAGTGATGATGGTTGTGAACGTGGCTAATGATGCGGCACATGTCTTCCAGCTCAGGCGGAACATCATCAAGCTGGCCTTGTTTATCAATATGCAAATGCCAGATTTGCTTACCTTGTCGTACGCTGACGTTATCGTTATCGACAAAGAATCCTGGGTTGGTGCTGTTGGTAAAATCTTCTGGCAGGCTGTAGATGGTAATTTTGTCTTTGTAGGGTTTTCCCTGCCACGGACAGAACTGTGCGCAGTTGCCGCACTCGTTGCAGTAAGCATCTAAATGCAGGGTTTGGAAACGATCGTGGAAACCGGGAACGGCGATAGACACGTTGGCACGGTTTGGGCAAACGTCGACGCACTTGCTACAGATATAGTTACACTCTAAGCAACGCTGCGCTTCCTGAGCCACAAAGGCTTCACGTTCTTCTTTATCCACCATCAGCACGCTGATCGCGCCTTTACGTTGATAAATCTCCGCCGGATCGACGTTAGACCACTGCTTATCGCTGTGATGAGTGCGGATATTTTCACGCTTGAGCACTTCATCCGTCGCCCGGCGAGCGGTACTGATAGCCGCAACGATGGAGGATGGGCCACTTTGCACATCACCAATTAAGAACACGTTAGGGCGCGGAGTTTCGCCGGTCTCGGCGTTTACCGCAGGCCAACCATCGGCATTTAATGGCACGCCCATCGCACTAAGCGCTGCACAGTCGGCCTGTTCGCCAATGGCGGTAATCAGCGCGTCCATACGTAGTTTGATGGTTTTATCCGTTGCTACTGGACGACGACGGCCTTTCTCATCGGGTTCGCCAAGCTCCATCACCCGCGCAGTGAGCGTGCCGTCGGCATCGAACTGCTCTGGGTTAGTCAGGAACATAAACTTCACGCCGTCTTCAACTGCTTCTTCATACTCTTCGCGGTAGGCTGGCATTTCATTCAAGGTACGACGATAGATAACGGTCACGTCTTCTACGCCGGGAACCTTCAGCGCCGCACGCGCACAGTCCATGGCGGTATTCCCCGCACCGACAACGGCAACATGACGTCCTAAAGAGAGTTTATCGCCACGGTTATAGCTACGCAGGAACGGCAGCGATTTATAAACATTGCGGTTATCACCCGCCAGTTTCACGCCGCTGTTTTTGTCAGTACCTACCCCAATAAAGACATAACGGAAGCCTTGCTGAGTAAGCTTATCCACGGTTAATGCAGGATCGCAGCCGAACTCAAATTTCACCCCATGTGCGGCAACAAAATCGATGTCATGCTGGATAGTTTCAGCCGGAATACGGAACTGAGGAATAATGTTTTTCACTACCCCACCCGCGTTGGCTTCACGCTCAAACAAGGTGACCTGATAGCCCGCTCGTGCCAAGAAATACCCCGCGGAGAGTCCTGCTGGCCCTGCGCCTAGCACCGCAACCGGATGCTTAGAGCCAGAGCCCGCAGGTTTATGCCAGCGTTTCTGGTATTCATCCCAGCCTTTCTCCAAGGCCACCTTTTTCAGCTCGCGAATGTTTAGCGCGCTGTCATAGTCCATACGGGTACAGTTGTACTGACACTGGTGATCGCAGATGTGTCCGGTGATGGCTGGCAGCGCATTGCGCTGATAAATCAGCTCTAGTGCATCGGCATAGCGTTGTTCACCGAGCAAACGAATATATTCAGGAATATCCTGTTTGATCGCACAGGCGGTGACGCACGGCGCCACATAGCAATCGGTCATCGGCAGTGGGCCGCCTGCATCAATCCGATCCTGCGCTTTCCAATGTTTCTGGGTGTATTCCATGCTAACGGCTTTCTTCGCCAGCGCTTCCAAACGCTCAACGTCAACTTTGGTCATACCCCACGAATCAGACTGATCCAGCTCACGCATGCACTCTAGCTGGCGTAAGTACCCGCCAGGCTTGAGTAAATCCGTTGCCATCGTGATAGGACGAATACCAGTATCAAAGATATCGCGAATATTAAATTTGCTCGCGCCGCCGGAATACGAGATCGGCAGCTTGCCGTCGAACGCACGCGATAAGACGGCCGCCACATTGATAGATAGCGGGAACAGCGCACGCCCAGACATATACATCTCTTCGCCCGGCAGCGCGCCTTTATGATTGATGGTGCCGAGCGTGTTGGTGAGTTTCACCCCGAAGCAAAGCTGCTTTTGCTGACCTAAAGCCGTTAATCTTTGCAGCATAGAAATGGCCTGTTCTAGCTTCAAATCATGCTCAAAGGACTCTTCTTTCAGGCCAATATAATCAAAGCCGCAGGTATCGAGAATTTCACGTACGCGAGGGTAGCCAAGCAGCGTAGGGTTCAATTTAACAAAGGTATTGAGCCCTTTTTCCTCCAGCATGTAGCGGCAGATAGCCTCAATTTCATTGGGTGGACAACCGTGCATGGTTGAGAGCGTGACCCCATGAACCATTTGCGCGGGGATGTGTTGCGGCAGTTGGCTGAGCTGAGCTGAACGCGATTCAAGTTGTTCGCGAATGAAATGAGTCAGAACGGACTGATATTCGGCATATTTCGGGTGTTGGGTAGAATCCATCATGCTATGGATGAAGTTCTGCATGGCGGGCTGCTTGATACCTTCAAGGTTATAGCCAACGCTCATATTGAAGATGAATGACTTGGCTTCACCCTGCGTGCGAGGGTCAAACAGAGCTTCGAGTAAATGCAAGACAAACCAGGCTTTCAGATATTCGTCATGGGCTTTTTGCAGCGTGAATTCCGTTGACCATTCAGTGTTAAAGCATTCGTCTTCAGCATCTATACACGGCTTGTCTAATTCTAAGCGGTCAAGAATTTGCACCGTTTTCAACTCAATAAAGCGCCCACCGGTCAGCCAAGACACAATGATATTTTGCGCAAGCTGTGTATGTGGCCCTGCGGCGGGCCCCATAGGCGTTTCACAGGTTTCGCCAAATACCTTGATAACTCGATCATTGTCTTTGCGATAAAACTGCTTTTCCGGTATCCCGAAGATTGAGTGGCTTTCGTTATACTCGTCGAAAACACGCGTCAAAAGTTCCTCGAAAGGAACGGGGCGCATAATATCTCCCATGACTATCTCCTTGCTGCGACATGCTCAAATGTAAAATGGCAGAGGATTCTCAATCCTCTACGGATAGGAGAGATGGGAGCAACAATCGAGCCAAAGGTTTTCTAGCTATAAGAAAAAATCTAATTTCGTGAGCTAACTCGAATAGTAATTTTTATTTGTGAAATTGCTCACTAAACAAATGAGAATATAAATCAACGCGGCAGTGGTACATAATTAGCCAATTATCTAACGCAGAAATAAATTATCAAATTAGAATAATACGATATCAGTTTGATAAAAAATAATGAGCGTTACTTTTAAAAGTGAGAGCGCAATCGATAAACAGAATTAAAACATCTATTCCTTACTAAATATCCAGCAAGGAATAAAATAGCTAATGGCACGTTAATTATATTTTTAGCAGGCGCTGATATGCCTCTGGCGTATCTATATCCATAATCGTTTGCGGCTGCGGCATATTAAGATAACGGTACTCACCCGCGAGCAAAAACTCGCGCATTGATGATACCGCCACATCATCTTGGCAAGCTCGTTTCATGATGCTTTGAGGTAGCAAAACGGGGTGACCTGGCGTTCCTTGATGACAGGGCAACAGCGCGTATGCCCCACGTTTAAGCCAAACCTGATGAAAAATATCACGGTTTAAACAAGGAATATCACCGTGAGTGATAAAGCAATAATCTGTTTTAACGATCGGGCCTGCTGCCTGTATAGAAGAGAATAATCCGCTGGCGTAATTATTATTTATAACAACTGTGATATCACTCTCAGTATTATAACGTTCATACAGTTCATCACCGCGATAACCAACCACTAATATAATACGGCTACAAAACTGCCTCGCATTTTCTATACTTGAATCAAGAATTGTTTCTTCTTTATAAGGTAGCATCATTTTCCATTGCCCCATTCGAGAGGAAAGGCCCGCAGCGGTAATGATACAGTCAACATTTTCACGCGGCTTCAAATTCTCAACTGAAGATATACTCGCGCACGGATGTTTTCCTCTTTTCTGATTCATCATTCCCTCTCTGCATAACCTTTAATGAATGCTTATGAATTCTGACCTAGACTTACTATTTAATGATGTACTTTCAAGCGTGAAAAATAATAAGTCATACTTGATAAGCCTCATTGGTGCCGGTGGTAAAACCAGTACGCTATTTTGGCTTGCCCAGCGATTTTATCAGCAAGGCCTGAGCGTATTAATCACCACCACTACACATATGTACCGACCTGAACCGTCACAGGCCCAGACTATCATTGAAAAAGGGGATTGGCATGCTCTCCTTACCCACCAAAAAGCATCATCCTCCACTCCCAAGATCGTAGCACTATTCACTGAATATAACGCGGCCACCCATAAAGTTTCAGGTATTACGCCTGAGCAGGCCGACATGCTGCAAGCCACCCAGCTCTTTGATGTCATCTTAGTTGAAGCAGACGGTGCTCATCAGCGATTACTCAAAGCGCCAGCAGGGCATGAACCTTGCATCCCCCAAAGCAGTAAATGTGTCATTGCACTGACTGGAGGCCTTGTCATTAATAATCCTGCCGATCCTGAGCAGATCCATCGTTGGCCGATTTTTGCCGATCTTTGCGGCATAAAAGCCGGAGATAGGTTAAATATTTCGGTATTTGAGCGATTCATCGCTCATCCCGATGGGATGTTCAAAGGCTCACCGCAGCAAGCGCTTCGGGTTTGGTTTATTAACCGGCTTTATCAGATTGATAATGCGCTATTGGGCTCACTGGCTGCTCTGCTCGATGCACAGCCCGAGCTCAACGCCATTTGGGTTGGCGCAGTTCAAGAGTCACCTCCGATTACACACCAGTTATGTCAGTCGCAAACCACATAAAGGAATTGACGAACAATTACGGGGATCTTGAGGTGGCTATGAACATTTTTGCACAAGCAGCACGACTGGAAGAAGAGAACAAACCCTTTGCTTTGGCACAGATTATTGAGAGTCGGGGATCAACGCCGCGTCACTCAGGCCAAATGCTGGTATTGGCCGATGGCAGTATCGTTGGCACTATCGGTGGCGGCATGGTCGAGCGCTTGGTCATCGATCAGGCACTCGAAGCCTTATCTGAACGCAAAGCACGTGTTTTTCATGGGCGCATGGCGCGTAACGGCCAAGATGCTGTCGGTTCTGACTGCGGCGGGGCTATGTCGGTTTACATTGACGTGCATGGATTACGCCCCCGCTTAATTTTAATTGGTGCTGGCCATGTTAACCGCGCAATTGCTCAGGCCGCAGCCTTGCTCGGTTTTGATTTGCACGTTGCTGATACCTACGCTTCCAGCCTTGATCCAAATCTGTTTCCCGCGGGCACTACGCTGGTTCATGCAGAGACCTTCAGCGCGGCCATTGAAAAACTGAATATCGAAAAAGAAAACTTCGTCATCATTGCAACCAACAACCAAGACAAAGAAGCCCTTGATGTCTTAATCGAAAAACCAGTGAGCTATCTCGGTCTGCTCGCAAGCCGCAGAAAAGTACAAACATTCACACAGGCATTACGTCAGCAAGGTATCACGCAAGAGCATCTTGAACGCCTGCATGCCCCGATTGGCTACAACATCGGAGCAGAAACGCCAGAAGAGATTGCCGTCAGCATCATGGCTGAAGTTTTACAGATAAAAAATCATGCTGCCGGTGGGTTAAAACAGGATGATGTGAGATTGAAGCGCGACAAACTCGTCGTCATTCGAGGATCTGGCGATATCGCCACCGGCGTCGCACTACGGCTCTATCATGCAGGTTTTCATGTCATCATGTTAGACATTGCTAAACCCACCGTCATCCGCCGAACCGTCGCGTTTGCTCAGGCTATTTTCGATAACGAAATGACGGTTGAAGGCGTAACGGCGAGAAAAGCGAGCAGCATCGACGAGGCTTTCAGCATACTTGACCGCGCTGAAATTCCCGTGCTTGTTGATGAACAAGCCAGCTATCTCAGCGAACTCAAGCCGCGTTTTTTAGTTGATGCTATTTTGGCGAAACAAAACTTAGGCACCAACAAAGATATGGCACCGGTGACTGTCGCTCTGGGCCCCGGATTTAATGCCGGACATGACTGCGACGCCGTCATTGAAACCAATCGCGGGCACTATCTTGGCCGCGTCATCTATCAAGGTTACACCCAACCGAATACTGGGATACCGGGCAATATTGCCGGTCACACCACACGCCGTGTTATTCGAGCCCCGGCCTCTGGCATCATGCATTGCTGCGTTGCGCTGGGTGATTTAGTCAAAGAAGGCGATGTGATGGGGCATATCGGAGAAACTCCGGTATTTGCTCCGCTGTCAGGCATGGTGCGCGGTTTATTGAGTGAAGGGTTAGAGGTAAGCGCCGGATTTAAAATTGGCGATATCGATCCGCGCGGCGCTGAGGCTGACTACACCACGGTTTCGGATAAAGCGCGTGCTATTGGTGGTGCGGTTTTGGAAGCCATGATGAAACTGGATCGTAAACACTAAGTTCTTCTTTCTTACTTATTCGCTCGCTCCATCTCTTTTCTTTAGCCTGACAAGACATCAAGAAAAGAAAATGGAGCGAACTCACTACTGCACCATTTAATGAGAAATCACCGTTCCGGTTTTTCCCTCAATGCCCTGCTGGGCTTTACTCAATACGGTAATCAGAGCTTGGCGACCAGGGCGAGACTCTGCAAATGAAACCGCAGCTTCGACCTTAGGCAACATCGAACCTTTGGCGAAATGTCCCTCTTCAATGAAGCGCTGAGCATCGGCGATACTCAACTGATCAAGCCATTGCTCATTAGGCTTACCAAAGTTAATCGCCACCTTTTCTACTGCGGTTAAAATAATCAGCATATCTGCGTCAATCATTTCAGCCAGTTTGGCGCTCGCCCAATCTTTATCGATAACCGCACCCGCGCCGCGTAAGTGATTACCTTCACGCAGAACAGGGATGCCGCCACCGCCCACCGTAATTACCACTTGTCCCGCATTCAACATCGCGGCCACGGTTTCTTTCTCAACGATATCAACCGGTTTTGGCGAAGCCACCACGCGGCGATAGCCACGACCTGAATCCTCTTTCATGGTGTAACCGTTTTGCGTCAGCAGTTTCGCCTCTTCTTGCGAGAAGAAAGAGCCTATTGGCTTCGTTGGGTTCGCGAAAGCTGGATCTTTGGCATCAACGATGACTTGCGTAATAATTGTGGCAACCGGCGTATGTAATCCACGATCGAGCAATTCTTCACGCAGCGCGTTTTGCAGATCGTAACCAATGTAGCCCTGACTGAGCGCTACACAAACAGACATGGGCAGCATTGGCGTATGCGCTTCCGTTTTCGCCGCTGCTTCAAAAGCCTGATTGATCATTCCCACCTGTGGGCCATTGCCGTGCGTCACCACCACTTGATGACCATGAGCAATCAAATCCACAATCGCTTTCGCCGTCGATTTCACCGCCTGCATTTGCTCGGCGAGTCCTTCACCTAACGCATTGCCGCCCAGCGCAAGCACAATTTTCTTTTTCATCCTATCCCTCGCAAATA
>Ga0308167_1004137_pt1 | contig 10816 bp, 9 predicted proteins | sample PhyCR1_2_FD_202138 | JGI IMG/M metagenome (GOLD analysis project Ga0308167, IMG submission 202138) | Phyllosphere microbial communities from UC Gill Tract Community Farm, Albany, California, United States - DLSLRC.R1 | ecosystem: Host-associated > Plants > Phyllosphere > Unclassified | place... | reverse complement strand
GCCCGGCCGCCGCCGGTGACGATCTGACCCTGGCGCTCGATTACGCCAGTGTTTCCACACGCATCCAGGCCTTTGCCGAGCAGGCGCAGTTCCAGCTGGTCGAGACCTTTGCCGAGCGTCTGGTTGAAGTGCTCATGGCCGAATTCAAGATCACCTGGGTGCGGCTGAAACTGACCAAGCCGGGCGCGGTGCCGGCGGCCAAGGGTGGTGTGGGTGTGGAGATCGAGCGCGGATGTCGCTGACTCAGGTCTACCTCGGGCTCGGTAGCAATATCGAGCGCGAAACCCATTTGCGCGCCGGTCTCGATGCGCTGGCCACGTTCCTGGTGGATATCCGATGTTCGGCGGTGTTCGAGAGCCAGCCGGTGGGGATCAAGAGCGGGCCATTCTTCAATTTCGTGGTCTCGGCCTACACCGATCTGCCGTTGATGGAGCTCGATCGCCGCTTGAAATTCATCGAAGCGGACAACGGTCGTTATGCCCCGGATCGCAAGGGTCTGCCGCTGGATATCGACGTGCTGCTGTATGGCGATCTGGTGGGTAACTTTGATGGATTGATTCTGCCGCGTGTGGAAATCCTGAAAAATGCCTTTGTACTGTGGCCGCTTTCGCTGATTGCGCCGCAGCGGGTTCACCCAGGGGTGGGCAAGAGCTTTGCGACGTTGTGGGCCGAGGCGAAGATTGATCAGGTGTTGGCGCCGGTTGCGTTCGAATGGAATGGGCAGCAATTGACTCCGTCGAATCTTTAAAGCAAAAGATCGCAGCCTTCGGCAGCTCCTACAGAGGAATTTGCGTTTTCCTGTAGAAGCTGCCGAAGGCTGCGATCTTTTGATCTTGCTTCAGGCGTTGTCTTTGTAGATTTTCAATGCTTTCAACCGTTCACGCTTCAGCGCTTCGCCCAATTCCGGCCCCTTGAATCCCTGCTCCAGCAAAGGCTGCACCGCCACCGCTCGCGCAGCTTGCGCCGCTCCGCGCAAATAATCCGCCTGTGGATAACTGCGCTGCTCCAGGCCCTTGCGGCCACGGGCGTCCATCTCGCACGCGACGATAAACTCTTCGAAGCGCTGCGGCCGGCGATAGATATCGAAGCTCTGCAATAACTCCAGCAGCGTCGAGGCTTTCAGCTCCAGCGCCCGGTGCCCATGGGTGTGATACTGCCCGACCAGCAGCGCCAGTTCCTGACAGTCCTTGGGGACCTTGAAGCGCTCGTTGACCGCTTTGATCAGCTTCAACCCGGTGTGCTCATGGGCAATATGTCGCGGCCATTGTCCTTCCGGTGTCAGACCTTTGCCCAGATCGTGCAGCAGGCAGGCCCAGCGCACCGTCAGCGGCTGCTTGTGCAGGGCCGATTGCTCCAGCACGCTCAAAGTGTGCAGGCCCGTGTCGATTTCCGGGTGATGAGTTTCCGGCTGCGGCACGCCGAACAAGGCGTCAACTTCCGGCATCAGTACTTTCAGCGCGCCACAGTCGCGCAATACCTGGATGAACACCTGTGGGTGATCTTCCATCAAGGCGCGGGAAATTTCCTTCCAGCTGCGCTCGGCAGTCAGCGCTTGCAGTTCGCCGGACTCACTGAGCTGCCGCATCAGGTCCATGGTTTCATCGGCGACCGTGAAGCCCAGCCCGGCATAGCGCGCGGCGAAACGGGCAACGCGCAGCACACGCAGTGGATCTTCGGCGAATGCCGGGGAAACATGGCGAAGGATTCGTGCTTCGAGGTCGCGTTGACCATGATACGGATCGGTCAGGTTGAGTTGATCGTCCTCGGCCATGGCATTGATCGTCAGGTCGCGGCGAATCAGGTCTTCTTCCAGCGTGACTTCCGGACTTGCATAGAAGGTGAAGCCACCGTAACCGCGACCGCTCTTGCGCTCGGTGCGGGCGAGGGCATACTCCTCGCCGGTTTTGGGGTGCAGAAACACGGGAAAATCTGCGCCGACCGGGCGAAACCCCTGGGCGAGCATTTCCTCCGTGGTAGCGCCCACCACGACCCGGTCGACATCTGTGACCGGCAACCCTAACAGGCGATCACGTACCGCGCCGCCAACCTTGTAAACCTGCATAAAAAACCTCCGTCAGTCCGACAGGATAACCCTTGCGTCAGACTTTCGGAGGCCGGAACCGGATCAAAGATGAATCACGGCCAGATCGAGCCGGCCGTAATCGCCCTCGCTGTGCTCACTGCGTGGCGGCACGTGATGGGTTTTCATGATCTGGTCGCCCTGCAGGGTTTCCAGATGAATGTCGAAGCCCCACAGCCTATGCAGATGCTTGAGCACTTCCTCGGTGGAGTCGCCCAACGGTTTGCGGTCGTGCTGCTGATGACGCAGGGTCAGCGAGCGATCGCCGCGCCGGTCGATGCTGTAGATCTGCACGTTGGGTTCACGATTGCCGAGGTTGTACTGCGCAGCCAGGGTTTCGCGGATGATTCGGTAGCCGCCCTCGTCATGAATGGCTGGCACCAGCAGGTCGTCCTTCTGGTCGTCATCGAGGATGCTGAACAGTTTCAGATCGCGGATGACCTTCGGCGACAGGTACTGCAGGATGAAGCTCTCGTCCTTGAAACTGCTCATGGCGAACTTGATGGTCGACAGCCAGTCGGAACCGGCGATGTCCGGGAACCAGCGACGGTCTTCTTCGGTGGGCTCTTCGCACATGCGCCGGATGTCGCGGTACATGGCGAAACCCAGCGCGTAGGGATTGATGCCGCTGTAGTACGGGCTGTCAAAGCCAGGCTGAAACACCACGCTGGTGTGCGAGGTAAGGAATTCCATCATGAAGCCGTCAGTGACCAGACCCTCGTCATACAGATCGTTCATCAGCGTGTAATGCCAGAACGTCGCCCAGCCTTCGTTCATCACCTGGGTCTGGCGCTGCGGATAGAAATACTGGGCGATCTTGCGCACGATTCGCACGATCTCGCGCTGCCAGGGTTCGAGCAACGGTGCGTGTTTTTCAATGAAATAAAGAATGTTTTCCTGCGGCTCGGCCGGGAAGCGGGCGTTGTCCTTGTCGCTGTATTTGTCAGCGCCCTTGGGGATGGTGCGCCACAGATCATTAATCTGTTTCTGCATGTGCTCTTCACGATCCTTCTGCCGCCGGCGCTCTTCTTCGGCGGAAATCGGATACGGGCGCTTGTAGCGGTCGACACCGTAATTCATCAGGGCGTGGCAGGAATCGAGCAGATCTTCCACTGCATCAATGCCGTGGCGCTCTTCGCACTGCATGATGTACTGCTTGGCAAACACCAGGTAATCGATGATCGAACTGGCGTCAGTCCAGGTGCGGAACAGGTAGTTGCCCTTGAAGAAGCTGTTGTGGCCATAGCAGGCATGAGCCACCACCAGGGCCTGCATGCAGATGGTGTTTTCTTCCATCAGATAGGCGATGCACGGATCCGAGTTGATCACGATCTCGTAGGCCAGGCCCATCTGACCACGACTATAGGATTTCTCGGTGCTGAGGAAGTGTTTGCCGTAGGACCAGTGGTGGTAACCCAGCGGCATGCCCACCGAGGCATAGGCGTCCATCATCTGCTCGGCGGTGATCACTTCGATCTGGTTGGGATAGGTATCCAGCGCATAGCGGGCCGCAATCCGGGCGATTTCGCGGTCGTAGGTCTGGATCAGCTCGAATGTCCATTCAGAGCCGGTGGAAATCGGCTGGCGTTTCTGCTCTTTGGCGGTCATGTCACTAACCTGCGCTGGAAGAGTTCACGGAAGACCGGATAGATATCTCCGGCCGAGACCAGTTGCTGCTGGGCAAATGTGTCAGAGAAGGCTTCGGCGATGCGTTCGTACTCGTACCACAAGGCCTGATGTTCGCGCGGGGTAATCTCCACATAAGTGTAGTACTGCACAAACGGCATGATCTGGTTGATAAGGATGTCGCGGCAGATCGGCGAATCGTCATTCCAGTTATCGCCGTCGGAGGCTTGAGCGGCGTAGATGTTCCACTCGTTGCTCGGATAGCGCTCGGCCATGATTTCCTGCATCAGCTTCAGAGCGCTGGAAACAATGGTGCCGCCGGTCTCACGAGAATAGAAAAACTCCTCTTCGTCCACTTCCCGGGCGCTGGTGTGGTGACGAATGAAGACCACGTCGATCTTGTCGTAGTTACGCTTGAGGAACAGGTACAGCAGGATGAAAAAGCGCTTGGCGATGTCCTTGGTCGCCTGCGTCATCGAGCCGGAAACGTCCATGAGGCAGAACATCACCGCTTTGGAGCTGGGGTTCGGTTGCTTGACCAGCAGGTTGTATTTCAAGTCGAAGGTGTCGAGGAACGGCACGCGATGGATACGTGCGCTGAGTTTCTCTATTTCAGCTTCGAGTTCCTGGATATCGCCGAAGTTGTCCGGTTCTTCGCGTTTGAGCCGCGCCAGCTCTTCCTTGGCCTCGCGCAGTTTCGCGCGACTGCTGCCGGACAAGGCAATACGACGCGCATGTGCTGAGCGCAGGGTGCGGATGATATTGATGCGTGAGGGGTTACCTTCGTTGCTTATCCCCGCGCGTACGGTTTTGAACGTGTCGGTGCCGGTCAGGTTACGTTTGACCAGGTTCGGCAATTCGAGGTCTTCGAACATGAATTCGAGGAACTCTTCCTGAGTGATCTGGAAGACGAACTCGTCCATGCCTTCGCCGGAATTACCCGCCTTGCCCGGACCGCGTCCACCGCCGCCTCCCGGTGGACGAGCGATATGTTCACCGGCCGTGAACTCTTTGTTACCGGGATGCACCACGGTCTGTTTGCCGCCGCGTCCGTGATGAAGCACCGGTTCGTCGATGTCGCGACCGGGAATGCTGATCTGTTCACCATGCTCCATATCGGTGATGGAGCGCCGGCTGACTGCCTCTTCGACAGCCTTCTTGATGTGGTCACGGTAACGTCGCAGAAAACGCTGACGGTTCACCGTGCTCTTGTTCTTGCCATTGAGGCGTCGGTCGATCACATAGCTCATAAGGCCCCTCCGGGGAGCTTCAAGTTTTGAGCTGCAAGCTGCAAGTTGAAGCGATTGGGCCAGGATTCAGCCTCTGCGCGCTCTTTCTTGCAGCTTGTGGCTTATAGCTTGCAGCTGCCTCACTGCGACTTGCGGACCCGCAGGTACCATTCGGACAGCAGGCGTACCTGTTTATCGGTGTAGCCACGTTCAACCATTCGCGTAACGAAGTCGTTGTGTTTCTGCTGATCCTCCTTGCTGGCCTTGGCGTTGAAACTGATGACGGGCAGGAGGTCTTCGGTGTTGGAGAACATTTTCTTCTCGATGACCACCCGCAGTTTTTCGTAGCTGAGCCAGGTCGGGTTCTTGCCGTTGTTGTTGGCCCGGGCGCGCAGGACGAAGTTGACGATTTCGTTACGGAAATCCTTCGGATTGCTAATGCCGGCCGGTTTTTCGATTTTTTCCAGTTCTTCGTTCAGCGCCACGCGGTTGAGGATCTCGCCGGTTTCCGGATCGCGATACTCCTGGTCCTGGATCCAGAAATCCGCGTACAGCACGTAGCGGTCGAAGATGTTCTGACCGTATTCGCTGTAGGACTCGAGGTACGCCGTCTGGATTTCCTTGCCGATGAACTCGATGTAGCGCGGTGCCAGGTATTCCTTCAGATAGCGCAGATAACGCTCGCGGGTTTCGGCCTGGAACTGTTCCTGTTCGATCTGCTGTTCCAGCACATAGAGCAGGTGCACCGGGTTGGCGGCGATTTCGTGCGGATCGAAGTTGAACACTTTGGAGAGGATCTTGAAGGCGAAGCGGGTCGACAGGCCATTCATGCCTTCGTCGACACCGGCCGAGTCACGGTACTCCTGAATCGATTTGGCTTTCGGATCGGTGTCCTTGAGGTTTTCACCGTCGTACACGCGCATTTTCGAATAGATATTGGAGTTTTCCGGCTCCTTGAGGCGCGACAGCACGGTGAACTGCGCGAGCATCTTCAAGGTGTCCGGTGCGCAGTGCGCCTTGGACAGAGAACTGTTGAAAAGCAGTTTGTCGTAGATCTTCACTTCGTCGCTGACGCGCAGGCAGTACGGCACTTTGACGATGTAGATCCGGTCGATGAACGCCTCGTTGTTCTTGTTGTTGCGGAAGGTATGCCACTCCGATTCGTTGGAGTGAGCCAGCAGGATGCCAGTGAACGGAATCGCGCCGAGGCCTTCGGTACTGTTGTAGTTACCTTCCTGCGTAGCGGTCAGCAAAGGGTGCAGCACCTTGATCGGTGCCTTGAACATTTCGACGAATTCCATCAGGCCCTGGTTGGCCCGGCACAGCGCACCGGAGTAGCTGTAGGCGTCGGCGTCGTTCTGCGGGAATTCTTCAAGCTTGCGGATATCGACCTTGCCGACCAGCGCCGAGATGTCCTGGTTGTTCTCATCACCGGGTTCGGTCTTTGCCACGGCGATCTGATTGAGGATCGACGGGTACAGCTTGACCACGCGGAACTGGCTGATGTCGCCGCCGAATTCGGCCAGGCGCTTGGTCGCCCAGGGCGACATGATGGTGTTCAGGTAGCGCCGTGGAATGCCGAAATCTTCCTCGAGGATTGCGCCATCTTCGGTGGCGTTGAACAAACCCAGGGGCGATTCGAAAACCGGTGAGCCCTTGATGGCGTAGAACGGCACCTTCTCCATCAATTGTTTCAGCTTCTCGGCCAAGGACGATTTACCGCCACCGACGGGGCCGAGCAGGTAGAGGATCTGTTTCTTCTCTTCCAGGCCCTGGGCCGCGTGGCGGAAATACGAGACGATCTGGTCGATGCATTCTTCCATCCCGTGGAAGTCTTCAAAGGCCGGATAGCGGCGGATCACCTTATTGGAAAAAATGCGCGACAGCCTCGAGTTGGTCGAAGTGTCGAGCAGTTCCGGTTCGCCGATAGCCATCAATAGACGCTCGGCGGCGGAAACGTAGGCGCTCCGGTCTTTCTTGCACAGCTCCAGGTACTCTTGCAGCGAGAGTTCTTCCTGGCGTGTGGACTCGAAGCGTTGTTGGAAGTGGCTAAAGATACTCATGACGTCACCTCGCTCGATACGTGGAGCCGACGCCGGATCATTCAGCGGATGCTGGCAGCAGTCGCTGTGGCAGCTGCTGTTTACCCCCCAGAATTCTTCCACGGTCGACAAACCGCGAAAGCTACTCCCGATGACCCGCGCGCCGGTGTACCGGCTCTCCCCTGTTTTGGATGGCCTGCGCTTAAGGATAGTTGGGAATTCGAGAGGTAAAGGCGAGATACGTAATTAGTTGTGGCAGACCATTCGTCTGCCGCGCGCAGGCCCACGGCAGCCGGGGCCTGCGCCGCGCAAAAAATTTATTCGGCGGTGCCTTGCGCGGTTTCCGACGGATAAGTCGTACGCCACAGCTCAAAGCCGCCGTCCATGCTGTAAACGTCGGAGAAGCCCTGGCTGACCAGATAGGCGGCTGCGCCCTGGCTGGAATTGCCGTGGTAGCAGACCACCACGGTCGGTGCATCAAGGTCGGCGCCTTGAATGAAAGCGTGCAGCGAATGGTTGTCGAGATGCTTCGAGCCGCTGATATGCAGCGCGGCGAAGGTCGCTGGGTCGCGTACGTCGACTACGACTGCGCCCTGTTCACGCAGGGCCTGCGCCTGTTCTGGGGGGATTCGTTTGAATTCGCTCATGGCGGGTTCCTGTAGCTCAACTGAAAGTGCAGTCTAACGCGGTGCGCCGACTGGCGAAGATTCGTGGATAAGTGGCGCGACCGTGTGTGCAAGCCCGCCGTGTTCATCACATTTGCATGACAGACGTTCGCCGCTGTCGACGTTCATCAGTGTCAGGCTGCCGCCCCATACGCATCCGGTGTCCAGCGCTGAAATGCCCGGCTCGTGGATGTTGCCTTCGAGCGCTGCCCAGTGGCCAAAAATGATGCGCAGGCCTTTGGTCTTGCGTTCTTTGTGCTGAAACCACGGTTTGTAGCCGGGCGGGGCGCTGTCGAGGCCTTCCTTGCTCTTGAGGTCAAGCTTGCCCTCGGCGGTGCAAAAGCGCATGCGCGTGAAGTAATTGGTGATCACCCGCAGGCGATCAATGCCTTTGAGGTCGTTGTCCCATTTCGCCGGTTCGTTGCCGTACATGCCGTCCAGAAAAGCGGGGAACACATTGTCGTCACGTAGGGCGGTCTCGACTTCGGCGGCGCATTTAAGGGCGCGGCGCAGCGACCATTGCGGCGGGATGCCGGCGTGAACCATGGCGACATCACGGATCTCGTCGTAATGCATCAGCTTCTGCTGGCGCAGCCATTCCATCAGTTGCGGGCCATCCGGTGCCTCGATGATTTCGCGCAAGGTATCGCTTTTCTTCAAACGCTCGATTTTCTTTGCCGCAGCCAGCAGGTGCAGATCGTGATTGCCCAGCACGCAGACCAGTGATTCGCGCATGTCATAGAGAAAGCGCAGGGTTTCCAGCGACTGCGGACCACGGTTCACCAGATCGCCAACCAGCCATAGCCGATCCAGCGCCGGGTCAAAGGCAACTTGCTTGAGCAGGCACTTGAGCGGCTCGAGGCAGCCTTGCAAGTCGCCGACGGCGTACGTCGTCATCAGTGCAGGGCTCCGGGTACAGCGAGGCGAAACGGTTTGATGACTGCATCGAAATGTTTACCGTCATCAGCGAGCATCTGATAGGTGCCCTGCATGGTGCCGACCTTGGTGGTCATCACCGTGCCGCTGGTATACGTGTGGCTCTTGCCTGCATCGATCAACGGTTGCTGGCCAACGACGCCTTCACCGCGTACTTCTTCGACATGGCCGTCACCATCGGTAATTACCCAGTGCCGGGCCAGAAGCTTGGCGGCAAGCTCGCCGTTGTTCTGCACGGTGATGGTGTAGGCGAAGGCGAAACGGTCGTGTTCGGGTTGCGATTGGTCTGCCAGATAGTGAGTGACGACGCTGACATCGACCTGATAACGGGAATCGGACATGCAAGAGGGCCTTAACGAAGCGGAACGCGGGGCGTAGCTGATGGGGAATCAGTCTAGGCAAGTATCGGGCAGTAAACCAGAGTGGTGTGCTGCCCGATAGCGTTCATCGCGGGTCAGTCGGAGGCGGGAGCTGCCGGGACCTGTATCGCGAGCTGGTCGGCCAGACGCACGAATGCGGCCAGATCCAGTTGCTCGGGACGCAGGCTGCCATCGACGCCAGCGGCTTCGATCTCGGCATTGCTGAGCAATTGCTTGAGGGTATTGCGCAAGGTTTTGCGGCGCTGGTTGAAAGCTTCGCGCACCACGCGCTCCAGCAGCTTGTGATCCTTGGCCGGGTGCGGCAGTACCGCGTGGGGCACGAGACGAACGATCGCCGAATCTACTTTCGGCGGCGGATTGAACGCGCCCGGTCCGACGTTGAACAGATGTTCTACACGGCAGTGATACTGAACCATGATCGACAGACGACCCCAATCACCGCCACCCGGGCCTGCGGCCAGACGCTCGACCACTTCTTTCTGCAACATGAAGTGCATGTCACGAATGATGCCGGCGTTGTTCAGCAGGTGAAAAATCAGCGGCGTGGAGATGTTGTACGGCAGGTTGCCGACTACCCGCAGGCTGTTTGGCGCGGCGTTCAGCGAATTGAAGTCGAACTTCAGCGCATCGCCCTGATGCAGGTTGAAATTGCTCATGCCAGCAAACTGCTGATTGAGGATCGGAATCAGATCCTTGTCCAGTTCCACCACGTCGAGTTGCGCGCCAGAGCCAAGCAAACCTTGGGTCAGGGCACCCTGACCGGGGCCGATTTCCAGCAGGCGGTCGTCAGGCTTGGCGTGAATGGAGCGCAGAATGCGGTCGATAACGCCGGCATCGTGGAGGAAGTTCTGACCAAAGCGTTTGCGCGCCTTGTGTTGGTATTGCTCGTTCATAAACGGGTCTCGGCCATCTGGTAGGCGGTTTCCAGGGCGACTTGCAGGCTGCCGGTGTCGATCCTGCCGCTGCCGGCCAGATCCAGGGCGGTGCCATGGTCGACCGAAGTGCGGATGATCGGCAGGCCCAGCGTCACGTTGACGGCAGCGCCGAAGCCCTTGTACTTGAGCACGGGCAAGCCCTGGTCGTGATACATCGCCAGCACTGCGTCGCAGTGCTCCAGATATTTGGGGGTAAACAGAGTGTCGGCAGGCAGCGGGCCACGAAGGTCCATGCCCTCGCCGCGCAGGCGCTCTAATGTCGGTTCGATAATGTCTATTTCTTCATGGCCCAGGTGGCCACCTTCACCGGCGTGCGGGTTGAGGCCGCAGACCAGGATGCGTGGCCGGGCAATGCCGAATTTTTCTTGCAGATCGGTGTGCAGGATTCGCGTCACTCGCTCCAGCCGTTGCGGGGTGATCGCGTCGGCAATCTCCCGCAGAGGCAGATGCGTGGTGACCAGCGCCACGCGCAAACCGCGAGTGGCAAGCATCATCACTACTTGCGCGGTGTGCGTCAGATCAGCGAGGAACTCGGTGTGTCCGGAAAACGCGATGCCCGACTCGTTGATCACGCCTTTGTGCACCGGCGCGGTGATCATCCCGGCGAAGTCGCCGTTCAGGCAGCCATTGCCGGCACGGGTCAAGGTTTCGAGGACGAACGCCGCGTTGGCCTTGTCCAGTTCCCCTGCAACTACCGGTGCGCTGAGCGGAGTGTCCCAGACGTACAGGCTGTTGGTCGGCGCTGGAACATCTGGCCACTGCCCTGGCGCGACATCCAGCAGATTGACGACCAGCCCCAGTTGCGCGGCCCGCTCAAGGAGCAGGTCGCGGCTGGTAATGGCAATCAGGGGATGTGGCTGGGCTTGCGAGGCGAGCAGCAGGCACAGGTCGGGACCGATGCCGGCTGGTTCGCCGGGTGTCAG
>Ga0308167_1004134_pt1 | contig 10820 bp, 9 predicted proteins | sample PhyCR1_2_FD_202138 | JGI IMG/M metagenome (GOLD analysis project Ga0308167, IMG submission 202138) | Phyllosphere microbial communities from UC Gill Tract Community Farm, Albany, California, United States - DLSLRC.R1 | ecosystem: Host-associated > Plants > Phyllosphere > Unclassified | place... | reverse complement strand
CCCACACGGATGGGTTCACGGCGTGTCCTGCACCGGCGCCTGCCCCATGGGCTCAGCCACGTGTCAGCAAGGCGCCAACCGCATTTACCCCGCGACGATGTACTGCTGCAGCTGGTCCAGCTTCTGGGCCTGCTCGTCGATCACCGATTTCACCAGGTCACCGATCGATATCACGCCCACCACGCTGCCGCCATCCACCACCGGCAGGTGCCGGATCCGGTAATCGGTCACCAGTTGCAGGCAATGCTCCACCTGCTCGGACAGCGCCACGGTCACCACCTTGGGGGTCATGATGTCGCTCACCCGCGTGGTCCGCGACGAGCGCTCATGCAGCACGATCTTGCGCGCGTAATCGCGCTCGGACAGGATGCCGACCAGTTGCCGGCCCTCCATCACCAGCACCGCGCCGATGCCTTTTTCGGCCATCAGCCGGATCGCGTCGATCACCGCCGATTCCGGGCCTACCGCGAAAACCTCAGGGGACTTGCCGTCCAACAGCTGTCGTACCGTGGTCATCTCGTTGCTCTCCACCGATGGGATGCACGGCCGAGTCTGCCACGATCGGGGGCTGCCAGGTGTCAACCAGGTACAACGGCCGCTGCTTGGATTCTTCGTACAGGCGCCCCAGGTATTCGCCGATCAGGCCCAGCGCGATCAGCTGCACCCCGCCCAGGAACAGGATCGCCGCCATCATGGTCGGCCAGCCCGCCACGCGGTCGCCGTACATCGCCGCCTTGGCCACCACCCATACAGCGAACACGAACGCCACGCTGGCCGTGAACAACCCCAGGTAGGTCGTCACCCGCAGCGGCGCCGTGGAGAAACCGGTGATGCCTTCCAGCGCGAAATTCCACAGCTTCCACAGCCCGAACTTGCTCTGCCCCACCAGCCGCGCGTGTCTACGGTAGGGCAGCGCCTTGCGCCGGAAGCCCACCCAGCCGAACAACCCCTTCATGAACCGGTGGCGCTCACGCAGCTGTCCCAGCGCCTGCAGCGCGCGCGGCGACAGCAGCCGGAAATCGCCGGTGTCGGCCGGAATGGGGGTCTTGGACAGCCGCCCGATCACCCGGTAAAAGGCCGCCGCCGTGCTTCGCTTCAACCAGCTTTCCCCGTCGCGGGCCAGCCGCGTGCCATACACGTTGTCGTAGCCCTGCTGCCACAGTGCGACGAACTCGGGGATCAGTTCCGGCGGATCCTGGCCATCGGCGTCCAGGATCATCACCGCGCCGCTGTCGACGAAATCCAGCCCCGCCGTGAGCGCGGCCTCCTTGCCGAAGTTGCGCGACAGGCGCAGCACCCCCACGCTAGGATCCGCATCGGCCAGGGCCTGCATCACCGCCCAGGTGGCGTCGCTGCTGCCGTCGTCCACGTACAGCACCCGGCCGTCGATGCCGTGCAGCCCGTCCAGCACCGCGCGCAGGCGGGGGTGCAGCCGCGGCAGCGCCAGGGCTTCATTGTGGGCAGCGATGACCAGGGTGAGGCGTTGGACAGTCATGCGGCGATTGTAGCCTTGCCCCGTCACCTTCATGAATCGTCAGTCGTCGGCCAGGTAGCCGCTTCCGCCCAGCTGCCGCGCCTGCCGCTGGATCCACGCCGCGCGACGCTGCACGAACGGTCCCGGCTTGGCCGCGTTGTAGCGCCGCGGCGCCGGCAGCACGGCGGCCAGGCGGGCGCTTTCGGCGGGACTCAGCCGCGCCGCGTCCTTGCCCCAGTACTGCCGTGCGGCCGCCTGGGCGCCGTAGATGCCGTCGCCGAACTCGGCGATGTTGGCGTACACCTCCAGGATCCGCGACTTCGGCCACAGCGCCTCGATCAACACCGTGTACCAGACCTCCAGGCCCTTTCGCACCCAACTGCGACCCTGCCACAGGAACAGGTTCTTGGCCACCTGTTGGCTGATGGTGCTGGCCCCGCGCAGGCGGCCGCCCTTGGCATTGTGGTCGCGCGCCTTCTCGATGGCCTGCAGGTCGAACCCGTTGTGCACGGGGAAGCGCTGATCCTCGGCGGCCACCAGCGAAATGGGCAGACTGGGTGCCATCTGGTCCAGGTCGCGCCACTGGTAGTGCAGCCGGTAGTCCCACTCGCCCTGGCCCAGCGCCTCGCCGTACCGCCACAGCATCACCGTGGACACCGGCGGGTCGATGAAACGCAGCACCAGCACCTGCAGCACGCTGAACGCGGCAAACAGCACCGGCAGCCACAGCAGACGTTTCCAGCGCCAGCGTCGCGGGCGCGGTGGTTCCAGGCCCGGCTCGGCCTTGAGGTTGCTGCGCTCTGCCCCCATTAGTGGTGCATCCTTTGCTTGCACGGTTGTCGGCGCATTATCCGGCAACTGCATCCCACTTCGCGCGCCCATAGAACCGATGACCGCCCAATCCGACACCCTTGTCCGTTTCCTGCTCCCCGATGCCGGCGTCCGCGGCGTGCATGTCCACCTCGATGCGACCTGGGCTGAAATCCTGTCGCACGCGATCTATCCGCCGGCCGCCGCCGAGCTGCTGGGCGAAGCCGCCGTCGCCTCGGCCCTGTTCACCGGCCACACCAAGGTCGATGGCCGCCTGTCGATCCAGCTGCGCAGCAACACCGCCATGCGCACGCTGTTCGCCGAATGCACGGCCGCCGGCACCCTGCGCGGCATCGTGCAGCTGGCCGACGGCGGCGACGCCCCGCGTGACCTCACCACCCTCGGCGATGACGCGCTGCTGGCCATCACCATCGAAAACCCGGGCCTGGACCCGCGCGAACCGCAGCGCTACCAGAGCCTGGTCGGGCTGACCGCCGCCGGCCTGGACGAGGCATTCGAGGACTACTTCCGGCAGTCCGAGCAGTTGCCCACGCGCCTGCTGCTGGCCGCCGATGGCACCCGGGCCGCCGGCCTGCTGCTGCAGAAGCTGCCCGGCGACGAAGGCGACAACGACGGCTGGTCACGCGCCAGCGCCTTGTTCGAGACCCTGGGCAAGCAGGAACTGCTGGACGTGGCGGGCAATGACCTGCTGCACCGCCTGTTCCATGAAGAGAAGCCGGAACTGCTCGGCGAGCGGGGCCTGCGCTTCGCATGTTCGTGCTCGCGCGAGCGGGTGGAAGGCATGCTGCAGTCGCTGGGCGAGGAGGAAGCCCGCGCGGCCGCCGAACCGACCGGTGCGGTGGAAGTGCGTTGCGAATTCTGCGGACAGGAGTATCACTTTCCGTTGACGGAGTTCGCCATACTGTTCAGCGACACCGGTGTTTCGTCACCGGCACCTGAACGGCTTCAGTAATTGCCGCACGAGTTTTGTTCTGGGGAGAACCAAGACTTGTTAAGAATTCATAAACGCCCTAGGATCAGTGTCCCGCTTCGGCGGGAACTTGTGCTCACCGCTGCTGTCTGAGAGTTCCCATGCGCTCCCTTCTGCGTCTACCGCTGGCCCTTGTGATCGCCCTCGCCGCGATCACGGGCGCGCATGCGCAGAACAAGCCGCGCCAGGACAGCACCGTGATTCCGGTGTGGAACAAGGGCAGCGGCAAGGTCGAGGCCCTGCTGTACCTGGAACCCACCGGTGAACAGGCCGTTGGCGCGCGCTGGCACTTCGGCCGCAGTTCGCTCGACGCCGCCTTCGGGCTGTCCTCGGGCGACTCGCTGGGCCTGCTCTGCAACAGCAGCCGCGGCACCAGCATCAGCGGCCTGGCCAGTCATTGCATGCTGGCCAGCTTGGGCGATGACGATGACAACGCCTCGTTGAGTCGCCGGGTCAGCGGTACGGCCGCGTTCAACCGTCCGGGTGGTCGCCTCGGCATCACCGCCGGGACCGGCCGTGACACCCTGCCGGCCTGGTTGGCCGGCCCGAACAAGTCACCGGCATTGCGCGCCGAACAGAACGACCTGACTGTGTTCGGCCAGAAGAACATCGGTCGCGAAGGCTTCGTCTCGATCGGCGGCACCTACGCCAAGGCACGCCTGGTGCCGCTGTCCGATGCGTCCCCGGCCATCGTGGACCGCTGGGACAGCAAGAGCCTGACCATCGGCGCCGGCTACGGCAACTTCAGCGGCAACATCATCGGCCGCGTGGTCGATGTGCCCGGCCAGCCCGGCAAATGGGAAGGCCTCGGAGTCGGCCTGAGCTGGCGCACGCCCTGGAGCGGCCAGCTCACCGTGGGTGCCGAGAACGTGATCACCCGTGGCAAGAATCCGTTCGCTCCGCGCAACGAGAGCACCGACGAAGGCACCGTGCCGTACGTCCGTTACGAACAGGATCTGTAATCGACGGGCGCCGAACGACGCGGTCGATCTAGCCAGAAACGCGCCTGAAGGCGCGTTTTTTTATGCCCGGAATACCAGCTCTCGAACGACGCCTGCCCTCCATGGCGGCCCCGTGCTGCCCAACTGTGTATCGCCACTGCCGCATTCGCCGATAGATGCGACGTGGTGATACCTACCGATACATATCGTTACAAATCAACTGCAACTATTTTCATCACAAATACTTAACAATCGAGACCCGTGGCGCGAACAATCGCAGAAAATCATTGATCCACAACGACTTTGCCGAATTTAACGCAGATCACACCTTTCATTAACGTGGCTTTAATTCTCTCCGGTCGGCAGTTACTATCGAGTCAGCCTCGTGGTGATTGGCGCTCATTTGGTGCCGCCGCAGGCAAACACCCCAGTGAATACCCAAGATTCCCTTGGAGAGAGAGAGCAATGAATTTCAAATCCAACAAACTGCGTGACGCGGTGATCATCGCGCTGGTCGCGACGGGCGCCACCGGCGCCGTGCAGGCCCAGGAAGCCGAGACCACCGGCGCAACCAACCTCGATCGCATCCAGGTCACCGGGTCGCGCATCCGCTCGGTCGACACCGAAACCCAGCAGCCGGTACTGGTCATCAGCCGTGACACCATCGAGCACTCCGGTGTGACCAGCGTTGGCCAGCTGATGCAGAACATCAGCGCCAACAACGGCTTCTCGATGAATGCCCAGGTGAACAACGGCGGCGACGGCTCGTCCGGCGTCAACCTGCGCGGCCTGGGCGCTGCACGTACCCTGGTGCTGGTCAACGGCCGCCGTTGGGTCAGCGCCCTGGATGCCTCGGTCGACCTCAACACCATTCCGATCGCTGCGGTTGAGCGCGTTGAAGTGCTGAAGGACGGCGCTTCGTCGATCTACGGCTCCGACGCCATCGGCGGCGTGGTCAACCTGATCACCCGCAAGGACTACGAAGGCGCGGAAGCCCGCGTGTACGTCGGCCAGATGGGCCCGGGCGATGGCCAGCAGCAGGCCTACGACTTCACCATGGGCGCCAACAGCGACCGCGGCAACATCCTGTTCAGCGCAAGCTACAGCAAGGATGACGCTGTAAGGGCCCGGGACCGCGCGATCTCGCGCAACCCCACGTTCGGTCTGACCCAGCGCAGCTCGGTTTCGTCCTCGGGCGTGATCTGGCAGCCGGTCGATGCCGCCGGCAATGCGATCTGGCCGGAACAGTTCACCAACGAAGACGACTACTACGCCGCGCTCGACAACGTCGACATGAGCGTCATCAACAATGGCGCCGATTCGCGCGACCTGGCCAACTACCACCCGTACACCACGGCGGGCGATGGTTACAACTACGCCTCGGACAACTACCTGCTGACGCCGTCGGAGCGTCGCTCGCTGTTCGTGCAGGGTGCCTTCGACATCACCGACTCGGTGACCTTCCGTTCCGAGGCGCTGTACAACCAGCGTGAGTCCGAGCAGGCGCTGGCCGGCTTCCCGGTCACCGAAGGCTTCTACCTGGCCGGCACCCGCGGCCTGGACAAGGACAGCTACTTCAACCCGTACAAGGGCACTGCGCAGGCGCGTGACCTGGATTACGGCCGCCGCTTCACCGAGCAGCCCCGCATCTACAACCAGGACGTGAAGACCTTCCACTTCTACGGTGGTCTGGAAGGCGTGTTCAACTTCGCCGACCGTGCGTTCAACTGGGATGCGGGCTACCGCTACAGCCGTACCGACCAGAACGACCGCATGCGCGGTGACCTCAACACCTTGAACCTGAACGCCGCCACCGGCCCGTCCTTCATGGACACCGACGGCGTGATCAAGTGCGGTGCCCCGGGTGCGATCGTGGCCGGCTGCATCCCGATCAACCCGCTCAGCACCGCCGGTTCGATCAACCAGGAACAGCTGGACTATGTGATGTTCACCGCACATGACCAGTACCAGAACCTGAGCAAGAGCTTCACCGCTAACCTGGCCGGCGATCTGTTCCAGCTGCCGGGCGGCATGGCCGGCTTCGCACTGGGCTTTGAAAACCGCAAGGAAAGCGGCTACGACGATCCGGACGCCCTGGTCGCCGCTGGCTACACCTCCGGCAATGCGCGCAAGGCCACCGCCGGCGCCTACACGCTGGACGACGCCTTCCTAGAACTGGCCCTGCCGCTGCTGTCCGACCTGCCGGGTGCCCAGTTGCTGGAGCTCAGCGCCGCCACCCGCTTCTCCGACTACAGCAACTTCGGCCAGACCACCAACAGCAAGTTCGGTTTCAAGTGGAAGCCGATCAACGACCTGATGGTGCGTGGTAACTGGTCCGAAGGCTTCCGTGCGCCGTCGATCACCAACCTGTACCGCGGCAACAGCGACAGCTACATCAACTTCGGCGATCCCTGCTCCTCCGACTGGAGTGGCTACACCGCAGACGTGCAGGCCCGCTGCGTCGCCGGTGGCGTGTCCCCGACCTTCGTCCAGCAGACCAATGCTGGCCTGGGCTATGGCGGTCAGACCATCTTCCCGTTCACCCTCGGCGGCAACCCGGACCTGGGTCCGGAAACGGCCACCAACTACACCCTGGGCTTCGTGTACAGCCCGAGCTACCTGCAGGGCTTCGACATCGCGCTTGATTGGTACAAGATCAAGATCGAAAACGCGATCAGCACCCCGTCCTCGGACTTCATCCTGGACCAGTGCTACGTTGCTCCGGATGGCGATCGTAGCTACTGCGACAGCAGCTACTTCGTCCGCGATGGCGCCGGCCGCATCACCAACATGTTCTTGCTGCCGCGCAACCTGGCAGAACGTGAAGTGGAAGGTTTCGACCTGAGCGTCCGCTATCGCCTGCCGGACACCGCGTGGGGCAGCTTCTCGTTCAACTGGGATAGTGCCTACGTCTCCAGCGACAAGTCGCGTGCCAACAAGGACGCAGAGTGGGAGAACGCAGTCGGCATCTACACCCAGGACACCCCCGGCTGGCGCCTGAGCTCCAATCTGACCACCGATTGGACCCTGGGTGACTTCGGCGTGACCTGGACGATGCGCTACCGTTCTTCGCTGTCGGAAAGCTGCATCGGCACCAGCGCTGCATACCTGGCCGCCGGTCTGTGCTCGGATCCGGACAAGCTGGGCCTGGCCGGCCAGCCGGACCCGCGCAACCACATCGAGTCGGTGCTGTACCACGACGTGGAAGGCCGCTACAACCTGCCGTGGAACGCCACCGTGGCCATCGGTGGTCGCAACGTGTTCAAGAAGGATCCGCCGCTGGCCGGCCGTGCCTTCGCCAACACCTACGACTACTCGTATGACACCCCGGGTGGTTACTACTACATGCGTTACGTCCAGCGCTTCTGATCTGGGCCAGGCATAAGTGACACAGTGGCCCCGGAAACGGGGCCACTTTTTTTCCCGCACACGACGGTCAAGCCCATGCCCGCCCCTTTGCCCCCGCCCCTGTCGGCACTCATCGAGCAAGCCCACCGGCTGGCCGCCTCAGGCAACCCCGGCGCCGCCGAACGCTGCTTCGAGCAGGTACGACAACGCGACCCGGACAACCTGCAGGCCCTCAATTTCATCGCGCTGTGCCACAGCGCGCGCGGAAACCACCACGACGCGACGCGCCTGCTGCAACGCGCACTGGCGCTGGCGCCCGACGATGTGGGCACGCACAAGAACCTCGCCGTTTCACTGATTCAACAGCAGCAATACGATGCCGCCGAGCCACTGCTGCGCGCCGCATTGGCCCTGGACCCCGGCTTCTTTGTCGCCCGCCTGTACCTGGGCTGGGTGCAGGAGCAGCAGCGCCGGCCGCACCTGGCGCTGACCACGTACTTTCTGGCCGTCAACGCGGCCCAGAAGCAGGGCAACTGGCTGAGCGACGACAGCACGCCGCCGGGGCTTCGCCCACGCGTACTGCACGCCATGCAGTTCCTCGCGCACGGGCGGCACGACGTGCTTCGCCGCCTGCTTGCGCCCCTGCACGCCCAACACGGCGCCCAGGCGCTGCGACGGGTGGACAAGGCCGTGGACGGCTACCTGGGGCGCATGCGCCTGCAGACAGCCGATCCGCTGCAGCGCCCGAGCTTCCTGTATTTCCCTGACCTTCCGGCCACGCCCTATCTGGAGCGGTCGCTGTTTCCCTGGTATGAGGCGCTTGAAGACCAGACCGGGGTGCTGCGCGAGGAGCTGTTGTCGGTGCTGGACGAACGCGCCCTGCTGCAACCGTTCCTCGGGGAGGCCGCCACGGCGGGTGGCCAAAGCTATCTGGCTGGCGAAGCAGGCGCAGCGGCGCGTTGGGATGGGTTCTTCTTCCATCGGCACGGCCGGCGCTATGACGACAACTGCGAGCGCTGCCCGCGTACCGCCGCCGCCCTGCAGGCGACCACGCTGGTGCAGATTCCCGGCCATGCGCCGGAGGCGCTCTACTCCGTACTGGGCCCCGGCTCGCACATCCGCCCGCATACCGGGGTGACCAACACCCGCATCGTCACCCACCTGCCCCTGGTGGTGCCCGAGCACTGCGCGCTGCGCGTGGCCGGGCAGACCCATGCATGGCAGACGGGACGCTGCGTCAGCTTTGACGACACCTGGGAGCATGAAGCCTGGAATCGCGGCACCCAGACGCGCGTGGTGCTGCTGTTCGATGTATGGAACCCGCACCTCACCGACGTCGAACGCGATGCGGTCAGCCAGCTGGTCACGGCCATCGCCGAATTGAACGGCGCCCAGGTACTGGTCGAGTAACCTCAGCCGATCGGAATCAACGTCTCGATCACATGCTCCACGTAGGCCTCGAAATCCTCGCGGGCCTGCTTGGGCTGCTGCAGCTGCAGCGACAGCTGCAGGAAGCCCACGTACGCCGCATACGCCAGGCGCGCGCGGTGCTGCGCATCGGTACGGCTCAGCCCGGCCTGGCGGAACGAGGCCACCAGGTACTCCAGCCGGCGGTGCGAGACGCGGTCGATGACCGGGCGCACCATCGGGTGATCCAGCGCCTTGAGCAGCTCGCTGTAGATGATGTGCGGCTGCACTTCATGGGCGACCACCTGGAACAGCTGGCGCAGGCGCGCACGCGGATCCGGCACGTCTTCCAGGCTGCCGAACACCTGCTCCTGCTCGAACAGTTCCCAGCGCTCCAGCGCGGCCTGCAGCAGCGCGTCACGCGACGGGAAGTGCCAGTAGAAACTGCCCTTGGTGACCCCCAGGCGACGCGCCAGCGGCTCCACCGCCACGGCACCGACACCTTGTTCTGCAATCAGGTCCAGGGCAGCCTGGGCCCAGTCTTCCGCGCTCAGGCGGCTGTTGCGGCCGGCACGTGGCTCGCCGGCGGAAGCTTCAGGTTCATTCATGGCGTTGATTTAACCATACGCCGGGGTCCGTGTCCGCCAAAATGGCACGCCGTGACCCGCGCCAACGCCCGCACCGTGGCGGACCCGGCGCCCTTCCGCCGCGCTGTGATGGGCTTCCATACCCCCAAGTATTGACATGCCCACGGGCAGGTCCATACTAGCGAGTATGGTCATTCCTTCTTCTACCCTGCCCCGCGTTGACGATGAGCGACTGACCGGCGCGCACGATGCCGTGCTGGCCGCCACCCGCTCCTCGCCCGGGCGCCGCGGCACCGTGCTGTTCGCCCATGGCTTCGGCCAGACCCGGCATGCCTGGACGTCCACCGCGCACTCCCTGGCGGCTGCCGGCTACCAGACCCTGGCCTACGATGCGCGCGGCCATGGCGACTCGGACTGGAATCCGGCCGACCTGCCCTACCACGGCGAACAGTTCGCCGATGACCTGATCGTGCTGGCCGGCGAACAGCCGCAGCCGCCGATCCTGGTTGCCGCCTCGATGGGCGGGCTGTTCGGGCTGCTCGCCGAATCGCGCTGGCCGGGCCTGTTCTCGGCCATGGTGCTGGTGGACATCACCCCGCGCTGGGACACCGCCGGGGTCGAAAAGATCCTGATGTTCATGACCGCCCATCCGGACGGCTTCGCCTCGCTGGCGCAGGCCGCCGATGTGATCTCGGCGTACATGCCGCATCGGCCACGCAAATCCGACGATTCGCTGCGCGCCCTGCTGCGCGACGATGGCCATGGTCGCTGGCGCTGGCACTGGGACCCGCGCCTGGTCGCCGAACTGGCGCGCGACAGCGAACAGCACCAGGACGCGCTCGCCGAGGCGGCGCGCCAGGTCAAATGCCCGTTGCTGCTGGTCAGCGGCGGGCGCAGCACGCTGGTCACCCCGCAGACGGTGGCCGAATTCCTCGCGTTGGTGCCGCATGCGCGCCATGTGCAGTTGCCGGAGGCCACCCATATGGTCGCCGGTGATGACACCAACGCCTTTACCGCTACTGTGTTGGACTATCTGGACGTGTTGCCCTCGGCCTCCGCCGTTGCACAGTCCGCCACTACCGAGCACGTCACCGGAGCACGCTCATGAGCATTGTCGTTCCCTTCCTGGCCATCCTGCTGGCGGGCGCCATCGTCGCCTACCACCGGATGCGGCTGATCACCTGGACGATCGTCAGCCTGGTGCTGCTGGCCGCCTGCTGGTTCATCCCCTACGTCAACCAGACCGCCACCATCGTCGCTGC
>Ga0308167_1004133_pt1 | contig 10820 bp, 3 predicted proteins | sample PhyCR1_2_FD_202138 | JGI IMG/M metagenome (GOLD analysis project Ga0308167, IMG submission 202138) | Phyllosphere microbial communities from UC Gill Tract Community Farm, Albany, California, United States - DLSLRC.R1 | ecosystem: Host-associated > Plants > Phyllosphere > Unclassified | place... | reverse complement strand
GCGGGGCGCAGATGTCGCAGAGCTCGGTGGGGAATCCGTGGATGCACTCGTCAGTCACGACTGGTGGGGGTCCTTCCGTGCCCGGGTGGGGGTGATCGGGCACGAGGTCCAACGGTACGTCATCCCGACCCCTTCCCGGTCACTGTCGGTAGAGCAGTGCGCGGACCTCGGACTCCGCCGCGTGCGTGCGGTCGGGGTCGATGGTCTCGCCGTGGTCGTAGGCGTCGAGCAGCCGCGGGTCGATGTAGCTCTGCCGGCACACCGTCGGGGTGTTGCCGAGTTCCTCGCTCGCGACCTTGACCGCGTGGGAGACGGCACGCTTCCGCTTCGCCTGGGACGTCTGCGGTCCGGTCGTCGCGAGGTCGACGGCTGCGGCCACCGTGCCGTGCAGCGTCCGGAAGTCCTTCGCGGTGAACTCGTCCCCCGCGCGCTCCTTCACGTACGCGTTGATGTCCTCGGCGGACAGCGGCTCCCACTCGGCGCCGCGGCGCTCACGGAACGAGAGCAACCGGGCGTTCGGACCGCGCCGCTTCATGCCCGCGATGACCGTCGCGAGGTCGGGGTCGTGGATCGACGACGACCACTCCTGCCCGCTCTTCCCGGGGAAGTCGAGCTCGATGTCGTCGCCGGACACGTGGGCGTGCGCGCAGAGCAGCGTCGAGAGCCCGCGGCTGCCGTGCTCGGAGGCGTAGCGCTCGGACCCGACCCGGAGCGAGCCCTGGTCGAGCATCCGGAAGGCCGCCGCGAGGGCACGCTGCCGGTCGGGTTCCGGGCGTCGGAGGTCCATGGTCACCCCGCGTCGCGCGACCGGCAGGGACTCGGCGAGGGCGAGCGCGCGGTCGTACTTGATGCGGTCCATGCGCTCGCGCCATGACGGGTGGTACATGTACTGCCGCCGCCCGGCACCGTCGATCCCGGTGGCGAGGACGTGGCCGTTGTCGTACGGCGAGATCCACACGTCGTCCCACGCGGGCGGGATGACGAGGTCCTCGAGACGCTGTCGGACCGCGGCGTCGGTGACGGTGTTGCCGTCCGGGTCGCGGTAGGAGAAGCCACGCCCGCTGCGGACGCGGTGGTAGCCGCGACCGTTGGTCGCGGAGCGGCGGAGACGTGTCACGTCCTCGATGCAACTCGCTTGCGCCTGTGACCCGGCCCGACGACGGACGGGAGGCACGGTGCCAGCTGGCACCGTGCCTCCCGTCCGTCAGGTGGTCACGCTCGGCGACGTCGGCGCGTCACCAGCAGGACACCACCCGCTGTCATCGCGAGGAGCGCGATCAGCGCGCCGATGCCGAGTCCGGCCGCGCCGGTGAAGGCGAGCTCGCCCGCCGGCTTCGGTGCGTCGCGCACGGGGGCCGGGTCGCTGGCGCGCATCGGGTCCGTCGGGCTGGCGGAGCCGGCGATCGGTACCACCTGCGTCGTCGGCGACTCGACCGTGGCGACGTTCGTGATGCGGTCAGGGGCGTCGGTCGCGACCTTCGCCGTGACCTGAAACGCGACCTGGCCGTCGACCGCGAGTGGACCCGTCAGGGTGCAGGTGACGGTCTGCCCGGTGGTGCACGTCGCTGCCTTCGCGTCGTTCACGCTCACCAGGGTGAGGCCGACGGGCAGGCGGTCGGTCACGACCACGGGGCCCGGGTCCTCGGTGGGGCCGTCGTTGCGTACCGTGATGGTGTAGCCGACGGTCTGGCCGCGGACGACCTGACCCGTGTGGGTCTTCGTGACCGACAGGCTGGACGCGGGGTCGACCGCCAGCTCGTCGGCTGCCTCGTTGTCGGCGAGCGTCGTCTCGGTCGTGGTCGTCGCGACGGTCGCGCTCGGCTGCACGCCCGGGTACGCGGCGGCAGTCGGCGTCTGGTGCACCGTGATGACCGGCGCGAGCGAACCGGTCGGCAGCGTCCCCGCCAGGGCGAACGACACCGTGGTCGAGCCGTCGGCGTTGTGCACCACACCGGTGACCGTCCACGCGGCATCGGCCTCGGTCGAGACGTACGTCAGGCCCTTCGGCAGCGTGTACGTCGCGGTGACCGCCACGGCGTCGGACAGCCCGGCGTTCCGGACCTGGATCGTCTCCGGGAGGTCCTTGCCGATGACCGCGGTGCCGTCGTGGCCGATCGTGATCGCCACGTTCGCGACCTCGTCGACGTCGAGCGGGCTCGTCACCGGCTGGTCGTTCGTGCCGGCCGGCGCCGGCGTGCCCTGCCCCGAGATCACGGCACGGTTCGCGATCTGCCCGGCTGTGTACCCGGAGGCGACCTTCGTCGTGATCCACAGGCCCGGTGCGTCCGTCCCGGCGACGATCGTCGTGGGGAGCGAGCACGTGACGAGCTTCGGGTCGGTGGTGCCGTCGCACGTCCACACGGCGCCGTCGCTCGAGGCACCCGCGAAGGTGAGTCCCTCGGGCAGGACGTCGGTGACGACCGTCGTGGGCTGCTCGTCGGAGGGTCCCTCGTTGTGGACCTGCAGGAGCCAGACCTGCTCGGCACCGGCGGTGACGCGCTTCGACGCGGTGGTGGAGCCGACCTTCGCGACCGGGGTCTTCACCAGGCCGAGCGTGGCGTGCGTCGTCACCGCGACGTCGTCGCCGGCCGTGTCGTTCGTCGGGTCGGTGTCCGGGGTCGCACTCGACACCGTCGCGGTGTTGCGGAGCGTGCCGGCCGGGGTGCCGGACGCGATCGAGGCCGTCACGTGGAACACGGCGGTGTCACCGCTCGCCAGGGTGTCGGTGGTCCAGGTGCCCGCGTCCGCGCCCTGTTCCCAGGCCGCGTCGGTCGTGACCTTCCGGATCGTCATGCCCGTGGGCGGGGTGTCGGACCAGGAGACGTCCTGCGCGTCCGAGGGGCCGTCGTTCGTCACGGTGACGTCGTACGTGACGTCCGTGCCGGCGTCGGCGCTCGGGGCGCTCGTGCGCTGCTTGGTGATCGACAGGTCGGCGTGCGTGGTGACGTCCACGGTCGCCTCGTCGTGCACGACCGGTCCGGATGCCGTGACGGGCGACGCGGTCGCGGTGTTCACGATCGACGAGCCCCGGAAGGACGCCGGCACGTGCACGGTCAGGACGATCGTGTTCGGGTCGGAGGCCCCCGCTGCGATGCCGTCGGTGCTGGACAGCGTCAGGACGCCGTCCTCGTTCGACTCGAGCGCCCAGTGCTGCTCGGTCTCCGGCGACAGGCCGCGGAACTCCACGCCGGCCGGCAGGGTGTCCTGCACCCGGACGCTCGGCGTGCGGTCGTCCCCGGCGGGCAGGTCGGACGGGCCCTTCGGGTTCGCGACCGTGATCGTGTAGGTGACGTCCTTGCCGGCGTCGACCGTCTCGACGTCCGCGGTCTTCGTCACCGAGAGACCGGCCGTCTGGGAGGCGTCGCTCCGTGCCTGGTCCTGGGCGGTCGCGGCGTTGTCAGCCGTCACCACTGCGGTGTTCACCAGGGTCCCCGTGAAGGACGACGGGGTCGTCACCGTGATGGTGAACGTCGTGCTCTTCCCGGCGGCGAGGGCGCCGTCGAGCGCGCAGGTGACGTCGGTGCCGTCGGCAGCCGGGGCCGTGCAGGTCCAGGGGCCGTCGGTCTGCGTGATGGTGTCGGTCGCCGCGTCGACGGGCGCGTCGGACCGGAGGCGCGTGCCCGACTCGAGCGTGTCCGTCACCCGCACCGTGCGGGCGTCGGCCGTCCCGGTGTTCGTCACCGTGACGGTCCAGTCCGCCGGGTCACCGGCGACCAGCGCATCGGACCCGAAGGCCTTGTCGATGGTCAGCGACGTCGTGTCGTCCACCGCGGTGGTCGCCTTCGAGTCGTCGTTCGACGTCGTGGGGTCGGTCGTCTTCGTGGAGTCGACCGCGACCGCGGCGGTGTTGACGATCGACTGCGCGGCGGTGACGTCCGAGTGCACGGTCGCGGTGACGGTGATCGCGCCGGCGGTGGTGCCGTTCGCGAGGCCGTCGCGGGTGCAGGTCACGGTGTCGTCGTCCGTGTCACAGGTCCACGCGGCGTCGGTCGACGTGGCGCTGACGAGCGTCACGGTGTCGGGCAGCGTGTCCGTGACGGTCACCGTGCCGCGCGCGTCGGAGACGCTCTGCACGGCGGTGTCCTGGAGGTTCTGCACGGACAGGTTCCACGAGATCGTCCGTCCGGCCTGGGCCTTCTCGGACGGGCCGGTCTTGGTGATCGCGAGGTCGGCGATCGCGACCGGGGTCACGCTCGCGGTGTCGCTGTCGTTGCCGGCCTTCGGGTCGAAGGTCTGGCCCGTGCCCTGGTGGATCGTGGCGGTGTTGCGGATCGCGGTGAGCGGAGCGTTCGCCGGCAGCGTCAGCGCGACGTCGAGCTCGGGGAACGAGGCGCCCTTCGCGACCGTGGCGCCGTTGACGCACGACCACGTGCCGTCGGTCGGGGTGCAGGTCCAACCCGTGCCACTGAAGGCCAGCGTCGCCCCGGTGGGCAGGCCGGTCGGAGCGTCGACGACGGTGGTGCCGTGGGCGGCGTCGTCGCCCGCGTTCGTCACCGTGATGGTCCAGGCCTTCGTGGTGGTGGCCCCGGCGACGACCTTCGCGGTCGTGGCCGTCTTCGTCAGGGCCAGGTCGGCCGCTGCGATCCGGGCCGTGGCCGTCGCGTCGTCTCCGCCGTCGGGGTAGGCGACGAACGAGCCGTCACCGCCGTCGTAGGCGGTGCCACCGGAGGCGTCCGTGACGGTCGCCGTGACGTGGTTGGTGTGCGCGACCGTGGTGCCGGCGCCGGGCGTCGTGGCCGCGTCGGCGGTCGGGGTCGCCCGGTAGTGCAGCGTCATCGTGGCGTTCGCCCCGAGCTGGCCGAGGCTCGACCAGGTGAGGGTGCTGCCGGCCGTCGTGGGGTCGGCCACCGGGGTGGCGGCTCCACCGTCACGGACGAGCGTGGCGCTGCCGGCGACGTACTGCCAGTTCGCGGGCAGCACGTCCTTCGCGGCGACGTTCGTCGCGGCGCTGCCGGTGTTGGTGAACGTCACCGAGAAGTCGGAGGGGACGCCGACGTAGGACAGCCCCCCGACGGTGTCGTTCGACTTCGCGACGGCGACCTTCGGGAACGCCGGGGTCACCTGCGCCGTCGCGGAGACCGGACCGTAGGAGTCGCCTGCCGCGCCGTCCTGCGTGTCGGGCAGACTGCGGTAGGACGACACGGTCGCCTTGTTCACCAGCGCGGTGCCGTCGAGGTCCGTGTCCGGCGCGAGCCGGGCCGAGTAGGTCAGCAGAACGGACTGCGCCGCAGACCCACCCGGGACCGTCAGGCCCGTCCAGGTGATGGTGCCGCCGCCACAGCCGGCGCCCGCCGGATCGAAGACGCCGCCGTTGCTGATCGGCTTCGTGGTGTCGACGACGATCCCGGCCGGGACACAGTCGAGGATCCGGGTCGCGGAGGCCGGAGAGGCGCCCGCTGCGTTCGTGACGGTGACGGTGTACCCGACGGACGCGCCCGGCTCGGCGGAGACCTTGTCGCTCGTCACGCCACCGGTCGTCGCGGACTTCCGGACCGTCAACGACGGCGTCACCACGGTCGCGAGCGCGGCGTTGGACTTCACCGTGCTCGTCGTGGAGGTGTCACCCTGCGTCCGGTTCCACGTCAGGTTCGCGGTGTTGCTGGTGGCGGTCCCGCTCGTGGCGCCGGAGCCGATCCGGACCGGCACGGTGATCGTCACCTTGACGGCCTGCGCCTGGTCGGTCCCGATGTCGGACAGACGGACGGTGAGCACGCGGTCGCCCGAATCGAAGACCGGGACGGCGGTGATCGAGTTCGGCGACACCGTCGCCGCCGGGGCGCCGTTCCGGACGACGCCGGCCGGCAGGGTGTCGGTGACGACCCCGTCGTGCAGGGCGACGTTCTGCGGGACCGTCACGGTGACGGTGTAGGTGCCCGTGTCACCGGCTCGGACGGACAGTGGGGTCGTCCCGGTCGGGGCCGTCGTCGCGGAGGTGACGGTGCCCGACGCTGCGTTCCAGTTCGGGGCGGTGAGCGTCTTGGTCACGGTCGGCGATGCCACGGAGACACTGTCGTCCTTCGTCACGCGCTGCACGTAGGCCGTGCCGGTGGTCCCGTAGTCGGAGTCGAGGCTCGAAGCGAGCACCACGGCGGTGTTCTTGAACGAGCTCGTCGCGGACGCCGAGCTCCCCAGGGTTCCCGTCACCGTGATCGTCTTCGATGCACCCGCTGCGATGGTGCCGACGTTCCACGCGTGCAGCGTCGTTCCGGTCGCGCAGGCAAGCGCAGCGCGCTGGGCGGTCGTGACGTCGGTGCTGGACGCTTCGGTCGGCGTCGACGCTCCGAACGTGAGCGAGTCCGGGAAACAGTCCGCCACGATCACGGAACGGGCGTCGGTGGCGGACGCGGAGTTGGTGGCGACGAGCTTCCAGGTGATGGTGTCGGCTCCGGTCACCGGCCCCGTCGGGGTGTGCGTCTTGGCGACGGTCATCTTCGGCGCCTGCGAGACGACCGAGACTGACGAGGTCGGCGCGGAAGGAGCCTTCGTCACCGGATCGGTGGAGGTGAAGGACGCCGTGTTCGTCAGCGTGGTGTCCGCGTAGGTCGCGGCCGAGGTGTTCGTCGCGCTGAGGCCTGAGGTGACCCGGAGGCCCGACACCGTGACGGAGAAGACGAGGTCGGTGTCTCCGGTGTTGTCGAACGTCGTCGGGAAGCGCAGGGCCCCGCCGTCCTTCGCGCTGGTCTGGCTCGCGCCGCCGGTGAAGGTGAACGTGTACGGGTTTCCGTCGGCGGCGGTGCCGTACTCGACCGACGCGTTGCCGTCGGTCACGGATCGGGTGACCGGAGTGGTGGATCCCGGCATGGTCAGCGACCAGGTCGTGGACGACGTCGTGCCGATGCCCGACGGCAAGGTGTCGGCGAGGACCGCCGAGCCGACGCTCGTGTGGGCCGGGACGGTCGCCGTGTAGGTGTACTGCAGGCCCTGACCGGGCACCGCGGTGGTGCCGGAGCGGTTCGTGCCGCCGGGGACCGCACCACCGGACTTCTGCACGGTGTTCGGTTGGATGGTCACGGTGCGCTGGGCGTCCGCGCTGACGGCGGCGCCCTGATCACCCGTGGCAGCGGCGCTGTGCGCGCTCGTCCCGGACGGGGCCGGGATCCACGTCTGCGAGGTGCCGTCGTTGCTCGCGGTCGCGAAGGACACCACTGACGCGGCGTTCGTGTAGGCGGTCCCCGCGTAGCCCGGGTTCGGCACGGTCATCGTGTACGTGAGGTCGATCGACGCACCGGGAGCAATGGGCCCGAGGCCCTTCCACACCAGGAAGTCGCGGTCGGCGTAGCGTGTCGCCGCCCCAGTCGGCGGATCGGACAGGCAGTCGAACGCCGCCGACTCGGCCACTGCGTCGCAGCTGATGCCTGCCGGCAAGGCGTCCCACACCGTGACGGCGTTGATCGGGAGGCCGGCGCCGGTGTCCTTCGTGTTCGTCACCGTCAGGGTGTACTCGAGCGTCTGACCCTCGGTGGTGTACTGCGGGTCCCGGGACGCGGCCGTCCCGACCCGGGTGATGTGCTTGTCGAGCGTCACGACCGGGCTTCCTGCGACGGAGTAGTCCACCGCGTCGCGGAGGCTCGTCACCTTGCCGTCCGTGTTCTGCTGCGCGTACTTCATGAGGTTCGCGGTGATGTCGGGCTTCGCGGAGTCAGCGCCCGACTCGTCGATGTGGGCCATCACGTAGAGGACGAGGCGGGTCGGATCCGTCGAGGTGCTGTCGACGTAGGTGCCCGAGGCTCCGGTCACGGTCCGTCCGACCGCGAAGGTCGCCGACCGGTCGTCGGGCGTGCCGGAGAGCGCGACGTCAGCGACGTCGCTCTCCTCACCGACGACCCAGTCATCGCCCTTCGTCCAGCCATTCGCACTCGTGGTCCCGACGGGGAGCATGTCGGTCACCGTCGCGTTCCTGGTCTCGACACCGGCGGGGAACGTCACCTGCAGGCGGAAGCAGACCTGGTCACCGCGCGAGAACGGCTCGGTGGACGCCGTCGTGTACTTCGACGTGCCGGCGGCAGCGCAGTCGGCGACGCCACTGATCGTCGACGCCGCCGAGCGTGGGAGGACCTGCTTCTCGATCGACGGGGTCGACGACACGATCGTGGCCGCGGAGTCGTCGGAGACGGTCTGGGTGCCGGTGTCGCCGTGGACGCCCGTCGAGGTGCCCCGCATCTGCACGGTGTTCCGGAACGCGTCGCCTGCAGCGGTCGGCCCCGCCTGGGCCGAGGACGAGTAGGTCGTCCGCATGAGCGCTTCGTACTGCACCGTCACCGACCGGTTCGTCGTCATCGGCGGCAACGAGAACGTCATGGCGAAGGTGCCCGTGGCCGCGTCGTACACGACCCTCTCAACCGTGACCGTCACCGAGCTGCCGTCGGTTGCCTTCGCCGTGACCTGCCCGTTCATCCCGCCCGAGCTGCTCGGGTCGCACTCGGCGGGGAACGAACCCTGTCTGGTGACGGACGCTGGGAAGACAGGGCAGAGTCCGTTCGGCAGTGTGTCCGTCAGCGTGATGTCGTCGGAGCTCTCGTACTCGCTCGTCCGCACCAGCAGCGAGTACGTCGCGTGCTTCCCCGTGACGAACAGGCTCTGGTCGCCGGAGGCCACCGGGTCAGTGTCGACGGTCTTCGCCACCGCGAGGTCCATCGCCTCGACGGTGAGCTCTGCGCTGTCCGACTGCGTCTGCGAGGCGCCGGGGGCTACCGCGCCGGAGTAGGTTCCGCTCGCCGTGACGAGGTTCGTCTGTCCCTGGCCGTTCGAGACCGTGCTCGTCCCGTTCTGACGAGTCGACGCACCCGTGTTGTTGTCGAGGTTCGCCGCGCTCGCAAGCGCCGACGGGGTCGCAGCGGTCGCGGCGTCGGTGCCCGTGCGGAACGTCATCGTGTTCTCGCGGAGCGGGACCGCCGCCACGTAGCGGATCGTCACCGGCGCGCTACCGGTCACCTGCCCGAGGTTCCAGACGACCTTGGTGAAGACCTTCGAGCCCTGCTCGGGGACGTCGTTCACGGTCGTCACACTCACCGGGGTGGTGCAGTCCGTGAGCCCGGCAACCGAGGTGCGGTCCAGCGTCGCCGCACCGTCGTACTCCGGTCCCGTGGTCGTGTTGTCGATCGCGCCGCACCCGAGGAACTCGAGCCCAGCCGGCAGGTAGTCCGTCACCGTCACGCCGTCAGTCGGCGCGACCGAGGTGTTCGTCACCACGAGCGTGTAGACGGTCGGCTGGTCGTGGACGCCGCGGACGAGTTCGTTCTCGGGGCTGCGCTCGGCCTTCGTCACCTTGATCGCGGAGACCGACGTCGTGTTCGCCGTGTCCGCAGCCGAGTTCGTGGTGGTCGCCGCGACCGGGCTCCCGGCAGTCGCGGGATCGGTCGACGTGCTGAAGGTCGGGATGGTGCGCGCCGACGTGTTGGCGGCGACCCGCGCCGAGCCACCGAACGAGGAGCCGACGAGGTAGGTCCCGGTGTTCGCCGAGACCTGGAACGCGATCGACTTCTGGTCACCAGCGACCAGGTCGGAGACGTTCGGGAACACCAGGAGGGTACTGCCGTCCGTCAGCGTCGTGGACGTGGGTGCGCCGACCGCGTGGCCGTCCGACGTCGCGGCACCCTTGATCGACACCCCCGGCGGCAGGATGTACGAGTAGCCGAGGTTGTACAGGCTCGTCCCGGTGCCCGCTGCGCTGCGGTTCGTCGCCGTGAGGGTGACGGTCGCCTCGGCGCCGCTCAGCACCGATGCCGTGACCTTCGCGTCGAGGCTGATCAGCGGGTCCTCGGTCGCCGCGGCGGTCGGCTGCGCGACCGCGAACACGGAGAGCAACGCGGCGAGGAGGCTCACCACCACGACCATGGCGATGGCGCGCGGGCGTGCAGGGAACAGGGCAGAACGCATCGGGAGTGCTCTCGGGTCGTCGTCGAGTGACGCCGAGCGTTGCGCAGCGAGGACGCACCGTGCGGGCAGGGTCCCTGGGTGCGTGCTGCGGGGGTGTTCGGGTCACCACACGGGCCGGTCCGGCCTCGCGACTCCACGGTATCGACTTGCGGGAAACCGCCGCTGCACCCAGTGCGGGGTACACGACGGCCCCCCTTTGCGTGGACGGCCCCCGAGCGGGCGACACGGGCCCACCAGACGCGACTGCGCCCGCCCGGCTCGGAGCCGGACGGGCGCAGTGCAGACGGATCGGCTCAGGCCTCGCTGCTGCCGTTGTTCCCGATCTTCTCGTCGAGGTTCTGGGCGGTCTTGTCGATCTGCTCGTCGAACTTGCCGCCGGTGACCTTCTTGATGCCGTCGGCCAGGCCGTGAATGATCTTGTCCGAGACCTCTTCGGCCTTGTCGCTCTTGACGGCCTCTTCGATCTTGTCGCGGTTCTCGTCGACGAACGCCTTCGCCTTGTCGGTCACTTCCTGAGCCTTGGCGGACACGTTCTTCTGGATGTCGTCGAAGCCGGCCATGTTGCCTCCCTGTCCGGCCGGGCGTCCCGGCCGCTCGATGGCCGGACCTCCCGACCGCTTGGCCCACATCGTGCCCTCGGAAGGACCCGTTGTCCGGGAAACGCAGGGGAACTCTGAGCAAACGACAGCCCCGGGGGACGCGAAAGCGGGGCCGGACCCGAAGGCCCGACCCCGCTGCAGCAGGTAACCGGAGTTACTTGGTGATCTCCTCGACCGTACCGGCGCCGACCGTACGACCACCCTCACGGATGGCGAAACGGAGGCCCGGCTCCATGGCGATCGGCTGGATGAGCTCGACGGTCATGGAGACGGTGTCGCCGGGCATGACCATCTCGGTGCCCTCGGGCAGCGTGATGACGCCGGTGACGTCCGTGGTGCGGAAGT
>Ga0308167_1004131_pt1 | contig 10825 bp, 7 predicted proteins | sample PhyCR1_2_FD_202138 | JGI IMG/M metagenome (GOLD analysis project Ga0308167, IMG submission 202138) | Phyllosphere microbial communities from UC Gill Tract Community Farm, Albany, California, United States - DLSLRC.R1 | ecosystem: Host-associated > Plants > Phyllosphere > Unclassified | place... | reverse complement strand
GAGCTGATGCAACGAGGCGTGCTGGAACCATCCAGCGACGGCAAGGCGTCGAGCCTGGTTCGGTTACCCGGCCTGGGTCAGCAACGCTGCTACATCGTGAAGACGATTCCGGGCTCGGAAGAAAGCGAGGCCAGGGCTGCCTGACGGCATGCCAGCTGATCGAGGTAGCGCCGGCTCATTTCCGGCCTCGCCAGCCGTTCAACCACCATCCCTATCAACCGCTGTACCCAGAGACAATACAGATGAACACTATCCAAGAACTGAAAGACCGCCGCGACACACTGACCCTCGAAATGGAGAGCATTCAGCGCGACCTGGCGCCCTTCGAAGAAGCGCTGGAAAGTCCCGAGGTTATCCAGGAGGGCCGTCAAAGGGCCGTCCAGGATGAAATCAACGATCACAAAAGACGCATCGACTCGCGAGACTTTGAGATCCACCGTCTGAATCAAAAAATCGATCGCCTCGAGACTTTGGCGAACTGTGAGAGCTTGGCTGCGGGTTACCTCAGCGGCATGGCGAACTGGAAAGCCGACGAGATGGAGCTTAACGCAAAGCGCACCAGCATCGAGACCAGGTTGCAGCAAGTCCGCCAGAGCGATCAGGAAGACATGGCAAAGGCTCGACAAGCTGAAACAGACGCAGCCACTGCTTACGCACAAGCTGTCGCCTGGGGCGACGTGGAGGGCGAGAAAACCGCTAACGCGGAAGCTCAAAAGGCAGCAAAAAATCTCACGGCTGCGGCTGAGCATCACCGTCGCCAACAACTGATCATCAACGCACTGGAGCAAGAGCTGGTGACGATTGATCTGCACATCAATGAGGCACAAAAAGAATGCGCCAAGATCGAGAACCAAGCGGCTCACTTGGCGAACACTGTTTTGGAAGAACAATGGAATGAGGCCGCGAAAGCACTGCTGGAGACCGGTGGCAAGTTGTGGGCTGCGCGCAGACTGATCAATCGTGATCCGGTTGCCCTGCTGAATCTAGACATCCCTGAGCAAGGTGAAAACTTCGGAAGCTGGACCTTCCGAGAACTTGCAGAGCGATCACACCAACACAGCCTGCTTGACCTGTTGGCGGCCTAGCCTAAACCCTCCCTGAAGCAGCCGGCGAGGGCCGGTTGCTTCAGGCCTACCATCGGTCTAACCATGAACCAAACACCACAGAACAGCGCTCAGATGCCTGATGACCTAAAGGCCCGAAAGCTGCATTTGAACGGGATAATTGTCGGCATGGCTGGAGTGAAAAAGCTCAACGCAAGAGCAAACACTGACACCAAAGTTGAGACGCTCACGCTTGATGCAATCAAGGCAGAGCTTGATTTCATTGACCTTCAACTCAAAAGAAAGGGCGGCTGATAGAGAAGCGGAAGCTTAAGCAGCTTCCGCTTCGCTATATCCCTCCATTACTAAAAATATCCCAGATTTTTTCGGCTTTCGGTTTGTGGCGGCTGCGAGCTTATGACCGCTTCCGGCCAGAGGCGGCCATAAAATTTTCGCTCTCAAATGCTGCCAACCCCACCACTTGTCCCTCAGAAGGGGGAAGTGAGGTAACTCCATTGCACTGGTCAAATTCGATGCAAACAGCTGGTAAAGTGGAATGCAATTGCACACTCTAACTGATAAAGGACTGAGGTCGAGAAGCATGGATGACGAATATGCAGGCTGGCTTGCGAGCCGTCCCTCTCTGGTTGAGCACAGAAGCCACCCAAATCATTGGTTTAATCGTGCCGCAGACTTGAAAGCGTCAGCGGGTGCACTCTGGCACTCGATGGGGCCTCAAGACGCGTCAATCGCACAGGAGCTTGGTTACGGCAGCGGGTACAGCATGAAAGTGGCGTGCTGGCCGGCGTATCACATGCTCTGCGGACTCTCTCTAGAACTGATCATGAAAGCTGTTCTTGTTCAGCGAGTTACGCCGCAGAGACAGGTTGAAATTCACTTTTTGCACAAACTCCATCAGGCGCTCGGCCTGAGCCTCGATGATGAGCGTAAACAGCTACTCGACTTCTACGAAGCTTCGGTCGTTTGGGCCGGTCGCTACCCTACGCCACGCAATCCGACGGACGAAAAGCTTTTGAGCCATTACAGCCTTGAGAGTAGCGTACTCACCAAACCCATATTAACGGGGCCCCCCGGCACCCTACAGTTCAGAGCATCCAGCGACACCACAGATTGGGGCAACTTTTCGAAGCTGTGGTGCGAATACGCGAAGCTGTTCGATCACACCTAAAAGCGAACCTTACTCCGGCCAAACAGGTTGCCTCGGTGCCAGGCGAGGTATTCATGGTGCCTTGGTGACAGCTTCACTTTCAGCTCTGCCGAGCAATTCAGGATCAGCCTGTCGTGGTCAGAGACGTGAGGAGAAATCAGAATCCTTCCTCCTTCGTCGAACGAGACATATCCCTTATCAAACAAGGCATCGAGGCTGGGACTGAGAAGCAGGCCATTAAACACATCGAGCCGTTCAGCGTTGGTGGACTCGCTCCAAGGCTTGATGTGTGAAGCCTTGAGAATGTCGATCTGTAAACATCCCGTGGCCGCGCATGCTCCCCAGTGTTCGATCAGTTTCTTACGAAAAGCCCCCTGGCCGATCCGAGCCAATATGACCTGGCGCTTTTGCGTTTCAGTTAGCTTCGCGTCCGCCGTCACCTGCTCTTCTTGGCCCTTGATGATCACATCGGAAACTTCGTCCGTGATCCAGAATTTTCGCGGCGCGCCATAACCTCCGTCACGATTAGGTGTAACGCCGGTTGAAAAGCAAAATTTCTCAAAAGCCAGTTGCAAAATCTCATTCGGGGCCGGCGGAGACCCATAAATCCGGCTCAGGGCATCATTGGTGCGACTACCGTGCTTATCCTGGTTGCTGCCATGTGCCTGGATTTCATTTCCTACATAACCAATAAACCTCGATGGGGCAAAAGCGATGCCCGCACCGGTGAGGTAGGGAAGGTAGCATTTGCCATTTTTGATCAGGTCACGACAGATATCCCCATCCCCGCCTGCAAGACGCCTTGTACGATCCAGGACATCAAGATTCTTTAACACCTGCTCCTCGCTTACCACGAGTTCCATTACCTCTCCCTATTCAGACAACGCTGAAGATGAACAACCAATGTATGGACAGGTTTTATCCTACGCCATAGCCGATAGATAGACCGGAGAGCCCCCTCAACAATTGTCGCTAGGTGGCAGTTTTCAGAGCGCGCTATAGGGCAGCCCCAAATCAACACGCACGCGAATGTCCGCTTTCGGCCATAAGCGGACCTTCACGAGCGCCCGCTTTCGGTCAAAGGGCGACATTAACGACCTCATTTTCTGTTGCCTGAAGGTCTCTAGAAAATTGGGGCCTATTCACTTGTAGCTTTGTTATCCTATTCGATAGTGTAAATGCTATCTTTCGACACTAGATTCGTCGGGCTCATCCAAAAAATATTCTCGAACTGAGAAAAAATTCCGTGGCGCTTTTTGCAGTTATTGATGAAACAGCTTATAACAATCTAGATTTTGCAAATTAAGAAATCCACCCAAACTAGGCTTTGCACCCTTTATGGATTTTCAGAAAGACAGCTTTATCGCTTAAAAAATTCTGAGCCTTCTCCATCGGGCCTCATTGCTATCGTTACGATTAGAAAAATAGGGATATTAAAATGACTGGTACCTCGATAACCGTTGTCGCACTTTCTAGAGCGCTAACACCTTTGATTTCCGACATATATAAAGGCGCAAAAGATCAGGCCCGGAGTGCTCTTGCAAAATGGAAAACCGACTCGGGCATTAAAAGTATAGCTTCGACATTAAATAGAATAGATAAGGTAAAAACAATTTGGTCAGCAGAAAAAGAAATTTCTTTAAGTAAGTTTTATTATCCGTCAAAAGTAAGGCGTGATGGAGTAACGATTCATGTCGACAACATCGATTCGCTTCCGGAAGGCAATATTGTAATTGAGGGTATTGTTGGGCAAGGTAAGTCTATCTTTATGAGATATCTTGCAGCCTCTATGATCTCCGCTCTACCCGCTACGACCATCCCTATCCTCATAGAATTACGGACCATTACGGATAAGCGGAGCCTGTCAGATACAATATCAATGTTTTTACTATCAATAGGAATAAAGGATGACGGAGAAATATTTGATTACTTGGCGCAGTCCAAAAAAATCGTATTGCTTCTAGATGGTTTTGACGAAGTGCCTAGTGGATGCGTCAAGGAAACCATATTACAGCTAGACTATCTGCAAACAAAACATCCAAACTTAAAAATAATAGTTTCTAGCCGTCCGCGCAGTCACATTCAAAATGCATCAGGCTTTGAAGTAATCAAGCTCGAGCCTTTAAATACAGCTGATTACGACTTGTTTGTATCTAAATTAATAGCTTCTAAAGCTAAAAGGGCTGATGTGATTTCTGCTTTGAACGATTGCGAGGACAATATTAAGGGGGTAATTCACACGCCGTTAATGCTTACACTTGTTGTAATGATCTATCAAACAGAAAAAGAAATCCCAACAACACTCGCAGATTTTTTTGATAAATTATTCGGCACTGTTTTTAGTAAGCATGACAAACTCAAGGCAGGATTTAATCGACAACATCACACCGAATTATCGGAAAGCAGTCTCAAAGAACTTTTTGAGACATTTTGCTTTATGACGATTCAGCAGGGCGTTGGTCGTTCAATGTCAAGTGCAAAGTTCGACAAAATATTCAGGGAAGCTATAAGCTATGCTAGTGATCTAAAATGTAGGAATGAGGACTTCCGTGAAGACATTATAAAGGTGGCTTGCTTAATGCTGGAGGAAGGTATTGATATGATTACCTTTTTACACAAAAGCATCCTTGATTATCATGCAGCTGCTTTCGTGCGTGATCTATCTGATGAGCAAATCATCGATTTCTACTTGATTTCTTTCGAAAATTACGGCCAGTGGGAACATGTCTTACAGTTTTTAAAAACAATAGACCCTGTGCGCTATGCTCGGGAGTACACATTGAAGAACCTTCCCGTTGCACTTGAAGAACTCAATGCGATCATTAAAAGAAAGAACCCTAATGACTTAATTACTTATCTCGAAAAACTACTTCCCAATGCAGTTATCACCATTAATTCAGGAGGGAAAAAAGAGTTCTCTAGGACCACTATATCTTCATGCGAGCTGCACTTAGAAATAATCAACTCCTTTACCACTGCTATCTTTAAAATTCTAAATCGCTCATCAAAAGATGAATTATTTAGAGCTGCTACTCTCAGCGGGTCAGAGCCTCCTAAACGAGGCTACCCTTATGAGCTCTCGTTAAGAAGCGTTGTAACTGAGCTCGGCGATGATGAAATCTGGGAGCTTTTGAATATCGCAGCTTTTTCATCCCAGCTGTTACTTGACTCAGCTAAAAAAAGTGTCGAAAAAGAGAGCCAAAAGAGTAAGGCTCTTAAAGGAATGTTACTTAAGAAGCCTCGAGTAAGCCTGTCGGATGCATAACACTGGGAAATTATAAGGTGGAATATGCGCAGTCGCACAAAGGAGCTTAGGTATCGACGCACTCAACCTCTCAACCTATCATCAGGCGTACTGTAGTTTTCCATCGAGTTGAGCCTCTGTGGCCATAGCTCGCGGCAGCGTGACTGAATCGCTGCTGAGCTCCAAGGCGCCTTATACTGACCCCTTTGGCCGACTCCTGCCGTTTGGTGACAGGCAGGAACCGGCCAGAGGCGGACAGTTTCACAGGCTTAGCAGCGTATGCTTGAAGCTTGAAGGCGTCTACAGAAGCAGGGGGCGATTCAGGGCGTGAATAATATTGGTCAAAGACACCGACAATATAAACTTTAGAGAACTTGCGCACCACATCTTGTTGCAATTGAAAAATCTACATATTCAAAGAATAAACAGTTGCTTCTTCGGAATATAGCGATTTAGAAATTTTTTCAATTAGATTTGCAGAAATATATTTTGATAAGTCCTCATTAGTTATAGCCTTACTTCCAAGTGGGTATCTAGTGAATAGGTCATACATTTTCCGAGTATTAGCAAGGGATGAGTCGCTTTTCGCCAAATGCGATAACAACTTCTGAATAAAAAGCCCCAGGGCGCTATCTGCCGGTCTGGCCTCTCCTTCGTCATGATATTCATATACTCTTTCGAAAGTCATGTTCATTGGCTCATTATCGACATCGTAGCAAAAAATTGTGCGAGTTCCCGCCAAACAAAAACCATCAAGCGAAAGTACTGCATCTACCATGCACAGTGATGGACCTAAATCAAAGTGATGCTTTGCAAGCGCATCGAGAACAGACTCATATGCAGGCTTGTATTTATTTTCGATATCACTAGAAAGGGCCAACACACCGTAAAAAATTGGGATTCTACCAATTGGATCACTTGAGCTTGTACCATTTAAAAGCTTTGCCGTATAAACAGCATCTTTTATATTTTGCAAGCGCAAGCTTAGTTTGCATTCAAAAGCAGCCACAACAGAATCGATCGGATACACCTTGGGTTTAAAAAAAGCTTTAGGGAAGTTCTTGTCCACTATCAATATGTCAATTTGAGGAGATATCAATGGGCCTATCCCAGCGATCACACCTTTAAGAACGACTTCATATTGCGGTAGCAAATTTTGCAATAGGTCTACCCAACATTCCTCAGTTGCGTCACCCGCTGTACCATGATCTAACCCAGTATAAATATTTTTAATTAAAAAGCACTCTGCGCTTAGCCTGCGCTCTTGCTCTAAAGTTGAATAATAAATGACCCTATCATCTGGTTGCCATTTTTGTCGCGTGCGAGTTTTCAGCGAATCCAAGCCCCGATGATAGGCGACTTCCCCGATAACCTCACGAAAGCAGCGAAGCCAAATACTATCGTGGATCCAATCCGAACTAGGCTGACGCATCATCACCTACCATGAATAACTTGGATTTTTTAAATTGCTTTTTTTGATTGGTCATTTCATTGCCATTTTGGTTTTTACATATGGCGATATATTTATAAGTTATTTGCCTCGTTATTTTGAAGCTTGCGCATGCGAGTTCGAATGAAATCTAGCAACGGTTTTTCAGGTTTAATTTTGACGCTCTGTCCGTTGGAGCAATGAATTGTTATTCGAATAGTGGCGATATCGAGCTCGGTTCGACAATCAATTCCCATTGTCGCAACCCAATTGGTTTCAGATTCAAGCGGAAAACCAAAATGCGCTTGGTCACCATCATTGAGTACGCGCAGCAAGCTTTCGCAGTACTCGGTTGGGGCGCCTATTTTTAAGACGCCATATTTTTTTTTAATCAGTCCATGCTGAATAGAGATATTTGAAATCTTGAACTGTCTATCTCCGGTGTTGGTCACCATTATGGACGCGAGGTGCACGGGTGCGGCGCCGCCACCGACCATAACCCGCACCCCGCAAATGATCGATAATTGCACCCGTTGTGACGTATGTGCCAGGTACAATGCCACCATCGCTGCCGACACAGATCCGAACGCAGAAGCCCAATCGGCTACCGAGCCCCAGTTAATCCCCGTTGCATCCATTATCAAACTTCTCATGCTGTCATAAAGCTATCCAACTGAGTCAATTTTTTGACCCGCCGCATGCCCGGCGAATTGGATAGCACCCAATATTTTAGACTCATCTGACCGACAGCTTTTGGCCGATTGCTGCATGTCGTGAGGGGCAGCAAGCGGCCAAAAAACGGAAATCAAGAGCGTCTATAAAACCCGGGGCGGTTCACCCCGTCAGACCTGTGGGTCTACCATCAGCTTGAAGGTCTCGACTCCAGGGTTAGGGTTTGACATGAATGATGTGTAGATGAATGTCGACAGGTCGGTACCTACCTCTTTAAGAGCACTATCGAGTTGGATTATTTCAGAAAAATTATCATGATGCTTATTTGCAAGATAAGTCGTAACAATCTTAACGATTGGCATCCAGCTAGCTATCAAATCATTTAGTGAGTGATTCTTTATATTTGAGGCGTGAGTGGTAAAAGACACTTCACCTCGATTGATTGGCAAGCCAAGTATGGTTTCAAGATTGGTGGCGATTAGAGCTATACAGAAGTTTTTAAACTTGAGGTACTTTAGAAGCTTAAGCTGGCGCTCTTCGATCGCAATTAAAGTTTGTTTGCTTTTTAGCTCGAGCCTGATTTCATCAATGCTTTTTGAAAGAGTGTAAACGAATAGTATGTGCCTAGCTTTTTTTGTGTCAAAGCACTTATTGTAGAGCGATTTTGTTTCAAATATATAGTTCTTCCCAATATTCCCAGAAGCATAATCTCCCGAGAACGAAATTAGGGAGTTTGCAACTTGCTCGATGCCTAAGGTGTTATTAGGCTCGGAGAACCCGCGCTTCAATGAATAAGAATGGCCCAAGGTTTCAAATTCCGTTTGAATCCTCTTCTGCTCAGGTGCGTTGCTATATTGATCCCAGGTGGTGATCACGTTTTGAGTATTGTTGAATCTTACGATGCTTTGGACTGTCTCTCTGTCAGAACACTTAATGATGCGGCACATCACATTAGCACTATCAAGTGGAAAACCTTCCGGTACGGACCCCAGCGAACCCGTAGTTTGTGCCCCGTTGATAATGGAGATGCCGTCTACTTCAATGGTTTTAGATCCTTCCTCCCCGCTGAGTCCACGAGTGAGAATTGTAACGCCATTGTTAAATACCCAGAAATTTTCAGGATTGGTTTCAGCAGTCTTTGAAATTACTGAGTTGATTTTTTTTCGTTTGGATATCCCAAGAAAGCCTCGATAATTAGCCGAAAATAAATCCTCTCCGAAATCAACAAATTGCTTCCTGAGCCACTCACCAGAGACGCTAGTTACAGCTGCTTCCCATTTTGGGCCAGATTCTTTAAATTTTACGCCAAAGGGGATGGTCAGCGTTTTATTAATTGCTATTGATGATTCTTGCGTAGTATATAAGCGCTCGAGAGTTTCGAGCCCTAGTTCTTTTGTGATCACCTGCACTTTATCGCCAATGCTGCGCTGAACATGTGTTGCGATAGTTTGAAGTTCTTTAGCGGAGTTTGCAGACTCAGGAAGGTTGTGGACGAAGAGAAGGTGTATTTGATCAACTTCTTCATTCTCAATGGCGTCGCGGCATTCTTTTACAATGTTCTGCAAATGTGGCGGAATATCACTTATAGCGCCAGATACCAGCCAGGCGTAAGCAGTTCCGAGACTTTCTGCCTTTTTAGAGGGAGCCGCATTAGTACTTTTCTTGCCATTTTGAGCGTAGTAACCTTGGCCGACAATTATCCGTTTCGAGTCTGTGTCGAGCTTGAGGAAATCAATATTTTTGTCGTTCGCGTGATCGGTCAGCGCTTCAGATGCTAACTCTAATGGGTCAGGGTGATCAAGATATAGGCCCATAGTCCATATTATGTGAGCGTTGCCGTTTCCGAGGCGCTGTATAAGTTCCTGATGCGTATTGAATGCCTGTAAGTGGGCAAATTTCGTCTTTGCAGTCTCTCTCGCTGGTTTTGGCATCCCTTCCCCCTGCATACTGGCAAAACGCCAAGGCTAAGCAAAATCGGTAGATTGAGCAAGCAAATGAACAGTGGTGCGTACGGAGCGTTACCACCTGGGCTACCTCCCCCAGCCCACGGCCCCTTAAGACTGAATGGCCTTTGTTTCGTAGGCACCTCGTAGCAACAGATTTACGCGGCAGCTGTGTGTCAATTTGCACCCCACGAAAGGCAGCTCATGGCCGGTAGCGGCCCTTCTAAACGAAGCCTCTAGGTCGATGGCACCCGCCGCAATCATCACAGACAGCTCCTGCCAAGGCATTAATTGATGTAACACCTCTTCGCCGTGTGACACGCATATCGGCAAACCAGACCCGGCTGTGTAACGCCCTATAAATCACTTAAAATCATATAGTTATATGCTTATGTAACACGCGCAACACCGGTAACACGGTTTTATTAGGGTCGCCCCTAGCCCCTGTGGTATTGCTCCTTCAGCGAAGCGAGGTGGATCATGCTCTTGGCTTAGGTTCGATGGTAGGGACCCTAGAGAATTCTTCTAGGTACGGGGCATAAAACCCACGGGATCGTGTTAGCGGCAGTCTTTCCTACGTCGGTTGACAGTTTGACGTGGTTGACACCCGTCACCATGGTTGACGCCATGCCGGCGTTCATTATCAGCAACAGATACGGGTACCTTTACCGAGGCTGTAACGATTGCCCTTTTTCTTCAAGATCCTTTCAATTTCAACGATTGAAATTTCAGTAACTTCCCACGCCTCCCACTAACTCGATCCCGCGGGTTTCATGCCCCGTGTGAAGCGAAACCTCTCAGGGTCCCCAGCGTGATTTTCTCTCATCGAGAGACGGAGCCATCGAAATTCGCTTGGTAGGCTGGAGCGCAAAGCGCCTGCCCACAACACCTGGATGCTGGCTGTAGCGTTACACGCACGGGCTGCGTTACATCCGATGTACGCAATGCCGCTCAACTGTGTAACAGGCTTGAAAGCCAATGAAACCGGGCGTTTGGTGAAGGGCGTTACACTCGTAACACCGGTTACACCAGTTTTTGAGGGGGGCTGGCTGTGTGCTCTCATGCTGCCTTTCCAAATTGGCTCTACACCACATTGGTGGCCTCTAGTGAATCAAGATGGCCGGCGTGATTTCTGATCACCAGGTGGTAAGTACAGCTGATATGCAATGCCACTGGCTCGAGGTAGATTGACTACCTGACAACAGGGCGGGAGAACATCATGGAAGACACCCCTTTGCTTGCGTCATTACTCAAGCGCATGAATGAAAATCAACTGGCCCTGGGGGCAGCTATCGAGGAGCTGTCAAACTGGGTTGAGCAAAGAGG
>Ga0308167_1004128_pt1 | contig 10828 bp, 7 predicted proteins | sample PhyCR1_2_FD_202138 | JGI IMG/M metagenome (GOLD analysis project Ga0308167, IMG submission 202138) | Phyllosphere microbial communities from UC Gill Tract Community Farm, Albany, California, United States - DLSLRC.R1 | ecosystem: Host-associated > Plants > Phyllosphere > Unclassified | place... | reverse complement strand
GATCGATACCGGCGTTTATACCTTTACATTCAAAGATAAAACTCAGGTTACCGCGCGTTATACCTTTACTTATGTCTGGGATGGTAAAGGCTGGAAAATCTCCACTCACCATTCGTCAGCGATGCCGGAACCAATGAACCAGAAATAACCGGGTCTGATTCCTGAGATAAAACCCGCAGCCTGCGCTGCGGGTTTTATTTATGCGACCGCGATATGCATCTCCGACAGCAGGTCCGCACTGACACCCACCAGGGTGACGCTGCTTCCACCGTATGTCAGTAAGGCACTGTCTCCGTCGAATGAGAGATGATTTAAATAGCTATCGTTTTCAGCAATGAACTGGTTAGCCATAAATATCAGACTGTCGCTACTGGTCAGGTTGTAAACAATGTCGTTTCCAAAATCACCATAGAACATCAGCGTGTTATCGCTGCCATTAAGGTGGATAATGTCATTGCCGAAACCGGAAACGATAGTATTATCGTTTCCGGCAACGGAAATATCACTGTCATTTGCACCTGAATAGAGCCAGCTATGATCACTTACCGCAGAAACAGTAAAGTTATTCACCTCACCTGCATAATAGCTTTCAGCATAACTCACCGTATTATTTCCGTTTTTTAACCCGACATCTGTAACTTCCCAGCTTTGCCTTGAATTCACATTCACCCCCCAGAAACCAAATAATGTATATTCGGTATTAACATAGTGAATATCTTCTGCGCGCGTGATATCGCCAGTGGAAAATTTAAAAAAAAGATTCCCGTCAGCATCATGGCTGAAGTTAAAATCAGAAACATCACACTCAGTTATATAGGTATTTTTCCCTGAACCACCATAAATGACATTGTAACCTTTGTGATCTTTAAATGTGTCATCGCCCCCTCCGCCACAAAGATAATCATTACCTTTACCCCCTCGCAGCAAATCGTTAGTTTCAGTACCTACAATAAATGTTGAACCGGTATGAGCAATCGATTTGTTCAGATCGGAAACCCAGGTTGTGGCCCGGTACTGCTCAGAGAGATTAGAAACAACAATATTAGAGTTTTGATGGGTTAAATCATAAATGCCGGAATTCATAATCCGGTGGACACCATCCAGATAACCTGGCCCCCCGTGTCCTGCCCATGAGGATAAATTAAGGATGGAAAAGACCTTCAGATCATCTGTCAGGCCTGCATAATAATCATTAAAGGTGACAATGTTATTTGTGCAGGTTTCCAGAGGGGTGTCATGACTGGATACGCTATCCGGGCTCAATTTATTACCAGCAAGAGAGCGGAAAACAGGATCATTTTCATATCCGATGTTCAGAACGTTGTCATTAAGCAGGTTTTGCGTAGGAGACGCAAAAGCTACATAGCTGGCGTCCCTGAAGAATCCGTTCCACTCTCCCTTCTCAGATAAGGTGGCAAGGCTGTTAACAGACAACCCGCCCAGACTGTACCCGGAAACGATAACATCATTTCCTGCCAGCCCCTGCGAGGTGGCAAAATCAGCAACTGAACTCATCAGGTTCCTGTAGGCATTCAGAATATAATCATCAGCAAACCCGCTCACTAATGCTGCAGAGAGGTCATTGGCAACATCAAGGCCCGAGTTAATCGCATACTCGATCAGTGAAGATTTAGCATACGTCCCTGTGCCCCAGAAGCTGATACCGATATTGACAAGATTTCCCTCAGCATTATATTTTCCCAGCACGTTACATTCGGCACCGCCAAAAAAAAACGATTCACCAAAAAACGCCCCAAACGGATTCGAGTTGCCCTGATAGCCCAGTTCGGCACCATCAATGACTTTCCATCCGTCCACTTCCTGATAGCAGTAGTCAGCATTAGTGGCAGCGTTAATATCAATGCTTTCAATATTCAACGCATCCATAATCAGCTGTGTGTTTTTTTCACCCTGATAATCAAAAACCGGCATCGTTCATTCCCTACATTACATTAACGTTTTATCTGGAGAAATAAGAATCAAGCGTCCTGAAGTTGTCGTGACTTATTTCTCCAGCCTGTGCGAGCAAACCAAACCATGCTTTTATAACGGCATGTTTAACGGCGGCAAGCTCAACTTCGGTTTTATAAAAATCCTGTTCCGCTTTTAACAGATCCACGGTCATGCGCTGACCTGCCAGAATACTTTTACGGGTCGCGTCTATATTAAATTTTGCTGCCTCCACGGCTGAACGGTAGGCTTTTATCCGTTCAGGCCCATGCAGGAATATATTTAAAGACTTTTTGAGTTCACTGAACGTTTTCAGCCGCTGTGCATCATGTAAATATTTTGCCTGCTCATATCTGGCTGCGGCCTGCCGCGTAGAGGCTGACACGCTACCACCAGAAAAAATAGCCATGCTGACCTGCAGTCCCACGCTTTGTGTCCGGTATTTTTGATGAACACTGTTATCGCTGCCGGAATTGCTCTCAGAATGCATGGCATAAAGCTGCACCCGTGGATAAGCGGCTGCGCGACGACTATCAATTTCATAATGCATTTGTTCGACATCATGTCTGGCCGCAAGAATAACAGGATTGTTCACCCTGGCTCTCTTTTCCCAGTAGTGATATTCCGTGGATGCCAGAGGCAGCGTTAACGGTTTATCTGTAAGCGTCGGCAATGCCTCTGTATCTGACAAGGTTGTGCCAGTCATTGCGGAGAACGCGATCCTCGCCGAATCAAGCGTATCCAGGGCCGTTAAGCGATCCGAGATGGCTATGCTGAGTGCCGACTGGATTTCGGTCACGTCAGTAAGCGACATTTCACCGGCTTTAAACTGTTGTCGGGTCAGCTTATGTTGCTCTTCCAGCGCATGCATATGCAGGGTGGCGAGCTTAACTTTTTGCTGCGCCTCAGTGAGATCGAGCCAGGCATTCACCAGGCGATTTTGCAAATCGATCAGGCTACTGCGATAGCGCTCATCCGCCTGCAATTTCTGTACGATACCCAGTCGATAACGCGTATAGGCTTCAAAATCAAATAGCGGCTGAGTCAGCGTGAGTGAGCCAGAATGACTGCCATATTGCTGATGCTGAGTCACCCCGGCGCTTTTTCCTGCTCTGTTCCTTTGCTGAGACTGCTGCCTTTGCCAGTTCCGGGGCGCACGCTGATAGCTCAGACTCACTTCAGGTAACAACCCGGCACGACCGATAGGGATGTACTCCTCACCCGCAAGCTGCTCCTTAACCGCCGCGAGATAGACCGGATCGTTATCCATCGCCATAAACCATGCCTGCGTCACTGTTATCGCTACTGCCGGCAAAGGTGCGAGCAGAATCAGGCCATAGATAACGGCTTTTAATTTCCCTGAGAGCATGGTTATTCCTCGGTGAATGACCGCGAAGCACGATCTAAAATGGGTTTAATCAGATAGTTCAGCAGTGTCCGTTCGCCCGCCTTAATAAAGACCTCTACCGGCATACCGGCCCTGATCTCTTTTTCCCGCAGCATCTTCATTCCTTCCGGTAAAACGGAAATCTGTATCTTGTAGTAAGGCTTCTGCGTGGTGGGATCGATCTGGCGATCGGGAGAGACCAGCGTTACCGAGGCGGGCACTTTGGGGGTGTCCTGATGGTTGAAGGCAGTGAACATGAGTGTCACGGGCATGCCTTTATGCACCCTGTCGATTAGCGAAACATCGAGTCGCGTGTCAACAATCAGCACTGGCGTTTCAGGCACCAGTTCCATCAGCGTTTCGCCGGCACTGACAACGGCACCTTCATTAACCAGCAGGGAATTCATCACGACTCCATCCTGTGGTGCGGTAATGCGGGTCAGGGATAAATCAACGTCTGAGAGCGTAAACTGCTTTTTACTTTCGCTGATTTGAAGGCGTATCTGATCAAGCTGGGTTTCAATCTCTTTACGATGATCGACCAGACGCTGTTGCATCGTTCTCTGCAGCTGACCCGTCCGGTTATCCAGCTCCAGTATACGACTGCGTATTTCGCCAATTTCTCCCGTCAGTGAGGCGGACTGTCGCTGAATATCGTGATAGCGGTTGCGCGGATAGTAGCCCTCATCCGTGAGAGGTTTCAGATCCCGGGCCTGACGGTTAAGTAACGCCAGGCCTTGCTGTTTGCTGAGGCTGACTGACTTCAGCGAGTCACGTTGACGACTTAATCCTGCCATGGTCTGAGCATCATTTTCCTGGGCCTGCCGCAGTGCCTCCTGACGAACCTGCAAAAGCTGATTTTGTCGGGTTAATGTCAGCCTGAACGCCTCCTGCGCGGCGGTATCATTGAGCTCACTCTGCGGCAATGTGATGATGTTTTCGCCCGCCAGCTCCGCCTCCAGCCGGCGCGCGGTCACCAGGGCTGTGATATAGCGCTCACGGGCCGCGGCAAGCTGCGCCAGTTGCGATCGCTGGCTGAGCAGCACCAGGGGTTCTCCTTTCTGAACAGACTCACCTTCCTTTACGGCTATCTTTGCTACGACGCCTTCTGAAGAGGACTGAATAACGTTACGGTAGCCCTCTACCATCACGATACCCGTCGAGACGACACCTTTTTCCAGTGGGGCGAAGGTAGCCCAGAGCAGGAAACTCCCCAGCCCCAGAAGCAGCACTCGCCAGCCAGCACGGATGAAAGGGCGTGCATCGCTGTCAGGAGGAGCGTGATCAAGATTATTCAGCATGGGCCGATCCCTCCGCAGGCTGAGCTGATTTTTTTGCAGAGGCTGCCTGGCGGGAAATATCCTTTAAGACCTGGGCTGTCGGCCCGTAAAGGCGACAGCGTCCCTCTTCAAGCAGTAAAAGATGCGTAGTCAAAGGCAGGAACCCCGGACGATGGGAAATGATTACCACGCTTTTTTTCTGCTCCCTCAGATGATGTATCGTCTGCTGCAGCGCCTGTTCTCCGGCATTGTCGAGACTGGCATTCGGTTCATCGAGCACCAGCAAAGCAGGATCGCCATAGAGCGCGCGTGCCAGGCCAATACGCTGTTTCTGTCCGCCTGACAGCGTTGAACCCTGTTCCCCAATCAGCGTGTTATAGGCTTCTGGCATCCTCAGTATCATCTCGTGAATGCCCGCCAGCTTTGCTGCAGCAATCATCTGCGGCACATCGACCTCACCAAAATGGGCAATGTTTTCTGCGACTGATCCGCTAAAGAGCGCGGTATCCTGAGGCAGATAACCTATAACGGGTCCGGAAGCGTGTTGCTTCCACTGAAAGATATCTGCCCCATCCAGTCGTACCTCACCCCTGGTGGCGGGCCAGATGCCACACAGCACCTTTGCAAGTGATGATTTCCCTGACGCGCTGGCACCGATGATGCCCAGCACGTCGCCCGGGTTAACCCGCAGGCTGATTTTTTTTAGTATCTGTTGATCCGGATTGCCAGGAGGCGCAATAACAAGGTTCTCCACCGTCAGCAGACCTGCAGGAGCAGACAGGTCGAAAGCCTGCTCTGGCACGGGATGGCTCGTAAGCAGACGATTAATCCTCTCCCATGCCTGGCGCGCAGTTCTGTAGTTGCGCGCTACGCCGATCAATTGTTCGACCGGTGCCAGTGCTCTACCTAGCAAAAGCGAACCCGCGATCATCATCCCGGCCGAGATATCACCTCTGATTGCCAGCCAGCAACCCAGCCCCAGCATAAGAGACTGAAGTGCCATACGGACGGATTTGGTTACTGCCGACATCAGCGCCGCGCGTTCACTGGCGCCACTCTGCCGCTGCAGGAACTGCTGATGAAGACGTAGCCAGCGCGCCTTAACGTTTTCTCTCATGCCCAGAGCGAGGATCACGTCAGCACGCTGGAGGGCGCTATTCGCCTGTTGATGGGAAAACAACGCCAGGCTGCCTGCTTCGTTTAACCTCTGCCGGGTAATCTTTTCGTTAATGGCTGCCAGCACCAGCAGAAGCAATGCGCCCATCAGGGAAAATACCCCGAGCCAGGGATTAAAAAGGAAAATAATGCCGACATAGAGGGGAAACCAGATGGCGTCAAACAGCGCAAACAGCGCCGTCCCGGTTAAGAACTGTCTGACCGTGGTTAAATCACCTAATTCCTGCCCGGCATTAAGGCTATTGTGCGTGATATTACGATCGCATGCCGCGCTATAAAGTGCAGGCGCAATAATCTGATCAAACTGATTGCCGGACCGGATGACCACCATGCTGCGGATATAATCTATCAATGCCATCATGGCAAACATGAAAAGCACCAGTAGCGTCAGCATCAGTAATGTCGTCATATTTCCCGACGTCAATGCTCTGTCATAGACCTGCAGCATATAGATGGAGGGTGAAAGCATCAGTAAATTTACCACTGATGAAAAAACAGCAACCGACACAAAAACGGCTCTGTTTTCATAGATGAACGTTCTTAAAATACTTTCTTTTTCATTCATTGTTTTATTCTCAATAGCTGAGATCCAGCCATTAACGTGCCGGCACCAAAGAGGCGGTCAGAGTGTCAAAAAACAATATTATCGCGGCCGGTCACACAGGACAGATAAACCAGACAAATGGCTTTGCTCAGCAAAGTTATCCAATAAAAGTATTAGCGATGACACGGATGTTTTACAGGAATATATTACACACCCTGACTTTTTTGCAAGCCAGGATCCAAAACATTAAATGAATAAGCACTTATCGGACAAAATCACAATTAACGTCCATTCCATTCTGGGGTGTAAAAATAGAATAGATTTTTATTTTATGGTGAGCTGATTTATTAGGCAGTATAAAAAAGAGATAATATCGACTCTGCAGCAACAGAAAATATGAGGGAATAAGCCAGGGCGGTAATATGAATGAGCTGTATGTATTTTGTAGTAAGCCCTGTTATTTACTTCATTCTGACCAGGTGATTATTATCGCTTTCAGCCTGTCAGGCGATGGTCAGTGGCAGGCGCATCGGCAATGGCCAGGTCGATCGGAGCTGAACGTGGAAGGCCGGGAAACCCCGGCCTTCCTGCTATTATGCCCCTCCGCCGTTGCCGATCTGCCAGATAAACGTTGGATCTTTGCGGTTTACCTCCCAGTCACCCACATTGCGGATTTTGTAGATCACCGGGTTATGTGATGAGACCGTGCGGGCGTTGCGCCAGTGGCGATCCAGCGCCTTGCTGATGCGGGTATCGGACGCGCCAAGTGCATTGAAGAACTCCGTGGCGGCACGTGTCACTAACTCCACCGCTACCACCTGCGCCCTGGCAGACTCCACCTCTGCCTGAACGTTCGCCGCGTGAAGATCTGCTTCATTGGCACCGCTCAGTTGCAGTTCAAATGCCCGTTGTAATGAGTGGGTCGCCCGATCAACAGCGGCTTCAGCAGCCCAGGTCCAGCTGCTGATCTGACCGACCACCTGCAGCACCTGCACATCCTGCTTAACCTGAGGCGCATTGCCGTGGCTGTAAATCCTCTTACGCTGCGCCACACCCTGTGATGCATCGCGCACTACGGCCCGACCGATGCCAGCGAGCGTAGAGAGTAATACATGCTGATAAAACGCCGTCTGATAGCGAAAGCGCTCGCTGAAATCATAAACGTGAGGCTGTTCCACACGGGCATGTTTAAAGCGCGTGGTGCCGCTGCCGGTCAGCCGTTGCCCGAAGCCATCCCAGTCATCCTCACGTTCCACCTCATTCTGATGCGTGTTCACCAGCGCGATGACGTCACGGCCATTATCGGTGCGCTTTGCATAGACATCGATCCAGTCTGCATAGAGTGTGCCGGTGCTGTAAAACTTCTCACCGCTTATCCGCCATTCTCCCTCAGCGGGTGAGACCTGGGTGATAACATCTCCGAGCTTCACCGCCCCGATTTCACTCCAGCCACTGCCCACCAGTTCACCATCTACAAAACGGCGGAGCCAGCGCCGTCGATCCTCACTCTCCGGCTGGTTCAGGCGGTCTTCTATAAAGGCGAAGTGCGCGCGCAGTGCCTGCGGCAGATTCGAATCCGCTTCAGCCAGCGCTGTCAGCAGGGAAAAAAGCTGGGGCAGCGAGACGCCGAAGCCGCCTTCTTCTTTGGGGATCCGCAGCGTGCCGAATCGCGCCTCTTTCAGCCAGCGGATCGGCTCATGCAGCAGAGTGCGATCGATTTCACGCGTAGCAGCACCTTCAGCAATACGGGCAAAAAGCGGCCGGAACTGTTCGGTCAGCGCGGCAAATTCAGTACGGCTTAATTCAGACATAATCTTCTCCGGATTCGGGTTGTTCATCAATGTCCTGTCGGGTCGGTTCAAACCGAACAATCAACAGGAAAATAATCGGAATGAGAGCGGCGAGAGAGACAATCCAGAACATGTTGGTGCCGTAACGGGCCTGCAGAATGGGCAGAATGAACAGCGCCAGCGCACTGCCAATGCCCGAGAGTGAGCGGCTGAAACCGACACCGGTCGCGCGAATGTGGGTCGGGTAGGAGAGTGCCGGATAGATCATCAACTGCGCGCCAGGGCCAAACCCTTCGGCGAACAGCCAGAGTCCCAGCAGCAGCACCGCAAAGACGACGGCGGAGGTTGCCTGCGGATGACCGATTAATGCCAGCGCAATCAGCGCGATAAACTGCAGCGCAAAGCCCGCAATCGCCACATGTCGTGAGGGGAACTTCCATGCCAGACGCATACCCAGCAGGCCGCCGGTAAAGGCGAACAGCGCATTCAGCCCCAGCGAGGCGGAAATGGTCTCAAACACGCCCGCACCCAGAAACTGCGCCAGAATTGAGGGCAGGAAGAAAGCGATGGCGGTGTACTCAAATGCGATACAGACGTTCATCACTGCGCTGACGATCGTGCGTTCGAGGTAAGGTTTCTGAAACAGGACGCGGAAACTCACTTTCGGGGCCGCCTTCACAGTTTCGGTTTTAGCGGGCTGCTCTTCATGCGCAATAATGCCGTACGAGTCGCGCAGGATACGCACCGCACCGCTCAGATCGCCCTGGTTGGCGGCCCAGAGAGGAGACTCATTCATGAACTTACTGCGCACCGCAATAATCAGCAGGGCGGGAACGGCACCAAACAGCAGCGACGCGCGCCATAACCAGTCGATGTGTTCGGCTGGCAACAGGAAGTAGAGCGCAAAAATAATAAAGAAACAGGCCGACGACGCGGCGTACCACATCGGGCACCAGGCCGCGAGACGCGACGCTTTGTTGCCCTTGCCGGAAAATTTAGAAAACTCGGCCAGATAGGCCATGGCGACCGGCAGATCGATCCCCACCCCGACGCCCATCAGAAAACGCGCGCCAATTAACACCCAGACGTTGGGTGCCAGTCCTGCCGCGATGGCAGAGACCACAAAGAACAGCATGTCCGCCATAAACACTGAATAGCGGCCATATTTGTCGGTCAGCCAGCCGCCGACCAGATTGCCCACAATGGTGCCGATCATGATGGAGGAGGTCACCAGCCCGGTGAGTACCGGCGTCAGGCCAAACTCCTTCACCACATCGTCAATGCCATAAGAGAGCGTAGTGAGGTCGTAGGCATCAAGGAACACGCCGCCCAGCGCCAGGAAAACGATCCAGCGGGCGTAACTGTTTTTCTCACTTCGGGAGTTGATAAGACGGGCCACATCACTTACCGAACGAACCGGTGCAGAGTGTGGCGGCGGGGCGGTCAGGGTGTCGTCAATATTCAGTGTACTCATCGTATCCTCGTTATTATATTCAGCAGGTCACGAGGCTTTTATAGGTATTCCGCAGCGATTAAACAACCAACAAATAATGCTAACTATTATAATAAATTCAATAAGTTAAAGATAAAATTACGCCCACACCAAAAGCCGGATGAAGGGCTGAATTCATCCGGTACGCTTCCGGTTATTCTGTTTTCTAAACCCTGAACCGCTATTTTTTACCGGCCCGAAGGGAATTGCCGGTTTTTACCGGCATAACTTATCCTGAGATTGCCGCGCTGGTTATCTGATCCTGCGCCTCCGCGTGTCGGCGATAACCGGCACCGGGATGGGGCAACGCCAGCCGCGGTCCCTGTCCAAACAACTTCTCACGCAGCGTGCCTGGCTGATAGTCCTGCTTGTAGACGCCGCGCTTTTGCAGTTCCGGCACCAGCAGCTCCACCACATCGGTAAAGGTTTCATGTGTCACGGCGTAGGCGAGGTTAAAACCATCGACGTCGGTCTCTTCGACCCAGCTTTGCAGCTCATCGGCCACGGTTTCGGCACTGCCCACCAGCAGCGGACCAAATCCTCCAATGCCCACCCAGTCGGCCAGGCCCTGCACCGTCCATTGACGGTTGGGATCGGCCGTGGAAAATGTCTCGACCGCCGACTGAATCGCATTGGTATGCAGATGCTTCAGTATCTGATCTGGCTGATACTGCCCGAAATCGATGCCGGTCCAGCCCGATATCAGCGCCAGTGCGCCTTCGTAACTGACATAGCTTTTGTACTCCTGCCATTTCGCCTGCGCCGCCAGGTCGGTTTCGCCCACAATCACCGTCTGCAGGTTGAAGATCAGTATGGAACGGGGATCGCGTCCCGCTTCAGCGGCCCTCTGGCGGATATCCGCGACGGTTTTCTTCAGCAGCACTTTCGAGGGCGCCGCCACGAAGACGCATTCGGCATGCTCCGCTGCAAACGCTTTACCCCGGCTGGACGCGCCCGCCTGGTAAAGCACCGGCGTGCGCTGCGGAGACGGCTCGCAAAGATGAATGCCCGGCACCTGGAAAAACGTCCCCTGATGATTGATGGGATGAATTTTATTCGGATCGCTGAAGATGTGGCGCTCACGGTCACGCAGGACCGCACCGTCCTCCCAGCTGCCCTCCAGCAGCTTATAAATGACCTGCAGATATTCATCGGCATAGTCGTAGCGCGCATCGTGGTCGGTCTGCGCCTGATGGCCGATATTACGCG
>Ga0308167_1004125_pt1 | contig 10841 bp, 16 predicted proteins | sample PhyCR1_2_FD_202138 | JGI IMG/M metagenome (GOLD analysis project Ga0308167, IMG submission 202138) | Phyllosphere microbial communities from UC Gill Tract Community Farm, Albany, California, United States - DLSLRC.R1 | ecosystem: Host-associated > Plants > Phyllosphere > Unclassified | place... | reverse complement strand
GCTCTCCAGCCGGTCTTCTTCCGAAATCGCCTCGGTCCTGTCAGGTCGCCAAACTCAGATCAGGACGAGGCGCAGTGCTTCCGGCCCCCGCCTTAGGCGGGGGCCTCACTCGTTAACGCGAGTCGATAGGCAGCTCCCCGCTACGGTCCTTCTCAGGCATCCACGCCGGGATGCCCTGGATGGTCAGCTCGGACCTCGTGTGCTCAGCCATGAGTTCGAGAAACACCGAGGCCGAGACCCCGGCTGCTGCGGCCATGCTGGCGATGAGATCGCGCGACGCACGCTCAATCTTCCAACCCGGGATCACCGGATCGACCATCGACCCCCGGGGCCTACGCGGCTGACTCATGCAGCCCACCCTAGGGTTATATGCAACCTTAGGTCGAGAACTACACGCCGCGTGTCGCGGGGGAGAGCTGCAGTCCGTCAGCTGGCGTCAACGGCAGCCGCGAGCTTGCGATGCCTGACTGCTGCTCGCCACACCCATGCCTGGAAGAGCTGACCATCAACGAGCCACCGGACGCACACAGCGTCCGGCGTCGATGAGACGGCCACCGCATCGACGCGATGCTGCGTACCGTCGTTCCGCGGCACCCACGCGCGAACCGGTCTCAACCCGGCGCCCTCCACAGGTGCGCCGATGGCCTCCGGGGACAAGGAGTATTGCGCTTCCTCCGGGGCGGTGTACCGGTCCCGACGTCGTGATCCCACAAGCGGGATCGTACGGACCAACGCCGACACCGCGGCCGGCGAGAGGATGGACCCATGAGCGCCATGCAGACCGTCGTCGTTCGGTGCGACTTCCGTCCGTGCAGCGCCTTCATCGCACCGATGGACTTCCCCGGCGACAGCATCGAGGGAGCACGGACCGTCGCCAGGACGCACGGCTGGCTCACCGCCGACCATGGGGAGGGAGCACGCCGACTCGGCGACTTCTGCCCCGAGCACGCGGCCGCAAACGCCATCTGGCGGCAGTAGCTCACCGCGAACAGGCGGCGAGCCGTGACCCAGGAGCAAGTTCGAACCGAGCCGGGCGGACGCTAGTCCTTCTCTCCAGTTTCCGAAAGAGTCTCGGCGTCGAGCACGCGGTCCGGGTGTTCCCGACGTACTTGCGTGAGTAGCAAGCTCCCAAGGCCGAGAACGCCCATCGCATAGGGGCGCTGGTCGGGGCGGCGCTGGAGGCGATGGCGATCGACGTTCCCCACGGCCAGGGCCAAACCCATCGCAAGGGAACGCCACCCCTCGTACTCGCTTGCCTGCGAGCCAAGACGCAACGGACCATCGGGCGCGAAGGCAGTGGCGTACAGGTCTTTCCCGACTCGAACACCACCGTCTCTCCCGCGGGGATCACCCGCCCATCGACGGATGGTGTCCTCCACGAAGATCGCGACGGATGCTGGCACCTTGTCCCACGCACCGTCTGTGATAAGCCCTCCGACGTGCTCCCACAGCTCGGCATCGACGGTGGCCGCGCCGATTGCGTCGCCCTCCGTTGGGACGGACTCGATTGCGAACCTGGCTGCGTCGAGAACCTGAAGCGCACGCTGGAGCGCATCGCTGCGCCATGCAGCCATCGTCCTACGGCCGTAGGAACCGTCGATGGTGTAGTTCTCTTGTCTGAGCTGGCTCTGGTAGTCCCATACCTTGACGAGTCGGTGCGTCGAGCCCAGCGCGCCAACGAGGATCACCCGGCACTGTTCCGTCCACCCCAGAAGCCGAGACTCGCTATCGGACAACGCGCGGTAGTTGTCCGAGGCAGCCGCCTTCAAGGTGTCGATGTGCCTGAGCGTGTCAGGGACATTCACTGGTCGAAGCCCTCGAAGTGCAGCTCCTGCTCGAAGAATCCTGCGCCGGCACAGTCTCGACACCACCATGCCTCGGCGTCCGCACCGAGCATCGGCACGACTTCACGAGCAGCGTCCACAGCCTGCTTTGGCCCGTCCTGGGCGGCGAGGGCCCCGGCGGTTGTCCACACGATTCGGGTGGACCCGCACTCGGAGCACGTGCGTCGAGCCGACTGCGCGAACGCCTGATTCATTTCCAGCGAACCGAACGTGCCGCCTAGCCCGAACGCTGCACCCTGCGGGCCGCGCTTCCGTGGGTCACCGTTCGACTTCTTGGCCTTCTTCGACATGCCCTCATCATCGCGGAACGCTTCGCCGCCCGATAGACGAAGGGCTGCCGAGACGACCCGCCCGAACCGTTATAGGCCGAGCAGGCGGCATGCACCGACGCGCCGCTCGACGTCATCGAGACTGTCGCATCGGAATCGGAGTCCCGACCGGAGCATGCACACTTGGCACTGTTCGGAGAGCGCTTCAACGTCTGCGATGGGTTCCGGATCGTCAGCAGACCACAGTCGATACCCGTCCTGCACGGCCTCGAACTCGAACCAGTCGAGCAGGAACCGCTCCCCGCGCTGCACCGAAACCTCAGACGGTCAGCAGCAGTCGCAGGTGTCGACTTCACGCTCACCAGTGAGCGCAGAGACGGGTTGCTTGCAGGCGTCCCCGCGCCATGCTTCGAGGCCTTCCCGGACCGCGAACACGACCAAGACCAGGCCCGCCACCGGGTCCGCCCAGGACCAGCCGAACAGGGTGTTCAGCAGCAACCCGACCAGGACGGCGGCGGACAAGTAGCTGCACACGAGGGTCTGCTTCGAATCCGCGATCGCCGACGCGGAGCCGAGTTCCTTCCCGGTGCGCCGTTCCAGCAGGCTCAGGAACGGCATCACGGCAAGGCTCACCGCGGCGAGGACAAGCCCGACAGTGCTGTGCTCCGGTTCACGGAGCCCAGCGAACGTGAGGGCAGCGTCGACGGTGACGTAGAGCGCGAGCCCGAAGAACGACACCGCGATGACCTTCAACGCGGTGCGCTCCCGCGCTTCTGGGTCGCGGCCGGCGAACTGCCATGCCACGGCGGCGGCGGAGAGGACTTCGACGATGGAGTCGAGCCCGAACCCAATCAGCGCCGTCGAGGACGCCACGGTGCCAGCAGCGATCGCGACCACGGCCTCGATGACGTTGTAGGTGATCGTCGCGGCGACGATCCATCGGACCCGCTTCTGCAACACGCTCCGGCGGGAGGCTGACAACGGAGCACCGAGCTGCACGGCGGCGCTCATGCGCCAGCTCCACAGCACAGGGGCACCTCACAGGCCCCGTCCGTGCATTCCACCCCATCCTCAACCGCGAGCACGACGTCGACCAACGCGCCCAGCGCGCGGGTCAGGTGCGGGTCCGCAATTTCGTACCGGGTGCTGCGCCCCTCCGGGACGCCGACGACGATGCCGCATCCCCGGAGGCAGGCGAGGTGGTTCGACACGTTCGTGCGGGTGAGCTGCAACTCCTCGGCCAGCCGCGCCGGATAGCCCGGCTCGTCCAGCAGCCGGAGCAGGATGCGGGCGCGGGTCGGGTCCGCGAGAGCGCGGCCAAGCCGGTTCATCACGTCGAGGCGAGGAGCAAGAGTCAGCACGCGCTGACTATACAGTCAGAACTGACTTATTTACGAGCGAAACCTCGCCCGGACTAGAGCCCGCCGACCCCTCTCGTTAGCCGAACGTCGACCGGACATCGGGCGAGGTTCGTGACACGCCGATAGAACGTCGTCCGATAGACCCGTCCGCAAGTGAGTCCGGCGTCCGGGCGTCATGTGAGACTGCCGTCATGAGCGGGAACCTTGTGGGCTACGCCCGGGTGTCGACGGAAGCCCAAGACTTGACAGCCCAGTACGCGGCGCTCGACGCACTCGGGGTGCCTCGCACGCGCACTTACGTCGATCACGGTCTTAGTGGCACGAGCCGGGATCGGCCGGGGCTTCGGGAGGCGTTAGCGGCATGCTGGGAAGGCGACACACTCGTTGTCACGAAGCTCGATCGACTTGCTCGTTCGCTGGGCGACGCAACTGCCATCGCAACCGAGCTGACCGAGCGCGGAGCGAAACTCAGCCTCGGCGGGACTGTCCATGACCCTCGGGACCCGGTGGGCAGACTGCTGTTCAACGTGTTGGGGATGGTGGCAGAGTTCGAAGCTGACCTGATCCGGCAGCGCACCCGTGAGGGACTGCGGGTCGCCGCAGCAAAGGGACGACTGAAGGGCCGCCCGCCCAAGCTGTCGGTCCCACAAGAACGTCACCTTGTGAAGCTTCGAGCAGAGAAGCGACACGATGGCAGCCCGAAGTACACCGTGGGTGAGCTGGCCGAACTGTTCGGGGTGGGGCGAGCCACCGTGTATCGGGCGGTGGACCGCGCCCTTCGGCAATAAGCGGCCCGCTCCGGTGTCCCACCGTCTGAGTAGCCGGAGTCGCTCTGCTCCCGGGGGCATAGTCAGTGGTTCCAGATAACGTCTGCGCGACGCGTTGCCTAGCGTCGTGGGGAGCGCGAATCAGGGGTCGACGAGCTGACGTTCTTCCACTAACGTCGACTCCCGTACACAGCGCGGACCCGCGCCCAGAGGATTGGAAGACCGCCGATGAGCGACCCCGAAGCTGCTGCACGACCGAGCCGGCAACTGTCTGGTGCTCGGCTTGGCACCGCTTCGGTCACTCCACTGAAAGCCTGGGAGCCGGGGCTCGTCGCCCCCTCAATCAGCATCATCAACGGGGACGCTCGAAGTATCGATCTGCCTGACGACTCCGTCGATCTCATCGTGACCTCGCCGCCGTACTGGAACAAGCGTGACTACGGGCACGTGGACCAGATCGGCTTGGAGGCAACGCCCGAGGCCTACGTGTCCTCAATCATGGACTGCCTCACGGAGTGGCGGCGCGTTCTGCGCCCGAGCGGTTCGATCTTCTTGAACGTCGGTGACACATACCACCGACGCTCCCTCGTCGGAATCCCGTCTCGCATCGAAGCGAAGGCCATCGACGCTGGTTGGTCGGTGCGAAACCGCATCATCTGGGCGAAAGAAGGGGGCATGCCTGACCCCGCCCGCGATCGGCTCGCCTCGCGGCACGAGTACATCATTCACTTCACCTACAAGCCGAACTACTACTACGACCTCGTCGGGTACTCGAACGCTGTGGGCAACGGCGCCAATCCGGGCGACGTGTGGACGATTAACCCCGAACGAAACATGGGCGCACACCTCGCCCCCTACCCTCAGGAACTCGTTCGACGTGCAGTCCTCCTCGGCGCTCCAGAGCAAGTGTGCGCAACCTGCGGGACCGCTCGACGGCGCGTCATCGAGCGCACTCGAGAACTGGATCCCAGCCGGCCGCAAGCGAAGCGCGCAATGGAACTGGCTGACGCGGCTGGACTGACCGATGAGCACATCAGAGCGATTCAGGCGACCGGGGTCTCGGACGTCGGTAAGGCCACCAAGTTCCAGAACGGGACCGGCCGGAACTCGCTAGAAGTGCAGCGGCTCGCCGCCGAAGCGAAGGCTGTGCTCGGCGGTTACTTCCGCGAGTTCACCTTCTCGAAGAAGGTGACAGTCGGCTGGACTGATTGTGGCCACGGCACTCCAGGCCGCGGCGTCGTGCTCGACCCCTTCATGGGAACAGGAACAACCCTAAAGACCGCAGTCAGCATGGGACGTGATGCCATCGGTGTGGATCTGGTGCCGCTTATGGATGAGCCGACAGCCCCCGAATGGTCCCGTCGCCCGTCCCGCTGATCAGCTCCGAGTCCAAGAGGCTCGCTACGGCATCGCCGAACAGCCGGTCTTCGGTGTCCATGTCGGAGGCGTTGAGGTCATAACGGTAGTCGAACACCGCCACCTCGCCGACTTGTCCACAGAACTGCAGACCGCCCTTGACGCCGTGTCCTTTAGGGTGCACGAGCAGAACTGCAGATGTCTGGTAGCGGGTTGCGTAAGTGACGGCTTGCTCAACCTCGGACCGGTCGGGAAGCTGCTTCTTGATGAGGGTGTTCTTCAGCTCTGCGACGAGGGGTACTGAGCCGTCCTCCCGGCGGAAAACCACATCAGGCGTCACCCGCACTGCGCTCGCTGCGGGTCCGAGCGCGCGCTGCACACGTCCGTTGACATAGACGTCTGCTGGCGGGTCGGCGTACAGAGGGAGCGCACCGTCCTTATTGCCGTCAAGGACGGTGATTCCCCAACGATCGGTCGCGGCTCGACTCTGGAGGGTGGTGCGGACGTACTTCTCGAACAGCGGACCCATGTCGAGTAGTAACGAGTCCAAAGGCAGAGCCCCTGACGGATCGTCGAGTGACAATCCCTGGCCAGCCACGACAGCGACCGCTGTTCGTAAAGCGTCCGTGTAGTAGCTCCGAGTTGCTGGCAGCGGTGTGATGCCCGCAACGACTGGGTCAGCAAGAAAGGAGTGCGAGCCGTTGTCGGCGGAGGCCTCGGAGAAAGCTTGCAGAAGACGGGAGAGCCGCCGTACACGTTTGCGACTGCCGTGCTGGTTCCCGTGGTCCAGAACATAGCGATGGTGAAGCGTGTCGAGCGCGGCCCGGATGCAGCGGTTCGGTGGGTTATCGACGGTTCGTTCGAACCACGAGTACTGCGCTCGGTAGGCCACGTTGCGCGCGGCAAAATGCCTTATCGTCGGGCCCACGTCGATGCGGCCGCGGGGTGAGGAACCAGATCCCGTGCGACGGACATACGTTCGGTAGAGCCCGCTGTTGATGACTTCGTTGGCAAGGGTGATGAGCCGGTCAGCGAGGAAATCGACCATCCAGTCCGCGGTGGTCGGCGCCGTGGCATACGAACGGAGGGCGTCAACTACGGCAGGCTGATGGCCGCTGCGCTCAACCATCCGGCTGAGATTGCCGATCGGGACGCGAGGTCTGATTCGCAACAGCAAGCGATCGTTGACGGGTACAACCCCGACAATCCCTCCGGCTTGGAGGCGCAATGCACCGTCTTTGTAGTCGACAGTGAAGGGGTTGAGCCGGCTGATGACGGCGACGTCGAGCGACCCATCCGGGCGAAGGAGCTCAGCTGGGTCAAGCTCGACGTACCCATACTCGACGCAGTCCCGAACTTGCATGCCTACGTGGTGCTGTCGGGCGCGTCGTCATCTGTGGTTGACGCAGCATCGGGCGTTGGCGGCTGTAGCCCGTCCCACCCACCGTCGACGTCTCTGAACATGGCCCGCCAGCCGGTCTCAACGTCCGTCCGCCCCTCGGGATCAAGTCGGAAGGCTCGGTCCACGAGGTATTGAAGCTGGAAGGCCCAAAGATCGCGCAGCGAGTCGACCCCGTCGACCTGCACGAAGTAGGCGTGGCCAACGGCCGCTGCGGGGTTGTCGCCGGCAAGCTTGTTGATCATCGAGAACCATGCAAGGACCCGCTGTTTGAGCGCATCATCGACGCCGTTGTCCTCCAAAATGGCGTCAAGGGCGCTGCGCTCAGGATCCATGCGGATCTTGGCGAAGCGTCGTTCGAACGCGGCATCGACCTCGTCAACACCGCGGTCAACCGGGTTCATGGTCGCGAGGATTTCGAGATTCGCGGGGACCGATGTGGTTCGGCCGGATGGCAGCGTGACGGTCTGGCCACGCTTGGTCCTCTCGACGTACGTCAGCGCTTCCCCGAAGACGCGCGCAGCGTCCGCACGGCTCAGTTCGTCTATCACGAGGACGAAGCGCTCATCCGGTTGCTGGCCGGCTTGTTCGCACATTCGTAAGAAGACGCCGTCTTTCCGGGAGAACCCGCCCTTCACGGGGTCCGGCGCGAACCCTTCCATGAAGTCCTCGTACTGGTACGAGGCGTGGAACTGGACGTACTCCGTCCGCGCCTTGTCGCCAGCGATCGCTTCCGCAATCTGCGCTGCTCTGAAGCTCTTTCCGGTCCCGGGCGGGCCAGTGAAGATCACGCCCCCATACAGAGGCAGCAACCGACGAACCAGAGCGAGTGTGGCATCTTGTGGGTCCAGAGTCGGTGCTGCGGGAGAGTTCGACGCGTGCGTTCGCTGCACGGTTGCCGCGACGCCCACCCCGAGCTGGTCAGCGGTGAGGTGACGAAGAGCACCGGGGGTCAAGGACGGCCTAGGCATTGGTCGTCCCTTCTGCGGGCTTCTCGAACCAGTTGAAGTCCACAGCGGGTGCAGCGTTCGCGAACAGAACGGCGAAGTCGGAGTCGTCCGTCAGCTGGAACCAATCGCGGAGTGCACTGGTCACATCGTCTGGCTGAGGCAGGAGCGGTACGTCGTAACGCTGCAAGAAGTCGTCTGCAACGTCGCCGTCGCGACCGGCGACGAACCCGTAGTCACGGAAGAGGAAAGCGCCCAGCGCCAGAGCTGAGATGGGTTGGTCGTAGAGGAAGGCGTGCAGAGCTTGCTCCGCGTGGTTCTGTGGAAGCCGAAACTGGTTCCCGTCCAGCAGAAACCCGGCGGTCGTACGGATCGAGCTTGGGGCCCACATGCCGGCAAGGTTGCTGTTCATCCAGTAGCTGGACTCGTCACGACCAGCTTTCGTGCTGAGTGGCCGGTAGTACGGGCGATTCGGTGGTCCGCCTGGGACTGCGAGCAAGTCCCCCAGGTCTGACCACTGGGGTGAGATGTTGCTGCTGCTCTGCCCGATCGCGCTGCGGCGGCACAGCTGGAGATAGGGCAGGAAGAACGGGTGAGTGCGTCTGCCCTTCAGCTCCGTGATGGCCCACTTCACGGCATCGCTGGTCAGCACTCGGATCGGCAGCGCGTCGTCGGTGTCCATCGTTGGATCACTATGCCAGTTCTCCGCCAGCTCATGTCCTCGTCACCCTTGTAGAGCACAGCCCCACTTCTGGGCGCGAGAGCGGGCAGAGTGGCACGGTGACCTCTGACGCATCGACGCCGAAGAAACGCCGAACGACGCAACACATCGGTGCTGCCGGTGAGCTTCTGGTGCAGTACCAGCTCCTGAAGCTCGGGGTCGACAGCGCTCGGCTGACCACCGATGCCGGCATCGATTTGGTGGTTTACGCCCCAGCAACCGGCGCGGCGACCACGGTCCAGGTCAAGACTGTTGAACGAGCGATGCCGTCCGGCGGGACCGGCCGACAGGCTATCGGGTGGAACTTCCCGCACGACACACCAGCCCAGGTCCTGGCGTTCTGCTCGCTCGAACAAGATCGCGTGTGGCTACTCACAGCCGAGGAAGCGCGCGAGGTGGCTCAGCAGCGCTCCCCAAAGGACGTCCGCCGTCTGTACTGGTACACCGACCTCACGACTCCACAGCGCGACGGAGTGCCGCTCCTGCAGACCGACATGGCCTCGTACTTACTCTCTGCCAGGGCGCAGCATCTGTTTCCAAGCTGACCGGTACTGCTACATGCGGTTCAGAGGCGGCCGGAACGCCCGCCGCAACCGAGTCTCCATCGCAGCGGCGTCTCCGGCCGAGCGGGACCGCACCCAAGACAGCTCGCAACCGCGCAGCCAACGTTGAATTGCCGCCGCCTGTTCACTGGTGACCCTCTGCCGTGTGGGATTTCCAGTGACGCTGGGCGGGATCTGAAACAGCAGCTCGCAGACGTTGCGTCTGAGGGACGACCCAGCCAGGCTCGCTCCGCCCCCCAGGTGAGTCGAAAGCCGCTTCCGCAGGCTGGTTGCGGTACCGACGTACTGCGGATCGTTGTCACGCAGCCACAGATAGACGCCTGGCTCGGCTGGCGCGTCCGTCCGGACAAACGTGTCGGCCCGGCAGCGCGGCGCTGCGAGTAACCGTTTCCAGTCCGGGCCTGCCGGCTCAAGTTCGTTAGCAGTCGCGCGCTCAGTCGTTGCTTCAAGCGCGCCCAGGATCGTGTCCATCTCGAAGTCATCCTCCGCGCCGTACACGTTCAGCTCGCTTTGGTCGTATCGGCCGTCCACGGCCCGACCCTACCGTCGCGGCCTCGCGCGGGTCGTTCGATCGCGCGGCCGGTCGTACTGGAGTCCGACAGATTGGAAAGTTCGAGCAGTTTTGGCACATCATTGCGCCTATCGGTGTTCCCCACTCAAGGCCCAGCGATCCGCGTGAATTCAAGGACCGAAGACCGCGCCCCGAGGCCCCAGAGGAATGCGAAGCACCCCTGGGGGCTGCGCAGCACCGGTAGTTAGTCGCAGATCGCCAGTACACTAAGACAGTCCCGCCCGGGACACGAAACGACCTCCCGTAGTAGATGCGGTGCAACGCATCTGGGAGGCCGGTTCGGTTTATTTTCTCTATTTACGAAACGGAAAATCAGGATGAAAAACCACTTCGTTAAACCCGATGGTATCAACGGCGGACCCAAGCTGTCTAACAGACCGGGACGCGGTTCGTACTGGACGAACGCAACCGTCGTCGTCGCGTACGCGTACCTGGTGCACGAACTGCAACCCGTAGTCTTGGCGGTCTTGAAGGCTGCCGGACACGGTTAAGCGACGTAGAACGGGCGGGACAGCCGGTGGTTGTCCCGCCCGTTCGTGCCACGGCTGGCTCTAGTCGGTACCCACGAGCCCGTCATAGGCCTCGGTCCACGGCTTCGAAAACGGGATGCCGGGGCCGGTGAGGAACTGCTCGACCCGGCTCTCGACCTTCTTGTAATCGAGGTCGAATGGGCCGATGTAGACCGTCTCGTGCTTGCCGTCCTGGTAGGTGAGCTGGAGAGCCGTGCAACCACCTTCGGCTCCTTGGTCGGTGGGGTCGAGGCGTACCACCTTGAAGCTTCGTACCTGGTCGAGGTTGACGACGATCAGCTCGCCGTCGATCGGCTTGTGGCGGTCGTTGACGGGCTGGAAGGTGTGGAACATGGGTGCTGCTTTCTACTCGAATTGGACGGTCCGTCGCGGCCGTTGCCGCCACGCTGCGGTCGGGATGCCGTAGAGCACTCCCGGCCCGGTCTGTTCGTCCCCGACGTACAGGACACGGTTTTTGTTCGGCGCGCTGGCGCGCGGCCCTCCGGCCCCTTGCACGGCGTACACGCGGCCGCG
>Ga0308167_1004121_pt1 | contig 10848 bp, 9 predicted proteins | sample PhyCR1_2_FD_202138 | JGI IMG/M metagenome (GOLD analysis project Ga0308167, IMG submission 202138) | Phyllosphere microbial communities from UC Gill Tract Community Farm, Albany, California, United States - DLSLRC.R1 | ecosystem: Host-associated > Plants > Phyllosphere > Unclassified | place... | reverse complement strand
GTCTGGGCATGTTTTTCCTCGGCGTTTATCAGGCTTTCGCACAGTTTTACCGCTTTGCGGCAAGCGAAGCGGCGCTGCCCGCGTTACGGGCGAAAGCGATTTCGCTGGTGCTGGCCGGTGGCGTCGTGGCCGCCCTGCTGGGGCCGCTGCTGGCGCGCAGTGGCAGCGCCCTGTTCGCGATCCCTTACCTCGGCTCGTTTCTTTTTATGGGAATTATGGCGTTACTCGGCGTGGTGGTGCTTTCCGGTCTGCAGATGCCGCCGCAGAGCGCCGTGCCGGATCTGGTCGCGGCCCGGCCGTGGAAAACCGTGCTGTCCCAGCCCGCGTATCTGGTGGCACTTTTCTCCGCCGCCTCCGGATTCGGCATTATGGTGCTTGCGATGACGGCGACGCCAATTGCAATGCATCATCATGCGTTTGACCTTAGCCAGAGCGCTGAAGTGATCCAGCTGCACGTGCTGGGTATGTTTCTGCCCTCCTTTTTTACCGGCAAACTGATCGCCCGATGGGGTGTGATTACCATCATGCTGTTGGGCGTCCTGCTGATGCTGGGTTACATTGGGCTGGCCTGTTCAGGCGTCAGCTGGGGAGGGTTTGCCGGCGCCCTGATCCTGATGGGGACGGGCTGGAACTTTCTCTATATCGGCGGGACGACGCTGCTCGCCACCACGTATACCACCAGTGAAAAAGGCGTGGCGCAGGCGGTCAACGACATGAGCGTGTTTATCTTTACGCTGATTTGCTCACTGAGTGCCGGACCGCTGCTCAGTCTGTATGGCTGGCAAACCATGAACCTGCTTTTGCTGCCCTGGATAGTGCTGCTTGCTCTGCCGCTGCTGTGGCTGGCCTGGCATCTGAAACGGGGGACGGCTTCAGCCACAACACAGTCGCCGTGATCCGGCGATGACCGGTGTGGAGGCGAGCCTGATTCCATCAACATCAGCCCTGCTTGTTCACCGGGCAGGTAATGTGATTCGATCGCCGAAGAGGATATTCATCATCGGCCCCATCGTGACAGGACTGACCGACATAAAAGATTTCTGCCCTCCCTACCAATAAAGGATCCACCATGAAAAATGCCCTGATCGTGATTGATATTCAGAATGACTATTTCCCCGGCGGAGCCTTTCCGCTTGAAGACGCCGAAGAGGCGTGCAAGGCGGCCGTAAACGCGATTAACGACGCGCAGCAAAAAGGATGGCTGATTGTCGGCGTTCAGCATATCGCCACGGCTGAAGCGCCGTTTTTCCGTCCGGACAGCGAAGGCGCAGCATTTCATCCGGATATCGCTGCGGCGTTGGAGAATGCACCGGTGGTGGTTAAGGCGGAAGCGGACAGCTTTTTTAACACTAATCTTGAATCGTTACTCAGCGAGCACGGTATTACCGATATCTATCTCACCGGCATGATGACCCAGCACTGCGTGACGCATACGGCGCTTTCTCCCCAAAGCCAGCCAATGAAAGTCCACATAATTTCAGCAGGCTGCGCAGCACCTACCCGTGCGCTGAGCGATCTCGCCCTCTCTGGCCTCCGTGTCCGTTGTAGCGTGGTGTAGCGGGCATTGAACTGAACCGCAACGCGTGTCGTTTCACCGTCGCGGTTCACCGGGATTGCCCGATCGGACCGCCGGTAAGCCTTCCACCGGCGGTCTCAATGGCAGCGCGCGGCGCGCTCAGGCCGGTTGATACTGAAGCGGCCGAGCGCTTACTCAATGCTGTGGAAAGCGCAGCGTGAATCGGGCAATGCCGTGCTCGCTCTGCACCTCACAGCGGCCCTGATGTACCTGCATAATGCTGCGCACAATCGCGAGCCCTAACCCGCTGCTGCCCTGATGACGTGACGCCTCCGCGCGCCAGAACCGATCAAAAACGCGGGCCTGCTGTTCAGCGCTCAGCGTCGGGCCGTGGTTTTCCACCACCAGTTCGACCGCTGACGGCTGCACCTTGCTAAAGACCTTCACCGGCGTACCCGCATCGCCATAGCGCAGCGCATTGGCGATCAGGTTGGCCAGCGCCCGCTGCAGCAACTGCGGATCGGCCTGCAGTTCACCGCTTAAATCCATCTCCAGCTGCATCGCTTTTTCCTCCGCCATGTCATTGAAATAGCTCTGCAGCTTCTCGCCCAGCTGTGCCAGATCGATACGCTGTTCATCCACGGCCTGAGTGGCATCTTCCGCTCTGGCGAGAAACAGCATGTTGTCGATCATCTTCGCCAGCCGTTCCAGCTCTTCGTAGTTGGAACCGAGCAACGCCTGATAATCGCTGACGCTGCGAGTCTGACTCAGCGCCACTTCGGTCTGGCCCAGCAACGTGCCGATGGGCGTGCGCAGCTCATGTGCCATATCCGCCGAGACCTGACTTAGCTGCTGATAGCCGGATTCGAGGCGACTCAGCATCTGATTAAACGCGTCAACCAGCGGCTGTAATTCTGCCTGCGCCTGTTCTGGCATCCGTCGTGATAAATGACGCACATCGATCGCCTCCGCCTCTGCCGCCAGGCTGCGCAGCGGCGACAGCGCGCGTCGCACCAGCCAGACGCTGATAGCGGCCACCAGTAAGGCCGCCAGCGTGGTCGCCAGCACAATCTGGTCACGATAATGCTGCAGAGTCTGGGTGCGGTCGCGCATCAGGCGGCCGGTCACGATCTCAATCTGCCCGTTACCATCCCGGGTCGGTGCCAGCGCCGCTGCCGAGATAAACGGTGTGCCACCTGAGCTGACAAGGTGATGCACCGACGACAGCGTCAGCGGCTGGTCAGCCGCAATCGGTATAATGGCAGGCAGAGGACGCTGTCCCGGATTCACCACAATCAGCGGCGGCTGGCCGGGAAACCGCAGCACCAGTAACGACTCGGTATTTCCGAGCATGTTGGCGAACAGGTGTGGTTTTTGCTGGATCAGCGTGATGGCGTCTTCATCGCGTAGCAGCGTACGAATCTGATCGATGCGCGTCAGCAGTGCGGCATCGTCCCGCACGCCAATCTGTGTAGCCAGTGAGTGATAAAGCGCATAACCACAGAGTGAAAAAATGACTATCACCGTGACGCTGAGCATCAGCGACAGACGCAGCGTCAGAGAATGGCTCTTCACGCTTCGGCTTCGCAACGATAACCCACGCCATGCACGGTGTGAATCAGTGGTTGAGCAAACGGGCCATCGATTTTCTGGCGCAGACGCTTCACCGCCACATCGACCACGTTGGTGTCGCTATCAAAATTCATGTCCCAGACGCGTGAAGCAATCAGCGTCCGGGTCAGCACTTCGCCCGGATGCAGCAGGAACAGGTGCAGCAGGTTGAACTCTTTGTTGGTGAGATCGATGCGCTGTCCGCCGCGCTCGACGCGGCGTTTAAATACGTCGAGCTGCAAATCGGCCAGCGAGAGAATGTCCGGCAGCTTCTGCTGACTGCCGCGTCGCAGTTGAGTACGGACGCGCGCCAGCAGTTCGGCAAATGAAAAGGGTTTGACCAGGTAATCATCCGCGCCCAGCTCCAGTCCTTTGATGCGATCTTCCAGCGTGCCTTTGGCGGTCAGGAAGATCACCGGGGTGTGGATCTGTTTATCCATCGCCGCCATCACCTGCCAGCCATCAATGCCGGGCAGCATCACGTCGAGCAGAATCAGATCGTAGTGATGTTCACGGGCATAGAACAGACCATCCACGCCATTTTCCGCCACGTCGACGATGAAGCCCGCTTCTGTCAATCCTTTGCGCATGTAATCACGCGCTTTGGCCTCATCTTCAATCACCAGAATTTTCATGTGCCTCTTTCCGCGGGTTGTTTTCAGGGCTTCGCCTGTTGTGCGGCTTGCTCGATCAATTTTACAACATCATCAGGATGTGACTGATAGACCGAATGGCTGGCTCCGGCAATTTCTACCGTGTGGCTGTGCGCACGCCGGGCGTACATCCGCTCCAGATCGGGACTGATAATTTTGTCAGCTTTCGCCACCATGTACCAGCTGGGCCGGGTTTTCCACGCCGGATCGGCAATGTTGGCGGTGAACACCGCGGCGTTGGTTGGCATCTGCGCATGGGCCTCAAAGTCAGCCTGCGCGGCAGGCAGGTCGGCAGCAAAATCGCTGTGATAATAGCGTGGCGCAATCGTCAGATAACCATCGGCCGAGCGGTCAAACGGATGTGCGCTATTGGGGAATTTTTTCCCGTTGCTGGCCTCGGTTTCGCCGTTGTCCAGCGCATGAGCGGCAATATAGACCAGCCCCGCCACTTTACTGTCGTTACCCGCTTCACTGATGATCGCCCCACCGTAGCTGTGGCCCACCAGAATCACCGGCCCATTCTGCTGATCGATAATTCGTCGTGTTGCCGTCACATCCTCTGCAAAGCTGGTCAGCGGCTCCTGTACCAGCGTCACCTGATAGCCGTCATGCGTCAGCCGGTCATAGACCGGCCGCCAGCCCGCGCCGCCGACAAACGCGCCGTGTACCAGCACAATATTTTTTACCGGCTGCGACTGCGCTTGCGCCTCACCGCCGGCGACAGCCAGCAGCATACCCAGGGCCAGGGTGATGGTATTCAGTTTCATTGTTGTGCTCCTGATTGTGAAAGTTCACCTTCAGGATAAGCAACCGGCCCTGACATCAGGGTGAGCGAGTAATGACAAAAGAATGACAGCGGCGAACGGGCGATTGTCGCGGCCCGACCACGGATGAGCTATCTGGTTCTGCTGCAGAAGAAAAAGGGCTTAGCGGTTTCAGGGAGAGTTCACGGGGGATTAAGGTCAGCTCATCTGAAAGGACTCGCTGAATGTCTGAATAAACGTCCGCTTCGGGCTGCGAGTTCTCCTGCCCCGGCCGCGCCTCATTTTATCCTTTACTTTTTCGGCTGTTATCTCTTCATCGCTGATTGATACCATGCCACGGCTTTCAACCCTGGTCAGCCAGCGGCTGATATCAGTCGCTACTGAACCAGGGTTAATTCAAACAACTCTGTAGCAAAGGTTAAAGGGTGTTATTTCTGACTTTGCTGTTGATTATCCGCTTCTTTTTCTTTTTTCCTGGCCATGTGATGGCCTACCGCGCAGCCAGCAGCGGCACCTGCAACACCGTGATGGGCAACATGGCCAGCGACGCCGCCTACCGCAGCCCCCTTCAGACATCCTTTCGCCTCAGCCTGCATGCTCATGCCGAAAAGGAGGCCGGCAACCATGATGCCAAACGTTAACTTCTGCATATTTTTTTTCCCTGTAATAACTGGCTTGTTCCAGTCTGGTACAAGCATAGCCAGTGAAAACCTGAGTTCCTGCAGGAATAGGTAAAACTCAAACTTGTTTACCAGTGGTTACGTTTATCACCGACCCGGCGGGCTTTTCAGGTGTTTGGCGAGTGATCCTCTCTGGCTGGCGCGCTGACAGGCAACGCCCTTATCTGGCCGAAAGCATCACCACGCTATCGGGAAGTCTGATCTGGCTGCCGTTTCCACCTCGCCAGCGTCCTGGGTATGCATGAAGATCACTACAGATCTTTCGTCAATATCTCGCTATTCTCCGCCAGGATATTAAGCACGGCATTCACATATCTGTCCCTGTTTCCCTGGTGCCACATCACACAGAGCGGCAGCCCTTCAATTTCCATATCATTGACCGGTGCCAGCGGCAGGTACTTTACGCCATCCGCGTTCATATTACGGTAAGAGGAAGGGACGAGCGCCACGCCCAGCCCAGCGGCGACAAAGCTCAGGATGGTCTGTTTTTCCTCGGCATACTGCGCAATCACCGGATATCGGCCCGCCGCTCTGAACAGGTTCATCGTCAGGTCATGGCTGTGAGGCCGGGTACGTCTCTCCGGCACGATGACAGGCTCATTGCAGAAATCCTCGATGCTCACCCGATCGTAATCCACCAGCCGGTGATGCGCAGGCACCGCCAGTACACAGGTTTCATAGGCAATAAAGCGAGTGGTCAGGGTGACGTCTGTCTGTTCTGGCGGCCGGACAAATACCAGATCCAGCCAGCCGGAGGTCAGTCGTGGGATCAGACTGTGCGATTTGTCTTCGCTGATATGGATATCCGCATCAGGAAAGGCGCTGACGAACAGATTGAGCAGTTTCGGCAGTAATCCCCTCGCCGCGCTGTCAATGGCACCGATCCGCAATGTTTTTTTCTGCGAAGCGATGTTTTTATGGAACCTCCGCCGTAACGCATCAAAATCGGCAACAACAGACTTAGCCTCACTCAAAAATTCTGCACCTTCCCGGGTCAGGGTTACATTTCGGGTCGAACGATTCAGCAGGCGTATACCCAGATCCTCTTCCAGTAAGCGGATAAAACGGCTGAGTGACGCAGGCATCATTTCAAGCTTCCGGGCTGCCCTGCCGAAGTGAAGTTCATCACCTACTACCACGAAGCATCTCAGCTGATTTATATCCATTTTTCGCCCGCCTTCAGATTATACAACTTATTTATATAAACCCTTGCCGATGATAACGCCAGTCAAAACAGCATACTGAGTTCACAACAAAACGATAACAACCCTACCTGACTGTGGAGCATCCTGATATGCACAATGACCTCGAAAAAAAGGTGATGCGCAAAGTAACGCTGCGGATTATTCCTTTTATCATGCTGTTGTATTTCATCGCATTTCTCGACCGGGTTAACATTGGCTTTGCCGCCCTGACCATGAATCAGGACCTGGGTTTTTCGCCGATGGTCTTCGGGATGGGAGCCGGGATTTTCTTTCTTGGCTACTTTCTGTTTGAAGTCCCGTCTAACCTGATTCTGCATAAAGTCGGTGCCCGGATCTGGATCGCCCGCGTCATGATTACCTGGGGACTGGTCTCCGGTTGTATGGCATTTGTGCAGGGCACCACCAGTTTCTATATTCTGCGTTTTCTGCTCGGCGTAGCCGAGGCCGGTTTCTTTCCTGGCATCATTCTTTATCTCAGCTACTGGTTCCCGGCGGTAAAACGTGCGCAGGTTACCGCCATTTTTATGGCCGCAGCACCGCTCTCTACCGCGCTTGGCTCCCCCATCTCCGCTGCACTGCTGGAGATGCACGGGCTGATGGGCTTTGCCGGCTGGCAGTGGATGTTCGTGCTGGAGGCGATCCCTGCGTTACTGCTGGGCATCGTGGTTCTGTTCTGGCTCACCGACCGTCCGGCCAAAGCGAAATGGCTGACCGAAGAAGAGCGGACCTGGCTGCAAAACACCATGCAGGCTGAAGAGCAGGCGCGTGCGGTGGGACAGAGTCACAGCAGCGCATGGCGCGGTCTGGCGGATAAGCGGGTTCTGGCACTGGCGCTGGTCTATTTTGGCACCTCGGCCGGCCTTTACACCCTGGGTATCTGGGCACCGCAGATTATTCACAGCTTCGGCGCCTCATCGTTAGAAATCGGCTTCCTCAATGCCTTCCCGGCAGTGATCGGCGTTCTTGCGATGATCCTCTGGGCGCGCCACTCCGACCGGACCAACGAGCGCAGCTGGCACGTGATTGCTGCCTGTCTGCTGGCCGCGGCCGGACTGATTTATGCCGGCAGCGTCAGCACCCTTTTCTCAGTGATTATCGCCCTGACCCTGGTCACCGTCGGGATCAGCGCGTCTAAGCCGCCGCTCTGGAGCATGCCGACCCTGTTCCTGAGCGGGCCGGCGGCCGCTGCCGGCATCGCTGCCATCAACTCGATTGGCAACCTCGGCGGATTTGTCGGCCCGATGATGATTGGCATCATCCGCCAGCAAACCGGCAGCTATACCTGGGGACTCTATTTCGTGGCCGGACTGCTGCTGATTTCAGCCCTGACGGTACTGATTCTGTCAGGAAAAGCGAAAAAGCCACAGACCACAGAACTTCATCAACCTCACACTCATTAATCGATACGGAGAAATATCATGCGTAACTACTCTATTGCCGCTATTCCTGCTGACGGTATCGGCCCTGAGGTCATCTCAGCCGGCATTGAGGTTCTGAAGGCGCTGTCACATCGCGATCCGCAGCTGAAATTTGATATTCAGACTTTCGACTGGGGTTCCGACTACTACAAACGCTTCGGCGTGATGATGCCGGAAGATGGCCTGCAGACGCTGAAAAAATTCGATGCGATCTATTTCGGCGCGGTTGGTGCGCCAGATGTGCCTGACCACATCACCCTCTGGGGGCTGCGCCTGCCGATTTGCCAGGGATTCGATCAGTACGCAAATGTGCGGCCGACAAAGATTTTGCCTGGCGTCACCTCGCCGCTGCGCAACCGGGGACCGGGCGATCTCGACTGGGTCATCGTGCGCGAAAACTCCGAAGGGGAATACTCCGGCAACGGTGGCCGCGCCCATAAAGGTCTGCCGGAAGAAGTCGGTACCGAAGTGGCGATTTTCACCCGCGTCGGGGTCACGCGCATCATGCGTTATGCCTTTAAACTGGCGCAATCCCGCCCGCGTAAACTGCTGACGGTGGTCACGAAATCTAATGCGCAGCGTCATGGCATGGTGATGTGGGATGAAATTGCGGCTGAAGTGGCGCAGGAGTTCCCGGATGTGCAGTGGGACAAAATGCTGGTGGATGCCATGACGCACCGCATGACGCTGCACCCGCAGAGCCTGGACACGATAGTCGCTACTAATCTGCATGCCGATATATTATCCGACCTGGCGGGCGCGCTGGCGGGCAGCCTCGGCGTAGCGCCGACGGCGAACATCGATCCTGAACGGCGCTTTCCATCGATGTTCGAGCCGATCCACGGCTCAGCCTTTGATATTACCGGTAAGGGCATCGCCAACCCGATCGCCACCTTCTGGACGGCGGTACAGATGCTGGAGCATCTGGGCGAGCATGAAGCCGCCGCGCTGATTATGGAAGGCATTGAACATGTCTGCACCCACGGTATCCTGACGCCCGATGTGGGCGGCACGGCAACCACCGCCGATGTCACGCGTGCCGTGGTGCAGTTCATCGAATCCCGTTCAACCGTTGCCGAGAGTGCATAACGATGAAAAACGATCAGGCCGCAGCGATACTGGAGGATATCTTTAAGCAGGCGGTTGACAGTGCCCGTCCCGGGCCTGTCGTGCCGGCCGCACTGCCGCAGAAGCCCGCCGGCCGCTGTGTGGTGGTCGGGGCGGGCAAGGCTTCGGCCGCTATGGCAGCGGCAGTGGATGCCGCCTGGCCAGACGTGGATGTCAGTGGCGTGGTGGTGACGCGCTACGGTCACGCCGTGCCTGCCGGGCGTATCCGTATTCTGGAGGCGTCCCATCCGGTTTCAGATGCGATGAGTGAAACGGCAGCGATGCTGATTCTGGAAACGCTGCGCGGCCTGACACCCGACGATCTGGTGCTGGCGCTGATATCAGGCGGTGGCTCCGCCGTGATGGCCTTACCTGCGCCGGGTATCACGCTGGCCGATAAACAGTCTGTTACCCGGGCATTGCTGCACAGCGGTGCCAGCATCAGAGAAATGAATCTGGTCAGGCGTCAACTGTCGGCGATAAAAGGCGGCAGGCTAGCTGCACTGGCACAGCCTGCACGGGTGGTGACATTGATTATCAGCGATGTCCCGGGTGACAATCCGGCGGATGTGGCATCGGGTCCGACGGTAGCCGACAGCAGCACGCCAGAAGATGCGCTGAAGGTGCTTGAGCGCTACGCTATTCCGGTCTCCACCGCGGTCCGCCATGTGCTGAGCCAGCCACTGGCGTTGTCAGGCATGCTGTCTGAGGGTGAGGTCAGAATGATTGCCACACCCGCGATGGCATTACAGGCCGCGGCCAGCGCGGCGCGTCGTCACGAGATTACCCCGCTGATACTCGGCGATGCCATAGAAGGTGAGAGCCGGGAAGTCGCCACCGTCATGGCGGGCATCGCAAAATCAGTGAAGCAGCACGGTCAGCCGCTGAAAGGGCCGGCTCTGTTGCTGTCCGGGGGAGAAACAACGGTCACGGTAAACGAGGCTAAGGCAGGTAAAGGCGGGCGTAACACCGAGTTTTTACTTGGGCTGGCCTGCGCACTGCGGGGAGAAAGCGGAATCTGGGCCATCGCGGGAGACAGTGACGGTATTGATGGCACCGAGGAAGCTGCGGGTGCGATGATTTTTCCGGATACGCTGGCGCGCGGAAAAACCTGCGGGCTTGATGCGCTTAGCTATCTGAATGCGCATGACAGCTACAGCTATTTTCATGCGATTAATGATCTGCTGATCACCGGGCCGACATTAACCAACGTAAATGACATCCGGGCCATCTTAATAGGTTAATCTGTGGCTCTCTCTGCAACGGAGAGAGCCACTGTTCATTTTCCCTGAAAGGTGGATCTGGCCCGGCATTTTCTTTCTATACCTGTCTGCGCAGAACAACATGGGCCAGCGGTCACTTACCCTCCCTCACCTCTTCTCACTTTATCCGTCACTTTTTCGGCAACTGATAATCGCAACCTCGTCATCGTTGATGGTGGCGCGTTCCAGTTATCTTCAGGCATAGCCAGTTGAAACCGGCCTCCTTGCCAGAAGGCTTATACAAAAGAGTGAGCAATGTAAGATTAAAAGCAACTCTGTCACCCTGTGCAGAATTGCTCCGGTTGCATTACTCCTCTGAGCTGAGTAATCCCAACTCCTCACATCGCTTAATGATTAGCTGCTGGCGCTTATCAATAAAGCGTTCATAATTTTCGACTTTCCATAATGTTTTTGTTTTTGGGATGCTGAATCGCCACGCTTATACCGGTGAGTTGGCTGCTGGCAACTCACCAGTCCCAGCTCTTTCATGAGCCTGCCAGCAAGCCAGAGCCCCATCGGGTAGCCTCTCTGGGTTGCCATTGTGGCGATGCTTCTTGCTCCGGCCGAACCGTGGCTGATGCCATGCAGCTCAAGTACCTGACTGCGTAATACAGCCCGTCTGCCGTCTGGCT
>Ga0308167_1004117_pt1 | contig 10867 bp, 9 predicted proteins | sample PhyCR1_2_FD_202138 | JGI IMG/M metagenome (GOLD analysis project Ga0308167, IMG submission 202138) | Phyllosphere microbial communities from UC Gill Tract Community Farm, Albany, California, United States - DLSLRC.R1 | ecosystem: Host-associated > Plants > Phyllosphere > Unclassified | place... | reverse complement strand
CTTCGGCCGCGGGCTTGGCCGGTGGTTGATGGGTGAGCGCAAGCCGGGCTGGCGGGTGCAGCTTGTGCCTTGGATGGGAATGCTGCTGGGAGCAGTTGCCGGCGCGCTGCTGCAGGGGTATCTCGGGATCACGGCTTTTGTAATCAACGGGCTTCTGGTGTTTGCACTCGCCGCGTCCTCGCTAGCCATCCCACGTCGCTGGCAGCGGAACTACATGCCCAGGTAGCTCCAGAGTTTCAACAAGACGATGTTTAACCCGCGGCCTCTACGCCCTATGGCGGGACACGCATCAGAACAGAATGCAGCCCATCACAATTTAGAATTGCTAGGGACACCTGACTCGTTTAATGCTTCCACTATTGAGGCTATAGGAGGAAGCCACATACAGCGTTACCACCTGAACTCTCTCAGCGAGGAAGCCTACGCACCTAAAGCCGCATGAAACGTTTGTCGTGAAACAAATGTTCTCATTCCTTACCTTGTAGAGATCACGCGGCCAAGAGCGGCAGTCGTCCTTGCCTCCGAGCGGACATGACATCTGTTCAATTTCGCCAGCAGCCACGATCTCAGAGCCGGGAAGCTGCCTCATGTCCCCGAAAGCAAAGACTTGAGCGCTTGCGAGGCTGATCAACAGCGAAGCGCAAAAGCGGATGAAAGATATGGAGTGTCGTTTTTGAATTTGCTCATCAACTTTTGTCATGAAGCTCAGCCGGCCAAGCGCTCATGAACCACATGATTCCTGGAATCATCACGTAGACCCAATACGTGCTTGGGTAAATGCAGATACCGACAGCCCAGACGGCAAGCAACGTTCCGCCCGCTCGCCGACGTCGCCGCGGCGTGAACCACTCCTGAAACGCTTTATGCCTCTCCCGCCAGCCCATTACCACTCTCCTTGTTTGGTAAGCGGAAGGATATCATCCCCCAAGCGATAAGTGCCTCCCCCGCACAGGCGGCGCCTGCATGCCCGCCAGAAGGTGATGACCATGTACGCTTTGGGCCACATTAACCCAGAGGGCACTGCCGCTGTGCATGGTCGCAGCGCTCTCGTTCCTCGTTGCCGGTGCACTGCTTCGGGGCTATCTCGGTATCACCGCTTTTGTGATCAAAAGGTTGTAGGCCAGTCATCGCGGCATAACCACAGCGATGACTGGATGCACCCAGCACTTGGCTGGCAGGCTGATTAGCCCACGGGCAACTCTCCCGTCACGATCGCGGTAACGATAAAGATGCCGAACAGCGGCAGCGACCATTTGAAGAACTCTTTCTGGTATTGCCCGAAGGTCATCTCGGTCCGGTTCATCAGCAGGAACAACCAGGCTACCGTAGGGCTGGCATAACGCAGCGCCTGCCCCATGAACGAGGCAACACCAATTTCAGTAGGAGTGATGCCGAACTGGTAGGCAATCGGCGCTACTACCGGCAGGATGCCGAAATAATAGGCGTCCACTGGCAATGCGTAGCAGGCGATCGCCCCCAGGAAGGCGAACATCAGGGCGGTATGACTGCCCATTGATTCGGGGATCAGACCCGCGATACTTTGCGCGACCGCAGCAGCCATGCCACTGCCGTTGAAGATGCCGAGAAAACAGCCTGCCGCCATGATGATTGACGCAACTGCGATGGCATCGCCACCGTTGGCAGTGATACGGTCACGTTGCTCGGTGGCGCTGTAGTTCACCGCCAGAGCGATGGCGGTGCCGAGCATGAATACGATTGCCCCACTCGCCCAGCCTGCCAGCAGGGTGACCAGCATGCCGATGGTCAGGGCCAGGTTGAACAGAAACAGTTTAGGCCGCTTGAACTCACGGTCGTTCTCCTCGATCACCGTGACCATTTCCTCAATCTGCTGCGGCGTGACGATGGCCCGCTCGCCCGGTATGAAACCTAGCCGAACGCGCTCCTTGCGCCCCATCAGATAGGCCATGAAAAACACATAAATGAATGACACGCCAAGGATCGGCAAAATTGCCACGAACAGCGTGTTCACCTCCACGTTGAGCACTGCGGCAGCACGCGCCAACGGCCCGCCCCAGGGCAGGCAGTTGCCAAGTCCGCAAGGGAGAATGATGAGCATGGCCAAGTTCGACAACTTCAAGCCCATTTGTCTGTAAAGCGGCAGGAAGGCGCTGGTGATGATCAAGATGGTAGTGGTGCCATCACCATCGAGGGTTACCACAGAAGAAGTGAAGGCCGTGACCAGGATGATCTTCAATGGATCGCCATTGGCCTTGCGGATCAGGTATGTGCATAACGGATCGAACAGACCCACATTCATCATCAGGCTGAAGTAAAGAATTGCGAACAGGATCATCACCGTCGGGTTGACGGTCCCCAGCGACACCTTGCCTTCTGCGTTGACGGTGTAAAACAGGCCTTCCCTTACCCAGGTGACCAGCGTATCGAACGGCACACCGGAGGCCATGCACGCCAGCGCACCGACAATAAGCGAAACGACGATCAGCCCGGTGAAAGGGGAAAGCTTTTGCTTGATAACGAGGATCAGGAACGAAACGATCAACAAATAGCCGAGAGCGGTAAGCATTCGGGCATCTCCCAATTTTATTCTTATAGTGCGGAAACGGTGTATCAGGAGAGCCTCTTGGACTCCCTTGAATGCATCAGCGCCCGATCAGCAGTTCAGTCACCCAGGCCGGCGCGAGCTCTGGCAGCGGCTGACCGTTAGCCCTACGACGGGCGTAATCATCGATGACCTCGCGCCGCTTGGCCTCATAAGCATCCTTTTTCTCCGAAGCCTGCAAGACTTCGAGCAGGCGGCCACGAGGAACGACAGTGACACCGTCGTAATCGCCGAAGACCAAGTCGCCTGGAGTGACCTCTATACCGGCACAGTGCACTGGTGCGTTGATCTTGCCGGGGCCCTGCTTGGCCGGGCTACGTTGCATGAATCCCTTGGCGTAGACCGGAATGTCCAGCTCAGCCAGCGGCACTTTGTCACGTACGCAGCCATCGATCACCAGACCGCTGAGGCCAACTGCCTGGGCAGCGCCAGCCATCAGATCACCGATGTAGGCACGACCGCGATAGCCCTTGCCAGCCACCACCAGCACGTACCCTGGCCGGCCTTGGTAAATGGCAACATGGATAGGGAAATTGTCACCGTCTTCGGTATCCACCGTGTAGGCGGTGCCGAGCATGATCTTGCTTTCATCAAGCGGCATCAGATCGCTGTCCATGCAGCCATTACGTGCAATACCAAGGCTTTGCATGCCATCGCAAAGCTGGGCGGGGCTGAGTTTGCGAAAGCGCTCGAGGATGTCCTGCGGGATGGGTTCAGGCAGAGCAAAATACTGTTCAGTGTTCATGATCGACAATCCTCAAGAGTGGCGGGCGAGATGGGCAATGGCGTCGCGATAATTCATGTCGCTGCCACCCGGCCCTAGCAGGCTGGCCCAGTCGCTCAGAGCAAGCTTCTGTAGTTGACCGCGGGTGGCCGTGGACATGGTGGAATCGACACCGGCCGCTTCGAGCGTCGCCACTACATCGTCGAGTTCAGCACCGCGGCGCTTCGCATGGATCAAGGTCCGAGCGGTGAAGGTATTGGCGAGTTGCTCTACCGTTTTGCCGTTCAGTGAGTCAGCCAAGGATTCGACCAAGGTATCAAGCACGCCGAAACGCTCGGCCGCCAGGAAGGATTCCAGAAACAGTTGCGGCAAGCCTTTCATCACCACGCTTTTGAGCATCTTGATGGCCGAAGCAGAGCCGGGCTCGGCGTCCAGCACAGTCAGCCGCATACCGTGCGGCGTGAAAGCCTGCTCAAACGCCTGGGCGGCGCTCCCGGCCAGCAGCATCGGGACACGGTGGGCGTTACCCGGTACGGTACCCATCACCGCGACGTCGCAGAAGTCAACGCCGGCAGCCCGCGGTAATCGATCGATAGCCTGTTTGACAGTGGGAGCTGCCGAGTTCATATCGATGTAGTGCTGCCCGCTCTGGAGCAGCGGCATGATCCGCTCGGCCAGTGCAAGGGCGCTGCTGGCGCTGGTCAAACATGCGATGAAGCGCGCTTCTCGGCAGGCCTCTTCCAGGGTGTCATACAGCGTCACCTGCGCCTGCTCGGCACGTTGTTGAATCAGCGGGCCAGCCTTTGAGTCGTCTCTATAGGCGTCATATGCGCCTATACGCATTCCCCCTTGCTGCCCCAGGCCGCTGGCCAGGTGGAACGCGGCTTCGCCGAAACCGATAAAGATCAGGTCCATGAACACATTGCCTCTTATTGGATTTATTTCCTTGAGGTAGAGCAAGGCATGTGCCACGCGCGGCGACGTCAGCTTCACATAAAATAAAATCTTTTAAGATCAATTAATTAGCGCATGCTCGATCACCTGACCTTTGCCAGGAGGCAACAGAGGGATAACCTGCTCATTGCAGTTAATTTCATTTCCTGAACAGCAATGAAATATAAGGAAACCGTATGAAACACGAGGTCTACGTGGCTGAGCAGCGGATTCCTACAAACGGAATCGCCGTCATCACCCCGTCCACCACCATGACCCGGGTAATGAACAGCATCCTGCGAGCGCGCCAGCTTTCGCTGCCCGTTGTGGAGGCAGCCCAGACCGATGCGATCAAGACTGCTCGGCAGCTGATTGAGGAAGGTGCTGAGGTGCTGATCAGTCGAGGCAAGACCGCAAGCATGCTTCGCGAACACTTTCGCGTGCCGGTCGTGGAGGTCAGGCATACCTTTTTCGATTGCATCAATGCTTATGAAAAGGCTTCACGCCTGTCATCGAAAATTGCCTTTTTGGCCACCTCAGAGGGCTACGCAAGAATCCTGGAAAAGTCCCGTCCATTCTTGCCCGATGCTTCAATCTGCTTTATCGACCCTCTGAGCAGCTTGCAAAACACCGACTCGGTACTCGACAACCTGCAGACGCAGGGTATCGAAGTAGCCATAGGTGGACTGTCACTCGAGGAACCGGTGAAATCGCGGGGCATGCACTATGTCATGTCCGATACCGACAGTGACGCAGCAGCAGAAGCGATCGACGAGGCCTTGCACCTTTTGCAGGTGCAGGAGGAAAGAAGACAGCAGCGACAGGAACTGCAACACCGATACGAGATGATCCAGTCAATTCTGGATTGCGTGTCTGAAGGCATCTTCAGCGTCGATGGTTCGGGAGTGGTAACCAGGATGAATAATGTCGCCCGAACCTACTTGAGTGCAGTCAGCTGCGGAGACGCCGTTACCCAACTACCGCTAAGCAATTACTTCACTCAGGCGCTCCGCCATGGCAAACCAGTGCGTGGCGCGTTGATCGACATAGGCCGACTTTCGCTGACACTGAGCATTGCCCCCATCGTGCTTGAGGGAGAGATAATCGGCGCCGTCGCCACCCTGCAAAACCAGACGGATATCAAAGCGATCGAGCAAAAGATGCGTCGCGCGTTGGCAGGCCGCCACCTGGCCGAAAGCAGCTTCGACGACATCATCGGCAACAGCGCCGCCTTGCTGAAAGCCAAGGCCCTGGCTGCGACCTATGCAGGAGTGGACAGCACCCTGATGATTGAAGGTGAAACCGGCACCGGCAAAGAGTTGTTCGCTCAGAGTATCCACAATGCCTCACCACGCCGCAGCGGTCCCTTCGTAGCCATCAACTGTGCAGCCTTCGCGCCCAGCGTCCTGGAGAGCGAGTTATTCGGCTACGTGAAGGGCGCATTCACTGGAGCGGCGGCGGAGGGCCGGGCAGGAGTGTTCGAGCTCGCCCATACCGGCACTCTGTTTCTAGACGAAATCAGCGAAACCTCTACGGACATCCAGTTAAAGCTACTTCGAACTCTGCAGGAGCGGAAAGTGATCCGTTTGGGGGACGACAAGGTCACGCCGGTGGATATCCGTATTATCACCGCGAGCAACAAACCGCTGCCGGCGTTGATTGCCCAAGGGCTGTTCCGTGAGGACTTCTACTACCGGATCTGCGTGCTGAGGCTCAGGTTGCCTCCTCTGCGCGAGCGTCGAGAGGACATCCCTGCCCTAGCCCGCCACATTCTCAAAGGTAGCGCCAGCGACCTACTGAAAACGACGCCGAAGCTTATCGCCAGGCTTTGCGATCACCACTGGCCAGGTAATGTACGACAGCTAGGCAACATCGTCGAACGCCTTAGCGTGATGAGTAAGTGCAGCACGTTGCTTCCGGACTGGCTGGACGAGGCGCTTGACGATCTTTCGCCGGCAGCCATCAATCCTGCTGGTGAAAGTGTGTCAAAGCTGCCGAACGAGCGAGACATTTTATTCGCCGCACTGACCAATGCTGGCGGCAATCGAAGAATCGCAGCCGAGCACCTGGGCATCAGCACCACCACGCTGTGGCGCAGGATGAAGAAATTCCTCGATCAGGATCCAGGCTGCTTCGATGCAGCCCGATACTCCTGATGCTTCCTGCATTGGGAGCGAATTCGGCGGATCAATCTAAATCACCCGCAGGACGTTAACCTTGAACACACTCCTGTAGCCACTGACAAACGCAAGCCATTCGGCGTCCGTCCAGTTGGACCTGCGCTTGACCTGCCGCAAGTCATGACGGCTTGCTGTCATTGCGGTGAAGCGTTTACCGCTGCGGCTGTGGAGCTGGCCAGCATGGAGTCAGCCCTCCTCCAGCAGTATCGCTGACCATCGGTCTTTGAAATGCAAAAAGCCCAGCGCGGTGCTGGGCTCTGTCGACTTAATCCAAAGGATCAGATGATCACTTAAGCCCCAATACGGAGATTATTCCCAGGGATGCTTTTGATAAATGTAACGTTTTACAGTGGGTGAACCTGACAAATCCGGCGGCCCTTGCCTATTCACGCTCCGAAAGGGCGGATTCTGTACGTAACGGGCGCGATCCTCTGAACGATTTTTATCGGCTTGATCTTGTTGATCACCTTGATAGTTATCTTTATCAGCCGGCATGCTTACCAGCCTATCACTATCGATCCCATATCTATCTCTGGACATACGCACCTCTCAACGCTCAGAAATTCTGAGCTAAATCGAGTATGCGCCTATTCAAAATATGGAATTTTTCTATTAGACCGCCGGGCCAACTGAAAGCGGAAGGTATGGTCTGTCGCACATCCAGCGTGGATGAAAGGCCAGTATCGCGCCACTACAACGCGGTCATAGCGTTGTGCCTCGCAATGAACCGCCGCGGTCCGTTGCCGGAAAGGCCATGGACTGGGGCAATTTAGGGGATAAGGAATGCCTGCAAATCCCGACAAACAATTTGCCCCTACATCATCGTTCACCACCATTTACGATGAGCTCAAGGCCATTGGCTCTGGATACGCACTGGTCCTGGAACTAGTGACCGGGAAGAAGCTGAGCAGTGCCTGATCCACAAGCTTGAGAGGCTGCGCAGCGAGGCAACACTTGCGCCCAGCTTGCCCTGGTTTCGCTTCAATCAGGATTCACGACCTGAAGCATACCTTCGGCAGACGCCTGAAGGCAGCTGGCGTGACAGAGGAAGATCGGAAGTCGCTGCTTGGCCACAAGAACGGGAGCGTGACCAGTCACTACTCCGGCGCTGAGCTGGGGCAGTTGATAGAGGCGGCAAACAAGGTTTCAGCAACGGACTCGCGTGGGCCGGTGCTGACAATTTTGAAAAGGAGGCAGGCTTGAAAATGGAGAAGTCACGCAAACGTCACGCAAATGAAAAAGGCCACTCCTTGCGGAAATGGCCTAAGTCATTGGGATTATTTGGTCGGGACGGAGTGATTCGAACACTCGACCCCTTGCACCCCATGCAGCGGACGAGACTCACATAAGTATTTGATTTTGATATATTTATATCATCACGACGCGGGCAAAAATCTTTACTTTTCGAGCGTTTTGCAAACGAAAACACACGGCTTCCAGCCGGGGTTTTGCGCCGTTTAAGGGGCGTTACCTTTGTGGCAGAAAGCGCTGAGTGCAGGAATGGACGACACGTCAGCCCTCACCCGAATGCGAGACGCATTGGAGCCAGGCTTTGGGCTGGCATCAAGAGCTTGATCTCCTGGGCCAACATTACCATGCAGTTTTTTGGGGGTTTTATGCGGTGCTAAAGGGTTGATCATTTGCTCGGTCAATGCCCTTCTAAAGCAACTGGCACAGTCGTCAGAGGTGCTGTGTTTCACGAGCGTTTTGGGGAGGAAATTGGTCAGGTTCTTCAGTTAACGCGGCTCGACGTCAAAGCCCAACCAAGCCAATTCGATAGCACTGGGCGACCATAACCTTTAATCTTGCCTATCCGGATAAACAAGGAATCCAGCATGGTCCCTCAAATTCTCGTCGGCGCAATCGCTGCAGTAGGCTTCCTGGGATACAAGTTTGGACGTGAATGTTCTGCCTGCCACAAGCGCCTGAAGTGGACACACTCGTGCATGAAATGCGAGAAAGTTATCTGTGGAAACTGCGGTGTCACTTTTGCGGAATTGTACCGTGATCGTTCAACTTTACGCCAAGCGGGAATCGCATGCCCGCGGCCATGCGCGACAGAAATCAAGCAGCAGGACGCGGAGACGATCGAGGCTCACGATACAGAGCAACTTCGGCTAGCAAAACGACGCAATCGAATTGCCAAGGTCCGCCTCGTCAGCGTCAACTACGGCGGCCCCCAAAAGCCTACGAAAAACTCTACCATCACGACTGGCTGGCACCGCGAGCGCTCTGATGCGGAAGAAGAAGCACGGGAGATGGCCGTCGATTACTATGATTGCGATACAGTTTGGTACGTAAAGGCCTTATCTGAGCAGACCAAAGGCACTAGCGAAAAAGGCCGGACCTACTACTACCGGGAATGGCAAATCACAGGCGAAGTTTGATCGCCAAGACACTGTACTGCAACAGTAGACGCTGGAGCAGTGCATAGGGCCCGCCATTACTGGTCTGCGCGGCCATGCTGTCTAATACGGATTGCGCGCTTTCAACGCTTTTCGACCAGTAAAGTCGAGATGCTGTCGTGCAGTATTAGACAGCTAAATCCCCTCCTCCGGCGTCCTGCCGACCGAATCCCCAACCAAAACTAAACCATTCTGCACCACCACGACTGCGCATACAGCACGCCGTCGACTTCCTCCACGCCATTGATGTTGATGCCGAGCTGGGCCATGCCATTCACCTTCGCATCGTGCAGACGCGGGATGACATCGGCGCCAGGTGAATGGGTGAACACCCAGGCCTGCGTCGACACCGTGCCCAGCGGCGCGCTGCGGTGATCGCCGATGTGGATGTCTGCCTTCAGGGCCTGGATCTTCGACAGCTGATCGCTCGGGATGGCCACGCCCAGCTTGCGCCGCCGGACGATAAGGAAATACATGTCATCGGCCCATGGCTGCACAGGCTGTAGGTAACCACGCCCCAGACAGGTAGGAGAAAGTAAGGTGATCACGGTAGAGCACATGCTCGATCACTTTAGTACTAAAAAGCTCTTCGGGTACCTGTGCGCTTGGCTGAATGCAGCTCTCGCTCTCGTAAAATTTCGGCTGAAACCCGCTGTGCAGCAGTTCGCCCTGGAGATGCCAGCGCCCTAGCGGCAGATGAAAATGGTGGCTTCAACTGACGTTCATAGCCAATGCGGCGCCGATTTTCTGAAGGCAGAGCACGCTCCGTCACTTCCTAGCTGTCACCCCTTGTGTAGGCCAGTTTCCGCACAGAGCCCGGACAAACTGCGCAACACGAGCTCAGAGGCATGAAAACTGAATGTACCAGTAGTTTGACTGCGCGTAGTAAGAGGTTGGCCCGGAGTTAAAAACCGTGCCTCCCTCTGCTGCAGAGCCCTCTGCATCAATCATGTACCGTCCGCCACATGCTTCATGCATCTGCTTATATGCACTTTCGCGGCGTTGATTCCGGACAAACTCAGCTCCGTCGTTGAGATATTTAACAACCCCAGGCCTTGCTCCCTCGTTAGCAGGAGCATACGCCGAGCCAGAGTTCGGCGACGAAACCATCTGTGCTGACGTACAACCAAATAGCCCAGAAAGAACAGCCAGCACGACTAGCATTTTAGTTGGCTTCATCAACCCGATTTCCTTAACGAGATAGAGGACTACATAACTGACGTGACGCCACCTGATCAATATGAGCGTAGTCCGACAGCCTTGATGAAATCACTGACAGTGGATACGACGAACAGACTCAATCGGGGATGGAGGCTACGCTAGAAGCGCCAAAAAAATCTAGTCACCGTTAGAGGACTGGATTTTTTAGGGATTTTTGGTCGGGACGGAGTGATTCGAACACTCGCCCACTTGCACCCGATGCAGCGGACAATCCGCACATAACTATATGATTCTATTAGATATATACAACAAACACGCGGGTCAAAATCTTTAATTTTCGAGCGTTTTGCAAACGAAAACACGCGGCCGCCAGCCTGGGTTTTACGCAGCCTAACGGGCGTTACCTCTGTGGCATAAAGCGCTGAATGCATGAATGGGCGACAAGTCAGCCCTCAAACGAATGCGGGACGCATTCGGGCCAGGCTTAGGGCTGACATCAAGGATTCGTATCATTCGGTCGCTACCGTGGCTGTCCGCCATCGACCCACTGCAGCCCTTCGTGGAGGGCTGCTTACGGGAAAAAAGCGGCCATCCGACTTAGTTTCCGTCCTGATTGAAATACCATAGGTATCAGGCGATGCCCATACGTAGATATGGCGCCCGGAGACCATCATGTTCGTCTCATCATTGAAGAACGATGTGACTACAGCTAGCCTATTCCGTATAGGCATGGATATGCTGGCCAGATAACGCCTTCTTTTTCTGTTCACCACCAAAAAATGTTACAGCTCGGATAGCCTAACTATCATTTTGTGAGCATCTTCACGAGCAATGGGAATTACTGATCGATGAAGAATGATTCCTTCAATCAAAGAATCTAACG
>Ga0308167_1004113_pt1 | contig 10872 bp, 10 predicted proteins | sample PhyCR1_2_FD_202138 | JGI IMG/M metagenome (GOLD analysis project Ga0308167, IMG submission 202138) | Phyllosphere microbial communities from UC Gill Tract Community Farm, Albany, California, United States - DLSLRC.R1 | ecosystem: Host-associated > Plants > Phyllosphere > Unclassified | place... | reverse complement strand
CGGCGCGGGTGTTGCGGAACAGCACGCGGCCGGTGCCGTGGCGATCAAGCAGTTCACGGACGAGGCGGGCGCTGGCTTCAGTATCGCCATCGTTGACGGCGGTGAGCAGGGCTTCGCCTTCATTGCCGAGGAAACCGTGAATGGTCTTGTGCGCCTCGGCGGAGAGACGGCCCTTGTCGAGCAGTTCCTGCACCGCTTCGGCGACCGGGCGATAGTTATCGCTCTCGGCGCGGAACGCGGCCAGGTCGTGGAAACGGTTCGGGTCGAGCAGGCGCAGACGGGCGAAGTGGCTGTCCTGACCGAGTTGTTCCGGGGTGGCGGTGAGCAGCAGCACGCCGGGGATGACTTCGGCCAGTTGCTCGACCAGCGAATATTCCGCGCTGGCTTTTTCTTCATGCCAGACCAGGTGGTGCGCTTCGTCGACCACCAGCAGGTCCCAACCGGCAGCGAACAAGGCGTCCTGTGCCTTCTCGTCGTCGACCAGCCACTCCAGCGCGACCAGCGCCAGTTGCGTGTCTTCGAACGGGTTGGTGGCATCGCTTTCGATGAAGCGTTCTTCGTCGAACAGTGCGACCTGCAGGTTGAAGCGGCGGCGCATCTCCACCAGCCACTGATGCTGGAGGTTTTCCGGAACCAGAATCAGCACGCGGTTGGCGCGGCCCGAAAGCAGTTGGCGATGGATGACCAGACCGGCTTCGATGGTTTTACCCAGCCCCACTTCGTCCGCCAGCAATACCCGTGGGGCGATACGGTCGGCGACTTCGCGGGCGATGTGCAACTGGTGTGCGATCGGCTGCGCGCGCACGCCGCCCAGGCCCCAGAGCGAGGACTGCAACTGGCGGCTGGTGTGTTCAAGGGTGTTGTAGCGCAGGGAGAACCACGACAGCGGGTCGATCTGCCCGGCGAACAGGCGGTCGCTGGCCAGACGGAACTGAATGAAGTTAGACAGCTGGGTTTCTGGCAGGGTGACCACTTCGTTCTGCCCGTTGAGGCCGTGATAGACCATCAGCCCGTCGACATCGTCGACCTGCTGCACGGTCATCTTCCAGCCTTCGAAATGGGTGATGGAGTCGCCCGGCGAGAACCGCACGCGGGTCAGGGGCGCATTCCGTAGCGCGTACTGGCGGGTTTCGCCAGTGGCCGGGTAAAGCACGGTCAGCAAGCGGCCGTCCTGTGCCAGAACGGTGCCTAAACCAAGCTCTGCTTCGCTGTCACTGATCCAGCGTTGCCCCGGTTGATACTGCTGCGCCATGCTGCCTGACTCCCACCTTGAAAAAGCGGGCTATCTTAACGGAATGCGACCCTGAGGGCCAAAGGAATAGGAGCAGCGGCAAGCTTTTAGCTTCGAGCTGCAAGCTGAAGCCGAGGCGTCATGTGTCGCTTTTTTCAAGCGGCAGGGCACCAGTCAGTGTCTACCGGGTCACAAGTTTGCGACAGGCGGCTCAAGGCGCCTGCACCCCAGCCGATAGCCTGCAGACAGGAGACTTTTATATGTTGCCACCGATGCTCCCCTTGAGCGCCGTGCCGATCACTTCCCAGCAGGATCCGATCCGCCAGCGGCCGGACATCCCGCCAGTGGTGCCGGTGCAGGAAAGCTCCAACGAAAGCACGATCGATCTGCAGAAGCGTGATCCGGAAGAGGATCGGCTGCTGGCGCGCGAAGAACAGCGTCGCCAACAGGAGCGTGATCGTCGGCGTCGCGAGGCGGATGAGGATCCTGAAGAGCATCTGGCCGTGCCGGGCACTGAGCTGAACGCTGACAACACCGTACCGGTGGTGCCGTTGATAGACGATCAGCCGCGTCAGGGCTTGTGGGTCGATATCGAGATTTGAGCGGTGACTGGTCAGCGTCTGCGCCACGCGGCATGATTGGCGCAATCCTGTCGGTGACGGCAGCTCTGATCTCTTCTGCGATGTGCCGGACGCCATGAGCCAAGACGACAAACTGATCGACCTCAGCACTGAACGCGCCAAGCGTGTGCATGACCTCAACGAGAAACGCTTGAACGAAGTGCGCAACGCCTTCGAGCAGGCGATGCCGTTGGGAAAAACCAAGAAAAAGTCGAAGAACAAGCCGAAAAAGCGTTGATCTGCCACTGCATTGGTTGATGCAGGTCAGTTATTTCCCCTCCTTTATTTCTCAACGTTGCGGATATTGATCCTGATCAATATGTGCGCCTGTGTGTTTGTTAATTTGAATCCATCGCAGCAAAGCAGGGCCAGGAGGCCAGTCATGTTTTTCGATAACGTGGTGTTTGCCGGGGTTCTCACGGTGGGGCTCATGGTGCTGTTTTTTGCAGGGTTTGGATTTTTCATCTGGAAGGATGCGCATAAACGGCGCAAGTGAGTTCTTCTGGATTTGATGGGCACGCAAGGCATTTTGGGGCGACTTCGGTTGCCCCTTTTTTTGTGCCTTGGCGGCCTTTGGGCCGACCAGGCTGTTGGGGTTTTGGGTGAATATCCGTTGCTTCGGTAGCGGCTGCTGGCGGTTTCGCCTGACGGCGACTTACTTTTTTACAAGCGCCAAAAAAAGTAAGCAAAAAACGCTAGGTCCTGCGTTCGGCCCTCGCAGGCTCGGGTTCCTTCGCTGCGGGACTGATCCGGGCGCAGCGGCTCCGGTTTGCTTCGCTGCACCTCCTTCCGCTGTGTACGACTGCGTCGTACGGTCGCTGCGCTCCCACGCCCGGATCAATCCCTCCACTCAGCCTTCCGACGTCGCCGGTGGATCAAGATCAAGAGCACTCGAGCTTGCGCTCATTGTTGAGTGGGGCGGCTTTGCCGCGGGCTGCTGCGCTGCTTTGCTTTTGCTTTTGCTTTTGTGGGAGCGACCTGCTCGCGAAGGCGGCCTGATAGCCGACCTGTTCTGGAGTGGTACGAGATACAAGGAGCTGCCGAAGGCTGCGATCTTTTGATCTGGCTTTTGCGTTGGCTTTTGATCTTTTTGCCCCTTCGGCAGGCTTCGTTACGGGATCGGTCGACGTCTTGAAGAGTGAAACGCTGTAAAAGCGAAACCATAAGCAGCCGTTACGGTAGCAACGGATATGCTCCCAATCCCCAATAACAAAAAAGGCGTGATCCTCACGAATCACGCCCTTTCCAATCAACAGCTAACGATCAACTACCCAAAGCCTTCGAAGCCAACCAGAACAACCCGGCCGACAGCGCCACGGTCGCCGGCAAGGTCAGTACCCAGGCCAGCAGAATAGTCTTCACCGTGCCACCCTGCAGGCCGCTTTTATTGGCAACCATGGTCCCGGCCACACCCGAAGACAGCACGTGAGTGGTCGACACCGGCAGGCTGAAAATGTTGGCCATGCCGATCAGACTGGCTGTGGTGATCTGCGCCGACATGCCCTGCGAATAGGTCATGCCTTGCTTGCCGATCTTCTCGCCGATGGTCAGCACCACACGCTTCCAGCCGACCATGGTGCCCAGGCCCAGTGCCAGGGCAACCGCCAGAATCACCCAGAACGGCGCGTATTCGGTGGTGGTGGTCAGGTCTTTGCGCAGCTTGTCGAGGTCAGCCTTTTCACGGGCTTCCAGGCCTGGCAGCTTGCCGACTTTCTTCGCCGTGTCGTCCAGGCAGAGCAGGTAGCGACGCACTTCGATGCGGCTGTCCGACGACAGCGAATGGTAGTCCGCTACACCTTTGAGGGTGTGCAGCAGGGCGGTGATGGTCGGTTCGGTCTGCTGCGGGTTGCAGCGGAATTTCTCCGGCAGGTCGCCTTCCACACTCTTGCCCAGGGCCAGGAACTCACCCAGCGAATCGGCGTTGCGCTGGTAAAACTGGCTCAGGTGCAGGGTCGCGTCGCGGGTGCGTTCGATCTGGTAGGTGGTGCTGTTCAGGTCGAGCACGAACTGCGCCGGGACGATGCCGATCAGCACCAGCATGATCAGGCCGATGCCTTTCTGACCGTCGTTGGAACCGTGCACGAAGCTCACGGCCATGGCCGAGATCACCAGGACCAGACGGTTCCAGAACGGTGGGTGCTTTTTGTCGTCGCTGTTCCGGCGTCTTGTGCATCTTCGATAGCGGGCGCCACCATTTCAGGCCGATCAGCACCAGTGCGGCGATGAGGAAGCCGGCCATCGGCGAGAACACCAGCGAGGCGCCGATGTCGATCGCTTTCTGCCAGTTCACGCCATCTCTCAACGGGATGTCGTTGATCAGCGCGTTGGCCAGGCCGACACCGAGGATCGAGCCGATCAGGGTGTGCGAGCTGGAAGCCGGGATACCGAAGTACCAGGTGCCCAAATTCCAGGCGATGGCCGCGGCGAGCAACGAGAACACCATCGCCAGTCCATGGCCGGTGTTCACATTGATCAGCAGCTCAACCGGCAGCAAGTGGACGATGGCATACGCCACGCCAACGCCGCCCAGCAGCACGCCGAGGAAATTGAACACACCGGAAAAGAACACCGCCAGGTGTGGCGGCATGGCTTTGGTGTAGATAACAGTGGCTACCGCGTTAGCGGTGTCATGAAATCCATTGATGAACTCGAAGGCGAGGACAAACGTCAGGGCGAGCAAGAGGCTCACAAGCACCCAAGCATCCAGTCCGCTGAATAAATCGATCATGAAGGTTTTCTGACCCGGTCGTAAGGGGGCGCGATTATGCCAGAAAAGACAGGAAATCGATGCCCCGTCTGCTCATTGGTCACAGGCATCTGCGATCTAATTTGTTGCAGGGCGTGAAAACCAAGCGGTGCGCAGGGTTTTTCAACTAATTGATTTTAATGAAGAAATTGGATTTTTAAGGCGAATTTTCCGACGCCGCATAGTCTCAAACGTTTGTCTGAAATATCTCTGAAACCTGTGGGACGCTCGTTCACAAGCCGCAAAACAGTGATGCAGCCGCTGCCCGCGGATAGCGGGCGCGCGAGGTGTCGTCTTGCCACCGCGCTGTGGCCGAGGTGGACGCCGACTATCGAATGCTCAACCGCCGTGGCTCATGGCTCTTCGGCTTTGAGTTCCTTTTCGATCTTTTCGATTTCCTGCTTGAACACCTGATCCTGAACGGTTGGGCGCTTGCGCCATGCCTTGCGTTCCGGTTCCGGCTGAGCGGCGTAGGTGGTGACTTCCCCGCCGTAAACTTCCTTGTAACGTTGTTCCTGGCGCTCTAGTTCCGCGCGCAGTTCGTCTTTTGTCACGGTGCTACCTGTATGAGTTGAATTGAATATCCGGTGAAACACACTGCAACGAGTCAATTGCGCGCCCCCGCCAGTCATCCACAGCCCGATCAGGCGCGGAGACATTGAAGAGGCAATCAAGACTTCCGTGTTACAGGCGGCTACGGCACCAGATAAAAACTGACGCAGCATCAGTTTCCTGTTTCAGCGAGCGCTGGCGTTGCATGTGTGATGGGCGCCGGGCGCTGGCCGGAGCTGAGACGAAGGACCTCGTTTCAGCAAGTCGCAGGCTTTTGATTAAAGCGCCGCGATTAGGGTGCATTATAGCGGCCGATTCGGGAATGACTATCTTTGCCAAGTTAAAAACGGTTCTGAATGTGTGATGGTTTTGTTGCTGGCAACTTTTGCCGCTAGTTAAGTGTAAAGACAGCGTTATAGAACAGGCGTTCTGTTTTTGGCGCCATTAACTGGAACAACTAAGTTGCGAGCAGAATCGCTAAAGCGGCCTCTAGGATGAAGAGGAGGGCAGGGGTCTGGATTGCGATTATCGGTCGGCGGTTCGATAATCGCCCAATGTTGGCGCCCCGGTGCTTGTGCATCGCGCGGCGAGCCGTTTGACTAGGCATCGATGCGTGCCGGACAAGGACAAGAAATGAACGATCAAATGCGCAACTCCTTCACGTCGGTGGCGCCGCCCATCGTCGCCTCGCCGGCCAAGCGCATTCAGGCGCTGACTGGCGATCCGGATTTCATGACCTCGCTGGCCCGAGGCCTGGCGGTGGTGCAGGCGTTTCAGGAACGCAAACGCCACCTGACCATTGCGCAGATCAGTCATCGCACGGAAATCCCCCGCGCCGCCGTGCGTCGTTGCCTGCACACCTTGATCAAGCTCGGCTACGCCACCACTGACGGGCGCACCTATTCGCTGCTGCCAAAAGTGCTGACCCTTGGTCATGCCTATCTGTCCTCGACACCGCTGGCCGTATCCGCCCAACCGTATCTGGACCGCATGAGCGAGCAGCTGCACGAAGCCTGCAACATGGCGACGCTGGAGGGCGATGACATTCTCTATATCGCGCGTTCGGCGACCACTCAGCGATTGATCTCGGTCGACCTTTCCGTCGGCGGGCGTCTCCCTGCCTATTGCACGTCGATGGGGCGCATTCTATTGGCCGCGCTGGACGACACCTCCCTGGGCGAATACCTCGACCACGCCGAACTGGTGGCCAAAACCAGCCGCACCATTCATACCTCCGACGCGTTGCTCGAATGTTTGCAGCAGGTGCGGCAGCAGGGCTGGTGCATTGTTGATCAGGAACTGGAACAGGGGCTGCGCTCGATCGCCGTGCCGGTGTACGACGCCTCCGGGCAAGTGGTGGCAGCGCTGAATGTCAGCACCCACGCCGGGCGGGTCAGCCGCGCCGAGCTGGAGCAGCGCTTCTTGCCCGGCCTGCTCAGCGCCAGTCGCGACCTCAGCGCGCAGCTGTTCGCCTGAGGAAGCTGTTCGATAAACGCACAGTGTTGCGTTTATCGAATTGACGCTAAAACCCTCGGATCATTAATGTCGCGGCAGCGTCATCCGGCGCTGATGTGAATGAGCTCGCCGGACTGTCGACCCCATAATAATGACAAGAGGCAATTCACCATGCGCTCGCTCCCCGTCTGTCTGTGTTTCACCCGTTGCCGGGTTCACCGCAACGCCTGATTGCAACCTTCTATTCTTGTGACCGTGCCGTGCTTTGGCCGGCCGCCGTTCGACTGCGTTTTCGCGTGGAATAAAAATAATGAACCAGCCTCAGTCCGCTGTGGGTAACTGCCTCGATGTGCAGACCTTCATCAACGCTCAACCGATCTCGCGCTATCAGTGGCGGGTGGTGATCCTGTGTTTCCTGATCGTATTTCTCGATGGCCTCGACACCGCCGCCATGGGCTTCATCGCCCCGGCGCTGTCGCAAGACTGGGGCATCGACCGTGCCAGCCTCGGCCCGGTGATGAGTGCTGCGCTGATCGGCATGGTCTTCGGCGCGCTCGGCTCCGGCCCTCTGGCTGATCGCTTCGGGCGCAAAGTCGTGCTCGTCGGTGCGGTGATTCTGTTCGGCGGCTTCAGCCTGGCCTCGGCGTACAGCACCAACGTCGAACAACTGCTGGTGTTGCGCTTTCTGACCGGCCTCGGTCTCGGCGCGGGCATGCCCAACGCCACAACGCTGCTCTCGGAATACACCCCGGAGCGCAAGAAGTCGCTGCTGGTGACCAGCATGTTCTGCGGCTTCAACCTCGGCATGGCCGGCGGCGGTTTCATCTCGGCAAAACTGATCCCGGCCTTCGGCTGGCACGCGTTGCTGATGATCGGCGGGATCCTGCCACTGATCCTCGCGGTAGTGCTGCTGTTCTGGCTGCCGGAATCGGCGCGCTACCTGGTGGTGCGCAACCGTGGCACCGACAAAGTACGCAAGACCCTCGCGCCGATCGACCCGGTTACCGTCGCCCAGGCTGCGAGCTTCAGCGTGCCGGAACAGAAGACCGTGAAAGCGCGTAATGTCTTTGCGGTGATCTTCTCCGGCACGTACAGCACCGGCACGCTGCTGTTGTGGCTGACCTATTTCATGGGCCTGGTGATTGTGTACCTGCTGACCAGTTGGCTGCCGACGCTGATGCGCGACAGCGGCGCGAGCATGGAGCAGGCCGCGTTCATCGGTGCGTTGTTCCAGTTTGGCGGCGTGTTGAGCGCGGTCGGGGTGGGCTGGGCGATGGATCGCTTCAATCCGCACAAGGTCATCGGCATTTTTTACCTGCTGGCCGGGGTGTTTGCCTACGCCGTGGGGCAGAGCCTGGGCAACATCACCTTGCTGGCGACGCTGGTGCTGGTGGCGGGCATGTGCGTCAACGGCGCGCAATCGGCGATGCCGTCATTGGCCGCGCGCTTCTACCCGACTCAAGGTCGCGCGACCGGGGTGTCGTGGATGCTCGGCATCGGCCGCTTTGGCGCGATCCTCGGCGCGTGGATGGGCGCGACCTTGCTTGGTCTGGGCTGGAATTTCGAGCAGGTGCTGACGGCGCTGGTGATCCCGGCAGGGTTGGCGACGGCGGCGGTGCTGATCAAGGGCATGGTCAGTCATGCGGATGCGACCTGAGGCAGACCCATGATCGTTCCCACGCGGAGCGTGGGAACGATCATTAGGGAAGCAACAATCCGTTCGATAAACGAACACTCAGTCGATTATCGGATTGTTTGGCGAATTTCCCGAGCTTAATCTTCAGTGACTCCGGCGCTGAACCTCGCGCCTTTTTATCACTGGCGATTCCTTACAAGAACAGGAGCCCGCTCCATGGCTGAGATCCTTTCGCTGCACGACGCGGTGAAGCAATTCGTCAACGACGGCGATGCCGTCGCCCTTGAAGGCTTCACTCACCTGATCCCTACGGCAGCGGGTCATGAAATCATTCGTCAAGGCAAGAAAGATCTGACGCTGGTGCGGATGACGCCTGACCTGATCTACGACCAACTGATCGGCGCCGGATGTGCGCGCAAACTGATTTTCTCCTGGGGCGGCAACCCGGGTGTGGGCTCGCTGCACCGTTTGCGTGACGCGGTCGAAAAGCAGTGGCCGCACGCGCTGGAAATTGAAGAACACAGCCACGCCGACCTTGCCAACGCTTACGTCGCTGGCGCATCCGGCCTGCCGTTCGCGGTGCTGCGTGCCTACGCCGGCTCCGACCTGCCGAAGGTCAATCCGCTGATCAAAACCGTGACCTGTCCGTTCACCGGCGAAGTGTTAGCGGCAGTGCCATCGGTACGCCCGGACGTCACCGTGATTCACGCGCAGAAAGCCGACCGCAAAGGCAACGTGTTGCTCTGGGGCATTCTCGGCGTGCAAAAAGAAGCGGCGCTGGCGGCCAAGCGCTGCATCGTCACCGTGGAAGAAATCGTCGACGACCTCAATGCACCGATGAACGCTTGCGTACTGCCGACCTGGGCCTTGAGCGCGGTCTGCCATGTGCCGGGTGGCGCGCATCCGTCCTACGCTCACGGTTACACCGAGCGTGACAATCGTTTCTATCAGGCGTGGGACCCGATCGCTCGCGACCGTGAGACGTTTACCGCGTGGATCAACGAATACATCCATGGCTGCGCTGATTTCCAGGCCAAATTGGCCGCTGCTTCGGAGGCCAAGTAATGACTTACACCACCAATGAAATGATGACCGTCGCGGCGGCCCGGCGCCTGAAGAACGGCTCGGTATGCTTCGTCGGCATCGGCCTGCCCTCGAAAGCCGCCAACCTTGCGCGCCTGACATCATCGCCGGACGTAGTGCTGATTTACGAATCCGGCCCGATTGGCGCCAAGCCGAGCGTACTGCCGCTGTCCATCGGTGACGGCGAGTTGGCCGAGACCGCCGACACCGTGGTGCCGACCGGTGAGATTTTTCGCTACTGGCTGCAGGGCGGGCGCATCGACGTCGGTTTCCTCGGCGCCGCGCAGGTCGACCGTTTCGGCAACATCAACACCACCGTGGTCGGCGACTACCACGCGCCGAAAGTGCGTCTGCCGGGTGCCGGTGGCGCGCCGGAGATTGCCGGTTCGGCGAAAAGCGTGCTGATCATCCTTAAACAGTCGGCGCGGTCGTTTGTCGACAAACTCGATTTCATCACCTCGGTCGGTCATGGCGAGGGTGGCGACTCGCGTAAACGTCTCGGCCTGCCGGGCGCCGGGCCGGTGGGCATCATCACCGACCTGTGCATCATGGAACCGGAGGAGGGCACCCACGAATTTGTGGTCACCGCGCTGCATCCGGGCGTGACCCGCGAGCAAGTGGTTGCCGCCACCGGTTGGGCGATCCGTTTTGCCGACGCCGTTGCAACCACCGCTGAGCCGACCGAAGTCGAGCTGACCGCGCTGCGTGATCTGGAAGCGCGCACCGCTGCCGCCCACGGTCAGGCGCCGGGAGAAGCATGATGCGTGACGTGTATATCTGCGATGCGATTCGCACCCCCATTGGCCGTTTCGGCGGCGCACTGTCCGCCGTCCGCGCCGATGACCTTGCCGCCGTGCCGATCAAAGCCTTGATGGAGCGCAATCCATCGGTGGACTGGAACGCCGTCGATGAGGTGTTCCTCGGCTGCGCCAATCAGGCCGGCGAAGACAACCGCAACGTTGCGCGCATGGCATTGCTGCTCGCCGGCCTGCCGGACAGTGTGCCCGGCGTGACGCTCAATCGCCTCTGCGCTTCGGGCATGGACGCGATCGGCACCGCATTCCGCGCCATCGCCAGTGGCGAGATGGAGCTGGCGATTGCCGGTGGCGTCGAATCGATGTCCCGCGCGCCGTTCGTGATGGGCAAGGCCGACGCGGCGTTTTCGCGCAATATGAAACTGGAAGACACCACCATCGGCTGGCGTTTCATCAACCCGCTGATGAAGGCGCAGTACGGCGTCGATGCCATGCCGCAGACCGCTGATAACGTCGCCGACGACTACAAGGTTTCGCGCGCAGATCAGGACGCCTTTGCCTTGCGCAGTCAGCAACGTACCGCCGCCGCTCAAGCCGCCGGATACTTCGCTGAAGAAATCGTCGAAGTGCGCATCGCCCACAAAAAAGGCGAAACCGTGGTCAGCGAGGACGAACATCCGCGCGCCGACACCACCATTGAAGCGCTGGCCAAACTGAAACCGGTCAACGGCGCGGACAAAACCGTTACTGCCGGCAATGCCTCCGGGGTCAACGATGGTGCTGCTGCGCTGATT
>Ga0308167_1004107_pt1 | contig 10889 bp, 13 predicted proteins | sample PhyCR1_2_FD_202138 | JGI IMG/M metagenome (GOLD analysis project Ga0308167, IMG submission 202138) | Phyllosphere microbial communities from UC Gill Tract Community Farm, Albany, California, United States - DLSLRC.R1 | ecosystem: Host-associated > Plants > Phyllosphere > Unclassified | place... | reverse complement strand
GATAATGTGAGAGCTAAATAATGAAAGAGATCATCAATGGATTTCTGAATTTCCAGCAGAATGTGTTTCCTGAAAGGAAGGATCTTTTCAAAAGCCTGGCGTCAAATCAAAATCCCAAAGCGCTGTTTATCTCCTGTTCTGACAGTCGGCTGGTGCCGGAACTGGTCACGCAGCAGGAGCCCGGCGAGCTGTTCGTTATCCGTAATGCGGGCAACATTGTGCCTTCGTTTGGCCCGGAGCCGGGCGGCGTCTCTGCCACCATCGAATACGCCGTGGTCGCGCTGGGCGTTTCCGACATCATCATCTGCGGTCACTCGAACTGCGGCGCGATGAATGCTATTGCCTCCTGTGCCTGCATGGATACCATGCCCGCGGTTGAGCACTGGCTGCGCTATGCCGACGCAGCAAAAGCGGTGGTGGAGCAGCGCAACTATGACTCGCCAGAGAAAAAGCTGAATGAAATGGTAAAAGAGAACGTTATCGCTCAGCTCAATAACATGAAAACCCATCCTTCCGTGTCGGTGGCGCTGCGTAACGGCAAACTGCGTCTGCATGGCTGGGTATACGATATTGAAACCGGCACCATCATGGCGCTGACGCACGGCGGTAAAGAGTTTATTACCCTGTCTGAAAATCCTGATACCTGTTTCGAGTAAACCGCCTGCCCGCTGCCCCCTGCAGCGGGTCATTCCCGCTATTCAGAGCACATAACCCGTTAAAATAACGGTTATTTTTACTGTTTCCCGCCTGATTTACTCTATGCTTGCCTGAACCTTCCTGATATAAGCGAGTCGATGATGCGTAAACCTTCCGTGGCTGCTCTGCTGGCGGTCTCTGTTCTGATGCTCAATGGTTGTACTTCTCATGTTGCTGACAAGCAGCAATATTCAGGCTTCTTAGGCGATTACAGTCAGCTGCAGCCAACTGAGTCGGCCAGCGGCCAACCCACTTTGCGCTGGATCTCACCCGACTATCAAAGCAGCCAGTACAAGGATGTGCTCTATACGCCACTGGTCTACTATCCGGCAGCCCATCCCACTGCACGCATCAGTCAGCAAACGCTGGATGAGGTGCTGAGTTATACCGACATTCAGTTAAAAGGCGCCATTGCGACCCGCCGACCGCTGTCTAATCAGGCTACGCCGCACACTCTGAAGGTGCGGGCGGCGATTACCGCCGTGTCAGCGGAAAATGAAGGGGTGCAATTCTACGAAGTAGTACCGGTGGCGGCAGTGGTGGCCAGCACCATGGCGGCGTCAGGCCATCGTACCCAGAACAGCGAGCTGTTTCTGGAGATTGAAGCCAGCGATGCGGTAACCGGCAAACCGCTGATCCGGGTAGTGCGTAAAGCGTTCGGCAAAACGGTCAGCAACAGCACTACGCCGATCACTTTTGAAGACCTGAAGCCGGGTATCAATACTATGGTGCGTGACACGGTCAGTTTTAACGCGCCGTAATCCTGTCGGGCGACAGACCGCTGTTGCCCAGTTTAATCTTTTGTAAATCCTCCTCATCATCGCACTGCGGCTGTCTACGCTTAAGGGCATTCCATCCCGTCAGGAGAACGCTATGGTTCGTGTCGCTCGCGCAATATTGTTCAGTGGTTCACTTATGGCCGCCATGCCGATGCTGGCTGCAGAACAGCAGGTCGAAGTACAGCTGTTGCAGGATAAGTTACAACATCCATGGTCCGTGGCGTTTCTGCCCGACAACCAGACCCTGCTGATTACCGAACGCAGCGGCCAGCTGCGCAGCTGGAATCCGGAACGCGGTCTGTCGCAACCAATCACCGGCGTACCGCAGGTCTGGGCGCAGCGGCAGAGCGGCCTGCTGGATGTGGTGCTGGCACCCGATTTTGCCAGCAGCCGACGCGTCTGGCTGAGTTACACCGAAGCCAACAGCAGCGGTAAAGCAGGCGCGGTGGTGGGCGTCGGGACGCTGAGCGAAGATAACCGCCAACTGCGCGATTTTCGCGTGGTGATTCGCCAGACGCCGATGCTCTCCAGCGGCAATAATATCGGCACCCGCCTGGCGTTCGATAAGCAGGGTTTTCTGTGGATCGCCTTTGGCGATAACTTCGCCAGCAGCACGGCACAGGATCTCGACAAGCTGCAGGGCAAATTACTGCGGCTGAATGCCGATGGCAGCGTGCCCGACGATAATCCGTTTGTGAAGCAGAACGGGGCGCGTCCGGAGATCTGGGCTTATGGCTTGCGTAACCCTCAGGGCCTGGCGCTCAACCCGTGGACCGGCACGATATGGGAAAACGAGCATGGTCCGCGCGGCGGCGACGAAGTAAACATCATCGCGAAAGGGAAAAATTATGGCTGGCCGCTGGCCACCTACGGTATCGATTACAGCGGTGACAAGGTTCCTGAATCGAAAGGGACGCACGCTGCCGGAACCGAGCAGCCGATCTATCACTGGAAAGATTCGCCCGCCATCAGTGGCATGGCGTTCTACAACAGCGCCCGTTTCCCGCAGTGGAAGAACTCACTGTTTATCGGCGCGCTGAAAGAGAAAAACCTGATCCGACTGAGCATTAACGGTGAAAAAGTGGTGGAGGAGCAGCGTCTGCTCGGCGACCAGAACGCACGCATTCGTGATGTGCGGCAGGGACCGGATGGCTATCTCTATGTGCTGACCGATGAGGCCAATGGAAAATTACTTAAAGTGGGGTTAGCGCAGGACGCCAGCGCGTCCCGCGGCTAACTTAGCGGGCCCAGTGGCAGACCTGCCATCCGCGATTTAACGCTTCCTGATGCAGTATCGCATCAGGATTGATTACGTGCGCATGATCGGCCTGCTCCAGTAACGGCAGGTCGTTCATTGAATCGCTGTAAGCCCAGGTGCGGCCAAAGGATTCGCTCTGCTGTAACGCTTTCCAGTCGCCCAGCCGTGTCACTTTGCCCTCTTTGTAGGTCATAGTGCCGTAGGTCTTGCCGCTGTAACGCTCATCCACGATCTCGACGCCGATAGCCAGTGCGCCACAGGCACCCAGCTGATGGGCAATCGGTACCACCAGATGCTCACCACTGGCGGAGATAATCATCACTCTGTCCCCGCGTGCCTGGTGCCACCGGATGCGTTCACGCGCTGCTGGGTAGACACGCGGCATGATGTCGCGATGGATAAATCGACGAACCCAGCCTTCAACGGTCAGGGTCGCCATCCCGGTCAGCGGAGCCAGTGTGGTGTTCATGTACTCTTCAATCGAGAGCGTGCCAGCATAATACTGTGCCATTAATGCCTGTTCCTGGTCGATCAGCTCGCGCGGGGCGAAGCCCTGCGAAACCAGCCAGCGTAACCACAGGCCGGTGCTGTCTTCACTAATAAGCGTCTCATCCAGATCAAAAAGGGCTAAGTCCATGGTCGGTCTCCTCGGCTGACTGACTTTCAGGTTAGCTGAAATTTGTGATCGGCTTAACTGTTCTGCGAAAAATCGGAATTGCACGCATTTTTGATGACGACAGAGCCGGGGTGAAACTGGCACGCGCGCGGCAGGGATGCCAGGGTTACTCTACTAAACTCTAAAAAACTTTACGATTCGGCGGTTTTTTTCGCTGCCGCCAACGGTTAGCGTTCTGAGTGGAGGTTTTCTGCCTTCAGAATTCCGATTTAATAAGGACAATCCGGTCAAGCCCATGACAAACTCTCGCGTTGCTTCTCGCCTGCGGCTACTTGCTGCCACCTCTTTACTTCTTATCGCACCGATCAGTGCCTTTGCTGAACAGGCGCCTGCCGCGCCAGGCATTGATGCCAAAGCCTGGATATTGATGGATTACGCCAGCGGCAAGGTGCTGGCCGAATCAAACGCCGATCAGCGTCTCGATCCTGCCAGTCTGACCAAAATGATGACCAGCTATGTGGTAGGTCAGGCGATCAAAGCCGGCAAAATTAAGCCGGACGATCTGGTTACAGTAGGGCAGGACGCCTGGGCGACCGGCAACCCTAAGCTGCGCGGCTCATCGCTGATGTTCTTAAAGCCGGGCGATCGTATTCCGGTACATGAGCTGAATAAAGGTATTGTCATCCAGTCCGGTAATGATGCCTGTATCGCACTGGCAGATTATGTGGCGGGCAGTCAGGATTCGTTTATCGGCCTGATGAACAACTACGGCAAAGCGCTGGGGCTACAGAACACCCACTTTATGACAGTGCACGGGCTGGATGCTGAAGGACAGTACAGTACGGCGCGCGATATGGCGTTAATTGCTCAGGCGCTGATCCGTGACGTGCCGGAAGAGTATGCGCTGAATAAAGAGAAAGAGTTCACCTTCAATAAAATCCGCCAGATGAACCGCAACCGTCTGCTGTGGAGCACCAATCTCAAGGTCGACGGTGTCAAAACCGGCCACACTTCCGGTGCCGGTAATAATCTGGTCGCTTCAGCAACCGAAGGTGATATGCGGCTGATTTCGGTGGTGCTGGGCACCGCCAGCGATGCGATTCGTTTCCGCGAAAGTGAAAAACTGCTCACCTGGGGCTTCCGCTTCTATGAAACCGTGACGCCGATTAAAGCTGACGCGCCGTTTGCCCAGCAGCGGGTCTGGTTTGGCGACCAGAGTCAGGTCAACCTTGGCGTGTCAAAAGATGCCGCACTGACCATCCCGAAAGGGCAGATGAAGAACCTCAAGGCGAGCTTTAAGCTCAATTCGCCGCAGCTCGAAGCGCCACTGAAGAAGAATCAGGTGGTAGGCACCATCGATTTCCAGCTGGATGGCAAAACCATCGACCAGCGTCCGCTGGTGGTGTTGCAGGAGGTGCCGGAAGGCGGCTTCTTTAGCCGGATGGTCGATTTCGTGATGATGAAATTCAATGGCTGGTTTGGCAAGTGGTTCGCATAAAAGAGCAGGGACGCCGTGGCGTCCCTTTTTTAATCCTGTGTCCAGCCTTTGCGAATCGGCAGGGCAAACAGCGATCGGTAGAGCGGGTTAATCACCGCCAGCATCCGATCGCCGTAGAGCTGCCAGGCCAGATGTGATGCCAGACAGCTCAGCAAACCGACCAGGAAACCGCCCAGCATATCCATTGGCCAGTGGACGCCCAGATAGATGCGTGACCAGGCGATGGCGATACCCGTCAGCATCAGCACCACGCCGGACCACAGGCGATGCCAGAAAACAAACGCCAGTGCAAAGGTAAAAATGGTGGTGCCGTGATCGCTGGGATAGGAGTCATCTGCCGCATGGTGCAGGAACTGGTAACCGAATCCAATCGCGAACGGGCGAGGATGCGGTAATAGCTGGCCGACACACCAGGAGATTGCCAGCGCATAAAGCAACGCCATGCCGGTTTTTAATACCAGCACCCGCTGTGAAGTGACCTGTTCACGCGGTCCCCATAGCCATAGCGCGACGATTAATAGCGGCACGATGGCAATCAGATCTTTGGCGATAAAGGTGGCCAGCTGCAGCAGCCAGGCGGGTGACGCGGGTGTGGCGTTGATGGCGATAAACAGTGTGCGGTTGAGTTCTTCCATTATGGGGGTATTCCTCTGCAAACAGGCCGCTAATCAATGGCGGCGTCATCCAAACGGGCAGATGCAGCCTGACTATCGCGGCAAATCAAAAGTCAGCGACGACGCGCTAACCAAAATATTCAGCACAAATTGCTAACAGCACCGGCACACTATCCTGCTTTTTTACCCTGGCTTTCGTCCATAGCCGGGCTCTTAATTTGCATACGAGTTGTTTAACGGTTTAAGTTTGGTGGTGAGACGGCGGCTTTTCAGACCAGAAAGGGCGCAGCATGGCGAAAAAAGGACATAAAAAAACCCGCCGGGAAAAAGACCAGCGGGCTCCTCAATTTGGGGATTTCAAAGAAAAGCAGTGGCACTTATTCAGACTGCCCCTTAATAAAAAAGTTCTGGACGCAGGCAAAAAAATTTTATAAGGGCAAAAGTGGCCAGACAATGACGATCAGCGTACCGGCCAGCGTCAGCAGAACGTTCGCAATGGCGTAGGTTCCGGCATAGCCCAGCGCCGGAATATTACTGCGGGCGGTATCACTGATAATCTCCATCGCCGGGGCGCAGGTGCGGGCACCCATGATCGCCCCGAACAGTAACGCGCGGTTCATGCGCAGGACGTAAGCGCCAAACAGATAGCAGATAATGACCGGGATCAGGCTGACCAGTAATCCACACAGCAGCATCAGCGCACCCTCACTGCTGACGCCGTGATTAATACCGCTGCCGGCGCTCAGCCCCACGCCAGCCATAAACACCATCAGCCCGAACTCTTTCACCATGGTGAGCGCGCCCTGAGGGATGTAGCCAAAGGTAGGATGGTTGGCACGCAGGAAACCGAGCATGATGCCGGCAAACAGCAGGCCAGCCGCGTTACCGATGCCAAAACTGAAGTTGCTGAACTGAAAGGTAATCAGACCAATCATCAGGCCGACAATGAAGAAAGCGCAGAAGGCCAGCAGATCGGTCATCTGGCTGTGGATAGCGATAAAGCCAATGCGATCCGCCACGCTTTTCACCCGTCGCGCTTCGCCGCTGACCTGCAACACATCGCCTTTATTCAGCATGATGCTGTCGTCAATGGGCATCTCAATCTGGCTGCGGATGACCCGATTCAGGAAGCAGCCATGATCGGTAAGGTTCAGTTTGCTCAGCCGTTTGTTCACCGCATTGTGGTTTTTCACCACAATCTCTTCAGTCACAATGCGCATATCCAGCAGATCGCGGTCAAACACCTCTTTGCCGTTACGGAAGCTGGGATCAAGACGAGCGTGCGCATCGGGATAGCCAACCAGCGAGATGTCATCACCCAGTTGCAGCACCGCATCGCCATCCGGACTGGCGAGAATACCGTTACGACGGATGCGCTCAATGTAGCAGCCGGTCTGACGATAGATGCCGAGTTCACGCAGGTTTTTGCCACCACTCCATGCCACCAGTTCCGGGCCGACACGGTAAGCGCGGATCACCGGTAAAAAGACTTTACGCTGGCTGTCGGCATCCAGCCCGCGCTCGCGCGCGATCTGCTGGGCGCAGGTGGGCAGATCCTGATGTTGCAGTCGCGGCAGGTAACGCGCGCCAAAGATCAGACTGACCAGGCCAATCAGATAGGTCACTGCGTAGCCAAGGCTAAGCTGGTCCTGCATTAATCCCAGCTGTTTACTGTCGCTGATACTTTGTCGCAACGTATCACCAGCACCGACCAGTACCGGCGTTGATGTCATTGAACCCGCCAGCATTCCCGCGGTCAGCCCGATATCCCAGCCAAACAGTTTACCCAGACCCAGCGCCAGAATCAGCGCGCTGACCACCATAACAATCGCCAGCATGAAGTAGTTTTTGCCGTCGCGGAAAAAGATAGAGAAGAAGTTGGGACCCGCCTCGACGCCCACACAAAAAATAAACAGCATAAAGCCGAGACTCAGCGCATCGGTATTGATCGTAAAATGCTGTTGACCCAGTAATAGCGACACCACCAGGACGCCAATCGAATTTCCCAGCTGTACCGAGCCCAGACGCAATTTACCCAGACAGAGCCCGAGCGCCAAAACGACAAATAATAACAAAACGTCATTTCCGCTTAACAATTCTGCGACGTTAATATTCACTGTTTAACTTCTTGTTAACGTGTAACCTATTGAAGAAAGGCTTGTTTTTCGCTATCTTGAACAAGCCGTCGGGGGTGCGTTGTATCAGTACTGCAAATGCGATCGTTGTAACGGCGGCTATTCTAATCAGAAAAAACTTCCTCAGCCATTGGCTACTTTCATTCGTTATCAAAACGAACTGTTTCTTTTTATTTCCACCGCAACGCAGCAGGGTTATAGGCGAGTTTTATCCTGGTAATTTTCAGTCAGTGAGGTGTTATGCCGCAGCGTTCTTATCTCTGGGCGACCCGCCTGTGCGGGGTGGTGCTGTATAGTCTGGTGTTTGTTTTTACCTGCCACTTCTGGCAGGCGGGTCCGGGTCCGCTTCGCGGTCAGCCAGAACTGCTGCTGTTTATGCTGCCCGGCATTGTGATGGCGTTAATGCAGGTCGAAAGTCCGTTAAAAAGTACCTTACTGATGGCGCTGTGGGGCACGTTACTGGCTGCGCTGCTGTCACACACGCTACTGAATCAGGCCAGCGGGGTGTTTGTGATGGCCTGGAGTCTGAGTGCCATGTTCTGGGCTGGCTGCGGCGCGCTGCTGGTACGTCTGATGCAGATTGTGCTGGCGTCGCTGAACTAAACCGCACAGTCCCTTAACGCAGGCGAGGCGTCCCGTCATCGTTGACCGGGGAAGCAATTCAGCCCGCAGCGGCGCAGCAAAAAGGCGAGACCGATAAACGCGTCTCGCCTTTTTCATTATCGGGCCTGCAATCAGAGATTAAGCGACGAAGCCCAGGTTCTCTTTGGTCCATGCGGCGAACTCGGTGTAACCGCCGACGTGTTGATCATCCAGGAAAATCTGCGGCACGGTGGTGACCGGTTTACCGGCACTGGCTTCCAGATCCGCTTTAGTGATGCCTTCTGCCTGAATATCAACGTACTGATAGCTAAAATCATCACGCTCAGCAGTGAGTTTATCGGCCAGCTCTTTAGCGCGGACACAGTAAGGGCAGCCTGGGCGACCAAAAATTACAGCAATCATGAAGAACTCCTTGCAGCGTGGCATGTGATCTTAGTCACACAATAAAACTGAGAATGGCAACCATCATGCCCGCTCGTATCGCTTAAAGAAAGCAGGATTTGCCTGTTAGTCTGATGCCCGCCACCTATAGCGTTGGCCGTATCGGCTACCCGCCGCCAGTGCGTGTTTCGCCTGCTGACGGTGGGCAATTTTCCGGTTGTTAACCATAATTGACGCTCAATAACCGGCTACGGCAGGAGAAGACGATGCAGAGTGTCACCCGATTACCCCGGATGGTGTTGGTGGCGGAAGCGCTTGGCGGCCTGATGATTCTGGCCGCGCTGCTGCTGGTCAATCGCTGGCTGCCCGCGCCCGGGACGCTGGATGCGAAGGCGCTGGCGACCGGGCTGTTTATCGCCGGTATTGTCCTGATGCTGCCCGCCGCCTGGCTATTAATGTGGCGCACCGCAAAAGCGGTCGCGCCGCAGCTGTTTAACCATACTGACAAAAAAAGATAATGTGCTGGAGACTTTATGACACCGACCATTGATTTACTGTGCAGCCACCGCTCCGTTCGCGCCTTTACTGATCAGCCGGTCAGCGAAGCGCAGCGCGAAGCGATACTTAATGCGGCGCAATCGGCGTCCACATCCAGTTTTTTACAGTGCTCTTCGATTATCCGCATCACTGACAAAGGGCTGCGCGACCAGCTGGTGACCCTGACTGGCGGTCAGTCATGGGTAGCCGATGCGGCAGAATTCTGGGTCTTCTGCGCTGACTTCAATCGTCACCTGCAAATCTGCCCGGATGCGCAACTGGGCCGCGCCGAGCAGCTGCTGCTGGGTTGCGTCGATACCGCGCTGATGGCGCAGAATGCGATGGTCGCGGCTGAATCGCTGGAACTGGGCGGCGTCTTTATTGGCGGTATCCGCAACAACATCGCCGAGGTTACCACGCTGCTGGGCCTGCCAAAATTTGTGCTGCCGCTGTTTGGTTTTTGCCTCGGTCATCCGGAATCAAAGCCAGACGTTAAACCGCGTATGCCACACGCTATGCTGGTGCATGAGAACCGCTATCAGCCGCTCGATCCGGCGGTGCTGGCCGAATATGACAGCCGCACCGAGCTCTATTATCAGCATCGCGACAGCAACCCGCGTAGCGAAACCTGGAGCGAACTGATTCAGCGCCTGATTATCAAAGAAACACGTCCGTTTATGCTGGATTATCTGCATCAGCAGGGATGGGCAACCCGCTAAACTGACTGGGGAGGGCCGACGATGAAAATAGCGATTCTGTCGTGCGATGAAACGCTTTACTCCTCCCGACGGTTGCGTGAAGCGGCGGAAGTACGCGGACATCAGGTGCAAATCATCGATCCGCTCTCCTGTTATATGAACATCAATCCCGCCTCGCCAGCGGTGCACTATTGCGGTGAACCGCTCGGCCACTTTGATGCCGTTATTCCCCGCATTGGCAACCTGACCACCTTTTACGGCACGGCGGTGCTGCGTCAGTTTGAGATGGGCGGCAGCTACCCGCTGAATGAGTCGGCGGCGATCACCCGCGCACGTGACAAATTACGTTCACTGCAACTGCTGGCGCGTGAGGGGATCGATATGCCGGTTACCGGCTTCGCTTCCTCACCGGATGATACTGATGATCTGATCGCTATGGTGGGCGGTGCGCCGCTGGTGGTTAAACTGGTGGAAGGTACCCAGGGCATCGGCGTGGTGCTGGCCGAAACGCGCCAGGCGGCGGAAAGCGTCATCGACGCGTTTCGCGGGCTCAACGCCCATATTCTGGTGCAGGAATTTATTAAAGAGGCACGCGGTCGTGATATTCGCTGTCTGGTGATTGGTCATCAGGTGGTGGCGGCGATTGAGCGGGTAGCGAAAGAGGGCGATTTCCGCTCCAATCTGCATCGCGGCGGCAAGGCGTATCCGATCACCATCACCGACCAGGAGCGGCAGATTGCCGTCAAGGCAGCAACCACGCTGGGACTGGAGGTGGCCGGCGTCGATATTCTGCGCGCCGATCGCGGCCCGCTGGTGATGGAAGTGAATGCCTCACCGGGCCTGGAAGGGATAGAGACCACCAGCGGTCTGGACATCGCCGGAATGATGATCGGCTGGATTGAGCAGCAGGCTATCCCCGGGCTCCGTCCTAAAACCGCGGGCTGACACGCGCTTTTCAGCGGTTTTCATGGCATCGACGCGCATTTTTCCGTAAGCTAAGTCGCCTGTTTATCACCCCATGGGATTTTACGATGGATTCTCTTGTCGTTCCGGATATCGACCTGTTGCGTCGCT
>Ga0308167_1004103_pt1 | contig 10904 bp, 3 predicted proteins | sample PhyCR1_2_FD_202138 | JGI IMG/M metagenome (GOLD analysis project Ga0308167, IMG submission 202138) | Phyllosphere microbial communities from UC Gill Tract Community Farm, Albany, California, United States - DLSLRC.R1 | ecosystem: Host-associated > Plants > Phyllosphere > Unclassified | place... | reverse complement strand
CTCCAATCTTTTGGTCGCCGTTTCTTCCAGCTTCGCGGTGCTGCTGTTGATGCGCATCTTGCTGGGGATTGCCCTTGGCGGGTTCTGGAGCATGGCTGCGGCGGTGGCGATGCGCTTGGTGCCAAGTGCGCTGTTGCCTCGGGCTCTTTCGATTATTTTCAGCGGTATTGCCATCGGGACGGTCGTTGCAGTACCGCTGGGCAGCTATCTGGGCGGGCTGTACGGCTGGCGCAGTGCGTTCTTTGCAGCGGCGGCGGTCGGCATGGTGACCCTGGCGTTTCAGTCATTGACGTTGCCGCGCCTCGCGCCGCGCCGGCCGGCACGTCTGCGCACGGTTTTGGACGTGTTGCAGCGCCCGGGCATCGCCATGGGGATGTTCGGTTGTGTGCTGGTGCACAGCGGCCACTTCGCGATGTTCACCTACGTTCGGCCATTCCTTGAAGGCACTACCGGCATCGGCCCGCAAGGGCTGTCGCTGATGTTGCTGGGGTTCGGGGTGGCGAACTTCGTCGGCACGCTATTGGCCGGCAGGCTGTTGGAGCGTCACCCGCTGGCCACTCTGGTGTTAATGCCTGCGCTGGTCGGAGTTGCAGCGCTGGCGCTGGTGTTGTTGCCACCCTCGTTGCCGGGGCAGGCGGTGCTGCTGGCAATCTGGGGCCTGGCCTTTGGCGGTGTGCCGGTGGCGTGGTCGAACTGGGTCGCCAGCGCGGTACCTGATCAAGCGGAAAGCGCCGGCGGCATGGTGGTGGCCTCTGTGCAGTCCGCCATCGCCACGGGCGCCGCCGCTGGCGGTGCAGTGTTCAGCCTCGGTGGCAGCGCGGGCGTATTCATAGCGGCAGCGGTGCTGATGCTGCTGGCTGCGGTGCTGATTGCGCTGCGTGTTCGGGTCCCTTCTGTGCATGGCGTTCGCGAGTCCAAGCCCGCGTTGCACCTTTGATTCGGATTTTCAAACCGCCTCGACCTTCTCTAGAGCCCCCGCAAAGGCGGGGGCTCAAGGTTTGATGTTGATTGAGTTAGCCTGCCGACCAGACTATTACCCATACCTATCTATCCCATCCAACGATGATTCACTCCCTAGGCTGGCTGCTTCGACAGCTACCTTTGAAGAGTGACTTCATGCCTGAAAGCAATCCACTGTTACTGCCCTACGACCTGCCACCGTTCTCTGCCATCCGAGCAGAACACTTGGTGCCCGCCATTGAGCAGATCATCACTGAAAGTCGCAACACCACCGCCACGATCATTGCCAGCCAGACGCCATTCCCCACCTGGGACGACCTGGTGCAAGCAGTGGAGGCGTTGGAGGCTCGCCTGGATGGCGTTCTCAAAATCATCGAGCTGCTTGACTCCCACCCCCAAGGGCCTGCATGGACGCTGGCATCACACCGCAGTTATGAGCTGGCCATGCAGTACAGGGTTGAGTTGGCCGGGAACAACGACCTGTATCAACTGCACCGACAACTTGCCGACAGCCCGATCGCGACCCTTTTCAATGAACAACGCCACAGCGCGTTGCGTAAAATATTGCGCAAGTACCACTTGGCTGGCCTTGATCTTTCTCCTGAAAAGCAGCGACGGCTGAAAGCGTTGAACCTGCAAATCGATAAATTCAGCCACGAGTTCCTGCGTCGTGTGAGCGACTCCAGTGACGCATGGCGTAAGCACATTCAAGACAAGGCGCTGCTGAGCGGACTACCTGACGCAGCCCTGGCGCGCATGGAGTTCGCGGCTCGGGACGCAGGCCTGGGGGGATGGTTATTAACCCTTTCGAAGCAATCCTTTCAGGAGGTGATGAGCTACGCCGACCATAGAGCCTTGCGCCAGGAAATGATGCTGGCTTACTACAGCCGTGCCGTGGGCACGGGGCCTGACGCCGTTGCCACTGACAATGAAGCGGTTCTGACCGTGTTGCTCGACAGTCGTCACCAGAAAGCACAATTGCTGGGCTATGCCAACTTCGCCGAGCTGGCGCTGGTGGAACAAATGGCGGAGACGACCGATGAGGTCACTGCCTGTGTGCATCAACAGATTGATCAGGCACGCACGACATTTGCCCATGATGCACAACAACTGCAACGCTATGCCGCGCAACGGGGAGTCGATGCGCTAGAACCGTGGGATTACGACTTTTTCGCGGAAAAAATTCGCCAGGACGTGGCGGGTGTCTCCCAGGACGCAGTGCGCCTCTACTTCCCGTTGGAGACAGTGCTGCAACGCTTGTGCACGTTCACCCAAACGCTGTTCGGCGTTGAGCTGATTGAACAAGCCACGGTCGATACCTGGCACCCGGATGTGCGGGTATTTGAACTCAGGGAGTACGCGCAGCCGATTGGACATTTGTTTATTGACCCTTATCGCCGCGTGGCGGGCGGCGAAATTGGCGCCGCCATGGGCTTGCGCAATCACCGAATGACTGCCGAGGGGCGCCCACAACGGCCCATAGCCGTGCTGCGCAGCCAGTTGCCACGACCTACGGCGGCCCAGCCTTGCTTGCTGGATCACCTGCAATTGAGGGTCCTATTGCATGAGTTCGGACACTGCCTGCAGCATCTGTTGTCCGCCGCCCCCTACCGGGCGATTTCGGGCATGGGCCAATTAAGCCACGATACGACGGAGTTCTTCGGCCTAGTGCTGGAGCAGTTCTGCCTTACGCCGTCGTTCCTGATCTATCTATCCGGGCATGTGCAGACGGGAGATCCCTTGCCTGACAAAATGGCGACGCAAATGAGCCGATTTGCTCATACCCAGACCAGTCAGGAAACCGCCAGTATTTTGCTCACGGGCCTCGTTGACTTCGAGTTGCACCGCACCTATGGCGACGGGCGCACACCGCATGAAGTATTCACCGACGCCAATGTTGAAGTCGGGCATTTGCAGTGGCCTGATGGCGCTCGTCCGATCAACAGTTTCGAACAACCGATGGGTAGCTATGGCGCCAAACTGTATTCCTACACGTGGTCCGGCGTTCTGGCCCGCCAGGCGTTTGAGCGGTTTGAGCGTGATGGCCTGTTCAACCCGCAGACCGGGAAAGCCTTCCGGGACGCGTTCATCACTGAGGGCGATACCGGTACTCTGTTGAGCGCACTTGCGCTTTTCCGGGGGGACGGCGCGGGATGTGTCGGGCATTCCACCGGGGTATGAAGCGCTGGTGCATATGTAGCCCCTGAGCTGAAACGTGGAACGCCAGAGTGATCTTCAGTAGCCAGTCCGGTATGGAGAGCATTCAATGAGCACCGACACCCCACCGTATTTTTTCAGCGAAACCCAAACTGATCGCACGCAACTGAGCGAGCGCCAACGCACCCGTAACTTTACCCTCAAGGACCTTGACTGGTTCGATTCCGTTTACCTGGCCACCGATGCTTTGCGCCAGGCACAAAAAGCACCGATGCACGTCCAGACCCTGCAGCTGAACGTGCTCGGTCAACCGGCTATTGAACTTGCAGGTGCATTCGTCATGAGCCCCGCCCCGGAAGGTGGGGTTATTCTCTATACGCCAGCGCGTGGTCTGGAAAAGCTGGAAAGCCATGAAGCACTCAAGACGCAACTGGGTTCGTGGCTCAAAGACGCGTCGCAGCGCCAAGCGTTGCTTGATTACCTTTCCATCTCCCAGCAACTAACCCTAACCCCCACTGCGACCCTGACGATTACCGCACACACCGTGGCCGGCGCTGTCTTCGAAGCACAACATACGACCCTCTCCAACAACCTGCTCGACAATGCCCGTTTGATGCGCGAGGAGCTGCTCAAACTGCCCAGTTTCACTTCGCTGCTGGATGAATACATTTGCACTGAATTGGCGCAGTCTTTTACGGGGGGCGATCAGCACCACATCCAAGTGCAGAGTTATGTCATCGATGCATCCCGAAAATCAGGCAACTCTGATACGCCAACGCCCCGACATACGACCACCCGCTCCCTGAGCGAAACCGTGCTCAGGTATTTCGTCGCCAATGACTGGCCTGCCGGGGAGACCCGGCGCTATTACAACCCCCAGCAGCCTACTCAGGAAGCTGATGATCAGTTGCGTTGGGACGTATCAGTCCAAGGATTGGCCGGGGGCTTGAAAGCCTATATGAAGCAACAGCCCAAGACATTTTGGGCGCTGCCGGCCGCCGCAGGGCTCTCACGACTACAACTTTTTACCCATGCTATGGCCAATGCCTTTTTCACGGTGGCGCTGGAGCAACAACAGCAAACTACGATTACGGTTGAGCAGCGTCTGCAACTACAGGCCTTGCCGCTCAAGGCTGCGCAGCCCGCGACAACGCTTGCTCCTGCGATCGATGTTGAAAAGGCACTGCTGAGTGAGCCTGAACAGGCCCCGGCCGAGCTGGCAGGCGCACTCATCATCAGCAGTAACAAAAGCGACGATGGCTCGCCCTGGCTGCTCTATACCCCCCACCAGGGCCTGCAATCGTTTACCGAGTTGGGAGCACTCAAAACCCACCTGCTTGATGGTCTCAACCCGCGGCAGCATGCGGATGCCTGGAGATCACATCTATCCAGGCCGGAACGCTATGACGAAGTAGACCTGCTGGCTTGCGACGTCACCAAAGCCCCCATCACCGGGGTTATTTTCCAACGCATCATGGAGGGCATTGTCGAAAAACAAGGTCGCAATCTTGAATACGCCCTTGATCAGTATCGCCTTAGCCAGGGCACGATGGACCTCGACGCCCTGGTTGATCATGTGCTGGATGTGCGTCGCATGATTGACCCCACATTACTGACCTTCGAACCCATGGGGCGTTGGAGTACCCAGTTGGCAGAGACCTGGACGGCGACGGTGACTGAACCCAGGATTCCACCAACGCTGGCTGCAATGCGCACAACTGTGCATTTACTCGAAAATGTCAGCGCCGAAATCGAACAACACCTATCGTTTCGCCCCTCGCTGGAGCGTTCCGTTATCACCTATCTCAATACCAAACTGCACGCCATCAAGCAGCAACACTTGCAGGCCGCGTGCCTCTCTGTACGCCAATACAGCAACCCTTCGAGTGACACTGACAAACCTCAACTGCTCTCATCGAGCAGTATGGTCGACTATTTTCTGGCGCGTTTATGTGGCGAAGCGGGCCCACTTATCGATCCGCTTAACACGCACGTCTATTCAACTGCTCCTGGCAAACCCGCCACCAAGGTCTCAGGCATGGACGCCACTGCCTTCAATACGTTGATCAACAGTGCAGTCGGTGGGTTTAAACAGTACCTGTGTAGAACCCACAGCGTGTCCCCCAACATGCAACCCTTGCTGAGAAAGGCAATGGAGATGGGCTTGACAGGGGAAGTGCAAGTCAGGCTCTGGAACAATGCTTTATTGCCTCTCGACTACGAAGTGCTTTTGACCGTGTTAGGTATTTACGCCAGAGACTTACGCACTGGCGTCAATGGGTTCCGCCCTGATGCGTTTTCTTTGCAGGTCGTACCGACTGGGCAGAGTACCCCGCTGGTACTCAATAACTGTTTCGTGCTGACCGAGCGCGGTGGGCTTGACCCTCAATATTGCGGTCGCACGCTGCTATGGACACCCGAGTTGGGCCTGGAAAGTTTCCACTCATTGAGTCGCTTCAAAGCAGAGCTGGACCGACGCCTGGCAATCCCGGGCGAACGACAGGCTTTCCTGGCGAACCTGGCGCAACCGGATTGGGATTCACATCCGCGCTATGCGCTCAGTTCCCTTGAACTGATCGAGGATAACCTCGTCGAGCACTTGCAACGAACCTATGCTCAACAAAAAGACCGTGAGCTGACGCACATCCTGTCCATGAAACTGTCGGTCGAACAGTTGCGTAAGCTGTGGCAGGTTCAAGCCACACAAAACCTGGCGCCCACCAACGTGCAGCGTGCCATGGACATGGTCCGGGCCATGATCCTGCAACAGGGTTTGCAATGGTTCGGCAACGCCAGTGCTGTCGATCAACAGCTCTATGTCGAATTGTTGGAGCAGTATCGAAACAATGTCACCGACAATCAGGATTACCTGCACGGGATCGACTCCCTGGCTCAGTTCACGCGCAAGAAACTCCGCACTTTACTGAAGGCGCTTGATGTTCAGGACAGCGTCGCACCTGATGACGTCGAAGTCGGGCTACCGGGGCAGGGCAGTACACCTGCCCGCAATCAGTCGCTGCTGGACTATGCCTTGAGTCATCAATCGTATTGGAAGGATGAGGTGCCCCTCGTCGCCAGCACCGGGACAACGCCGCTGCCTGACATCCTGGATGGGCAGACGCTGAAAACGCGGACACAGGCGCTGAACATCAACGCGGCTTATCAAACGTACATCCAATCCGCATTGGGCTCTGCCAGCTCGGACTTTGCGCAACGCTCTACGCGATTCGCCAAGCAACTGCCGTGGCAACTGATGCAATACGCGCATGGCATGAGGTTGCAAGGCCAGCTTTCAGCGGCGGCCTTCGGGCTCATTCAACAGATCATGGACATGCCCGATGCGATCGCTCGTGCGACAGTGGTGCATGCCAACGCGATGATCCGCCCTTTGCAACTGCTGGTTGATGGAGGGAGGAAGACGATCAAGATCCCTGGGGTTTACCTGATCGGTCCCACCCCGGGTGACGAGGGGCCTCTAGTCCTTTATGCCCCCTATAGCCCAGGCTACACCCTTAAGGAATACACGGTGGAGGCCGCACTGCGTGCCGAGTTGACAGCCTCTGGTGCCTTACAACGTTGGGTTCGGCTGGTGGTCCCGGCCGTTGACCACGCGGCACTGACCAGCGCACTGGAGCAACCCCAAGCCAACACCACTCTCCAACTGGCATCCAACCCCATCACCGCGCCCTTGTTCAACCAGTTGTATACCGACAATGTCGAGCTGCTGACAACGCTGCTGGGCTGCCAAAAAACCGCTGATGCAGGCACCGCCTGGGAGACGGCCAAGGCCGTGTTCTCTGAGGGCGTGAAGCAGGCCATCGTGTTTTTTGCCGGAAAACTGGCTTACCCCTTGGTGGTCTGGCAGAGCTTCAAACTGTTCAAAGCATCTTCCGAAGAGCTGCAAAGCCACCAATGGCATGAGGCACTGGGGCATTTCATTGGAGGGGTTGCCTTGCTGGTCGGTTTGCGCGATTCCATGCCTCCCGTATCAGAGGGCGGCATGCCCCCGGCACCCGAGCCGATCCCGCCGCCTTCCACACCTGCGGCCTCTGTGGTGTCCTGGCCCGCGCTGGACATTACCGCTGCTTCCCGCACCCGGCTCCAGCGTTTCGAAGTCCTTGAACCGAGCTTGGCCAACCTGATCAAAGACACCTCACTCAACCTTTACCGATCGACCTCCAACCATTACTACGCGGCGGTGGCAGGGAAAGTGTTCCAAGTCATCAAGCATGGCCAGGGTTGGCGCATCATCGGTGATGGCGAAGTCGGTCCTGAGGTACAGCTCAACCCTCGACAACAGTGGATGCTCAGTAGCGCCGGCCCAGTGATGACGGGGCGACGCACACTTGCACGATTACTTAATCGCTTCTACTCCGAGCCATTTGCGCGCTCCAGTATGAATGTATTGGCCAGCGGGATGCGCGAGATACGAGCGCTTTACGCTCGGGAATCCTGGGTTATCACCGATGCACTTGCCTTGGCGACGTTTTATGCAAAGAACGCCCAGGAAAATTTGCGCCTGATCGCACAAACCCCCCTTGCTGCACCTGAGCTCGTTAAACAGATCAAAGCGTTTTTCGGCTTGCAGACGCTCGAGGTCGAACACCTTGAAAAAATTCAGGAGATCGTCGATACGGTCTGCACTGCGTTGATGGAGCCCTCACTGACCTCCTCGGACTCAACGCGATTTGTCATTGGCCGTTCGCGGTTGCCGGCTCTTCAGGGCGGGCACACGTTGATGGCCTTTACGATTGTCCCTGACCCCCTTCAACTGGTGTACTTGACTGAGGTGTTTTTCAATCCAGGTCTGAAATACGGTCATTTGTTGATAAAACCGTTCTATGTCAGCGTCCATGCCCGTGCGACTACCCTCATTCACGAAATCACTCATCATGTATGTGAGACGTTGGACTTGGCTTACGTGCATTCCACCCATCCCTTTGATGACCTGATTGACCCACAAACCCCTGAGGGCCGTAACACTAAAATAACCCTGGAAAACCGCCATCTTTCAAGGCTGTCGCTCAATACCCCGCCCCATGAATTGTTCCAGGTTGTCGATATTGCAACCGGCCTCAAAACAGACCCTACACAGGGCACGGCGACACAGCATGTGCTCGACAGGCTGCTCACCGTTACCGGCACCCAAACCCTCGCCGATGCCCGGCGAGTTTTCCGCACCGATCCGCTTAAACGTATCCTGACGGTACTTAACAACGCCGACTCCGTCGCCTACCTGATTGCACTGTTGGGACGTCGAAAAGAGAGACCTGTTGGCCTGACCAGCGATTTGCCCTGATTTGCAATGCTCATGGCTACAGGCTCGCAGTGCAGCCCGTTGCAAAAGGACCCGGTGCGAGACGCTGCCGCCAACGACGGTGCAGTGTTGAAGGTGATCTATGCCGATGTGACGCCGCCCCTGGATCACAAGCTGTTTCTGGGGTTGCTGGCGAGCGTGCGGTAGCCCTGCAACGCCGGTTCACGGGGCAGCCGCTGGGTGCCCGGCTTGCTGAGCGCTATTCAATTTTTAGATAACCGTTGACAGTCCCCTGCGTCCCGCCCTCAATCGTCCCCGGCTGTGCGAGTTGATGGCCATCTGATAGTCATCTGAAAAGGGACCAAGGATATGGGCGTTTTCGATTACAAGAGCATGAAGGGCGAGCACGCCAAGGCGCTGCTGAACAATGCCTTGGTTTTATCCGAGTACGCGTATGACTCCACTGGCAAACCCCTGGCGACGGGTGGCTGGGCGCCTATTGGGGCGCAGGCACTGGGCGTGACGCAGAAGGTCGACACGCAAGGCACCTTTTGGGGCGAGACCGCCTTGGCCCCATCAGCCAACGTTGAGATTCTCGGGCAGTACGATGGGGGCGGCAGGCTGATTGCCATGGGCATCGCCTTTCGCGGCACGTCCTTTGGCTTGACCTGGGATGGCGCGGGTGATGTGGCCAGCGACCTGGCGGCCGCAGCACTGCCTGGATACGCCGCCAATTACGCCAAGTTCGCCTTCAGCGCCCTGCTCGAAAACGTCGCTCGTTACGCCGCGAGCCAGGGCTTGAGCGGCAAGGACATCCTGGTCACCGGCCATAGCCTCGGCGCACTGGGCGCCAACAGCGTGGCGACTTTGAGCCACGATCACTGGGGCGGTTTTTATCAGGACGCCAACTACGTAACCTTTGCCTCACCCACTCAACGTTCGGGTGACGCCCAGGTGTTGAATATCGGCTACGAGAACGACCCGGTGTTCAAAGCCATTGATGGCAAAGGCATCAATACCTCGGCACTCTTCTGGGGTAACGACCGGGGCTGGGATTCGGCCGCCAACAACCTCGTCATTTTTACGGATAATTACGCGTCGTTCTCGGCACATTTACCCAATACGCTGAATTGGGGCGTTGCCAAGGCTCACTCCTTGAGCGGTTATATCGAAGGCTTGGGGCGTATCGCGTCCTCCGAGTTCTACGACCTGACGAGCAAGGATTCGACCATCGTGGTCTCCAGCCTCACAGAGGCTGCGCGTGAAACCACCTGGGTAGAAGACCTGAACCGCTACGCTGAAAAACACACCGGTAACACCTTTATCCTCGGCACCGAGGGCAACGACCTGCTCAAGGGCGGAGCCGGCAATGACTTCCTGGAAGGCGGCGCGGGCAATGATCGTTTTCGCGATGACGGTGGCTACAACATCCTGCTGGGCGGGCAGGGCGATAACGTCTTCGAACTGCACAAACCACTGGCCAGCTTCGGCTTTGCCAACGATGGCGATGGCACGCTCTATATCAACGATGCCTATGGCGGCATCAGTATGACCCGGGATATTGGTGCGCTGGTGAGCCAAGAGAAGTCCTACATATTGTGGAATTCAGTCCCCTGGAGCACCTACGACGTCACCTATAACGTAACCGGCCAAGGCCTGCTGGCCGGCACAGCCTTGACGCCCTACACGGCCTCTGCCAACGGCGATGCGCAGGACAATATCCTCACCGCTCATGCTGCAGGGGAATGGTTATTCGGTTTGGGCGGTGACGATCATTTGATCGGTGGCCAGGGCAATAATGTGTTCGTCGGTGGGGAGGGCAATGACCTGATGGTGTCGGGTGGTGGCAGCAATACTTTCCTGTTCAACGGCCTCTTTGGCAATGACCGGATCGAGGGGTACCAGGGCAGCGATAAACTGGTGTTCATGGGGATTCCTGACCTGGGCCAGCAATACGATTACCGCTCCCATGTCTCGATGTTCGAGGACAATGCGCTGTTGTCGTTTGGCGACAACTCGGTGACGTTGGTTGGCGTAAATATGACTGAGTTGAATGGGACGGGGATTTATATTTCCTGAATCTCCAAGCAACGGTGATGTGACGCTGAACCTGTGGCGAGGGAGCTTGCTGCCGTGACGGCCTGTCAGCCTAGGCGTATCTACCTGATTCCCCACATTTGGATCGCGGCGTGTCAGTGAGAGCAGCGTCTGCTGTCAGACCGCTACGGGAGCAAGCTCCCTCGCCACAGGTGCGGCGCGCACCCCCCTCACTAGCTACATCCTTGTAGCCAGTGAGGGGGCGTAAGTTGCATCAGACGGGATATCTCGATGCTATCCACTACGGGTTTGTCACCGAATTCAAACCCGTTGCCTTACAGCCTCCGGTTACTTGAGCGTAACGTCGAGCATCGGCGGGATGTAACCGTAGTCATACTCAGCGACCACAAACGTTTGCTGCCCTTTGATCTTGATGCCCACCGTCGGTGCTTCGGTGCCGCCGATACGGATCTGCGTGCCGGTGTCGTCGGTC
>Ga0308167_1004101_pt1 | contig 10906 bp, 9 predicted proteins | sample PhyCR1_2_FD_202138 | JGI IMG/M metagenome (GOLD analysis project Ga0308167, IMG submission 202138) | Phyllosphere microbial communities from UC Gill Tract Community Farm, Albany, California, United States - DLSLRC.R1 | ecosystem: Host-associated > Plants > Phyllosphere > Unclassified | place... | reverse complement strand
CTTCAATCCAAAAGGAATTGTCTCCGAACCCACCAGCAAGCTGATGAGTCACGGGGTCAATAAATTGGCATTGACAATGTGCACGCTGTTGAGTTCTCAAGGACCAGACGCACTCCCCACTCGACCCGTGTAACACGAGCGTCGTCAGAGAAGCATTTCGTCTCACCCCGAACAGACCACTTCGAGAGTGGATCATCATCGGGATTCGTTGCCTGAGCGGGACCCCGTCCGGACTGCATCTCCGGGGCGTTCGCTCCGGTGACCGTCTCGGCCGTTCCGTTCTCCGCCTCAGCGGCAACGAGTGATTACTCTACACAGGCCCCGCGGGCCCCGCCAACCGTCCCGCACCCCGGGCGTGTCGCACGCGCCGATCCGCACGGAGACGCGGAACGGCCCGCCCCCACGGTGGGAGCGGGCCGTTCGGTGACGCGCGTCAGTGCTTGGCGATGACCGGGTTCTTCAGTGTGCCGATCCCCTCGATCGTCACCTCGACGACCTCGCCGTCGCGGATCTCGCCGACGCCGGCAGGGGTGCCGGTCAGGATGACGTCGCCGGGCAGGAGCGTCCAGATCGACGAGACGAACTCGATGAGGGACGGGATGTCGTGCACCATCTCGCTCGTCGAACCCACCTGGCGCAGGTCGCCGTCCACGCGGGTCTCGATGCGGATGTCCGACGGGTCGATTTCGGTCTCGATCGCCGGCCCGAGCGGGCAGAAGGTGTCGAACCCCTTGGACCGGGTCCACTGGCCGTCGCGCGCCTGCAGGTCACGGGCGGTCACGTCGTTGGCGATCGTGTAGCCGAGGATCACGCTCGCGAAGTCCTCGCGCGTGACGTTCTTCGCGAGCGACCCGATCACGATGGCGAGCTCGCCCTCGTGGTCGACGCGTCCGACCCCGGCGGGGAGACGGATCGGGTCCTCGGGGCCGATCACCGACGTGTTGGGCTTGAGGAACACCACCGGGTCGTCCCCGGAGCGCTCGTCCATCTCGGACGCGTGCTCGGCGTAGTTGAGCCCCACGCCGATCACCTTCGACCGCGGGATGACGGGGGCGAGGAGCTTGGCGTCCGCCAGCGGCACCCGCTCCCCCGTGGTCTCGAACCCCTGGTACATCGGGTCACCCGCCAGCACGACCAGGTCGCGCTCGTCGAGGATGCCGTACCGGGGGTCTTCGCCCTTGCTGCTGAACCGTGCGATCTTCACCGTTGGAGCCTATCGACGTGTGGTGTGCGTTCAGGCCGGGTCGGTCAGGCGCGTCATCCACCCGTGCGGGTCGGGACGGCGGCCGTACTGGATGTCGGTGAGTTCGTCGCGCAGGGACATCGTCAGCTCGCCGGCCCCGACGGTCGGCGACCCGATCGTGAAGCCCTCGCCGCGGAGTTCCGCGATCGGGGTCACGACGGCGGCGGTCCCGCACGCGAAGGCCTCGGTGATGGAGCCGTCCTCGACGCCGTCACGCCACTCGTCGAGGGTCACCCGACGGCGTTCGACGCGCAGCCCGCGGTCCTCCGCCAGCTGCAGGATCGAGTCGCGCGTGATGCCCTCGAGGATGGAGTCGGAGTCCGGCGTGACGAGCGTGCCGTCCGCCTTCACCAGCACGACGTTCATGCCCCCGAGTTCTTCGAGGTACTTGCCCTCGACCGAGTCGAGGAACATGACCTGCTGGCAGCCGTGCTCGTAGGCCTCTTGCTGGGGCAGGAGCGACGAGGCGTAGTTGCCGCCGGTCTTCGCCGCACCCGTGCCGCCCTTGCCGGCCCGCGCGTAGTTCGTGGACAGCCAGATCGACACCGGCTTCGGTCCGGAGGTGAAGTACGCACCCGCCGGGCTCGCGATGCAGTGGTACGCCACCGCCTGTGCCGCACGCACCCCCAGGAACGACTCGGTCGCGATCATGAACGGCCGCAGGTACAGGCTCGTCTCGGGCGCCGAGGGCACCCAGTCGACGTCGGTCCGGACCAGCTCGCGGATGGAGTCGACGAAGGTCTCCACCGGCAGCTCCGGCAGCGCGAGCCGCCGCGCGGACCGCTGGAAGCGCTTGGCGTTGGCGTCCGGGCGGAACGTCCAGACCGAGCCGTCGGCGTGCCGGTAGGCCTTCAGCCCCTCGAAGATCTCCTGCGCGTAGTGCAGGACGCTCGCGCTGGGGTCGAGGCTGATCGGCCCGTACGGGTGGACCGCGGCATCGTGCCACCCGGCGTCCAGCGTCCACTGCACGGTGGCCATGTGGTCCGTGAAGTGCTTACCGAAGCCTGGGTCGGCGAGGATCTCCTCGCGCTCGGCGGCGGCACGGCGCTCGGGTGAGGGGGTGGTGGCGAACGCGAGTCCGAAGTCGGTGTCGGTGCTCATACGGGGAGACTCCTGTCAGGCGGTGGTGGTGCGTGCCGTGGCCGCGGCGGCGATGGCGTCGCCGATCTCGGCCGTGCGACGCTGCGAGGTGCCCCGGTCGGCGAGGTCGGCCTCGACCGCCCGCGTGACCGCCGCCGCGAGGTCGCTGCGACCGATGTGGTCGAGCAGCAGCGCGACGGACAGGATGGCGGCCGTGGGATCGGCCTTCTGCTGACCCGCGATGTCCGGCGCGGAGCCGTGGACCGGCTCGAACATGCTGGGGAAGGTGCCGTCCGGGTTGATGTTGCCCGAGGCCGCCAGACCGATGCCGCCGCTGATCGCGCCGGCCAGGTCGGTGATGATGTCCCCGAAGAGGTTGTCGGTGACGATGACGTCGAACCTAGCAGGTTCGCGCACCATGTGGATGGTGACGGCGTCGACGTGCTGGTAGTCCACCGTGACGTCCGGGTACTCCTGCCCGACGGCCTCGACGGTGCGCTGCCAGAGGGCTCCGGCGTGCACCAGGACGTTGCTCTTGTGCACGAGCGTGAGGTGCCTGCGCGGCCGGCGGTCCGCCAGCTCGAACGCGTACCGGACGACGCGCTCGACGCCGTACGCGGTGTTCAACGAGACCTCGGTCGCGATCTCCTGCGGGGTCCCGACGCGGATGGCACCGCCGTTGCCGACGTACGGTCCCTCGGTGCCCTCGCGCACGACCACGAAGTCGACGTCACCGGGGGACGTCAGCGGCGTCGTCACCGACGGGTAGACGACGGTCGGGCGCAGGTTCACGTAGTGGTCGAAGGCGAACCGCAGCTTCAGCAGCAGCCCGCGCTCGATGATCCCGCCGGCGAGCCGGGGGTCGCGGGGGTCGCCGCCGACCGCGCCGAGCAGGATCGCGTCGTGGGTGGCGATGGCGGACATGTCGTCCTCGGTGAGGATGTCACCGGTCGCGAGGAACCGGTCGGCACCGAGGGAGAACGGGGTCTCCTCCACCACGAGGTCGTCCGGCAGCACGGCGTGCAGGACCTTCAGCGCCTCGTCGACCACCTCGGGTCCGATGCCGTCCCCGCGGATCACCGCGAGCTTCACCGTCTGCGTCATGTCCGCCACTCCCCTACAGCGTGATGTCGATCTCGCGGAGCGAGGCCGCGTCGATCGTGGACCGGACGTGCTCGAGGATCTCGGCCGGGACCGGCGAGTCGACGGTGAGGACGCTCAGCGCCTGGCCGCCGGCGGCTTCCCGCGAGATCTGCATCGCCGCGATGTTGATGCCGGCGTCGCCGAACTCCTTGCCGTAGACCGCGACGATGCCGGGCCGGTCGGTGTACTCCATCACCACGTGGTGCTCGGCGAGGGCGACCTCGACGTCGTGACCGTTGATCTCGACGAGCTTCGCGACCTGCTTCGGGCCGGTGAGCGTGCCGGACACGCTGATCGCCGGGCCGTCGGACTGGGCCCCGCGGATCGTGAGCACGTTCCGGTACTCCGGGCTGTCCGAGTCGGTGATGAGCCGCACGGTGACCCCGCGCTGCTCGGCGATCAACGGTGCGTTGACGTAGGACACCTGGTCGCTGACGACGTCGGTGAAGACGCCCTTGAGCGCCGCGAGCTTCAGCACGCTGACGTCGAACTCGGCGAGCTCGCCGTGCACCTCGACGTCGATGCTGGTGACGGGCGACGTCGCGAGGCCGGTGAACACCTGACCGAGCTTCTCGACGAGCGGGATGCCCGGGCGCACGTACGGGTCGATGACGCCACCGGCGACGTTGACCGCGTCGGGGACGAGCTCGCCGCCGAGGGCGAGCCGCACGGACTTGGCGACCGAGACGCCCGCCTTCTCCTGCGCTTCGTCCGTCGAGGCACCGAGGTGCGGCGTGACGACGACGTTCGGGAGCGCGACGAGCGGCGAGTCCTTCGGGGGCTCGGACACGAAGACGTCGAGACCGGCGCCGGCGATCGTGTTCGAGGTGAGCGCACGGTGCAGCGCGTCCTCGTCGATCAGCCCGCCACGGGCGACGTTCACGACGAACGCGGTCGGCTTCATGAGCGCGAACTGGTCGTCCGAGATCATGCCGACCGTCTCCGGCGTCTTCGGCATGTGGATCGTGGTGAAGTCGGCGCGCTTGAGCAGGTCCTCGAGCGAGACGAGCTCGACCCCGAGCTGCTGGGCACGGGCCGTGGTGACGTACGGGTCGTACGCGATCACCTGGACGCCGAACGCCTGCAGGCGCTGGGTGATGAGCGCACCGATGCGGCCGAGGCCGATGATGCCGACGGTCTTCTCGTACAGCTCGACACCGGTGTACGCGGAGCGCTTCCAGGTGCCGGCGGCGAGCGACGCGTGTGCGGCCGGGATGTGGCGCGCGAGCGACAGGATGTGGCCGACCGTGAGCTCGGCGGCGGAGATGATGTTCGACGTCGGCGCGTTGACGACCATCACCCCGGCGGTGGTGGCCGCCTTGATGTCGACGTTGTCGAGGCCGACACCGGCACGGGCGACGACCTTGAGGTTCGGGGCCGCGGCGATCGCCTCGGCGTCGACCTTGGTGGCGGAGCGCACCAGGATGGCGTGCGCATCGGCGAGGGAGGCCAGGAGGGCGGGGCGGTCGGTACCGTCCACGTTCCGGATCTCGAAGTCGGGCCCGAGGGCGTCGACTGTGGCGGGCGAGAGTTCTTCGGCGATCAGGACGACCGGCTTCGGCACAGCTGCAGTTTCCTCACACGAGACGGGCGGTATCCCACCATCGTATCGACGTGCGCACGTGGTTACGACCGCAGGGGCGGTCCGGTAGGCGACCACACGACGGACGGGAGGCGCGGTGCCAGCCGGCACCGCGCCTCCTGGCCGTCGGACGGACCGTCAGAAATCCAGCAGCCGCGGCACGAAGAGCTGCAGATCGAGCCACAGCGCGCCGGCGGCGGCGAACGCGAGGACGAAGACGCCGATCGTCACCGCGAGCCGCGCGCGACGGCTCACCCACAGCGCGACGACGAACGCGACCGGCGCGATCGCGATGTCCAGCACGAGCCACACCCACGGGGTGCTGCGGGCCAGCGAGTCGCCGCCGGACGTCGTGCCGAGGAACGCGTTGAACGCGCGGACGGACTGCGAGACGGTCACGAGGTTGCCGACGCTCTGCACGGTCATGTACGCGAACAGCAGGGCGAACACGAGCCAGACGACGACCTTGCCGACGAACGCCCGGGACGACCGACGGACGGTCGGCGTCGCGGCGGTCACCCGAAGCTCCGCGTCATGACGAACGGCCACGGGAAGAGGACGAGGGCGCCGAGCAGCATCCACAGCAGACGGCTCCGCGTGCGCTGTCCACGGCCGGCCCAGAGCACGACGGTGAACCACAGCGCGGGCGCGACGATCGACAGGAACCGCAGGACCTCGACGAAGACGGTCAGCACGGTGTCGACGTCCGAGACGTACGAGGTCGACGCCGTGAGCAGCCAGGCCACCGTGTAGAGCAGGTACAGGCCACCGAAGACGCCGAACCCGATGAGCGCGCCGGAGGTCTCGGGGGCCTCGGGGTCACGGCCGGAGCGTTCCTTGACGGTGACCGGGTTGTGCGCTGCGTCGACGTGGGTCGCGTCGTCGGCGTCGCCCCAGCTGAGGGCGTCGTCGTCGTGGTCGACCGAGCCGTCGGGCGGGGATGCTGCCGTGGTCATGCCTCGATTCTACGAGGCGTGCCGCTCCGGCTCGACCACGGACGACCGGTGCGGCCGCCGGTCAGACGTCGGCGGGCTGGGTCTCGAGGACCTCGGCGACGACCTCGCGCACCGCGGGGAACAGCGGGTGGCTCTCCATCAGGCCGGTGAGGATCTCGGTGAGGGCGTGTGCCGTCGCACCCGAGCGGAGCAGCGCGTGCAGCTCGATCGACTCGGGGTCGTTCTCGTCGTCGAAGTCGAGCGCGACGCGCACGGCGCCGAGCAGGTGGTCGACGGGGAGCCCGCGTTCGGCGAGCTGCGCGGCCGGGCCGACGAAGCGCTCGCGGCGGCCGAGCTTCCGGAGCGGGTTGCGTCCGACGCGGACGGTCGTGTCCGGGAGGTGCGGGTTCGCGATGCGGGAGAGGTTCGCGGCGACGTAGCGCGCGTGCTCCTCCGGGTCGAAGCCGTGCTTGGCGACGAGGAGCGCGGTGGTCTCGGCGAGGACGCCGTCGACCTCGGCGCGGACGGCCTCGTCCTCGAGTGCCTCGCGGATGAGGCGGATGCCCCGGACGTAGCCGTGGTAGGCGGCCGTCGCGTGCGCGGTGTTCACCGTGTAGAGCTTGCGCTCGACGAACGGCTGCAGGTCGTCGACCCAGGTCACGCCGTCGATCGCGGGCGGCTCGGCGTCGGAGTCGGCGAAGGGCGTGCGCTCGATGACCCACTCGTAGAACGGCTCGAGCACGACGTCGAGGCCGCCGGACTGGCCGAGGACCCCGGACTGGTCGGGGACGATGCGGTCGATGGCGCAGTTCGCGAAGACGGCGGCGATGTCGCGGTCCTCGAGGATGGGGGCACGACGGATGCTGGCGTGCAGGGAGTCCGTCGCGTTGAAGGCGTTCTCGCACGCCACGATCGTGACGTCGCCACGGTCGAGCGGCCGGGCGGCCAGCCCCTCGGCGATGACGGGGGCGACGAGCGGGAGGGTCCGGGCGCCGACCGCGGTCGTGACGACGTCGGCCTCGGCGATGGCCCGGACGACCTGCTCGCGGTCGGTCTTGCTGCTGAGTGCCGTGAACCCGTAGACGAGGTGCTCGACCGGCATCTCGCCGACCTCGTGCACGACGAACCGGCCGGCTTCGTTCAGTGCCGAGACGACGCGGTCGTCGACGTCCACGAAGGTGAGCTCGTAGCCGCTCGCGACCAGGAACTGCCCCACGAACCCGCGTCCGATCTTGCCGGCGCCGATGTGGACCGCTCGCTTCGTCACCGCCATCCGACGATCCTCCCATGCTGGACGACGACCTGAGGACCGCCCATGTCCGGGCCGGACGACGGTCGTCGCGAAACGTCCCCGGGAACGCCGAGGGGACGCCGGTGGGCGGCGTCGGGGCTGGTGGTGAAGTGCTGCATAACGTTCGGGTCACATCGCGAGGCGGCGGTGCGGGTGCACCGCCGCCTCGTCGTCGAGTGGTGTTGCGAAGACTACCGCGCGGCGGAACCGTCCACGTAGTCGGCGTCGTTCGACTTCCACGCGAAGAGGGCGCGCAGCTCGCGACCGGTCGCCTCGATCGGGTGGCCCTCGCCCTTGGCGCGGAGTGCCTTGAACTCCGGCGCGCCGGCGTCCTGGTCGTCGATGAAGCGCTTCGCGAAGGCACCGTTCTGGATGTCCGCGAGGACGGCCTTCATGTTCTCCTTGACCTCGGGCGAGATCACGCGCGGGCCGGAGACGTAGTCACCGAACTCGGCCGTGTCGGAGATCGACCAGCGCTGCTTCGTGAGGCCGCCCTCCCAGATGAGGTCGACGATGAGCTTGAGCTCGTGCAGGACCTCGAAGTAGGCGATCTGCGGCTGGTAGCCGGCCTCGACCAGGGTCTCGAAGCCGTACTGGATGAGCTGCGAGGTGCCACCGCACAGGACGGCCTGCTCGCCGAACAGGTCGGTCTCGGTCTCCTCGGTGAAGGTCGTCTTGATGCCGCCGGAGCGGAGGCCGCCGATGGCCTTCGAGTACGACCACGCGAGGTCCCAGGCGGAGCCGGACGCGTCGACCTCGACGGCGACGATCACGGGGACGCCGCGGCCGGCCTCGTACTCGCGGCGCACGGTGTGCCCCGGGCCCTTGGGGGCGACGAGCGACACGTCGACGCCCTCCGGCGCCTGGATGTAGCCGAAGCGGATGTTGAAGCCGTGGCCGAAGACGAGCGTGGCGCCCGGCTTGAGGTTGGGCTCGATGTCGTCCTTGTAGACGATGCGCTGGACCTGGTCCGGCGCGAGGATGACGACGACGTCCGCCCAGGCCGTGGCGTCGGCCGGGGTGAGGACCTCGAAGCCGGCTTCTTCCGCCTTCTGGCGGCTCTTCGAGCCCTCCTGCAGGCCGATCTTGACCTCGACGCCGCTGTCGCGGAGGTTGAGGGCGTGGGCGTGGCCCTGCGAGCCGTACCCGATGACGGCGACCTTCTTGCCCTGGATGAGCGTCAGGTCGGCGTCGGCGTCGTACACGATGTCAGTCACGGTGGTGGTTCTCCTGTGGTCGGTTCGGGAAGCGTTGGTTGCGGTGAGTCGGGAGGAGACGGCCTGGAGGCGCGGTGCGGGTGGCGACCCGCGCCTCCAGTCCGTCACGGGTCGCGGTCAGCGCACCCGGTCGGTGATGCTCTTGGGCCCACGGCCCATGCCGAGGAGGCCCGCACGGGCGAGCTCCTTGATGCCGTAGGGCTCGAGCACGCGGAGGATCGCCTGGATCTTGCCGGGGTCGCCGGTCACCTCGACGATGAGCGAATCGTTCGCGACGTCGACGACCTGCGCACGGAACAGGTTCACTGCCTCGAGCACGGCCGAGCGCGTCTGGTTGTCCACCCGCACCTTCACGAGCATGTGCTCGCGCTGGACGGACTGGGAGAAGTCCAGCTCGACGATCTTGATGACGTTGACCAGCTTGTTGAGCTGCTTCGTCACCTGCTCGAGCGGGAGGTCCTCGACGTCGACGACGACCGTGATCCGGCTGAGGCCGTCGACCTCGGTGTTGCCGACCGCGAGGGACTCGATGTTGAACCCGCGGCGCGCGAACAGCCCGGCGACGCGGGTCAGGAGACCCGGCTTGTCCTCGACGAGGAGGGAGAGGACGTGGCTCATGCGGTTTCCCCCGTCATGTCGGCGTCCTCGTCGTCCCAGGTGGGGGCGAGGGCCTGGGCGTACTCGATGGACGAGTTGCTGACTCCCTGCGGGACCATCGGCCAGACCATCGAGTCGCGGCTCACGACGAAGTCGATCACCACCGGGCGGTCGTTCGTCTCGAGGGCGAGCTGGATGGCGGCGTCGACCTCGTCCGCCTTCTCGACGCGGATGCCGAGGGCACCGTACGCGTCCGCCAGCTTCACGAAGTCGGGCACGCGGCGCGAGTCGTGGCCGGTCTCGAGGTCGGTGAACGAGTGGCGGCCGTCGTAGAACAGCGTCTGCCACTGCCGCACCATGCCGAGCGACGAGTTGTTGATGATCGCGACCTTGATCGGGATGTCGTTGATGACGCAGGTCGCGAGCTCCTGGTTGGTCATCTGGAAGCAGCCATCGCCGTCGATCGCCCAGACCACGCGGTCCGGCTCGGCGACCTTCGCACCCATCGCGGCGGGGACGGAGTAGCCCATCGTGCCCGCACCGCCGGAGTTCAGCCAGGCGTTCGGACGCTCGTACTTGATGAACTGCGCCGACCACATCTGGTGCTGCCCGACGCCGGAGGCGTAGATCGCCTCGGGGCCGCTCAGCTCGCCGATGCGCTTGATGATGGCCTGCGGCGCGAGCAGTCCGTCCGTCGGCTCCGCGTAGCCGAGCGGGAAGTCGACCTTGAGCTGCTCGAGCTTCGCCCACCACTCGGCGGTGCTCGCACGCTGGTCGGTCGGGATGCCGCCCCACGCGTCGAGCAGGTCGACCAGGACCTCTTTCGCGTCGCCCACGATCGGGACGTCGGCGAAGCGGATCTTCGAGATCTCGGCCGGGTCGATGTCCACGTGCACGACCTTGGCGTTCGGCGCGAACTCGTCGGCCTTGCCGGTCACGCGGTCGTCGAAGCGGGCGCCGAGCGCGATGATGAGGTCGCTGTCCTGCAGACCGAGCACCGCCGGGACGGTGCCGTGCATGCCGGGCATGCCGAGGTGCTGCGGGTGCGAGTCGGGGAAGGCGCCCCGTGCCATCAGCGTCGTGACCACCGGCGCACCGGTGGCCTCGGCGAAGCGGAGCAGCTCGGCGGTCGCCCGGGAGCGGATCACGCCGCCGCCGACGTAGAGCACCGGGCGCTCGGACTCGGCGAGGAGCTGCGCGGCCGCGGTGATCTGCTTGCCGTGCGCCTTGGTGACCGGACGGTAGCCGGGCAGGTCGATCTTGGGTGGCCAGACGTACGGCGCCGACTTCTGCTGGGCGTCCTTCGTGATGTCGACCAGCACGGGGCCGGGGCGTCCGGTCGTCGCGATGAGGTGCGCCGCGGCGAGGGTCGCCGGCACGTCGGCCGGGTCGGTCACGAGGAACGAGTGCTTCGTGATCGGCATCGTGATGCCGACGATGTCGGCTTCTTGGAAGGCGTCCGTCCCCATCAGGGTCGAGAAGACCTGGCCGGTGATGGCGATGAACGGCACCGAGTCCATGTAGGCGTCGGCGATCGCGGTGACGAGGTTCGTCGCACCGGGGCCCGAGGTGGCGATGGCGACGCCGACCTTGCCGGACGCCGAGGCGTAGCCCTCGGCGGCGTGGCCGGCGCCCTGCTCGTGCCGGACCAGGACGTGGCGGATCGTCTGCGACGCCATGAGCTCGTCGTAGAACGGGATGATCGCACCGCCCGGCAGGCCGAAGACGTCGGTGATCCCGAGGTGCTCGAGCGTCCGGAGGACGGCTCCCGAGCCGGTCAGGATCTCCGGCGTCCGGCGTGCACCGGCGGCCGCGGAC
>Ga0308167_1004100_pt1 | contig 10907 bp, 10 predicted proteins | sample PhyCR1_2_FD_202138 | JGI IMG/M metagenome (GOLD analysis project Ga0308167, IMG submission 202138) | Phyllosphere microbial communities from UC Gill Tract Community Farm, Albany, California, United States - DLSLRC.R1 | ecosystem: Host-associated > Plants > Phyllosphere > Unclassified | place... | reverse complement strand
TGCGGGGGTGTCCGCGGCATGGATGCCGCGGCCAAGCCCCCATGGACGGGTTTACGGCGTCCCCCGCAACCGGACCCACCCCGCCATTCCACAGGAAACCTGCTTTTGCTTTCGGCAGTTGCCGTTGCCCTTGCCTCTGCGGGTGCCGGGCGGCAGCCCGGCCGATACCCCTCAGGCTGGCTGGCCGAGCTGTGCCGGCGCGCGCATCAACGTGTCACGCGGCAGTTCGCCGAACACTTTCCGGTAGTTGTCGGCAAAGCGGGAAAGATCCCACAGCCCGCAACTGAGGGCGATGGCCTTGACCGAGCGCCGGTTGGAATCGGCCATCGACAGGCTGCGGCAGGCCGCGCACAGCCGCAGCATCGACAGGTAGCGATTGGGCGAGGTGCCGAACAGATCCTCGAACGCATAGCGCAGGCCACGCTCGCTGACGCCGGCGGCGTCGCAGATTTCATTCATGTAGATATTGCGGCGAAGATTGAGGCGCATGAAGTTCTCCGCCCGCTGCGCGATCAGGTAATGCGTGCGGCGAGCGCGGCTGCAACTGGGCCGATCGGCTGGGCCGGCACCGAGCAGCGCCTGGACATGCTCGTGCAGCAGGCGCTCGGTTTCTTCCGGCTGCAGCCCACCACCCTGCCCCAGCTGCGCGTGCAGTTGCTGGTAATGGCGTACCAGCGGCATCGCATCATCGCCAAGGTTGAACAGTGAAAGCGCCTGCCCCGCCGGTGGCGTGCTGCGCAGGCTCAGCTCGGTCAACTTGCGCTGCACGCGCGCGACCGGCACCAGCATCAGCGTCATCTGGGTACCAGGGCTGAGAGTGAATTCACTGATGCCTTCGGGCATCACGGTCAAGGCCATGCCCGGCGTCAGCGGCACGCCATGGCACCAGCTCAATGCATCATCGGTGGTGTGCAGGTAGCCGAGCATTGCCCAGTCCGGCGGCAGCATGAAACGGCCGCGGCAGTGGAAGCCACAGGTGATGCTGCAGAACAGGGCTTCCTCGTGAACGCGCGAAGCAAATGCCGCGCGCGGACCATTGCCATCCAGCAGCAACAGTTCCACATCGCACACGCGGAGCACGCCGCTCAGCGTGGCCAGGTCGATTGACCTGAGATCGCCGTCGTCGTTGTCTTCCACCCCACCATCGACCATGACAGTGTCGTCCCCCGTTTGGCCTGCCGCACGACCCCGCCCCCACTGCCTGACAGGGCGCACGCCGTTTCCAAGAGCATCGTCCGTTGCCGAGATGGACGCTGCGATGCACGCGCGTCCTTCCCTGAAAATGCAAAACCTTGAATGCGAGTATGCCCGATAATCGGCAGTCGTAAACAGGATGTTTCGACGCTGCGGAATTATCAACTGCGTGAAGAAAATGTGCGCGCCGATGGCATGGTTTTCGCATGCGCGCGGATGGGCATCACATTATCTGCACGACCATGAATCGTTTTGCGCAGGAACGGATTTACGTCACAGATCCGCGCCGGAATATTCAGGCATCCAGCGAATCTGCCGAATTTGCATATAGGTTCCGGTTGCAGGGAACCGCCATTCAGGCAAAGTCGAATACACGGTGATCGGGCACGCAGATAGCGGCCACACCCAGGGGGACAGCATGACCATGCACGTACGAGATACCGTTTCGACCACCGGCCTGGAGCTGGGTGATCGTGGTTGCGCGGCCGCTGCCCTGCCCGGGAATGATCACCCTGCTTGAGCACAGCGGGATTGCCCGCCGTGCCTCCTCTGCCAGGATGGCGGGGGCCTACGGACGGTCCCGGCGGAGCCGGGCCACCGCCCATGCAGGTGTCCTGCAGCAACTGACAGGTAGAGGGAGACAACCGTCATGAACGCATCGATCCGCAAGTTCCTGAAAGAAGAAGATGGCGTGACCGCGCTCGAATACGGGCTGCTGGCCGCCGTGATCGCCGGCATCCTGATCGTGGTGGGCAGAACCCAGATCACCGCGTTCTTCACCACGTTGTTCACCCGCTTGCAGGCCATTGCCACCGACGCCACCACCACCTAGCCGGCGCGCAGGGTGCAGCACCTGCGGTCGCTTCGATGGCGGCCGCGGTGGCCGATGAGGGGTTCTGCAACTGTCCAGTGACGGACAACGAGGGTGTGCGATGACACTGCTGGGATTGCTGGCCATGGGAGTGTGCCTGCGGATTGCGATCAGCGATCTGTACGCCCGCCGCGTGCCCAACACCTGGCTGCTGGCCGCCTGCGCGATCGCCGTGCCCCTGATCATCGCCGGCCAGTTCAATGCCACGCGCACGGCCTGGGCGCCACACCTGCTGGGCGCAGTCGTTGGCCTGCTGGCATTGTTGCCGTTCTATGCGGTGCGCTGGATGGGCGCCGGCGATGTGAAGTTCTTCGCCGTGCTCGGCCTGCTGCTGGGCTGGAAGGCATTGCTGCCGGTGTGGGTGCTGGCCAGCCTGGCCGCAGGCGCCCACGCCGTGCTGTTGCTGGCCGGTCGGCAGTTGGCCGGCCACCTGCCGCTGCGCCTGCAGATGCAGGTAAACCGCGCCAGCACGCACTTGAATGGCCACCCTGCCCTGCGCGAACTGCATGCCGCGCGCGAGGGGCGACAGGGCATTCCCTACGCAGCCTACCTGGCCTTCGCGGCGATTGGCTGGGTGTTGGCAACCACCTATGGAGGCGTCGCATGAAAGCGTTCGCGCGCCAACGCCAACGCGGCGTGGCCAGCATCGAATTCGCGTTGATGCTGCTGCTCGGCCTGGTGCCGCTGCTGCTGCTCACCTTTTCCGGCGTGCTGATCATGGCCGCGCAGCAGACGCTGGCGACGGCCTCGGCCGAGGGCGCGCGTGCTTCGCTGCGCTTTGGCAACGCCGGCGAGCGGCGCACCGCCGCCTGCCTGGCGGCCCGCCGCTCCATGCAGTGGCTGTTGCAGTTTTCCGGGCAGAACCCGGACTGCAGCGGCGGCGGCACCGGCGCCATCGTGGTCTCGCCGCAGGCGCCCTGCGCCGGCCTGGCGACGGTGCAATGCATGACCGTGACGGTGAGCTACGACTATGCGTCCCATCCCTTCCTGCCCGGCACCGCCACGCTCTATGGCTGGGTGATGCAGGCCCCCATCCGCAGCGTCGCGGTCGCCCAGCTGGACCTCGGCAGCAACTGACGATCGGTACAGGAGACGATTTTCATGCTCAAGTTGACCCGCATCGCCGCCATCGCGCTGATCGCGCTCGCCGTGCTGCTGGCCGTGGTCGCCTTTGTGATCGGGCGGAAGCCTGCGGCCTCGGCGGACAACCCGAGCACGATCGTGAAGGCCGATGCGCAGACCTTCAGTGTCGTTGAAGCCACCGCGCGGCTACCCGCCGGCGAGCCGATCAGCGCCAATGGCGTGCGGCTGACGCAACGCACCGCAGAAGTGCCGGGGGCCGTTGCCGACCTGGCAGCGGTGGTCGGCAAGGTGCCGGTGCAGGACATCAGCGAAGGCAGCGCGATTGCTGCCAGCCTGCTCGCACAGGGCTTCTCGCTGCAGCTGCGGCCGGGTGAACGGGCATTGGCGGTGCCGGTCGATGAGCTGGTCGCGGCAGGCAACCGCATCCTGCCCGGTGATTTCGTTGACGTCTTCCTCAACCTGCGCAGCGCCGCTACCAGCTACAACGGCCAGCAGGACATCGCACAGACGCGGTTGCTGCTGTCACGCCTGCGCGTGCTCAGCTACGGACAGCAGGACATCGCGGCAGCCCCGACGAGCAGCCAGGGCCAGGCCCCGGCCACGGCAGGCAACGACTCACGTGCAGCCGATATCACCAGCGGTTCCAGCAGCGCCCCCAGCAACGCAAACGGTAGCGATGCCACGCAGCCGGCGCGCACCGCGGTGCTGGCGGTGCCGGTGGCCGACGCCAACCGGCTGCTGCTCGGCGCACAGCAGGGCAAGCTGTTCCTCGCCCTGCGCAATCCCGCCGATACCGGCCTGCCGGATGTGGCGCTGTTCCCACAGGCGCGCGGCGTGCTGGACCCGGTGCGCGGCCTGGACAACGAGCAGCAGCAGGCCCTGCAGCGACCGGAGAACAACGCCTACGCCGGCCTGGATGGCGATGCGCTGGCTGGCCGCGGCAGCAGCGTGCAGCGCAGCGTCCACGAAACGCCGGCGCGTGCACCGGTGCAGCGTCGCTCGACGCCGCGACCGGCGGGCATCGAAATCATCCGCGGCGACACTGCTGGCCCCCGTGGCTCCCTTTGACCCTTGCCGAGAGCGCACATGACTGAACGTCGCCACCGCCTACGCCCCACTGTCCGCCAGCGCTGGCTGGCCCTGCTGCTGGTGCTGCTGGCACCGGGTGCGAGCGTGGCTGCCGACGATCTGCTGCTGCAGACCCGCGAACAGCGGCCATGGACGCTGCCGGCCGACCTGGAACGGGTTGCCATCGCCGACCCCGGCGTAGCTGACATCGTGATGCTGCGCGGCGCACGCCAGGCGCTGCTGGTAGGCAAGGCCCCCGGCACCACCACCCTGCTGCTCTGGCATCGCAAGCAGAGCGAACCGCAGCGCGTGCAGGTGCGGGTGCAGAGTGCCGTGCAGGGCGCCGCCGATGCCGGCTCCAGCGGACTGGTGTTCACCCAGCAGGACCAGCAGGGGCTGCTGCAGGGAAGCAGCGACAGCGTGCTGGCGCACATGCAGGAGCAGAAGACCGCGGTGATGGCGCTCGGCAAGGACGGAAGCCTGGCCGATGCCTCCACCATCAGCAGCGGCGGCGTGGTGCAGGTCGAGGTGAAGGTGGTCGAGTTCAACAAGACCGCGCTGAAGCAGATCGGCATCAACTTCCAGAACCGCAACGGTGGTTTCGCCTATGGATTCGCGCGGCCGGGCGGGCAGCTGCCAGGCAACACCGGCATCCTGCCTGGCATGAAGGAAGGTGAGTCGAGCAACGAAAGCGAGTCACCGATCTCCTCGGCGTTCAGGCTGGTGTTCGGTTCGACCAAGGGCCTGTGGAACGCCGATGTCGACCTGCTGCAGGCCAACGGCATGGCGCGCGTGCTGGCCGAGCCCACTCTCGTCGCGCTGTCCGGGCAGAGCGCCAGCTTCCTGGCCGGTGGCGAACTGCCGATCCTGGAGCCGCAGGGGCTCGGCACGACCACGGTCACCTACAAGCCCTTCGGCATCGGCCTCACCGTTACTCCCACGGTGCTCTCACCGAACCGCATTGCGTTGAAGGTTGCCCCGGAAGCCAGCGACCTGGACTACACCAATGCGATCGCGCTCAACGGCGTGCAGATCCCTTCGATCACCACCCGCCGCGCCGACACCACCGTCGAGCTTGGCGATGGTGAGAGTTTCGTCATCGGCGGCCTGGTCAGTTCCACCGTGGCCTCGACGGTCAACAAGATTCCGCTGCTCGGCGACCTGCCGATCATCGGTACGTTCTTCCGCAACTTCGACTACAAGCGCCAGGACAAGGAACTGGTGATCATCGTCACCCCGCGGTTGGTACAGCCGATTGCCCGCAATACCGAACTGCCGCTGCCCGGCGATCGCGAAGCCAAGCCGAACATGCCCGAATGGGGCGCGTGGCTGCTTGGCCCGATCAGCCGCGATCCGGTTCCCGGCTTCTCGCGCTGACCTGCATGACGTCTCCGGTACTACGCCCATGCCCTACGCCACTGCCCTGCCGTTGCACCCGCAAGGACCACCGATGAACCTGGTCCTGTACGGGATCGACCGTGAACTGCTGCCGCGCCTGGCTGCCAAGCTGCCGCCGGCCACGGCACTGCACTGGCAGGACAGCAGCGAGCCGACCTCGGCCCAGGACCTGCAGCGTGGCCCGCAGAACCTGGTACTGCTGGACTTCCGCCCGGAGCATGCCTCGGCATCGACGGTACTGGCGCAGCAGCTGCAGCAGACCCAACCCGAATTGACTCTGGTGGCCGTGGGCGCCACCAGCGCCGGCCAGGTGGAAGGTGTGGTGATGGCGCTGCGCGCCGGCCTGCGCGATGTACTGGACCTGGACAGTGACAACACCGGCATCGAAGCCGCCCTGCGTCGCGCTTTGTCACCGCGCCCCGCCGCAAGCGCACAGCAGGCGCACAAGGCGCGCCTGATCGTGCTGCTGGGCGTGCGCGCCGGCGTCGGCACCAGCACGTTGGCCGCACACCTGTCGGTGCTCGCACAGCAGACCCGCACCTTGGCCCAGGGCGATGCCGCCGTGCAGGACGGGCTGCTGATGGAGCTGGCGCAGCCGGCCGGCGACCTCGCCCTGTACCTCAACCTGGACAGCCGCTTCCACTACGAAGACGCGCTGCGCAATGCCAGCCGCATCGATGCCACCCTGGCCCGCACGGCGATGGCCCGGCACACCAGCGGACTGGTCCTGCTCGACCGTGCCAGCGGCAGCGACGCACTGCCGCCGTCCGATCCTGGTGCGCTGCTGCAACGACTGCGCGGCGTGTTCTCCAGCGTACTGTGCGATGCCGGTGGCTGCCCGCTGCGGCAGCTGCCGCCGCTGCTGCTGGACCAGGCCGATGAAATCTGGCTGGTGGCCGACGCATCGATCGCCACCCTGGTGTCGCTGGACCACGCCCTGAAGCACCTTTCCGGCCAGCGCGACCGCGAGAAGCGACTGCAGCTGGTGATCAACCGCCACGACGACAACAGTGGCATGAGCCCCGAACAGATCGCGCGCCGCTTCGAGCTGCCGCTGCTGGCCACCCTGCCCGAGCGGTCGCGGGTACGCGCCTCCGCCAGCCATGGCCATCTGCTGCTGCAGGATGCGCCGCGCGACCCGTACCTGCGTGCCCTCGCCCCGCTGGTGCAACGCCTGGATCCGGCTGCCTGCCCGGTCCAGGCGCACGGCCTGCGGGAAAGACTTGCCCTTGCCCTGGGTGGATCGCAATGGAAGACAAAGTGACCCCGTTCCCGCACGTTGTCGCCCGCAGCACGGTGCCGGAGCATGCACCGGGCAGCCTGCCGTTCGCACAGACCGAGCAGTACCAGAAGGTGCTGTCGGCCGCGCACGAGCATCTGCTCAACAGCATCGAAGACGAGCGCATCGACATCGATTCCTGGGCCCCCGACACCATCGCCCGCTGGGTGGAAGTGCAGACGGTCAGTTTCATCCAGGAATGGCGCATCCCCATCAACGAAGAAGAAATGCAGGTGGTGGCCGAAGGCCTGGTCAAGGAGCTGACCGGGTTCGGCCCGCTCGATGACCTGCTGCATGACCCCACCATCGAAGACATCCTGATCAATGGCTTCAAGGATGTGCATGTCTCCCAGGGCGGGCAGCTCAAACGCGCACCTCAGCGCTTCACTGATGACACCCACCTGCTGCGCATCCTGCGCCGCATCATCGCCCCGCTCGGCCGCCGCCTGGATGATTCCAATCCGATGGTCGATGCACGCCTGCCCAATGGTGGCCGCCTCAACGCGATCATCTCGCCACTGGCGGTGGACGGGCCGATGGTGTCCATCCGCAAGTTCCGCAAGGATCCGTTCACGCCCGACGAACTGCTGGCCAAGGGCACCTTCGATGCGCCGATGCAGGCGCTGCTGAAGGCGATGGTGCTGGGCCGCTGCAACATCCTGGTGTCAGGTGGCACCAGCTCGGGCAAGACCTCGCTGCTCAATGCGCTGGCCAGCTATGTGCCGGCCAACGAACGCGTCATCACCGTGGAAGACACCGCCGAGCTCTCGCTCAACCACCCGCATGTGGTGCGCCTGGAGAGCCGCATCGGTGGCGCCGAAGGCCAGGGCGCGGTCAGCATCCGCGACCTGGTGCGCAACAGCCTGCGCATGCGCCCGGACCGCATCGTGGTCGGCGAAGTGCGTGGCGCCGAGGTGCTGGAGATGCTGCAGGCGATGAACACCGGCCATGACGGATCGATGGCCACCATCCACGCCAATTCGCCGCGCGACTGCCTGTACCGCATCGAGATGCTGGCCGGCTTCGCCGGTTTCCAGGGCAGCGAAGACAGCCTGCGCCGGCAGATCGCCAGTGCCATCGACTTCATCGTGCAGATCTCGCGCCTGGGCAGCGGCCGCCGGGTGCTGGTATCCATCACTGAAATCACCGGCGTCAGCGACAACCTGATCACCACCCAGGAGATGTTCCGCCACGAAGTGCAGATCGATGGCAGCGGCAAGGAAATCGACCGTTGGATCGGCCTCGGCTTCCAGCCACATTCGCACAAGCTGGAGCCGTTCCGGCAGTTGCTGCGCGAATCCCTGTACGGAGACTTCTGAGCATGGGTACCGGCCTGCTGCTGGGTGTGCTGAGCATCGTGTCGGTGCTGCTGGCGCTGGCGGTGTGGCTGTGGGGGACGGCCAGCAGCCGCGAACAGCGCCAGGCCTCGCTGCAGCATGCCGAGCAGCAGCTGGCGCGCGGCACCGGCACCGGCGCTGCCGCCGCGCCGGCCGATGCAGCACGGCAGGCGCCGCTGCCTGCGCCGGGTCGCCGCGCCCTGCCCTGGAACGGGCTGCTGCAGCGTGCCGGCCTGGCACCGGGCTGGAAGCTGCCGCTGCTGATGCTGCTGCCGGGCATCGCCCTGTCCGCGTTCGCGGTGTTGCGCCTGGGCACCTTCTGGATGTTCCCGTTGACCCTGCTGCTGTACCTGCTGGGCTGCTGGCTGTGGCTGATGCGCCGTATCGGCAAGCTGCAGGCGCAGCTGCTGCACCAGCTGCCGGACTTCCTCGACAACCTGGTGCGCCTTACCGCGCTCGGCAACAGCCTGCAGGCCGCCTTCCAGGTCGCGTCGATGCAGACCAACGCGCCGCTGCGCGGCCTGCTCGACACCACGGTGCGCTATGCACGTGGCGGCATGGACCTTGACCGTGCGCTCAACCTGGCCGCACAGCCCTACCGCATGGACGTGCTGAAGGTGCTGGCGGTGGTGATGGGCGTCAGCGTGCGCATCGGTGGCCGTGCCGACCAGATCCTGCAGCGCATGGGCGACTTCATGCGTGACCTGGAACAGGCGCAGCAGGAACTGGCCGCAACCACTTCTGAAACCCGCATGTCGGCGTGGGTACTGGGCCTTCTGCCACCGGCCAGCGCAGTGCTGATGGCGATCTCCAGCCCCGAGTTCTTCCAGCCGGTGCTGCACGACCCACTGGGCCACAAGATCCTGCTGATCGCGCTGGCGCTGGAGTTGACCGGCGCCTTCCTGCTGTACCGCCTGGCCAAATCACTATGAACATCCCCGACCACGCAGGAGGCATCCAATGAGCGCCAGCATCTGGTTCGTGGCTGCCCTGCTGGTGTTGGCCGCCGGCGTGGCCCTGCTGGGGCTTGGCAGCTGGGTGCGCAGCCATCGCGAGGACCGCAGCGAGGCCACGTTGAAAACAGCGCTGCGTCCGCGCGAAAGCGACGACACAGCGGCCGACGCACGCAAGGATTCACTCGGCTGGCTGGAGCAGTTCGGCCGCGGACTGAGCGGCGGACGCCTGGAAGCGGCGCTGCTGGCCGGTGAGGATCGCCTGCTGCTGGACCTGGCCGGCTGGAACACCCGCCGCGGCACCGCCATCTACCTCGGCCTGCGGCTGCTGCTGGCGGTGCTGGTACTGGGTATTGCGCTGACGCTGAGTGACGCCACGGGGTTGTCGAGGATCATGGTGGTGATCGGCGCGCTGGCTGCTGGCCTGCTGCTGCCGAAGTTCGCGCTCAGTGCGTGGGTCAAGCGGCGGCGACGCGCGGTGAACAATGAGCTGCCGCTGTTGATCGACCTGCTGCGCCTGCTGCAGGGCGTGGGCTACAGCATGGATCAGAGCCTGCAGACACTGGGCGACAAGCTGCGCGACGCACTGCCGGTGCTGGGTGGGGAAATCCAGGAAGCGAATGTGTCCTACACCCATGGGCGCACGCGCGCGCAGTCGCTGCGCCGGCTGAGCGATGTGTACGGCGATGACGATCTGTCCAGCCTTGTGCAGTTGATCCTGCAGGTGCACGCCCACGGCGGTGCCGTGCAGGAACCGCTGCGCCAGTTCAGCGTCCGCCTGCGCGAGCAGCGCCGCAACGCGCTGAAGGAAAAGGTCGGCAAGCTCTCGGTGAAGATGACCGTGGTGATGATGCTGACCCTGCTGCCGGCACTGATGCTGGTGCTGGCCGGACCGGCGCTGGTCGCGCTGGCCACTACCTTGTCGAAAATGGGATGACCTTCATGCCTGTCCTGCGCCCTGCCTGCCTGTTGCTTGCCCTGGTTGCCGCCGCTGCCGGCTGCAGCTCCACCACGCCGAAGTACCTGCGTGCGCCGAGCCTGGCCGAGCCGACGCCGGCCCCGCAGGACAGCCGCAACGCCTATCTGGAACTGATCCAGCGGATGCAGCAACAGGGCGCCTGGTACGCTTCGCTGGCGCACGTGGATGCGTTCCGCCAGCGCTACGGCGATACCCCGGCACTGCGCCTGCTGCAGGCCGACGCACTGCGCCAGACCGGCCAGATCGATGCGGCGCTGGCGCTGTACCGCGAGCTCGGTAATGGCCCGCAGGCCGCGGCCGCTGCACACGGCATGGGCCTGATCGCTGCCCTCCGCGACGACGACCAGGGCGGCGAACAGGCGCTGGCACGTGCCACCCAGTTGAGCCCGCTGAACACCGATTACCTCGGCGACCTGGGCTATGCACGGCTTCGTGCCGGCCGCTTCGAACAGGCACGCGAGCCACTGGCCAAGGCGCTGGAACTGTCGCCAGGCAATGCCAAGGCCACCGCCAATCTGGCCCTGTGGGCACTGTTGCGTGGCGACACTGCCACCGTCGAACGGCTGGCCCAGCAGGCCAGCTTCAGCGAGGAGACCCGCCGCAGCGTGGAACAGCAGGCGCAGCAGATCCGCGCGCGGCTGCAGCAACGCCAGGCCGCTGCCACTGCTGCAGCGGCGGCAGCGACACGGCCAGTTGCTTCGGTAGCTGCCACCCCCGCCAACGCAGGCCCACGCTTGGCCGCCGA
>Ga0308167_1004097_pt1 | contig 10908 bp, 7 predicted proteins | sample PhyCR1_2_FD_202138 | JGI IMG/M metagenome (GOLD analysis project Ga0308167, IMG submission 202138) | Phyllosphere microbial communities from UC Gill Tract Community Farm, Albany, California, United States - DLSLRC.R1 | ecosystem: Host-associated > Plants > Phyllosphere > Unclassified | place... | reverse complement strand
TTTGTAGATGCAAGGTTGAATAGATGTTGTTCCGGCAACCGAAATGCAAATTCGTAAATCAACTCATTTGGTAGTTCACAAATAGTATCTCGATGTTCGCTTTCGTCCGCATCGAAAAACGCTTGATTATCATAGGTCACCGAATCCCATATATTTGAAAGCGTACTTCTTGCAATATCCATTTTACATCCTTGATTAATTAATCGCACAACAAATTTATAAAATTTTAAATAACTTGGTTTAAGTTACTTTGAAATTGAGAAACTGTCATGCTATCGAACCTTATCAAATAAAGATAACGGCTAATGTTTGGAATCTGACATGGAAACTTAAGTCGATAGATAGAATACCTCCAACGCAGTAGCATCCACTTCAAACTCAACAATATGAACAAGGTCAGCGCGCAAGATCTCGTATGTTTCCCATTGCCATAAGCAGAAGAGCGCATCTCCAATAATATACCTTTTACGTTTTCCTAAAAATAAACAATAAACAATAAACAAAGCTGAGTAATCGTCAACACCATTTAGTTCGCGTTGTTAGCGCGATCGCTGCACGTCATATCTCGTAATCATCATGACAGGTGAGCATGATCAATTCGACGAGCCGCATATTCGTATGCTCCGATATGCCATTCTGGCGTGCGTGCAACGCAAAGGTAAGCGATGAAGTGCGCGAGCCCTACTTGGCCGATAGAGCTGGCAGCGATACAACTTTAAAAAACACCTCGCTCGGTATGGCGCCGAGCTCAATCTCGCTGAGGTCCTTTATCTGCTGAAAACAAGAACATCTTGGATGAGGAAAGCCAGAAGAGCCACATTTTAAATTAGTATAAGCTACTGAATGTGCCCCTATTTGTCTTGAAAGACTTCGTTGACTGGAAGCGTAGATACACTGTCCCAGCCACTTCATAATCAAGGGTTGCAGCACGACATTGATTGCTGCTTGTATTGCCCGCCGTACTTCGACAGGATAGCTTTGTGCGGTCGAACCATTCGCAACCTTTCACAGCAGCAGAAACTAAGGTATCCCAATCACTTTCCCGGCTCGATTACATATCTTATATCGTGAGTCCGCTATCAATTTTCCGGGTAACGCGCCATCACGCAGGCTTCATTGCGAACCTAGTTCAATGATGCCTCCGCTAAAACCCAACCGGTTGCCGCTCAGATATCGCGGTATTTTGGATAGTGACTCTTCGAACATCGCACGAAGAGTCAGCTGGAATGATTGTAGATAAGCGGTCGAAATTCTGGATGCGCCTGCTTTAGAGACAGCAGCACAAGCACATGGGCTCCCGATGCCAGTTCATTTTTACCGATAGCGGCTCGCCCGCACGTATGTGCCAGACGGTCGGGATGGAACACGGCAACGTAGCGGAAACCATCGGTTCCGCTACAATCGATCTCCGTATGGTCTTCCGCATCGACAGACCGCGATAGTCAGATTGTTGTAGCAGCCGCGCAGCAAGTCTTCGCGACTGGGTGTTGATTGCCACGTTCGCCTAATGACCGGCGTGTTCCGGATCGTTATCTTCCTTAGCCTCGTCGAGGTAAGGCGTCCGATAGCCACTGCGCACACCCCAGCTATAAAAAAGGAACGCAATGACGGCGACGATCAGCATGTCCCAATTTTCCGGCAAATAGCCTTTGCCACCAAACTCTCGACCACCGAAGTAGGACAGTAACGCCATGACGAACAGATAGGCGATCAGCCATCTCGCCGCACGCCAGTCATGACTCCACCCCTGCCAGCCATGCTTGGCCTGGTAGTACAGATACACCGGCAACGCGACGGCCATCAGCACAATGATCTCGCCCGTCAGCGGCCAGCGCGCCCAGTACAGAATCAGCGAAGCGAACACAAACGCCAACGGCGCGACAATACCCATGCCGGACAGCACCAGCGGTCGCTTCAAGTCCGGCGCGTGGCGGCGTAGCGCCATCACGCTGACCGGTCCTGTCAGATAGGAAATCACGGTTGCAACAGAGATCACCGCTGCCAGTGAACTCCAGCCACGGAAGAAGAACAGGAAAACAAACGAGACAGCAAGGTTGAACCACATCGCCGGACGCGGCACACCATATAGCGGATGCACATTGCCCAGAATTGCCGGCAGCGTGCCATTGCGTTCCATCGCGAAGATCATCCGCGACGTGGTAGCCATATAGGTGATACCCGTCCCACTCGGGCTGACAAACGCGTCGATATAAAGCACTAACGCCAGCCAGTTCAGGCCCAAGGCAATTGCCAGGTTGGCAAACGGCGAGCTGAAATCGATATGATTCCACCCCTGCGCGATTTGCTCAGGCGTTACAGCGCCAATATAGGCTGCCTGCAACAGCACATACAACACCAATGCGAGCAGGATCGAGCCAATCACCGCGAACGGGATACTGCGCGAAGGATTGCGCGCTTCACCCGCCAGGTTAACGGGGCTCTGAAAGCCATTAAATGCAAAGATGATGCCGCTAGTCGCCACGGCGGTAAACACCGCCGACCAGCCGTATGGCGCAAATTGTCCCAACACGCTGGCTCCGCCAGCGGCGGCATCGGCAGGCGCCGATAGGTGACCGAAGTTCGCAACGGTAAATTGGCTGCCCATCAGACCAATGACCGTCAGCCCAGGCACGACGAACTTGAAAATCGTGATCAGCGAATTGGCACGGGCGAAAATCTGCACGCTCCAATAATTCAGGAGGAAATAAACAACCACGAGGCCGGCGGACAACAGCAAGCCTGTTGTGGAAAGTGTCTCATTTTGATAAAGCGCATGGGCCCACGGAAAAGGCCAGGAACTCATGTATTGGATCGACGCTTCGGCCTCCACTGGAATCACCGAGACAATCGCAATCCAGTTCGCCCAGGCACTGATGAAACCTACTAACGAGCCATGTGAATAGCGCGCGTAACGCACCATCCCACCTGATTCCGGAAACATGGCGCCCAGCTCCGCGTAAGCCAACGCGATCGCCAAAATCACGAGTGCCCCGATCACCCATGCCACCAGCGCGGCCGGACCGGCGATCTTCGCCGCTCGCCATGCACCAAATAACCAGCCTGAACCGATAATCGAACCGAGCCCTGTCAACATCAGTGCAATCGGACCAATGGACCGATGGACGCGTGAGGCGGACCCGCCACCATTCCTCGTCTGTGTTCCCTGCATGCGTACTCCAAATCAGATGCCAACGAAAATACTAAGTGTGGCGAAGGAGCGGTAGTTTATCCGACTACCGCTCCTTCGTCTTATTAAATCTGTCTTTTCAGAATGGTGTCTACTGACTCATTCGAAAGAATTGAAAGAAGAGAAAATACTTGTCGCAATGGTGAGATTTATGTTGATTTGCAAATGCCTCTAAAAACACGGAAGTTTTTATATAGTTGACGCAAGTATCTCGAAATATCCACGATCAGCTGTATGTCAACGACTCACAAAAAACCGTCGACGTGACACCGCCAATCGATTTTAAGGATTACCCTGATAGCAATCGTAGCAAGCCGGTGATAAAGAATTGGACTTGCTACGCAATTGCCAGAATACCGATTACTGCTTTCGGCCGAACATGTCCATAAGGCCACCCAAGGCAGACAGAACATTATCGGATTTCAATTGGCCGTCTTCCGGTAATTTACCTTCCGGCGTTGCACGATCCACCACGCCGGGTAGCACCATCGCCAATATCCCGGTCAATTGTTCGACCGGCATGCCAACCTTCGACGCTAAAGCCTCCAGCATCGGTTTACCCAACACGGTGAGCAATGTCGCCGGATCGATAGGCAGGTTTGCGCCTTGCCCGATCCACGACGACACGATCGCCCCGGCACCGGCGTCATGAAACTTTTGTACAAAACCATTCAACCCGCCGGGCTGGCTGTTAACAAATCCAATAGCCGCATCGACCAGCCCATTACCGCCTGCGGCGCCTTGGGCACCCAATCCGTCTAAAATGCTCATCGCATCCTCTTCTGTCAGTTGGTTTCGCGGCGTGTTCACGCTTTGTTAGCACAGACATACGCCTCATGGCGCGGCATTGTACCGGAGAGGACTGACACGTCATACCGCATCGCCTGCAGGCTGTCATAACAAGACAGCCGTACCGCCTCTATTGAAAACGTGGTCGCCACCATCGACAATCCCACGAGAAGCAGTAACGCTTCGGGCAAACGTCGATCATCTCGGCGTCAAAAGCCTCGGGATCGAACAGGACGAACAGGCAGGTCGGCAGTCTTACGCATTTCCGGCTGGTCGATTGTGACATCACTGTCAGGATAGGCAATACAGGGAAGAATCCAGCCTTGCGCGCGTTCATCCGCCGTGACGCCTGGCCAGTCGATGTCGTAACGGACCGCACCTGCCACACAGCGGCATAGGCAGGCGCGACAACTGCCGTTTCGGCAGGAGCTGGGCAGTGTCATTCCTTCGCGGGCCGCCGCGGCCAATATTGTCGTTTCACGGGCCGCGGGTACGGTGCACCCCGCCGGCAACACGGTCAGACACACACCGCTCGCGGACGACCGCCGCGCATGTCCCGGCGGGGTCTGCTCACCCACCTTGCTGTCGGTCGTCCCACCACTCACGCTAGGCGCTGATTGTTCAATCATCGTATTTTGTGCAATGTCGGCCGCAACAAAGCGACGAGGCCTTACGCGGACATCGCTGTCGTGCGCCGCCACATCCGCAGCCCCAATAGCAGACAGCCCACCAGCAGGACCAGCGCGAAAGTCGCCACGCCCGGCCAGGCCCCCCGCTCCCAGAAATGACCTCCGACGGAACCAAGAAAGCTTGAACCCAGATAATACGCGAGTAGGTAAAGCGAAGACGCATGGCCTTTCGCGCCCACCGCCAGACGCCCCACCCAGCCACTGGCAACCGAGTGCGCGATAAAGAAGCCGATGGTCAGCGCGACAATGCCCGCAATCATCATCGCCAGCGCTTGTGACAGTGTCAACAAGACACCCACGATGGTCAATACGATCCCTGTAACCAGCACCGGGCCACGACCATACCGGTCAGCCATGCCGCCCGCGACCGACGACGCCACGACACCAAACAGATAGGCGCTAAAAATCAGTCCAGATTCAGCGCTGTTCAAGTTGAAGGGCGGTGCGATCAGTCGAAAACCTGCGTAGTTGTAGATCGTGACAAAGGCGCCCATGACCAGGCATCCGATACCGAACACCATCGGCAACATCGGATGCGCAAGATGGCGACGCCACAGCGCCAGATGATGCGGCGGCCCCAGACCTACCTTGGATGTGAAGTTGCGAGATGGCGGCAACAGCATCACAAAGGCCACGGCGGCAATGAGATCGATGACGCCGAGCGACGCCATTGCCGTGCGCCAGGAAAACCAATCGGTCAAGACGCTCATCCCCACACGGCCCATCATGCCGCCGAACGCGGTGCCCCCGACGTACAGGCCCATCGACATCCCAAGGCCTCTTGGATCGATTTCCTCCGCGAGGTACGCCATGGCCACTGCCGGCACGCCGCCAAGGACAAAACCTTCCAGCGCGCGCCCGATCAGGATCAGGTGCCAGCTCGGCGCAAACGAAACCAGCAGGTTGCACAGCGCCGCAAGCATTAACGACCCGAACATCAATCCGCGTCGGCCGACTCGCTCGGATAGCGGTCCGGCGCACAGGATCGAGAAGGCAAGCAAACCCGTGCTCAACGACAACGCCAGCGAACTTTGCGCGGCACCGATGTGAAACTCGCCAGTCAGCACCGGCAACAGCGGCTGCACGCAATATAACAACGAGAATGTCGAGAACCCGGATAGAAACAAGGCCAGACTGATCCGCCGGTAATCGACCGAACCACGTTGAACGCCGGTCCAGACCGGAGCCGGAGGGGATGACAAGGGCGGCGTGCCGCGGAAGGTAGAAACGATCTTTGAGTGCATGGGAGTTACAGGCGTCCGCCCGGACGGTATCCACCGGGAACGTCGCGACGTCCTTTGTAAAGTTGCCGGCAAGCTCGCGGATCGCCGCAAAATCAACCTTGCAACAATGAACTTGCCACTTCGATAGTGTGCGCTGATAGCGATATACTGTCCAATATATGGAAGTCTCATCTCCCATACACAGGAGATATAGTATGGAGTTGCGGCATCTTCGATATTTCGTCGCCGTCGCGGAGGAAGCGAACTTCACCCGTGCGGCGGCGCGGCTTGGTATAGGGCAACCGCCGTTAAGCCAGCAAATCAAGCAGCTGGAGGCATTAACCGGCGTGCGCCTGTTTCATCGTGGCGCGCAAGGGGTGAGCCTGACCGAGGCTGGGCAGGCGTTCGCCCCGGAGGCTCGCGCCGCATTGAGCGCGGCAAGCCGAGCGTTGCAAGCCGCACGACGCGCTGCACAAGGGGAAATCGGCCGTTTGAGCGTGGGCTTCACCAGCTCGGCATCGTTCAACCCCGTGCTTCCGCAGGCGATCCGCCGCTTCCGGCGCGCCTTCCCCGAAGTGGTTTTATCCCTGGTCGAAGCAAACACGCAACATTTGCTTGATGACCTTCAGGAAGGTCGGCTGGATGCCGTGTTTATTCGCCCCAGTGATCAAGCAATCGACGGCTTGATGCTGCATCGATTCGCGGATGAGTCGATGAAAATCATCGTACCCTCCGACCACCATCTCGCCTGCGGCAAGCCATTGCCACTCACCGCGCTTGCCGGTGAACCTTTTGTGTTTTTTCCTCGAGCGAATGGCACATCACTGTTCGAAGAGGTATACAAAGCCTGCATCGGCGCAGGGTTTACGCCTCTTCTCGCGCAAGAGGCGCCGCAGATATCGTCGGTGGTCAATCTGGTGGCGGCGGGCCTGGGCGTCTCAATCGTCCCGGCCGCCATTGCGACCGTGCGGGTTGACGGTGTGCAGTATCTGGATATTGTCGGTCCCGCGCCCAAGGCGCGCCTGGCACTGGCGGTCCGCCATCCAGGCGACGCGGAAGATGGAAATGTCATGCCCTTGACACGTGCGTCCTGCGTAAATGCAGGGGAAGCGCTGTCACCGTTGCTACGCAATTTCCTGGCGTTACTGCCGCCGCCGCATAACGCAGGGCTTCCACCAATTGGCTGAAACCCCCGTCAGGCATGGATTTCAGCGTTTTTAGAAAGACGACGTTCATGTTCGCCGATCCGAAAATGACCGGGCGAAATAGGGGCGAGAGAGGAATGCTGCAGTGCAAGTCTTATATTAGACCCAAGACCTGTTCGGATTCTTGCTATACTCGAACCCGCTCATGGTCCTCACCCGGAAGCCCGTCCGGCACACCACCGTACGGCCTGTAAAATGCGCCAGTGGATGCGAGACGCGGGATCGGGCGACACCTTTATGTGGAAACCGAGGTAATCAGAAAAATGTCCAAGACGTCGAAGATCATTTATACCCTGACTGATGAAGCGCCCGCGCTCGCGACCTATTCGCTGCTGCCCATCATCAAGGCGTTCACGCACTCGTCGGGGATCGACGTGGAGACCCGCGACATCTCCCTGGCTGGTCGTATCGTGGCGCAATTCCCGGACATCCTGGATGCCGCGCACAAGCAAAGCGACGACCTGACCGAACTGGGCGAGCTGGCCACCACGCCGGAAGCGAACATCATCAAGTTGCCGAACATCAGCGCCTCGGTGCCGCAATTGAAGACGGCCATCAAGGAACTGCAAGCACAAGGCTACAAGTTGCCGGAATATCCGGACGAGCCCAGGAACGACGCCGAGAAAGACATCAAGGCACGTTACGACCGCGTCAAGGGCAGTGCCGTGAACCCGGTGCTGCGCGAAGGTAACTCAGACCGCCGCGCACCGCTCTCCGTGAAGGCTTATGCCCGCAAGCACCCGCACAAGATGGGTGCTTGGTCGGCCGATTCGAAGTCGCACGTCTCGCATATGACGAGTGGCGATTTCTACGGCAGCGAAAAATCCGCGCTGATCGCCGAAGCCGACACGGTCCGTATCGAATGGGTTGGCAAGGACGGCACGGTCAAGGTTCTGAAGGAAAAGACCGCGGTGAAGGTGGGTGAAATCATCGATTCGGCTGTGCTAAGCAAGAACAAGCTGCGCGCTTTCATCTTCGAGCAAATCGCCGATGCGAAGAAGCAAGGCGTATTGCTGTCGCTGCACTTGAAAGCAACGATGATGAAGGTGTCCGATCCGATCATGTTCGGCCATGTCGTCTCGGAGTTTTATAAGGACGTACTGACGAAACACGCTGACGTATTGAAGCAAGCCGGCGTCAACGTCAACAACGGGATCGGTGATCTGTATGCGCACCTGTCGGATCTGCCGGCGGACAAGCGCGCCGAGATCGAAGCCGACCTGAAGGCGGTGTACGCGCAGCGTCCGCCACTGGCCATGGTCAATTCGGACAAGGGCATCACGAACCTGCATGTGCCGAGCGATGTCATCGTTGACGCATCGATGCCGGCGATGATTCGTGACTCGGGCAAGATGTGGGGGCCGGACGGTCAACTGCACGATACGAAAGCGATCATCCCAGACCGCTGCTATGCAGGCGTGTACCAGACGGTAATCGAGGACTGCAAGAAGCATGGTGCGTTCGATCCGGTAACGATGGGTAGCGTACCGAACGTCGGCTTGATGGCGCAAAAGGCGGAAGAATACGGCTCGCACGACAAGACCTTCGAAATTGCCAACGACGGTGTAGTCCGCGTGGTGACATCGAAAGGCGCCGTTCTGCTGGAACAAGCGGTGGAAGCAGGCGATCTATGGCGCATGTGCCAGGTAAAGGACGCACCCATTCAAGACTGGGTCAAGCTGGCTGTCACGCGTGCCCGCGCCAGCCAGACACCGGCCGTGTTCTGGCTGGACGAGCATCGTGCACACGACGCGCAAGTGATCAAGAAGGTGCAACAGTACCTGAAAGACCACGATACGTCGGGCCTGGAAATCAAGATTATGTCGCCGGTAGCGGCAACGCAGTTCTCGCTGGACCGCATCCGCGCCGGCAAGGACACGATCTCAGTGACCGGCAACGTGCTGCGCGACTACCTGACCGACTTGTTCCCGATCATGGAACTGGGCACCAGCGCGAAAATGCTGTCGATCGTTCCGTTGATGGCCGGTGGGGGCTTGTTCGAAACCGGCGCGGGCGGCTCGGCACCGAAGCACGTGCAGCAGTTCCTGGAAGAAGGTTTCCTCCGCTGGGATTCGCTCGGAGAATTCCTGGCGCTGGCTGCGTCGCTGGAACACCTGGGTACCGTGTATAACAAGCCGAAAGCAAATGTGCTGGCAAAGGCGCTAGACCAAGCCACCGGCAAATTCCTCGACGAGAACAAATCACCGTCGCGTAAGGTGGGCGGCCTGGACAACCGTGGGAGCCATTTCTACCTGGCGTTGTATTGGGCACAAGCACTCGCCGCGCAAACCGAAGACACGGCGCTGCAGGCAGAGTTCAAGGACATTGCGCAATCGCTGACGCGGGATGAGAAGAAAATTGTCGACGAATTGGCTGCCGCGCAAGGCAAGCCCAATGACATCGGTGGTTACTACCACCCCGACGCGGAGCGTACCGGCCAAGCCATGCGCCCGAGCGCCACGCTGAACGCGGCGCTGGCGACGCTGACGAAGTAAGCATCGCGCAACGGCAAAGGGCCGGCGGGGATTGATACCTGCCGGCCCTTTTTATTTGTCAAAGCGCGATTGTCAGTCCATGGTCAGGACGTGCCATTCCGACATTGCATCGCACGGACATGGTGTTGCTCAGGAGCGTTTCCACGCTATCCCGACATGTCAGTTCAGATAGCGGCTGCGTTCCGCAGTTCAGCCAGCAGCGCCTTGCATCACGTTTTGCGCGGCGTGCAATGTCCGGCGGAAAATAATCGATCCATACCGTCAGCGCGCCTCGTTCACCGTCGACGTCCGCGGCCCCGCCATTACCCCTTCCTGGCGCTTCAGAAGATCCAAGGCGACGTCGACAATCATGTCTTCCTGCCCCCCCACCATCTTGCGTCGGCCGAGTTCTACCAGAATGTCCACGGTTTTCAGATTGTATCGGCATGCCGCAACCTCGGCATGCCGTAAGAAGCTCGAATACACGCCCGCGTAACCCAGCGCAAGGGTCTCGCGGTCGACTCGAACGGGCCGATCCTGCAAGGGCCGTACGAGGTCGTCGGCGGCGTCCATCAGCCGATATAGATCGCGACCATGACGCCAGCCTTGACGCTCCGCGGCGGCAATGAAAACCTCGAGCGGCGCATTCCCGGCGCCAGCGCCCATGCCGGCAAGACTGGCATCGATCCGGTCGCAGCCTTCCTCTACCGCAACCAGCGAATTGGCAACGCCCAGGCTCAGGTTATGGTGTGCGTGCATGCCCGTCTGGGTTTCGGGTTGCAGCACATCCTTTAGCGCCTTGAAGCGGTCCCGGATGTCGTTCATCCCCAATGCACCGCCCGAATCGACGACGTAGACACAGGTCGCACCGTAGGACTCCATCAACTTCGCCTGCTCAGCGAGTCTTATTGGCGTGGTCATATGGCTCATCATCAGGAACCCTACCGAGTCCATGCCGAGTTCGCGCGCGTAGTCGAGATGCTGGCGCGAGACATCCGCCTCAGTGCAATGCGTCGCAACGCGTACTACCCGCGCCCCCGCATCATAAGCATTGCGCAGATCATGCGTGGTGCCGATCCCAGGGAGCAGCAACGTGGCGACCTTTGCGGTTCTGACACTTTCCGCAGCCGCGGCAATCCACTCGACATCACTATGGGCGCCAAAACCATAGTTGAAGCGTAAGCGGCTGGTGATCCCATCTTGACGATGGTGGAGACGGGTTAGGTTGCCGTGGGCTGCCAGTTGTGCGGCAAGAGATCATCGATCTGCCGTGCCGGATGGGTTGGCAATCGATTTAGTACGTCTTTGAGATAGGCGTACGGATCATGGCCATTGAGCTTG
>Ga0308167_1004096_pt1 | contig 10909 bp, 13 predicted proteins | sample PhyCR1_2_FD_202138 | JGI IMG/M metagenome (GOLD analysis project Ga0308167, IMG submission 202138) | Phyllosphere microbial communities from UC Gill Tract Community Farm, Albany, California, United States - DLSLRC.R1 | ecosystem: Host-associated > Plants > Phyllosphere > Unclassified | place... | reverse complement strand
CGGTGTAGTAATTTCGGACGCGGGTTCAACTCCCGCCAGCTCCACCAAAATTCTTGGTTGATGGTTACCAGAACCATCATCGAAGTCCTGAAAGCCCGCAAGGTGAAAGCTTTGCGGGCTTTTTTGTGTCTAGAATAGTCTTCTGGGAATTGCCCAGAGCCAATACTTATGGCACCCTTTTTGGGCCCCATTACAAAGGGTTCCAAAAACTGAGGGTCCCAAAATGGCAAAACTCGCGGAGAAACTCACTGACACTGAAATCAAAAACACAAAACCTGCAGACAAAGAAATCAATCTATTCGATGGCGATGGCCTAATGCTACGAATAGGCCCACTCTCAAAAGGGGGGAAAAAAAAATTGGTATTTCAGATATGTAGTGCCAGTAACTAAAAAACGCACGAAGATGAGCCTTGGGACCTACCCTCACCTCACATTAGCAAGAGCAAGAGCTTTACGTGATGAATATCTATCCTTGCTTGCTAATGGCACTGACCCTCAGATCCACAACACAGATAAAGCTAATGCTCTAAAAGATGCTACCGAACACACGCTCCAAGCAGTTGCTCGGAAGTAGTTGGATGAGAAGATTCAGACTTACGCTATATCTAAAGACCACGCAGTTGACATCTGGCGTAGTCTTGAACGAAATATCTTCCTCGGTCTTGGAAATGTTCCAATAAAAGAGATCCGCCCTAAACTATTGAAGCAGCATCTTGATCCCATTGAGCAACGTGGTGTTCTCGAAACCTTACGCCGTATCATTTCCCGCCTGAGCGAAATTTTCCGTTACGCCACGACAGAAGAACTCATTGAGTTCAATCCTGCTGATAACCTTGGCCAGCGCTTCAGCAAACTCAAAAACAAAACATGCCAGCCCTTCCCCACAGCGAGTTGCCAAGATTTATGGCTGCTCTAGCTAATGCCTCAGTCCGTCTGGAAACCCGTATGCTAATTGAGTGGCAATTGTTGACCTGGGTCCGTCCGGGGGAAGCTGTACGCGCTCGGTGGGAAGATATCGATATAGATAACAAAATCTGAAACATCCCACCTGAATTTATGAAGATGAAACGTCCGCATAAAGTGCCTCTCAGTAAAGAAGCACTCCGTATACTCGAAAATATGCAGCCTATCATCAGTCATCGTGAATGGTTGTTCCCCAGCATAAAAACGCCACTGCCCCATATGCATGAGCAAACTGCTAATGCAGCACTAATGCGTATGGGGCTTGGCGATGAACTGGTTGCCCACGGTATGCGATCTATAGCAAGGACAGCAGCTGAGAAATGCGGTAAGTTCAGAACAGACGTACTTAAAGCTGCTCTTGCTCACTACAAAAGGGATGAGATTGTTGCGGCATACAACCGAGCTGAGTATCTGGCGAAAAGATAAACGCTAATGCAATGGTGGGGAGATTATATTCAAGCACAAAAACATAAGGCTATTGCTGCCTGATGATAATCAGATGTCAACGAAAACGTTACTTTAAAACTTTTATAGTAGAAAACTATACCCCTATTTTTTAAGGTTTTATTATGAATACTACACATGACCCAATCCGCCATATTAAATACTTGAGACAATCTCTATCGCAAGATAACGAAGCTATAGGTTTCTTCCTTTCCGCCGGATGTCCATTGTCAGTGGATATGCCAGAAGGAGAATGGCCGTTAATACCTGATGTGGCTAATCTCACAAAATATATCCACCAAGAATTGATTGATAATAAAAAATATTCAAAACTTATAACAGAATTAGAAAAAGCAGGAAAAAACAAAGATAACATAGAAGATATTCTCAGTTTTTTACGAGGGCTTGTTTCTGTTTCAAAAGGAGGAGAAGTTAGAGGACTAAGAGAAGAGGATCTTTATGGTTTAGAAAAATTGATATGTGAGAAGATAGCATTAAAAATAAACGTAGATCTTCCAATAGCAGAAACACCATATCATAAACTCGCTAAATGGATACGTTCTATCGATAGAAAAGTCGCTGTGGAAATATTCACAACAAACTATGATCTTTTGATGGAGCAATCACTTGAGGAAATGGAGATATCATATTTCGATGGTTTTGTCGGGGCCAATAAACCATTCTTTGACTTGAGAGCCTTGGAGGATGATTTAATACCAAAACATTGGTCAAGGCTTTGGAAAATTCATGGTTCAATAAACTGGTGTCAAAAAACAATTGGCAGTCAAAAAAGAGTATACAGAACTCATCCCAACACGAAAGAGTCATCACACTTAATATATCCCTCGCACCTCAAATATGAGGAAAGCAGGAAAATGCCATACTTAGCTCTTTTAGACCAATTGAATAGATTTATCAGAAAGAAATCTTCGTTTCTAGTGTTGTCGGGATATTCATTTAATGATGGTCATTTAAATGATGTAATTCTAAGCGCACTAAAATCAAACCCAACTGCTATGGTTTTAGGACTAATGTATGGTGATTTTAATCTTAATGGGGAAGAAAAATATCCTGAAGCATATAGGTTAGCTAAAAATCAACACAACTTGAATATATGGGCAAATGACGCTGCAATTATAGGAACAAATTATGGCGAATGGTTTTACCATGAAAGTAATGATGATGATAAAGAAATACTAAGTTTTGTAAAAAAAGTCAGCTCAGAAAATCATAACCTATGTAATTCAAATGTTAGCTTTGGTGATTTTAAAGACTTTACTACATTCTTACAAAGAATCATTGGTTCTATGAGGGACTAATATTATGTCTGATAAAGAGTCTTATTTAGGTAAAGTTCAAGATGTCAATGGAACAACAGTAAGTGTTTCATTATCTAAAGATTCATTAAGTGGATTTATATATATTGATGGGCAAGGATATAGGGCAGGACAAATTGGTAGTTTTGTAAGACTCCCAATCGGTTTTAATAATTTATTTGGGATTATTAGTCAAGTGGGAGCAAGCGCGTCTCCATTGGAAACCGATAAAAACCCGCATGTCGATAATAGATGGCTTAGAATACAGCTTATTGGTGAAGCACCAAGGAATGGTTCTTTTCAAAGAGGACTATCACAATATCCAACTATAGGTGATAACGTTCATCTTGTGTCCGAAAAAGAATTAAAACAAATTTATGGACAACCAAATGAAGGATATTTTGTCAAAATAGGTCATATATCAAATGCGGATTCTATTCCGGCACTTGTAGATATAAATAAACTTATAACTCGACATTCTGCTGTTGTTGGAACAACTGGGTCGGGAAAATCTACGACTGTTGCCAGTTTAATTGCAGCACTATCTAATAGTGACAAATACCCATCCGCAAGGATAATCATGCTAGATCTTCATGGCGAATATGGTAGGTGTTTAAAAGACAGAGCTAATATATATAAAGTTAACGCAGATCCAAATCCAATACTTGGGGAACAAGAATTATATATTCCTTATTGGGCTTTAAATTTTGATGAGCTTTCAGAAGTATGTTTCGGAGGCATTGATTCAGAAAAAGAGCGAAATATATTGCTTGAAAAAATACATAAAATAAAAAGTGAGTCACTCAAAAGAAAAGCCCGAGATGGATCAGACCAAGACACACTGAGTGCGGACTCACCGATTCCATTTAATTTACACTGTTTGTGGCATCAGCTGTATACAGAAACTTTTGGCACATATATTAAAACACAAGGTAAACAGCCTCTGGAAACCTTAGCTTATGAAACATTAGCCGATGGTTCAGAGTTAAAGGGTAATGCATTGTCAGGAATCCCTCCAATATTTAAAAATGTATCAAATGAAGCTGGCACAACTAAGATAAATTACTTGCCCGCACCTCTTACATTAGGTAAACAGCTGCAAGCATTAGGCTCTAAACTCCGAGTGCCTCGATATGACTTCATATTTAAACCGGCGGAATGGACCCCATCAGTAGATGGCGATATAACAAAAGATTTAGATGAGCTGTTAAAAGGATGGATTGGTGATAAGCCAGTTACAATTCTAGATCTATCCGGCGTTCCCTCTGATATATTAAAAACCATTATAGGTGCAGTTCTAAGAATACTATATGAAGCTCTCTTCTGGGCAAGGAATTTATCTCAAGGAGGTAGACACCGACCTTTGTTAATAGTAATGGAAGAGGCTCATAACTATTTAAATAGTCAGAATGATAGCATGGCATCACGAATGGTAAAAAGAATTGTCAAAGAGGGAAGAAAATATGGCATTGGAACAATGGTTGTAACTCAGCGCCCTTCAGAAATTGACCCTACTATTCTCTCGCAATGTGGAACGTTTTTTGCCCTTCGTCTGAATAACTCTTCAGATCGTAGCCATATAACATCCGCAATGTCTGATAACCTTGATGGTTTAACAAGCATGCTCCCTATTCTTAGAACTGGAGAATGCATCGTATTGGGAGAAGCAGTCAAGTTGCCGATGAGAACATCAGTAATTCCTCCAGCTAAAGACCGTAGACCTGATAGTCAAGACCCTATTGTATATGATATTCTACCGCAAGATGAATCAATGACCCCCGGCGGTTGGAATATATATACAGAAAAAGAACCGAATTATGCTGAAGTTATCGAGGCTTGGCGTTCTCAAAGCCCAAGAATAAGCAAAGTAAAACTATAGAGGAAATTATGAATCGACAACCAGTAGACTCAAGTAATATCCGCAGTGTTGGTTATGATGAGAATGATTCTATTTTAGAAATTGAGTTTAATAACGGTGCCATATACCAATACTTTGATATTCCGCAAAATATCCATTCAGAACTGATCCATTCAGACTCAGTAGGTGGATATCTTGCCAAACATATCAAAGGACATTTTAGATATTCCCGCGTGTAGAATTACAAATAAGAAAGGGCCTCAATGGCCCTCTCTTATCCAGTTAAGTTTAGTAAATTCTCTACTAAAAGCTTTATACTAATCTTATTAACGAATTCATAGAAATGAATAACATTGAATGGAATTTTTCAAAAATAGTATTAGGTATCCTCTGTCAAATATTGTTAAAGCTATTACATCGCCCACAAGGCTTGTTCAACAGCTCACCAACCTAAAAACAAGTTTTAGGTCGATTCACCGTTTTGGTGAGAAAAGGAAATTCACTGCGTGGACTTTTTATAACAGTACCTATATAGGCTTGCCCCTGTGCCCGACATAATTGAATATCGCTTCATCAAGCTTAGGCAGTTCAAGCAAAATCCTAAAGACCACAGCCTTATCAATTGCACTAATCACAACCTAATACCTTGGCAACCTCTGCACCGGAAATAATTTTCTGCATGGTATTTTCTTTTTCAGTTTGATGTTTCTTTTTAGCTTCCAACAAGTATAAAAGCTCCTGCGCTGAAGCAATTTGTTGTTTGATGTTTTTTACTGCCATAACTTTTATCACTAATATTTATTTCTTTTTGAATAAGGGATCAGCATAGTCATAACCATGGCTCAGTTGTTTCTTGATTGACTTAATACGAAATTTAAACTGTTGCTTAATCTGGCGTTGCTTTGCTTGTTCCCTAATCTGGCTTACTATTTTTTGTGCTGGTAAATAGGCTTGTTCTGTATCAGTGTAGGTCCCATCATCGAGAAGTCTTTTTACTTCCCAGTCGATAGCTTCGTTATTATTTTTATACATAACACCTCTTTTAATTATAATCTACCCTCCCTTAACATTCTTTTGAATAATAACAATAGGCGTTCCTATTTTATTTTACAAACTACAAGCTCATCCACATCATTGCTTAAAAAAGGTGTTAACTTAATGATAGCTAACCAATAGCCTTTGGTCTTCTCTGCTGCCAATCAATAAAAATGAAATATAACAACACTATATAATTGCAGGCACTTACTATTTTACCTGATACTCTCCACGTTACTCCTTTTGCATGCTTGTTATTTTAATTTCACGCGTTTACTAAAACAATCGAATAATACATATGTTTATTAATTATCTGCCCCATCTAAAAATAGCATATATGCTATACCGGGATACTTCGCCCCTTTATCCAGATAGCGCCGTTTAATTAGGCGTTTTGTTCTTTCATGATTTTAAAGTTATTAATATATTTTGTATTAATTAAGTGGGCGGTTTTTATATTGTTAGAAAAACAATGCCCACCTATACACTCACTTCGTGAGCGTGTGGGGTCTACCGACAGTTGCCTGCCGCAGGCTAAAAGAAAGGTCAACGTCAACACCAGAGTTTTTCTTACGAAAAACCAACAGCAGCATAGTTATATTTAAGGTTTAAATTTTATGGCGATTTTTCATCTGGATTTTAAAATTGTAAAACGTTCCGAGGGCATGTCTTCCTGTAGTAAGGCTACTTATTATAACAGATCAAGAATCACAGATGATCGCACAGGCAATACTTACGACTTTAGCCACAGAACAGATTTATCGCATCATCAGATATTAGCTTTTGTTTCCACGCCATCAAATATTATTGAAAGTTCAACAACCTTATAGAATGAAGTCGAAAGAGTTGAGCGCCAAAAGGATGGGCAAACAGCCCGTTATTTTGATGTTGCTATTTCCTGTGAGCTTAACAATGCTAACAAGATAAAATTGGTTGTCGAATACTGCCAGAAAAATTTCGTTGATAAGGGAATGATTGCTGATATCGCTTTCCACGACCTCGACGGTAAAAATCCACACGCTCACGTTATGTTGACTTTTAAACCAATTACGGCTCAGGGTTTTACAAAAAAAGTAAGAAACTGGAACGATAAGAAAAATGTATTACTCTGGCTTGAAGCGTGGCCTGCACTCACCAACAGCTACCTTGAAGCTTCAGGAGCGTCAGAACTTATTGATTACCGTTCCATCGATGCTCAACATACTGAAGCAATCGAAAGCGCTGCAACTACCGTGGATATTGAAGCAAAAGCGTTATGGCTCGCCAAGGCGACGCTAACCAGCCGTCCACCCATGCAGCGTATTCATCTTGCTAAGTGGAATAGTGAGGATGCTCAGGAACAACGAGCTGCTGAACAGGCTGTCCGTGATGAGATAAAATAGGAAGCAATGACCACATACAATGCTTTCAAAGATTTGGATCTTAAGATCGTTGTTGACCTCAGATGCTTCACCGTATCAGAGCTTCTTGAGCCTGTTAAAATCATATTGCCTGATACGGGTTCTCAGTTAGGTTCATCGGAATACCAAAAGCCTGTTCTGGTTGCTCCTATACTCCATACACGCACTCAATTGAAAACCCCATCCTCTGTAAAAGCCGGAGCGATTAAACACGCTCCCGTAAAAAGTAAGAGGAAGCAAATTAAACCCCGCTATGATGGTATCTTTAGACGTTTTACAGCATTAATTCTAGATTTGTTCAAAGAAAAATTTATCTGGGCCAAGAAGAACCCGGTTGTAGTTCGTAATGATACTAAACACGTTAAACGCATTGCTGAAAACTACGTGTTTGATGAAGTGCAGGGTGTCTATATTCAACGCACTGAGTACGAGAGACGAGCAAGGTTCAATTCCGATTGCTACAAGCCAACTATTGATGAGATCACTCGTTTTCCAAACCATCCTAAAAATGATCATACATTCAGCTATGTGGAATATAGATAAACACCTGAAGCGCACTTGAAACCATCAATACCAAAATTGAGACGAACATATCGGCCTTAACAAAAAGTATTTCTGTACAAAAAATTAAAAGTTAAAATTATGTTTTTTAGTGCTCATAAAAAATATCGAGCAATGAAAAAAGCTGTAATAAAAACAATATAAATAAAAGAGGTGGCAATGCTTATTCTTTTCATTTTTTTATTTTTATTTTTTATTAAATGCGAGATTCTCTCTCCTTGATATACAAGGACTGATATACTTTCCTCCAAATCTCGCTCTATATTTTCAATTTCATTATAACTCAAATCAGGAGCTAAATTATTGCTGTAGGCTTCGTGTTCAATTGTTTTCACTTTTAACCATTCTTTGAAGTTATTATATATTTTACTCTCCATTGAATTAAATAAATAATTCAATTTATCACGACTACTCCTATTGACAACCCCTTCCCACGAAAAAATCAAATGTGAGAACCTATCATCTACATGCATAATGTCTTTATAATCTCGTTCTGAAAGGATAAAATTTATTTTATTTTCATCATAACCCAATCCAATAGAACGCAAAAGAACACTAGAGAAAGTAGTTTCGCCATCTGAATTTGGATTGGACTGTAAGTATCCATAGGACTTTAATGCAAATGTTCTATCATTATATATACAAAGAGTATCTCTACCATTAACAGGAAGAATAATGGCGAAATTAAAAGGTATGTTCTCAAGAACCAAAGGCTCAAAAAAATTATTTTTCACACACACTCTCCTTGATAAATTTCATTATATCTTTTAACTCATAAGATATATTTACATCACATACCATAGACTCTGATATATATTTATTAGAATACTCCATGCATTTTACTTTATCACCGAAAACAAGCATCCATTTGTCTATTTCTTTTTTGTAATATAGTTCAAATAAATTAAGCCCGCGAGACAGATCAATCTTATTAATTAAGAATAATGTAGGCACATTTCTGCTTCTCCATTTTTCATTATAAGATGTGTAGAGATTGTTTATCAATTTAATATTAGCTTCTATCCTATTTTTATCAACTACTGATTCGCAATTACTTTCATTGTGGTCAAGTAAGAATATAATACAATCTGCAAATTGAAGAACATCATTGATTTGAATATTGTTTTCGCCACTCATATCGTAGATAAGAGCATTTTTATTATCTTCAATATGCTTTAGTCTACCAGTTATCTTTTGGGTTCTCTGATTTTTTGTTTTTTCATAAAACATTGAATCCACTAATGTAGTTTTACCAACCCTTGACAATCCTAAAATTGCAACGATTGGAACTATATCTTTAAATAACGAAAGATCATTATATGTATAATCTTTGTTGTAATCGGTATCTTTAAATTTAGTTTTTATATATATAAACTGAGATTGGATAAGACACAAAATAAATAAAACAATAAAAAATAGCGTAATTAAAGAGCTATGCTGCTTGATTGACGACTGAATTTCATCTTTTTGAAAAGAATAAAAAAAAGCCAACGCTGTGATGCTGAATATATATAACCAAACGCTCAGTGAGAACATTATGTTTCTTTTTTTATATTTAAAAGCCATTATCCCTACACCTTAAAAATAATTTTCAAAATTATCCCTCAATCCATTCTCATTTGCAAACATTTTTATGTGATTTTTATGCGACATTTAAAAGCTCTGTTCTCTAAACTAAATGATTAAGTATGTAATCACCTTATTACTAAGCAATTAGATTACATTGACACTAACTGGTCTTGATAATATTTAAAACAAATAAATTCAAGCCTCAGCACTTGTTATAAATAAATTCCATATTTGCTATCGTAAGTATTCATGCTTATAAAACAGTATTGGATAACATATACAAACTCTAAATATTTTGTTTTTTAAGAAAGAGCTATAAAATCCAGTCATGTTTAATATCTTTATTAAACTTGCGGCTAGCTTTATTTTACATGAATGCTGGAAATATTTGAGGGTGTTTTACTTTTTATTTTGAGATTGATCAGCCAATTACGGTGCCATAAACATTATGATTCACATAATAAACCACATCTGTTCAAGAAGACATGATTGAAGTCCGCTAATAATGCTAATTCTGCATTCTCCGTCTGAAAAAAACATTATCAGAGAAAATAGCCTTACCAGCTATAAATCCGACAGCCGCTATTATTGGCAAACTAATAGTTACCCCAGCCATTCCCGAATCCATACCAATCAATGTTGACAGGCCGAAGGACAGGAATATAACTATAAAAGCATACCAGCCCGGAAATGTGCCATACAGCACTGAAGCTTGGCATCCCGTGTAAACGTGAACACCACTCTGGCTTTCCTTAAAGCAGTATGGGCATTTAATCGTATTGTTTTCCATTTCCTAATCCTTAATTAATGGCTGATAGTGCCGTATTTGAGGACAACGAGACGAACTGGCATATCGGCATTGTTTACCGTAGCTAAACCACGAACTTCGAAATTGTTGATAGTCCCGGTAATGCTGAACTTCTGGCCTTTCTTGTAGGTAAGCACAACATCATCAAGGCCTGAGTAATACTTGATCCACACTATACCGCCGCAGTAGCTGGTATCTGATGTTTTGAAGAGCAGGTAATAATTTGCGTGAGCTGCTTTTTCCAAACCTGACATCATATCGCTGGCACTCCTGCCTTTAGTGACTTCAAGAACAGTGGCATTAGCAATTGAGATCCGTTTACCCTTCCAGCTCTTCTCTGCTGTCATTGCATTTTCTTCATAGTTTTTGCAGACAGGACCAAGACCCGCAACTGAGGATGCCGGGCCAGAGCTTTGAGTTGAACCTGAAACACCTAGCGTTTTTGACCTGCTCCCCGTTGATTAACACACCGCGATGTTAGTAATGTCTTCATCAGTCACATGAGGACATTCCCATGAAGAAGCGATTTTCCGACGAACAGATCATCAGTATTTTCCTCGAGGCCGAAGCCGATGTTTCAGCCCGGGAACTCTGCCGTAAGCATGCTATTTCTGACGCCACCTTTTACACCTGGCCCAGGAAGTTTGGCGGCATGGAAGTCCCCCAAGTGAAGCGGCTCAAGTCACTTGAAGAGGAGAACGCCCGCCTTAAGAAGCTGCTCGCTGAAGCCATGCTGGATAAGGAGGCGCTTCAGGTGGCTCTGGGCCGAAAGTTCTGACGACGGACCAGAAGCGGGAAGCCGTGGAAGCCATGTGTAAGACAACGGTTCTGTCGCAACGCCGTGCCTGCAGGCTGGCCGATCTGTCACTTTCAACCTGCCGTTATTCGGCTCAGCGCCCGGCTGCTGACGCGCAGCTGTCTTTACGTATCACAGAGCTGGCACTTGAACGCCGC
>Ga0308167_1004093_pt1 | contig 10917 bp, 9 predicted proteins | sample PhyCR1_2_FD_202138 | JGI IMG/M metagenome (GOLD analysis project Ga0308167, IMG submission 202138) | Phyllosphere microbial communities from UC Gill Tract Community Farm, Albany, California, United States - DLSLRC.R1 | ecosystem: Host-associated > Plants > Phyllosphere > Unclassified | place... | reverse complement strand
CGGGTGCACCGGTTCCGCCAGGAACCCCAAAGCCAGCAATACGCGCTTCTTCCATCAGCCTGATCAGGTTGACATTATTGACATGCCCGTAGGCATCCATGTCGCCCCAGCGCATGGGCACCTGCACACGAAGCATTGATTCAGCCATTACCGTTCTTTCCTCTACAAATTCTTTGCGTCAGCATCAACCAGGCCAAGCTTCACCAGCTGGTCGAGGATTCGCGCGCCATCGGGCTCGTATACCCAGCGCACGCCCGGGGTCGTGCGCCGCAACTCGTTGGAGCGTCCGCCAGCCAGCACAGCCTCGGACGGCGTCAGCTGCCGGATCACTATCGCCCGGACCAGCTCTGGATAGCGTCGCGCGAATTCTGCGTAGATCGCCGGGTCGTGCTGGCCATCATCGCCGACCAGGATCCAGGAGATATGCGGAAACTCCTGAGCCAGCCGCCGCAGCTGGTCTACCTTGTGCTGCATGCCGCTGCGGAACCAGGAACGGTCCGTAGGTCCCCAGTCCGTGAGCAACAGCGGGCCTTCGGGATAAAGATTGCGGGAGATGAAGCGCTGCAGAGTTTGCGCGACATTCCATGCCCCCGTGGAAAGGTAGACCATCGGTCCACCGGGGTGTTCTTGCCGCACTTGCTGCAGCATGACAGCCATGCCCGGAGTTGCAACGCGTGCGTGCTCTGAGAGCACAAATGAGTTCCACGCGGCCAGCAACGGGCGCGGCAGTGCCGTGACCACCACTGTGTCGTCCACGTCGCTGATCACGCCGAACTTCTGAGCCTGGTCAATGACCATGACGCGGGCTGTCGCCTCGTCGCCGTCGTGGGCTTGAAGGTGTATCTCGTTCCAGCCCGACGGCAGGTCAACGGCCAGCTTTGCATCTATGACGCCGCCGCGGTCCGCTTGCACCTCGAAGCGCTGCTCTCCTACGACGATGCTGACCTTGCCAAAAGGAAGGATCGGTGAAATGAAATTTCGAAAACCCCTGATCCCGTCGGCGATCACCTGCGCCTGATGCTGGCCGAATTCGAAGGCTCCGGGGCCGGCGAGCACGACTCGCGCTAGTACGCGAATCCAGCCCCCTTCGGGTCCGGTCGAACCGTAGCCGGTGTAAGGCAGGATGACCGCCCCTTGCCCCTTGGCTTGTGCCCGCTTTGCACGCCAGTTGTGGAATTTGTCTTCCACCCGCGAAGCAACGTGGCGAGCTCGTTGATCAGTCGAAATGTGACTCATGCTCACAGTCTTTCATGTTCTCGCCGAACCCTGGAAAACGACTGGCATTCGAAGCCCGGCACGCGATTCAACCTCCAGGCCCGCGGAGTGGCTACGAGTAAGGGTAGAACCCTTCCCCGCTCTTGCGGCCCAGGAGACCGGCTTGGACCTTTTCGGTAATGAGCGGATGCGGCTTATCGGCTTCATTGCCCGTTTCGGCGAAGGTTGCCTGGGCGATGAAATCGATGACGTCCAGGCCAACCATGTCCATCAGCTCAAAGGGGCCCATCGGGTGCCCGAGTGCTGTTTTGGCGGTGGTGTCGATATCTTCGATGCTGGCGATTCCTGCGTGGGCAAGGTTCAATGCCTCGGCGTTGATAGCTCCCATCATGCGGTTCGCGATGAATCCCGGGATCTCCTTGTTCACCAGCACCGGCTGCTTGCCCAGCCGCGTGGCCACGGCCGTCACGGCTTCCACCGTTTCATCGCTGGTCTGCTCATTGCGGACCACTTCAACGCACTTCATCACCAGTGCAGGGTTGAAGAAGTGCATATTGCATACCTGATGGGGGCGCCCACTGGCCGCGGCCACGCGCGATGAGGGCAAGGTCGAGGAATTGGTGGCAAGGATCGCGTGGGCTGGGGCATGTTCACCCACGGTGGCGAAGATCTGCTCCTTGATATCCAGCCGCTCCACAGCTGCTTCGATCACCAGATCGGCCGTACTGGCGCTATCTGCCAGATCCGTGCTCTGGGCCAGCCGGTTCAAGGCCGCATCAACGTCCGGCTGTTCCAATTTGCCCTTGGAAACTCTGGACGCGGCCCACGCTTCGAGGTCTGTGCGCGCAGCGGTCAATGCCTGCTCAGAGATGTCTTGCAGGAGAGTCTCGTAGCCGCTCAAGGCGCAGCTCATGGCGATTTGCCGGCCCATGGTTCCGGCGCCGATAACCAAAATACGTTCAATCATCATTGATCTTTCCTTCTTCGGCACTTGAGCTGGAGCAATCAGCCCCGCAAATAAGTGGTGGTCGTGTGCGTGTAGAACTCGCGGGCCGCTGCTCCTTGTTCCTTCGGCCCATAGCCAGATGCCTTGGCACCTCCAAATGGCACGTGGGGATCCGCGCCTGCTGACTCCGAATTTACATGCAATATGCCAACATCCAGTGCTTGTTCAGCAGCTAGTGCCACGGAAAGATTGCTGGTGAACAGGGCCAGGCTCAGCCCGAACTCCGAGTCTTCGGCCGCTTCAAAAGCCTGATCTGCGCCGCTGACGGTGCACACCGCAAGAATCGGGGCAAAAAATTCCTCGCGCCAGGCACAGTTCTCCCGGCCGGCTTCACCTGTTGGCAGCTCCAAGATGGTGGGCGCCAGATAGCTTCCCGTTTCTGGAGCCTTGCCTTGGAAGCGCAGCAGCGCTCCTTGGCTCAGGGCACGGTCAATTCCTTCGCGCGCCGAGGCCGCTGCTTTGACATCAACCAGTGGACCCATGTGGACCTTGGGATCCAGCGGGTAGCCGGTAGTCCACTGTTCCAGGCGCGTGATGAGTCTGGCCAGGAAATCCTCGGCAATCCCGTCGTCCAGGATGAGCCGACTGGTTGCAGTGCACTTCTGCCCGGTAGAGCGGAAGGCTCCGAAAAGCACTTGTTCGCTGGCTAGATCCAGGTCGGCATCGGCCAGCACCACCGCGGCGTTCTTGCCTCCCATCTCGGCCTGGACCGGAACACCGCGCGCAGCGCCGGCGGCACAGAGCCGGCGGCCTACCGCGGTTGATCCGGTGAAGGACAGGCCGTTGAGGTGCCCATTGGCAATGAATCGGTCTCCCAGCGCCCCTGGGCCAATGACGAGGTTGAGCACTCCTGCGGGCAGTCCGGCATATTCCAAGGCCTGGACAAGGCGCAGCGCCAGAATCGGAACCAGGCTGGCTGGCTTGAAAACAACGGTATTTCCGAAGACAAGTGCCGGCGCGATTTTCCACGCTGGAATGCCGATGGGAAAGTTGAACGGCGTAATAATGCCCACCACGCCCAGCGGCTTGCTGGTCACCAGGATCTGCTCTCCGGCGCGAGGAGACTGGAATACCGTCCCGGCAGCGCGTTCCGCTTCGCCTGCGTAATAGGTGAAAATTTGGGCTGCTCGCAGTACTTCGCCAATTCCTTCGGCCCGTGTTTTGCCTTCTTCGCCGGCCAGTTCCTCTCCGAACTGCTCAGCATGCTCCTTGAGGTAGCTTGCGGCCGCGATCAGGTAGGCTGCGCGTGCAGCCATCGGGGTGGCCGCCCAGCTTTTCTTCGCCTGGTGGGCGGCGGCGAAAGCTGCATCGACTTGCTCTTCACTGGCTGCGCGGCCTCGGGCAAGTACCTGCGAGTTATCAGCGGCAGCTCTCGAATCGATTTCGCGTCCCTGGCCCTCGGCCCACGTGCCGTTAAGGTACTGGTGCAGGGCCACCGGGGTGGAAGCCACGTCCATCATCATGTTCCTCTGGATTCTTTTGCGTTGCGCGGTTTAGCGGAAGGCGGGGACGCCGGTGAGCTTATGGCCCAGGATCAGGGTGTGGACTTCGTCAGTGCCTTCATAGGTGCGCACTGACTCCAAGTTGTTGGCGTGGCGCAGTGGCGAGTAGTCCAGGGTGATGCCGTTGCCGCCAAGGATGGTCCGCGCCTCGCGGCAGATCTTGATGGCCTCGCGGCAGTTGTTCAGCTTGCCCGCCGAGATCATGTGCAGATCCAGATTTCCTGCATCTTTGAGCCGGCCGATGTGCAGGGCCAGCAGGAAACCCTTGTTGATCTCCAGAGCCATGTCCACCAGCTTCTGCTGTGTCATCTGGTAGCCGGCCAGCGGCTTGTCGAACTGAAGACGTTGCTGCGAGTAGGCCAAGGCGTCTTCAAATGCATCGCGGGCTGCGCCCATGGAGCCCCAGAGAATTCCGTAACGTGCTTCGTTCAGGCAGGAAAATGGCCCCTTCAATCCCCTGGCGTTTGGCAGTACGGCCGTACCCGGCAAGCGCACATCAACCATCTCGATGTCGCACTGGATGGAAGCACGCATGGACAGCTTCTGCTCGATCGGGGTTGCGGTGAATCCCGGGGTGTTAGTCGGTACTACAAAACCGCGGATCCCCTCTTCGGTTTGCGCCCAGATGACTGCTACTTGTGCCACATTGGCCAGGCCGATCCAGCGCTTGGACCCGTTGATCAGCCAGTCATCACCGTCGCGGCGGGCGAAGGTTTTCATGCTTGACGGGTCGGATCCGGCCGTTGGCTCGGTCAGCCCGAAGCATCCGATGGCCTGGCCGGCGGCCATTTTCGGCAGCCATTCCTGTTTCTGCTCTTCGGAACCGTGCTTGTGGATGGCGCTCATGGCCAGGGAGCCCTGCACGGAAACAAAGGTGCGCAGTCCCGAGTCGCCGGCTTCCAATTCTGCTCCGGCGATGCCGTATTCCACCGCGGAGCGGCCAGCACAGCCATAACCGTTCAGGTGCATGCCCAACAGGCCCAGCTTGGCCATTTCCGGGACGATCTCCAGCGGGAAGACCGCGTCGTTGTACCACTGGGCAATATTCGGTTTGATGTGTTCTCTAACGAAGGCGCGCACGGTATCGCGCAGGGCCAATTCTTCACTGCCAAGCAGCGAATCGAAGTTGATCAGATCGGCGGGGTCGAGGATGTGTTCAGTGGTGTCCATAGTCGCTCCTTGGAGGTTGCGTTGGTTGGCGGGTTCGCGCGCTGGCCGGCTAAGCGCGACTTGCTTGTTCGAAGAGTTCTTGATGCTGGCCATGGGCCGGCGGGTTGCTCCGGTATTGAGCGGGCGTGCGGGAGAGCCCAATGGGGCTGGCAAGGTGCGTGGCTGTTTCGCCGGTGCCGGGATCGTTGATGGCCACCACCGGATCCAGGCCCAGCTCCTGGGCAAAGCCAATGGCTTGCGCGATGGTGTTGACCTTGCCCGCGGGCACCCCGGACTCCATCAGGCAGCCGGCCCAGCTGGCCGCGCTGCGTTCAGCGGCGGCCGCTTCAATCAGCGCCTTGAGCTCGGCACGGTGCGCGACCCGGTCGGTGTTGGTGACGAACCGGGGGTCTTCGGCGAGCGCGGGATCGCCCAGTTGCCGGCATAGCGCGGCAAATTGCCGGTCGTTGCCTACCGCGATCGCGATAACGCCGTCGCCGGTATTAAAGGTTTCGTAGGGCGCGATGCTCGGGTGGGCGTTGCCCAGGCGCGCCGGTGATGTTCCGGTCGCCAGGGTGCTGCTTGTCTGGTTGGTCATTCCGGCCAGCACCGAAGAGAGCAGGTTGACGCTCACCCGCTGCCCCAGGCCGCTGCTCTCCCTTTCCCGAAGGGCAAGCAGGATCCCGGTGGCGGCGTTGTGCGCAGCGAGCACGTCAACCAGTGCAACCCCCACCTTGCTGGGGGCGCCTTCGGGTTCCCCGGTAATGCTCATCAGTCCGCCCACCGCTTGGACCAGGAGGTCAAAGCCGGGGAATGCTGCGCCTTGCTGTTCGCCAAATCCTGAAATGGAGCAATAGACCAGTTCCGGGTTCAGCTCTTTCAAACGGGAGTAGTCCAGTCCGAATTTGGCCAGGACGCCGGGCCGGAAATTTTCCACCAGAACATCAGCGTCCTGGATCAATTCCAGAAGCCTCGCCAGGTGTTCGGGATTGCCGAAGTCGGCGATGACCGCCTGCTTGTTCCGGTTCACCGACCAGTAGTAGGTGCTCACGCCCTGGGCATTGACCGGCGGGGTCCACCCGCGGGTTTCATCCCCGGCCTTGCTTTCCACTTTCAGCACCTGGGCGCCGAAGTCGGCCAAGGTCATGGTGCATAGCGGACCGGCAAGAATGCGCGAGAGGTCGACGACCTTAATCCCGTCCAGCGGTTGGCCCATCTTTGCCACCTCGTTGTCATTCCCAGCTAAGTTAGTTACATGTTGCATGCTACTCTATGTTGCGCAGCTCACTCATGGCAAGACCCGGTGAAAAGGATCCGGGCTCCGCTAGGAAATCAGGTCGTCAAGACGGTCCAGGAAGGGCTGGGCCACCAGCGTCTCGGTCCGCGAACAGATGGAACGAATCAGCATCTGTGCGGTGCGCGTGATGTGGCCCCGCACCGCCGTGGCCGCCGCGGGCGCATCCTCGGCGAGAATCGCGGCCATGAGTTCTTCGCGGTCCCCCGCCAATTCCTGGCTGCTGCGGGCATAGGGCACCGTTGTCTGCCCATGCGCGAGCACCAGGTTGCGCAGCTCCCCCACCACGGAGTCAAGCTTCTTGTTGCTGGCCAGCCCCAGCAGGTACAAGTGGAATTTCTTATCGGCTTCCAAGGTCGCGCGCCCATCGCCAGTTTGGCCGGCCTGCAGCAATTGCTCGTGCAGCTGCACCAGCCGGGCACGGTCGGCGTCGCTGGCGTTGATGACCCCGCGGGCCGCTGCTGGCGGTTCAATGGCCAGCCGCAGCTGGAAAACCTCGACGATGTCTTCCAGGGAAATCTGGTTGACCCGGACGCCGCGGTTCTTGGCGACGGTCACGATGCCTTCTTTTTCCAGCAGCTGCAGCGCTTCACGCACCGGGGTGCGCGAGACACCGAGCTTCTCGGAAATGCCGATGGCCGAATAGTGCTGCCCGGGTTCCATCTCGCCTGCAACGATGGCCGCCCGAATCATCGTCGTGACCTGCTCGGTCAACGAGGCCTTGGGCGCGATCGGTTGCATGCTGCTCATGTGCAGAAGCTTATCCTGATTCGCACTCGCGGCACCCGATAGCCACTCGAATCGAGCTGCGCCGCAGAACTTCCCCGTCTGCCATCGGCCGCACGATAAGCTGGCACGGTGAGCGAGCAAACAGCAATCTGTGAAAAAACCCGCGCCGAAGAACTGCGCGTGGCCGCCCTGGACGCGGCGCGCAGCGCTGCGAGCCTGCTGCGTGCCACCTTCCGCACCTCGGTGGATGCCGAGATCAAGACCAATGCCCACGATCTGGTGACCGAGATTGACCGGCGCAGCCAGCAGATTATCACCGAGTCCTTGTTGGCCGCGGTTCCTGGTTCGTGGGTGCTCGGCGAGGAGAACATTTCCACGCAATCGGGCAACGCCGCGCCAGGCTCAGTCCAATGGATTGTCGACCCCATTGACGGAACCAGCAACTTTGTCCACGGCATCGCATTCTTCTGCATTTCCATTGCCGCCGCCATCGATGGCCAGCTGGCCGCAGCGGTGATCATCGATCCCATTGCCGGCGACGAATTCACCGCCAATGCCGAATCAGCGCTGCTCAACGGCGCAGTCCTGAACCCCGCGCGGCGCCCCGAACAGGCCCGTGCCAATTTGATGACCGACTATCCCGGGGCAGAATCCCTGGTGCACGACGGGGATCTGGCACTGCAGCTCTTCGGCCAGTGGATCCAGGACTTCGCCACCGTGCGGCGCAAGGTCAGCGCCGCGCTGGCCTTGGCCCATGTGGCCGCCGGCTGGTGCGATGCCACCATCGGCTTTGACACCAAGGTGTGGGATGTGGCCGCCGGAGCACATCTGGTGCGCATGGCCCACGGGACCTTCCGCGGCTTGGCTTACGGGCAAGAGGGCCTGGCAGATCACGAATGCCCCGGATTCATTGCCCAGGGACCGGGAGCGGACTACCGCTCGCTGCACGTGGCGGCGCAGAAAATCCATGCGCTGCGCACCGGAAAGGACGCTTAAGAAGTCTGACAATATCCAGATTCTTGCCCAGGGCCTCGGATCCGCGTCGAATCGGACGTATCATGGCGGCATGGAAACACTATTCCACCGGACCGCGCACTCCGCCGTGCGGCACCATGGAGGCGGAGGAGTGATCCTGGGAGGTATCGGAGCGATAGTTCTCTTCGGTGCCTTCGCAGTGATGTTGGCAGCCCAGTCCTTGGATTGGGAGCCACTGCTCATCGGAATCAGCATGGGCGTTTCCGCAGTGCTCTTTGGCGTGGTTTACCACTTCACGCATTAGCCGCTGACGGTTCTGGATAAGGCTGTGGCCCCGGACGCTGGCACTTGCCAACGCTCCGAGGCCACCATATTTTTGCCGGCACTCGGCACTGCCTTTACAGGTGCGTTGGGGCGAACATCTTGAGCAGGGTTTTGACCACGATGACATTCGGCCCTTGCCCGGCCAGCGCTTCCTCGAGGGCGTCGCCGATCTGCTCGACAGCCACCTCGCGGGCAGGAACGCCAAAGGATTGGGCCAGCGCCACAAAATCGGGCCGCGCCAGTTCGGTGGCCGTCGCCTTGCCAAAGGCGCCTTCCATATATTCGCGCAGGATGCCGTAGCCGCCGTCGTCAACGATCAGCCAGGTCACCGGAGCCTGATGCTGCTTGGCGGTAGCCAGCTCGGCGATCGAATACATCGATGAGCCATCGCCGCTCACCGCGAGCACTCGCTGGCCGGTGCCGATGGCCCCGCCAATGGCCGAGGGGAAGCCGAAGCCCAGGCCGCCGGCACCCTGTGCCGAGTGGAACTGGCCTTCCTTCGCATCCCAGCAGCTCCAGCCCCAATAGGCCGCGATGGTCATGTCCCAGAAGGTCTGCATCCGGGCCGGAACCGCTGCACGGATATCGGCCATGAACTTTCGCTCCTTGGCCAAATCCTGCCCGTCAAGACGAGCCTGGATCTTCTCCAGGGTCTGCGCCACCACCTGCACTGGGCTCTGGCCATGCCAGGAGGCCCGCGGGGCGAAGCCGGCGGCGTGCAACTGGCGATCGAGGAATTTCAAGGCTTCGCGGGCATCGGCGCGGATGCCCAGGGCCGGGGTATTGGATTCCAGCACTCGCGGCTCGGCGTCGATCTGGATCATCTTGCCGCGCGGTTCCAGGGTGAAGTAATTGCTGGTCACTTCCCCCAGGGCCGAGCCGATGACCAGCAAGACGTCTGCATCTTCCATAATCTGAGTGGCATGGCGATCCTCAACCCACGATTGCAAGGACAATTCGTGGTTCCAGGGGAACGCTCCATTGCCGCCGGGGCTGGAGAGCACCGGTGCCTGCAGGGTTTCGGCCACCGCGAGCAATTCGGCCTGGCCGCCGGCACGACGCACCCCGCCACCGGCGATAATCGCCGGGCGGTCTGCGAGGGACAGCCAGTTGACCGCTTCGCGGATCAATTCCTCGCGCGGCGGGTGCTCATAGGCTTCGGCCAAGGCATCCTGCACCGGCGGGACCATCACCTGGGCCAAGAGCACATCTTGCGGGACTTCCACCCAGACCGGGCCCATGGGCACGGTGATGGCGCGTGCCCAGGCATCCTGGATGGCCGAGGGAATGCCCGAGGCATGGTGCACGGTCTGCTGGAACTTGGTGACGTTGGCGGCCGAGGCCTTCTGGTCATCGAGCTGGTGCAGCATGCCCTTGCGGCGCGCGCCCAGGCCGTCGAGCGGAATCTGGCTGGCGATGACGATCATGGGCACGCCGGTGGCGTAGGCTTCCTGCAGCCCGGCCAGCGAGGTCAGCGCCCCGGGACCGGTGGACAGGAAGAGCACGCCCACCTCTCCGGTGGCGCGGGAGTAGCCGTCGGCCGCGAAGGCGGAGTTGTTTTCCACGCGCGAGGAGACAAACTCCAAGGTGGAACGCGAGAGCGCGTCGAACAGCCCCAAGGCGTGCTGTCCGGGAATGCCGAACACGGTTTTGGCGCCCAGCGCGGTGAGGGTCTCAATGACCAGGTCGCCGCCGTTGCGTTGGGGCTGTCCGCTCATTACTTGTTCAGCCCCTGGTTAGCCCGGAAGTCGCTGATCAGGCTGATCAGGTCGTAGGTGACATGGCTGGCAGCCACGCCGGTCAGCTCCGCGTGGTCGTAGGCCGGAGCGACCTCGACGATGTCGGCGCCCACGATGTTCAGCCCGCGCAGGCCGCGCAGGATCTCGAGCAGTTCGCGGCTGGTGATGCCGCCGGCCTCGGGGGTGCCGGTGCCCGGGGCGTGGGCCGGATCCAGCACGTCGATGTCCACCGAGATGTACAGCGGGCGGTTGCCGATGCGCATCCGCAACTTGTCCACGATTTCGCGCACGCCCTGGTAGTAGACATCCGAGCTGGTCACGATGCCGAAGCCGAAGCGCTTGTCGTCTTCCAGGTCCTTCTTGCCGTACAGCGGGCCGCGGGTTCCCACGTGGCAGATGGCCTCGGTGTCCAGGATGCCTTCTTCCACCGCGCGGCGGAATGGGGTGCCGTGGGTGTATTCGGCGCCGAAGTAGGTGTCCCAGGTGTCCAGGTGGGCGTCGAAGTGCAGCATGGCGACCGGGGCGCCGGCGCGCTGGGATGCCGCGCGCAGCAGTGGCAGCGCAATGGTGTGGTCGCCGCCGATGGTGACCAGGCTCGAACCGTCCGCGGTCAGCTCCAGCGCCTCGTGCTCGATGGTCTCGATGGCTTCGTTGATGTTGAACGGGTTCACCGCGAGGTCGCCTGCGTCCACCACCTGGCTCTGCGCAAACGGCGAGGTGTCGGTGGCAGGGTTGTACGGGCGGATCAGGCGCGAGGATTCGCGCACGTGGTTGGCGCCGAAGCGCGCCCCGGGCCGGTAGGAGACACCGGTGTCAAAAGGCACGCCGATGATCTTGATATCCGCGTTCTGGACCTGGTCCAGGCGGGGCAGCCGGGCATAGGTTCCGGCCCCCGCATAGCGCGGGATGACCGCTGCGTTGATCGGACCCAGATGGCCGTTTTCCTCAATGCGGACTTCTTTCATGTTCTTGCCCTCCCGGCGT